>Ga0187785_10000137_pt1 | contig 27702 bp, 21 predicted proteins | sample 0815_BV2_4_20_MG_FD_132466 | JGI IMG/M metagenome (GOLD analysis project Ga0187785, IMG submission 132466) | Tropical peat soil microbial communities from peatlands in Department of Meta, Colombia - 0815_BV2_4_20_MG | ecosystem: Environmental > Terrestrial > Soil > Wetlands > Peat | place...
ACCGGTGACCTGATCGGGCCTCCCGTCGAATCTGAAGGTTTCGATGCTCCGGTATTTGGCACTAAGCTGAGCATAAAAGCGTCCCACCATGAGACCAGGCGTTCCGGGCATAGGCGGCATAGCCGGAGACACGAATTCTTGAGCGCAAACCGCTGTAGCCATGATGAGCGTGGCGGTGATTGTGAAGAGACAGATGGTTATGGATATAGGTGCTCCGCGTTTCATGTCTACCCTCACCTGTTTTCTCAGGATTATCGCTTATTCACTCGGCATTATTGATTTTTTATATATATCTTCATGCCTTGGACGGTTATATCATAATTTGTGGTTTATTGTCAAATGATAAATGGATGTTATCTCAAATATCTAGAAATTAGTTTAATACAATGAAAGTGCGCAGCTCTGTAGCCAGCTATTAAGAACTTGGGTATAACGGCTGCCAACAAGATTGTCCGTGTGGATGGGCGCCGACCTCAGAGGCGTCCACACGTACAGGGATTCTCAAAAGTAGTGTCGGTTTTGATTGAGCGAAAGGATTCGAAGAGTGTCATTGGGAGGAATGAAACGACGAAGCAATCTAGATACTTAAGGGCGGAGATTGCTTCGCTGCGCCCGCAACGACCGCCTTGCCCCGACCGTAACTGAATGGATACCACTCTTCGCGAATTCGTGGAAACAATACGGGCAAGCTGTGCTTTCCCGTCTCCGGCGATTCACGGGCGGTCGGGAAGTGCGGTTTCGGGTTACTGAATCTTGAAACCTCCGGGTGTTTTCATGTAGTGGATGCCGTATCTTTCCTGTATTTCCTTGTCCAGGGACGGCGCGTGTTCGATATCCAGAGGCAACTGGAGGTTGTCGCTCAATTCCAGGAGCACTTTTTTTGTGCCCTTCTCCCCGCGTGACATAATAGTGTTATACAGGTGTTCGATATTCAGGACTTCCTCACCGCCGATCTTTTCCACTCTTTTCAAATAGGAAGACGCATCCACGAGGCCGTATTCCGGAAAGATTTCGCTGATGATGACGATTTTTTCGTAAGGCTTTTTTGGTTGTTCGTCCAGATATTTTGCCCGAAATGCTTCTCCCGATTTACCCAGGTTGTCGATGCAATTCAAGGTAAGCTCGACAAATCCGATGCCGCTGTAAATAAAATAATTGGCGCCGGTAAAAACTTTCGGGACCAATTTGGGGACGCCGGGGGTCACCTTTCCTGTGAGCGTGACGGGTTTGCCTTCGCGCATGACGCTTATGGTAAGGGGATCGCCCACTTTCTTACGATTCAGGATTTCGCTGAAAAAGACGTTCTGGCCGATGAGTTCGAAATTGATCTCGCCGAAGTTGTCGATTTCATGCCCGTCTATGGTTGTCAGGATATCTTTTTCACGTATGCCGAATGTAGCCGGTCCGCCGCTGGGAACGATATAATCCACCAAAATCCCTCCCTGTTCAGGTTTCAGACGGTAATAATCCTTCAGTCGAGGGAACATGTATTGTACAGCCGCGTGCCATCGGGGAATCGCGCTCTGATCGTTCAGCAGGGGAATCAGGTGTTTCACCAGATTGATGGGGATAAAATAGTTGATACGATCCGTTGTCTTCATTCCCTGGAAAGAGATGCCAACCACCTTACCGTCTTTGAGGACGGGCCCTCCCGAGTTTCCCCGGTTTTGCTGCAACGAGGCCTGTATCATCAACCAGTTATCCTGAGAATACGCATAGGTACTGACCTCTATGCGGCTGATCTCGCCCATTTCGGACTTGCTTATTCTTTCTCCTCCCAGAGGGTATCCCCATCCAAGAACCTTGTCTCCGACACGAAGGGGATCGCTGTCACCCAATTCGAATGGCACCACTTTGCCGTTTCGCCTCTCGTATGCAGCGAGATCGTCGGGTTCCAATTCCAGGACGGCAAAATCGGCCGTATCGCAGATTCCCACCGTTCGCGCGGTGTACCGCATTTTTTCTCGACCGTTGGAAACCTGGATGCTTTGCGCCATGGACACCACATGGGCGTTGGTCAAGATGAGACCCTGGCGTCCGGGAAAGCTTTTCTCATCCTTAAAGAAGAAGCCGCTGCCCCTGCTCGTGGAGAAATCCGGGGCCTTCCACGGTTTGTGGTAATACCCGGCGTTTTTGGTAGCCATGATGCGAAGGACCTGGGTCTCAACACTTGGAACGGATGTTTGTGCGTAAGAGGGCATGCTTGCGGAAAACAGCACGCACATGGTTACCAGATAAGCGGCACCTTTGATCATACCGTGACTCCTGCGGAGGTTAGCAAACGTCTCCAACGATCCCGGGCGGATACGAACCGGCACCCTGTCTGTCGTTCCCGGACAGGGGAACAGGGCAGCCCCCTCGTTCGGACCGAACTGAGCTCGTCGTGGGACCGCGTCGGCTTTGCCCACACGGTCGGAATCGCGGGCCGGGATTCGGCAAAAAATATAAACCAGCCAATTAATTAATGGAAGATCATCGAGGTAAAGCTGACAAAAGAGTTCTTTTCATCCACGTGGGCGTAATCCAGTCCGAGAAGGTGCCCTTCAGAAGCATCCATACAGTGAAGCATTGCCGTAATCGGAGAAAAACCGCAAATACGGCTGGCATCATCGTCCCGGGCTACGAGTCCGATAAACTCGTCCACTTCCAACCGTTCAAGCGATGACAGGAGTCGCTCGTCTCTTTCCAGCGCGCTCTTCACGGTGCCTTCGTGGGGGACGAAGGAATCGCCGTATCGCGGCCCGATATGATCGAGGTCGGCACTGGCTATGAAGCAAACCGTTTTGCCTGCTCTGCGAGAGACTTCTCTTACTGCACCGCAGAAATCGTCGAACATCTGCCGCTGGGCGCGGAATTGCTCCCGGCCGTCTAAATATCTGTGCGATAGGGCGCAGAGGATAGGAACAATAGAGTACCCGTGTCGCTCGCCCAGGAGGTACTGGAGAAAAACGGTCTGAAATTCTATGACATGTTCGTTCGCGTGGAGAATTTCTTCGGACGCGCAATCCTTTCCGAGTTCCCGGGAGAGATCCGCGACAAATTCACGATCTGTGGGAACGATGCCCAGTGGTGTTTCGAAGTCCAGATTCGTTGCGGTAAATATACCTTCCACTCCGGCGTGGCCCGTGCCGAATATCACGTACACGTCCGAAGGCCGTCCGGAAGCGAGCGCGTGATAGCCGACCGCAAAACAGCGTCCTCCGGCCTTGATGTCAATGTGCGGGGCAATGAGTCCCACAGGGCGCCGACGATCCGAAAAGAAATCCGGCATTCCGGGTCCTGCGGGACCGGAGAAGAGGTCTTGCATCTCTTGCTTCAGGGAATCGGCATCGTTGCTGTAGCTCCTTCCCCCGTGGGCCTGCGGTCTAAAAGGCAGCCGCCTGTATTCCTGCACTTTGTTCTCGAATGCTTGTCGGAAACGCTGGCCATCCAGGAGGTACACCTCATCCAGTTTTTCAATGACAGCTCTGAGTTCATCCATAAAGACTATTCGACCGGCTCTACGGGTCAATTCCGCTTGAATGTCGAACAGGGAGTGCCTGCCGTCCAACAACGACAATACCGGCAGAGCTTCTCTCGGGAAGCAGAGCATGTTCGTACTGATCCCCAAAGGATCCTTCAATCCCATTGCCTGCACGCCCCTGACCACAACGGGTATTGGTTCCACGTTGCGGAGTTTGGGCATGTTTACGGCATCCGGATGTGTTTCCAATCTTTCCTCGGCTGTGGAATCTCCGCTGAATTTAGACGGATGGCGCCGGAGTTGCGAATGCAGGTGACAACAATTACCCTTCTATAAACGGTCTCAGCCGTTTGCTCCTGGACGGATGCCTGAGTTTTTTCAGCGCCTTTGCCTCGATCTGCCGAATTCGTTCTCGCGTAACGTCAAAGTCCTGGCCGACTTCTTCCAGGGTGTGGTCCGCTCTTTCCCCGATGCCGAATCGCATCCTGAGAACTTTTTCTTCTCTGGGTGTGAGAGTAGCCAATACTTTCCGGGTCTGCTCCGTCAGGCTCATTCCCACCACCGCATCTGAGGGGGACAGGATTTTCTTGTCTTCGATGAAGTCGCCCAGGTGCGAATCCTCTTCTTCTCCAATGGGGGTTTCCAGAGAAATGGGTTCCTTTGCTATTTTGAGAACCTTCCGGACTTTTTCCAGGGGGAATTCCATCTTTTCAGCGATTTCTTCCGGTGTGGGTTCGCGGCCGTATTCTTGAACCAAATACCTCGATGTCCGAATGAGCTTGTTGATGGTTTCTATCATGTGGACAGGAATGCGGATGGTCCGGGCCTGATCTGCAATGGCCCTGGTTATTGCCTGTCGAATCCACCATGTTGCATACGTGCTGAATTTGTAGCCCCGCTGGTACTCGAATTTGTCGACCGCCTTCATCAGGCCTATATTTCCCTCTTGAATCAGGTCAAGAAACTGAAGTCCGCGATTCGTATATTTTTTTGCGATGCTGACAACCAATCTTAAGTTTGCCTGTACCAGCTCGCTCTTTGCCCTGCGTGCGAGGTATTCCCCTTCTTGACAGCGGGCCAAAGCCGCTTTCAAGTTGGCTTCGTCCATTCCCGCTTCGGCACTGAGTTTCTGAATTTTCCTGAAACTGTTTTCCAGTTTCTTATCCAGATCGAGAATCTTCTGAGCAGAAAGGTGAGTATGTTTTTTCAGCGGCTTTCTTTCCTCGATCATCTTCTTGAAAACCGCGAGCTGTTCCCACGCCCTTTCCGCGGGAATCTTCAACTCGTATTCCACGGCACTCAATTCGTCCTGCGCTGTTTCCAGCTTACGAACCAAGAATTTGAGCTTGCCTGCTATATGCTCGATCATATTGCTGTTCAGGTTGATGTTTCTCAGGCAGGTGACCACCCGTTCCCTCAATGTGGTCAACTCCTCGTCCATCTCGCCCGCTAGCTGTTCTTTTGCCTCCTCAAGAGCTACATCACGCTTGTTTTCCAGCGAATGATACTTGGCATCATATTCTTTCATCTCTTCAATGAGCTTGAGAACTCGTTCCACATGGGTCGAGTCGTCACCATCGGGCATCTCTTCCTCTTCAAAGCCTCGTATAACTTCTTTCAGCCGGATGGTGCCCTTCTGGAGTTTGTCACCGAGAGCCAGCACTTCTTTGATTGTTACCGGGCACCCGATAATGACACTGAATACTTGCTGTTCACCCTGTTCTATCCTCTTGGCAATCTCCACTTCGCCTTCTCGGGTGAGCAGAGATACGCAGCCCATTTCGTGAAGATACATTTTCACTGGATCATTGCCGCGAACAACTGCTTCAGGATCCGCCTGAATCTCTTCCTCTTCTTCGTCTTCAGCTTTGTCTTCTTCCAGCTTTCTCGCTTTCTTCTCGGAGATGGGGATTTTCTTTTCGGAGGCGACAAGCTCAACATCGAAATCGGCCATCATTTTCATCAGAAGCTCGTCTATTTGAGCCTCTCCGACAACATGAGACGGCATGTGCTCGTTTATCTCGTCATACGTCAGATATTTCTTGGTCCGCGCCAAATCGAAGAGCTCTTTGAATTCTGTTTTGGTGATCTTCGTGTCGACCATAAAAGGACTACTCCTTCTGTACGTGATAAAATCCTTGCATATCCTTCAGAGCCGCGCATCCTTTCTGAAAGCCGGTCGGAAGACAATTCAACGTTGTTCATCTCACAATGTGCGTCGGGTACTAATTACAACTGTATAAATGAGACGGATTCTCCGTGACAGGCTTTGCATCGCTTCCGTTCACGCGTGTAAGCGCCGGCCAATAACGAACAATTCCTCGGCCAGACGATTATATTCTTCGTCACCGGGAAGGCAGCGCTGCATTCTCTCCTGTATCTCCATCTTCCGCTTCTGGAGCTTTCTTAGACGAATACAGTCGAGTGATTGGTCCACGGCCTTTCGGCCGTCCACTTCGGGTCTGAGATCGTTTTCCTCCGGTCGGGGTTGCAGCCACGCGGCCACAATCGAAGCCAGCTTGTCGTCTTCCAGAGACCGGGAAAATGCCGCAGCATCAAAAAAACCGGTTTCTTCCCTGAACGAGACCATGCGCTCTGCCAGTTCTTTCAGCACAGGGTCGTCAAATTCCTTGAGCACCCCGCTCTCCAGTACTCTATCCATGAAACCTTCCTGGAGCAGAATCCCCCTCACCACGTTCCGTTCATCTGCAGGGAAATCAAATAAACTTCTCCGCGCTTGGCCTTGACTGTCGTGTCGCCGGTTTGAAAAACCCGACCTGAATAGTCTCCTTAGGCGATCTTCCTTGATTCGTATCCTGGAAGAAAACCTCTCTATAAGATAATCCCGCTCTTTTGAATCCGCAAACTCCCGTAGAACGGGCATACACTCTTCCAGGGCGAGATTTCTTCCATGAAGAGTGTTCAAATCGTATTGAACAGCAATGCTGTCAAGAAGAAAATCAATCATGAAAACAGCATTGTCAAGGAGGCCGCGAAATCCGCTGATCCCGATTCTGTTCACCGCCTCGTCCGGATCCTTATCCTCTTTCAAAATCAGACAACGGGCCTCGATACCTTCTGCCAAGAACAGCGGAATGGACCTTTTCACAGCTGCCAGACCTGCAGCGTCGCCGTCAAACACCGTGGTGATTTCCATGCAAAAGCGTTTGAGGAGACGAATCTGTTCCGAGCCCAACGCTGTGCCAAGAGGCGCCACTGCGTTTCCGAATCCTCGAATTCGAAGAGAAATTTGATCGAAGTAGCCTTCCACCAGGATTACTCGTCCCTCTTTCCGGATAGCATCCCTGGCCGAATCCAGGCCGTACAGCACGTTTTTTTTCCGAAACACGGCCGATTCCGGGGAATTCAAATATTTCGGTTCGCCCTCACCGAATATTCGGCCCCCGAATGCGACTATATTTCCGTTCAGGTCGTGAATCGGTATCATCAGCCGCGATCGAAAATATGCGTAGTGTCCGCCGCTTGCTCGGGGCCTTATCAAGCCCGCTGAAATCGCGTCTTTTGCATCAATACCGCGAGACCGCAGATGCGAAACGATGCCGTCCCAGGATTCAGGAGCAAAACCCAGCCCCACGGTTTCGGACCAGTCGGCCGGTATGCCGCGGTTGATCACATATTCCCTGGCAGCAGTGCTGGAACTCAGGTTTGCGGTAAAATAGTCCTGAGCGGCCTCCAATGCCTTCAATAGCCTGGATCTCTCATCCCTGGAGGCTTTCTCGGCCTTTTCCAAATGGAAAGGGACTCCGTATCGTCTGGCCAGTAACTGGACTGCTTCCATAAAGGGGACATTTTCCATTTTCATAATGAAATTAAATACGCTACCGCCCTCCGCGCAGCCGAAACAATGGAAAATGCCCTTTTGAGGCGAGACATAAAATGACGGGTCCTTGTCTCCATGGAACGGACACAGCCCGCGGAAGTCTTTGCCGGCCTTCTTCAGGTCAACATACCCGGAAATGACCTGTACGATGTCCGCAGCCGCGCTCACTTCGGCTATTTTTGACTCGGGAATACGCAAGGAGACCGTGATCCTCTTTCGCTGGGTTCTTGCACGATCTGCAACTCCAGATCGTGGATTGATTTATTCGGAGACAAGCTCCACTTCAGTCACCCCTTCTCCGCCGAATCTTGCCTCTGCCGCGTGAAAATCCTTGACCAGGGAATGGCCGGTAAGGTATTCCCAGACTGCTCTCTTAAGACGCCCGGTCCCCTTTCCGTGAATTACGGTCAATGAAGGCAACCCTGCCAGAAGTGCTTCATCAAGAGCTTTTTCGACGACAGGAAGCGCATCTTCAACCCGAAAACCGATCACATTGACTTCCCATCGAGGGTTGGCAGAGGGTATATCTACCCCAACCTGCCCCATTTTTGAAGCACTTTTTTTTGCCGGCGTCGGATTGAGGACCACCAGGTCATCTGAATCGGCTATCACAGTCAAGCTGCCCATGGCAACTTCGACTCGGCCCCTGTCTAAAACGTGTTTGACGGTGCCTTCCTTTCCCAGCACGGTGAGCCTTACGCGAGAGCCGACTTCAGGCACGTGAATTTTCTTTGCCAGAGGTGTTCCCAGAGTACGTACGATACTCTCTTTCACCTGGGCCAGGACTGCCTGCGGCTGGGATCCGGTTTTCACCTTGCCGCTCTTCAGCGATTGCTGAAGGTCGTGAATCTCCTTCTCGGCACGCTTCATCAGTTCATGGGCTTCTTGCCGAAATTCCTCCACAGCGGTCTCTTTTCTTAAGCGAGCTTCCTCAACCTGTTCATCCAGAATACGTCGTTTGTCTTCAAGATCGGCCTGGAGACGCTCCATGTCGGCGAGTTTTTCGCGTAGGCCGGTAATGAGTCGGGAACCGCCTCCGGCAGCTTTGTCCACGTAGGAGCGCGCCCTGTCCATGACCCGGGCCGGCAAACCGATGCGTTCGGCGGTTGCTATGGCGTGAGACTCCCCGGGCAGATCGTACAGGAGATGAAAGGTCGGCTTCAACGTGTGAGGGTGAAATTCCACGCTAACATTTTTCACTCCGGGTTTGGACAGAGCATATGCCTTGAGATGCGTGAGGTGGGTCGTCACCACGGTTCGGACGTTCTGTTCCATGAGGGTGTCCACAATGGCCATTGCCAAGGCCGACCCTTCATCCGGGTCCGTGGCTCCTCCAAGCTCGTCCAACAGGACCAGATCCCCGGGACCCGCGTTCTCCAGAATGGTCTTCATCCGAAGCATGTGCCCCGAAAAGGAAGAGACGCGGCCTTTAATATCCTGTTCCTCCCCTATATCGGCCATGATTCGACCGAACGGCCGTATCTCCGTCCCTTCACGAGCGGGCAGAAGGATCCCGCAGCGGGTCATGAGCGGAAACAGGCCGGCTATTTTCAGCGCAACGGTCTTACCCCCCATATTGGCTCCGCTGATAATTGTCGCGGTAGTGGAAGGCGACTGCACTACGTCCATGGGCACCACTTCCGTCTGTGGCAGAAGAGGATGGCGGGCTCCCAGAATTTTGAATCCCTCCTCCACGAGAACGGGTGCCACTGCCTTGGTTTCTGCAGCATATAGCGCACGCGCTTGAAAAGCGTCCAGACGTGCCAGCGCTTCGTAGGTCAGAGCCAATTCGCTTGCGACCAGACGGATTTCCTGTGTCAGCTGAACGAAAATTCTTCTGATCTCCTCCCGTTCCTCGTCCATCATTGACGCGATCTGATTATTGAGTTCGACTACGTGAAAAGGCTCAACATAGACCGAAGCGCCACTGCGGGAATGATCATGGACGATGCCGTCCAGAAGCCCTTTGAATTCAGGTCTCAACAGGATGACGTACCGATCGTTTCGCAGCGTGACATAGTCTTCCTGGACAATACGGGAGAGATCGCGATCTTCGATAATTCGCTCCAGCCTTTTTCGGATATTCTCTCGAACCGATCTGGTTCGCTGATGAATTTCCATCAGCCTGGAGCTTGCAGTCGAGCGAACGACACCGTGTTCGTCCAGCACGCTGTTGATACGGGAATTTACGTTGTGCAGAGGAATAATTGTTTCGGCCTGCTGAATCAGCACCTCGAAACGGTCTTCCAGGTGGCTCAGGCGGTCTTTCACCGTGCCTGCCGCGGTCAAGGTATCCGCCACCGCAAGAATTTCTTCGGGATCCAAGACTGCAGAAGGATTGCGCAGCTTTTCCAGGACCCCTTCCATGGGCACCAACCCACTCAAGCCCACGGTTCCACCCGTGCCAACCATCTCCTTGAATTCCGTCACGAGCCGCAGCCAATGCCGGACCAGTTCCAGATCGTCATCAGGTTGGAGAGCCAACACTGCCTCTCTTCCCGGGGTGGAAAGAGCGTGGGCTGCCACTTCCTCCAGCACTGCGGGAAGCTCCAGCAAGTCGGTGCTTTCAACGATTACGTCAATCAGTGTTTCGTGCATGATTCCGCAATGATATTCGTTTCCCGGCGCAATGCACCGCCAGGTACCGCTTGAAGTGTTCCCGGACAGTATCTTGGGAGATTTCCATTTCCGGGTGACGCACTTCAGGCCGTCGCACTGTGCCCGAAGTGTGTCCCCATCACTATCAACCTGCTTGTGCTGGTGGTGGACTGAAAATCAGAGGCGTACCGGAATTCCCTCCAATTGGAGATATTTCTTGAGTTCATGGATTGGAATTTCCCGATAGTGAAATATCGATGCCGCCAGGACAGCGTCGGCATTCGCCTGGAGAATCGCGTCCTTCAAATGTTCGGCCTTCCCGGCCCCACCAGACGCTATCACAGGAATCCCGACAATGTCGGCGACGGCACGCGTCATGGGAATATCATACCCGTCTTTCGTTCCATCGGCGTCCATGCTCGTGAGGAGGATTTCACCCGCGCCCAGTTCTTCGGCTTTCCTCACCCATTGTAAACAGTCGATGCCGGTCAATGTCCGGCCTCCGTGTATGGAAATCTCGTATCCGGAGGCCGTCCGTCCCGTTTTCTTGCCGTCAACGGCAACGACGATGCACTGACTGCCGAACATGAGAGACGATTCGCGGATTATGTCCGGATTCTGGACGGCCGCGGTATTTAAGGAAACCTTATCCGCACCGGCATTCAATAGCTCTCTGATATCGGATGTGGACCTGATTCCACCTCCGACGGTCAGAGGCATGAACACCTGTTCCGCTGTGCGGGCCACCACGTCCAGAATGATTTTCCTCTTCTGGTGGGAGGCCGTAATATCAAGAAAGACAAGTTCGTCAGCGCCTTCTCCGTCGTAATACCGCGCGTTTTCCACCGGGTCTCCGGCATCGCGCAAATTGACGAAATTAACCCCTTTGACAACTCTGCCGTCCTTCACGTCGAGACACGGAATGATTCGTTTTGCCAACATTATTGTTCCGCCAGTTCAATAGCTGTTCTCAGGTCCACTGTGCCCTCGTACAGAGCCCTCCCAATTATAATGCCCACTACGCCGTCCTTTTCAAGTGCCAGAGCCGCCTCCACGTCAGCCATGCACGAAATTCCCCCGGACAGGATCACGGGGGCAGATACGCTCGCAGCAAATTCACGCGTCGCTTCCAGATTGGGTCCCCGCATCATGCCATCCCTGTCTATGTCCGTATAGATGAATGACGCAGGGGACAGGGAATCGTAACGCGCAGCCAAGTCGGTCGCTTTCAAAAGGCTCGACTCAGTCCATCCTTGGACCGCCACAATACCGCCGCGGGCGTCCACGCCTATGGCTATTTTCCCGGGGAAACTTTTAAGATATCCTGACACCCTGTCCGGATCCGCGGCTGCTATTGTTCCGAGGATCACGGTGTCTATCCCGGAATCGAGGTACATGCGCATGGTTTCTTCATCGCGAATGCCTCCTCCGAGCTGCACCGGAATTCGGACTTTTTTGAGGATTGCCCGAATGGATTCGAGATTCGCAGGACTGCCACCCACAGAACCTTCCAAATCCACGAGATGGATTCGCGACGCGCCGCAATCCTCCCACATGAGCGCCTGAGCGGCAGGATCCTGATTGAAGACCGTGGACAAATCCATGTTGCCCTGCCGGAGGCGCACACATTTTCCTTGTTTCAGGTCGATGGCGGGTATGATGATCATGACGGCAATCTTACCATATAATAATAAAAAAGCCCCCAACAGGGGGCTTTTCCTTCGAGATCAGGTATCCCTTATTCAACAGGGAGATAGTACACAAAGGGGGGCCAAGGAACGATGAACTTCCACATAGGCACCGCCACGGGAATCGGGGGCGGACCAGCAGCACACCCTACCGGGCCACAGACCGGCGCGGGGGGCTGTGGGTACTGCAGTTTCACTTCAATTGCAGTTGTCAGCTTCTTTGGCTTCATGGGTGCAACCTTTGCGGGTGGGGGACAATTCGGTCCCACACATGCAGGGGCAGCGGCCGGCATCACCATCGGCTGGGGAGCCGGAATTGCACCCGTGAACGACTCGGCCCATACCATGCCCGCCGCAGCCACGACGACCAGTATGACTCCGAGAATTCCTAGCTTTTTAACCATACCCTCATCCTCCTTTCGACAACTCATTATATCTGAGGAACTCTATTTCTATAGCCTTATTGGCAAATCTACTTTTTCACCTTGGTCGGCATGGGGGGAGGCGGCGCCATGGGGATGGGACCGCAAACCGGTTTTTGTTTCACGTAGTTAGCCTTCACATACACGCAACGAGGCACCTTGTGCGACTGGCAGCAAGGATCCATGAAGGTGTCGAAGTACTCGTTCTTGACTTCCACTGCCGGCACCAGCCACTCATAGCGGCCGATTGCAATGGGATTCGGATAGCACTGGGGATTGCCGTAAAAGGCAAGGGGGGTTCTCGGCCACGCAACACCCGCCAGATAAGGAGCAACTACCCTTACCTTACGCAGCTGCGCAGGAATGGGGACGATCTCCTCCTTCACTGAGGAATAGCTCGTGGAAGCCGGGCCGCACACAGGGGGAAGACCCGGAGGAGGCGGCATAAAGCCCTGCGCCCCACCACCAGGACCACCAGCAACCGAAATCGCTGTGCTAGCGCCGCACAAAGCGAGAACCAAAAGGCTCAGAAGAAACAAACGTTTAACCATACCCTCAATCCTCCTTTCAACAGTTCCTCCCGACAACGTTCGGGAGACCCGTAAAAAACATTCCCGGATAAAAATCCGATATAGCCCGGAATGTATTTTTGGTATCAAATCAACGGTCCAATGTCAAGCTATTTTTTTGCTTGACGCCTCTTTTACTGGCTTATTCGCCAATGTCACGGTCTCGGTTCCACCGTGCGTGGGTTTGTGTTACTGCTTTCCCGAGCTCAAGAAACAGTAACAATTCGATTCCAGGATCTACCAGTTCATTCAAGAGGTTATTGTGTCATGGATTACTACCAGAAGAGGCCATGCAAGTCAAGTTTTTTTTAATTGCCTGAAAATACACCCGGATCAACTAAAAAAACGAGGTGTCTCCCCTCGACTCCGCACGCTACGGAAACTGCTCCCTTTTTCCGTATTGTTCTTCCCCATGGCCTTAACTTTCTGTTGTCCACATTGATTCATCAGAACGCGCCTATGCGATGACCCGGCATTTAGATCATGCCGTAGCCTCCGTCTACGCACAGTATTTGCCCTGTTATATAATCGGATTCGTTGGACGCCAAAAAAATGAAGGCCGGGCTTATGTCCTCGGCCTTTCCAAATCTCTTTAGAAGAATCCGATTCATATATATTTCGCTCAGTTTTTCGTCAGACCGAATTTTTTCGGTCATGTCCGTTTCAACGATGCCCAAGGAAATAACGTTCGCGCAGACGTTATAGCGTGCAAATTCCCGAGCAACGCTCTTGGTAAAACTCAGGATTCCCCCTTTTGCAGCGGAATAGTTTACCTGACCCACGGTGCCCACGAGGCCCGCCACTGAACTGACATTGATAACTTTTCCGTAATTCTGTTCCTTGAAATACTTGAAAGCCGCCTGCACGCAAAAAAAGGGGCCCTTGAGATGCGCGTTGAGTACTGCGTCCCATTCCTCCTCACTCATTTTGTACAGCATGTTGGGGCGAGTGAACCCGGCATTGTTCACGAGGATGTCGAGCCTGCCGAAGTGTTCCTTTGCCGCGCTCATCATGGCTTCAACTTCGGCCTTGTTGGCCACGTCCGCACGAAACGCCACGGCCTTGCGGCCCAGTCCTCGGATTTCGTCGACCAATTCCAATGCCGGACCTTCACTGGAAGAATAGTTCACCAGCACGTCGGCTCCTTCTTTCGCATAGGCAAGGGCAACATTGCGTCCTACGCCTCTGCTGCTTCCCGTTACCACTGCCGCTTTACCGGCCAGTCTCATAATGCCTCCTTTTCCGAACCGGCCTTCTTTATGCGGGCCGGATGTCACATGGCGAATTCGCTCGCACCAGGAAAATACTCGGGTGGTTCTTGACGCAGGCCGCAGGCCTGCCTTGTGTTCCTATTTCTGGCTTCCACACGTTGGATCAGAGGGGCACAAGTGTAACAAGCCCGAAAGAAAAAAAAAAGCCCCGAGAGGGACTCGGGGCGTGAAAGGAGGTATGGATATGGGTTATCGTGCTTGAGAGCGACGCCGTACAAACCAACCGCACGGGCTGCCATGATGCGGAATTTCGTGGGTCGTACGATTTCGCGTGTCACATAACCCCTGAAGCGTAGGACACGCGCTTGCAAGAAAGGTTCCGAAATTTTCGAGTCGCCTGCGGCGGCTAATCCATGTAAATCACTTACTCTTTTCCCGGTGATTCCCCACGGATCATCCGACCCTTGGGAAAACCGAGAAACGATCAGGTTTCTTATCAATCACATTTTTTTTGGGAAGTTCACAACGCGGTCTCACGTTACGTTACTGGTATTGTTGTAATATTTTTTTGAAGCATCAATGAAGACCTACTCGGGGACCCGATGTTCCTACGAATTCCCCAAGAGCGCGCTCACGGCTTACGGGGTATACACAACCACGAGGAGCTGCGCCTGCTTTGTGCTCAGATTTTTCAAATTATGGGGAATGCCGGAATTGAAGTGGAGGGTTCCGCCCTTCTTGACTATGTTCACATCGTCTCCCACTTTGATCTCCACCCTTCCTTCGAGGACATAGACGAACTCTTCTCCTTCATGTTGGTACGCTACCATTTCGTGTTCTTTTTTCGGATCGAGGGTCACCAGGTACGCCCACAAGTGCTTATCTTCCGCACCTGGAGTGAGGGTCCTGTACGAATACGCTTTAGTCCGTTTCCGATAGCTCTGAATTCGTTCTTTTCTTTTCTCCTCGGCCAGCAACGCGGAGGTGTCCACGGCAAGCGCCCTGGATATCTGGATGAGAACGCCGACAGCAGGCGAGACTTTTCCTTCCTCGATCTCCTTCAGGTATTCGGGATCATAGCCTGTTTTGTGAGCTAGGGTCTCCAGGCTGACGTTTTGAGTTCCCCTCATTTTGCGAATCCGCTCGCCGAGACTTTGGCCTTTTGTGGGTTTTTTCGGCATGATCGCACTCCTGAACTTTCGGTTTCCAGCGGTTGGGGCCAGGCCCACTACGCGTAAGACTCACGTACGAGTGTCATTTTTCCAAAATCTAATATGTGTCGGGCCTTTTTCTACCTTTGTACTTCCCCAATTCCCGTGCAATGACAATTTGTTGAATTTGGTTGGTTCCTTCGAAGATCTGCGCCACCTTGGCGAATCTCATATACATTTCTACGGGATACGATTTCATGTATCCGTACCCCCCAAGGATCTGAACAGCTTCCGTCGTCACTCTCATGGCCATATCCGTGGCAAATCTCTTCCCCATTGCCGCTTCCATGACGCACGGCTCCCCCTGGTCCATCATCGATGCGGCCCTGTACACCAGGAGTCTCGCTGCTTCCACTTCAGTTGCGAGATCCGCTATCAAAAACTGCAGTCCCTGAAAGGAAATGATCGGGCGCCCGAATTGCTGTCGTTTATGCGCATAGGCGAGTGCGTAATCCAAAGCCTGTTGAGCCAGACCGGTGGAGCATGCGCCGATACTCACCCTGCCGCCATTCAAAGCGGTGAGCGCCATGTTGAAGCCTTTGCCCGGCTCGCCAAGCAGGTTGCCTTCAGGAATGAAGCAGTCGTTGAAGTTTAGCTCCGTGGTTGGAGAGCAATTCATGCCCATTTTGGGCTCATGGGGCCCGAAACTGAAGCCCGGGGTGCCATCTTCAACGACAACAGCGCTGATGCCCTTTTGCTTCTGGGTTTCATCGGTGCGCACCATGACCGCATAGATGTCAGCCACGCCTCCACTGGTTACGTACAATTTGGTACCGTTCAGGACGTATCCGCCATCGGTTTTCACGGCACGCGTCCCCAGTGCCGCGGCGTCGGACCCGGCCTCCCCTTCAGTCAGCGAATATGCCGCGAGCTTTTCTCCCATTGCCAGCGGTTTCACCCAGCGCTCTCGCTGCTCGTCATTTCCGTATGTGTAAATAAGGTTTGTCACCATGTTGTGAACGCTCACGTAAACCGCTGTAGCGAAACATCCCTTGGCCAATTCCTCAAAGATCACCGCTGCCGTGAGTCGGCCCACCCCTGTTCCTCCGTACTCCTCCGGAACGTACAGGCCGGTGAAATCCAGCTCGCCCATCTTGTCAAACACTTCTCGGGAAAACGTGCTTGTTTCCTCCCATTCTCTGACGTTGGGCGCCAATTCTTTCGCAGAGAAATCCCGGGCCGCCTTTCGAATGAGCCGCTGTTCGTCGGTCAGTTTGAAATCCATGAAACTATCTCCGTTTTCAGAAGGTCACAGGAAAAAAGGCCGCGTTTCGGCGTGCCTTGGAATTGCATCGCGTTCGGTGGCAATGGAGCGTACTTTGTTGGGGTGACAATTTGCCAACGTGTTATACCAATGCGCTACCAGACAAGTGACGATGGATGAAGTCTGTCCTGGCGGGTCTCCGAAGCGAAGTCAGGCCGCGCCGGTCGTAGCGGAGGAGATCTGGCAGGACAGGCCGTGAACCAGCCCTTCAATGTTACTCTTTTGAAAGCGCATTGGTATTACACGGTGTAAATGTGTTTCACCATACTTCATTACCTGTTATGACAGAATGGAGTCAACGAAAATCAGACCGTCAGAGCTTTTTCGTGAACCTTTTCCCGTTTTGGGCAGGACGGACGAGCTCGACGGCACTCTGGAGGAAACATTGATAGATGTGCACAGATTATTGAGGGCAGTGGGTGACGCATGTGGAATTGAGCCCGAATATAGCGACAATTGGGGCAAAGTGTATCGCACGCCGCCTGATACTGCGGTTCAAATACTGGAAGCAAAGGGCATTCGCATCGATATCACCAAACTCAGTACCGCGCGGCGAGTGCTCGTAATGTCCCGGAATGAAATCCCGACACGTGTCTCGCTGTATTTCGATACCGCCCTTGATGCCACTGATCCGGCATTACTGTCCGGACACAGTACAGTCACGGAAGAGAACGGCCTGGTACAGGAGGCACACTATTCCGTGCCATCGGAGGATGCATCGCTAGGAATCGACAGTGAGACCGGCCTGACACAGCTCACAGTGAGGTTCCCGCGCGATCTGGAACCCGGATGCTACCGTTTCCGGGTGAATGCGGTTGTAGCCGAAACCACGATGGAGTCGGAACTCATGTGCTTTATCTGCCCGGATACCGCGTACATGCCGCCTGAGCTTGAAAGAAAACGACTGGTGGGCATTTCCCTGGCACTGTACGGCGTGAGATCGGAATCCAACTGGGGAATAGGAGATTTCGGGGATCTCCGGGCAGTCATAGACTGGGCGTCCGAAGACCTGAATGTGGACTTCGTAGGATTGAACCCCTTGCACGCGTTGTTCAATACACGTCCCTTTAACAGCAGCCCGTATAATCCGTCCAGCCGTTTTTTCAGGAACTTCGTGTACTTGGATGTTCCGCACATCCCCGAATTCGCCGTGTGCGCTCGAGCGAAAGAGCTCGTGGAATCGCCCGACATCGTTTCCCAGATAGAACAGCTCCGGCAAGAACCTCAGGTGAACTACGAAGAAGTCGCGAGGCTCAAACTCGTGTTCTTGAGGGAGATCTTTCTCACTTTCATGGAAAACCAGAGCAAATCGCATTTCGGAGATGCACGTTGGGATGAGTTCCAGTCTTACGTGGAATCAGAAGGCATCTATCTGGAACGCTACGCAGTGTTTTGCGCGATGAGGCAACATTTTCAGTCGGTCCTGCCCCAAGCCGAAAGCTGGCACGAATGGCCGGAAGCGTTTCAAGATCCTGAATCATACGAAGTGAAACAGTTCCGGGTTGAGCATGAAGACGAAGTTTTATTCTGGATGTTTCTTCAATGGCAATTGGACGAACAGCTCGGGAAGGTTCAAGAACACGCGAGAGACAGCGGAATGGCACTGGGGCTTTACCATGATGAGGCACTGGCTGTGGATCGGAACGGCGCTGATGTTTGGGCCTGGAAAGAATTCTTCCACGACGGATTCAGAGTCGGAGTCCCCCCCGACGCGTTTGCTCCGGAAGGTCAAGACTGGGGTTTCCCTCCTCCGAATTCGGATCAAATGCACATGGCCGCTTACGAGCCCTTCCTGAAAAAACTGTCGACCAACTGTCGTCATTGCGGAGCCCTGAGAATAGACCATGTCATGCAACTGCATCACCTCTTCTGGATACCGTCCCACGGCAAGCCCAGGGACGGCGTTTACGTGAGAAACGACGAAACCGCACTTTTGAACCTGCTGGCCCTGGTCAGCAGACAGAGCAGCACCGTCATCATTGGAGAGGATCTGGGGACGGTTCCTTTTGATTTTCGTGACCGGCTCATGGCAAAGGGAATTTTTTCGTACCGCCTGTTCTATTTTGAACGGGATCATGACAACAACCAGATTCCCGGCCACGCGTATCCCGAACGCGCCCTGGTTTCCATAAGCACCCACGACCTCCCGACCCTAGCAGGTTTTTGGTCGGAAGCTGACATCCTTGTGCGCAAGAATATCGGGCAATTGGACGATGATCAGGAAGTCCGATTCCGGGAAGATAGATCCCAACACAAGGCCAAGATAATAGAACGATTGGTGAATGATGGATTTCTCGCTCCTCAGGTTGCCCATGCTGCATGGGAATCGATTCTTCCCACTGAAGAACTGCATGCCGCGGTGCTCGGTTTTCTGTTCCATACCCCATCGAAACTGGTCGTGATCAACCAGGAGGACGTGCTCCTCGACGTCCGACAGCAAAACTTTCCGGGTACCACGTGGGAAAACCCCAATTGGGTGACGAAGATGCGCTACACGGTGGAAGAGTTGAGATCGAATCCGGAGGCAGTCCGCCTGTCACGCGCCTTCAGAACGATCCTCCGGAAATCCGGCAGATCAGGAGCTCAACAGGACTGATTCCTTGGGGATGAAAAGAGGGGGAGTCGTAACCACAGCGTGCAGCGATTGCCAAGATACGTGTCTGATTGAACCGGAAAGACCTGGAAACACATGCACCCGTGTAAAGTCATCACGGGATTCGGTCTCACCACTACACGGATTTCTTTCATCGCGGGCCCGGAGGGATGTTTCGTGCCGACAACGGCCCCCCGGAAACCTTCTCGTACAGTCTCTAAGACGATTTTTCTCTCAACCGTACCATGGGAGCTGCTGCGTGTCCCGACCACTGGAGCGTCATACACGAAATGTCACTGCGCCATCGCTCAATCTTGCGAATGGCCTCAGCCTCCCACGGGAGCCAAATCGTCCTTTTCTTGATGCGTATTGAGGCTTCGAGTTCAGCAGGGACAGGCGGACACAGGAGCTCAGGATCAGGATCTTTAGCGTATCTGAGAAATTGATTCAAAATTTTCAGCTGCCTCCTGTTGAGCTGCCCCCGGAGTTGGGACAGGCGCTCATCCATAAGGTTTTCAAGCTCTTCTGTGGCAGAACTGTTCTTACCCTTGCAGTTAATAAGTTCGGTCAAGAAACGGTAATTCTCTCTGAATTCTCCGGGGATGCTGGACAGGTCCACGTCCTGGGCAGTTTTGTCCGGTTTCATAGGTACTCCCTGTAGCTTCCGGTAAATAGTAGTTCCGGTGTATCGAAGGGCGCCCGTGGTGACAGGCATCGGGGAGATGCCGTAGCACCTTGTTTGGGTATTGTCAAGTTTTGGTTTTGAAATTTGTTGCAACCTATTGAATTAAATAAAAATTAATTTTGCTGACCTGATCCGCTTCCTTCCTTGTATAATTCCTTATGCTTTTTCAATACTTCCGGGTCTATCTTGATCTTTCCCTTGTGTTTTTCCTGGTAATCTTCCAGACTTCTTTTTTCTTGATACGAAAATACCGTCGTCTCAATATACCCCACTATGCGTTCGCCCTGGGGGAGCTCACGAACAAATGCAACCCCACTCATGAGCGTGGACTGGTTGGTTCTTATCCCATGGATGTAGCATCCCAAAAGAATCCCCAGTCCGGCCAGCACTCCAAAACTGATCGCGTATTTCAGAACTCTGAGCATGACACTGTTTCCTCTTCGTCTACGGGAATCGGCTGAACGCATCACAGATATATGATTCCGATGCACGCGGTCAGCCATATGATGACACAGGTCAGGAGCGGTGGATCCGTAAGAAGCAGGGCAGTGGGGGATCCGCCGTCTTCCTTATGGTAAATGAGATAGAGGTATCGAAAAATACCGTATGTCACGAGCGGTATCGTGAACATCATCTTTTCCGATTGCATGCCGGTCCCACGTACTGAATACAGGCAGTAGAAGATGAATGTCGATGTCGTGACAACCTGGAGGAGTTGGTCAAGCAGTGCCACACTGTAATTTTCCAGGACCGGTCTGTGGCATGCGGCGTCTTCACACAAAATCACCACTTCGTGCCGCCGCTTTCCCAGCGCCAGGAAAATAGCTACGGAAAACGTGCACAGAATCAGCCAACTGGAAACCGACACACTGATCGTCATGGCGCCGGCCACCACTCTCAGGAGAAAACCTACGGATATGGTGAGAACGTCTACGATGACGAGATCCTTCAACTTGACGGAATAGACGATGTGCAGTCCCAGGTACCCGGCCAAGAGAACATAGCATTCAACCGGGGCATGGATGGCCGACGCCAACATCAGAGCGCCCAGTATCAATATGCTCGCCAGGACAAAAGCAGACCCCGGAGACACTTCGCCCGACGCAATGGGACGATGTTTCTTCAAAGGATGGACCCTGTCCTGGTCCATGTCCATGTAGTCGTTGATAATATATGTGGCAGAAGAAACGAGGCAAAAGGCAGCGAGCATACCGCAGACCTTCATGAAATCTTCAATATGGAAGAGTCGTGCGCTGAAAATCAGCGGCATGAGGACAAAGCCGTTCTTAACCCACTGAGTGGGTCTCATGACTTTGAAATACGGTTTCAAGGACTTCATTTTTGGGGTAGGTTCTCCGTTTCTTCGCGCGGGCGGTGGAGGTCATTTCCTAGCATAATGCACTTCCCGAGTAAAATAAAACCGTGCGCAATTCGTAACGCCTCAGTTACGGACGGGAAAGAGCTGTCATTGCGAGCGCAGCGAAGCAATCTCTGCCTTTAAGTATCGAGATTGCTTCGCTGCGCTCGCAATGACAGAGGTTAGGTACTTCCCCCGAGTAACTGAATGATTACCGCAATTCTCTTTTCAGGTTTTTCTGGTTCCCGATGCGACACGCGGGCGCAGTCGAGGCACTTGGTATCGCCACACACATGAATTATCGTTCATGTGAGGAAGAATTCATGGACATACCGGATGAACTCATACGCGAAGAGAATCGGCGTATCAGGATGCTCAGGATCGTATCGGATCTGCTCATACAGCTCCTCATGAGCCGCCGGGTATCGCTTGCGGAAGCCAACGTCATGATCCGCCGTGTGAGAACGATCGCTCTGCATTTATTTCCAGGTAAAGAGCAAGCTTTTGACTTGATTTACATGCCGAGATTCAGAAGAGCGCTTCGTGAAGCCGGATATTATGATTTTCGAGAGTTCCGGGTGATAGAGGGCGGCAAAGCGGAATAGGCATCCATTGGGTTACGGGTGGGACGCGGCTTTCATTGCGAGCCCAGCGAAACACTCTCGGCCCTTAACTATCGAGATTGCTTCGTCGTTTCACTCCTCGCAATGACAGAGGTTCGGCGCTTCCCCCGAGTAACTGAACGATTACCGGAATAACATGATTCTTATGGAAAATACGGGCAAAACATATTAATGATGAAAGCGTGCCCGGTACCGAGCGCTCGATTCGGGCACGCGGATTGCGTCAAGACATATCCTGAGCCGGAGGAATCCCTTATGACTGATCTCCATCTCATGCGCACCCTCACTCAACGGAACGATACCAAAATAGTGCTCCTGGTCATGGATGGTCTCGGTGGGCTGCCTCGTCAACCGGGAGGTCCCACGGAACTCGAAGCTGCCAATACCCCCCATATGGACCGTCTCGCACGGGAGGGCATGTTGGGGCTCATGCATACCGTGGCAAACGGCATTTCTCCGGGGAGCGGTCCGGGTCATCTGGGCCTGTTCGGGTACGACCCTTTGAAATACGTGATCGGAAGAGGTGTCCTGGAAGCGGTAGGCATTGGTATCCAGTTGACCGGCGAGGATGTTGCGGCCCGCGGCAACTTCTGCACGGTCGACAAAAACGGGGTGATAACGGATCGTCGAGCAGGACGGATTTCCACCGAGGAATGCGCACGAATGGTAAGTCTCATCGACGACCTGAAGATTCCGGCGGCTGAGTTGATCGTAAGACCCGTAAGAGACTACCGTTTCACCCTCATTCTGAGGGGGCCGGGATTATCGCCGCGTCTCAATGAGACCGATCCACAGAAAACCGGCCTGACACCGCTCGTCGTTGAGCCCCAGGACGACACCCCGGAAGCGGCGCACACTGCAGGGCTCGTGAATTGGTGGGTGAATCAGGTCAGGGAACGCATCAAGGATCAGCATCCGGCGAACATGGTAACCCTGCGTGGATGGTCCAAAGAACCCGGCTTGCCCGGTTTTGACGACGTTTTCAAGCTGAAGGCTGCAGCTCTGGCTGTGTATCCCATGTACAAGGGTCTGGCCAGCCTCGTGGGAATGACGGTCATTGAAGGACTTGCACATCTCCGGGATCAATTGGACGCGCTCAAGAAGTACTGGACATCATTCGATTTCTTCTTCGTTCACTACAAATATACGGACAGCCGCGGAGAAGACGGGGATTTTGACGCGAAGGCAAAAGAAATTGAAAAGGTAGACGAAGTTATTCCTGCCATTTTGGAACAGAAGCCTGACGTGCTCGTCATCACAGGCGATCACTCCACTCCGGCCGTTCTCAAGTCTCACAGTTGGCATCCGGTACCGGTGTTGTTCTGGGCTCCGGGCGTATCCCGATCGAATCCCGATGTCATGGGATTCGGGGAAAGCCAGTGCCTGAAAGGGGCACTCGGGCAATTTACGGCGGCGGAACTCATGAATCTCGTTACAGCCCACGCCCTCAGGCAGGCAAAATACGGAGCATAGCCGGGACCATTGCGAACGAAGGCTGACGGACATGTAATCTCGGGCCTCGTGCGAGGATTATCATTGACCTGTCAGTGCGAGGAGTGAAACGACGAAGCAATCTCGATACTTAAAGGCAGAGATTGCTTCGCTGCGCTCGCAATGACCGTCTTTTCCCGTCCGTAACTGAGGCGTTACCACGAACCAATATACCTCGTTGCAAACCTCCATGCGAAGATCTATATATGTCGAACACTGAGTTTGCTAACTTTTCGCGGCCGGAGATCCTTGAAGAGGAAATTATCAAGTGGCTCGATCAGATGTTCACCCGCGTTATCAATTTGAGTCCTGGCAGGTTTGGCCCGGCTCTTACGACAACCCTGCTGTTGACGGGCATTATCCCAATTCGGGAACCTCCGGTATCTCCATCGACCGGTCGACGCCCATCGCATCCATGGGCTCGTGTTTTGCCAGGGAAATCAAGACGGTTCTCCTGCGGGAGGGCTTTTCCTACGTATCCGAGGAAGCCGATCACCCTGCGTCCAAGCACGCAAGTGCCGCGTGGGAAAGGCTCTACAATACGTTTTCCATGAAGCAGATATTCGAGTATACCTTCGGAGAATGGCGGCCCGAAGTGCGGTGGTGGAAGGCCCCCGCCTCAGGAACGATTCAAGATCCATATCGCAGGATCATCTTGTATGAGGACGAGCAACAGGCGGGAGCGGATTTCCGGAAGCACGTGGAGTGCTCGCGAAGGGCTCTGCAAAGAGCACGGATCCTGATTTTGACCCTGGGGCTCACGGAAGTATGGCAGGACAAACACGACGGGTCCGTGATCTGTCTACCGGCGGGACCGTACGTCAATGAAGGCGGGGACATGAGCCGGTACGAGTTTCGCGTGAGTCGTTATAACGAAAATCTGCGTAATCTTGAACGGATATACGAGATCATGAGGGAGTGCAATCCTCAATGTAAGCTGATCATAACGGTTTCTCCCGTCCACTTGTGGGCGACATTTCGCCGCGACACGGATGTCATGAGCGCCAGTTGCAATTCCAAATCCACACTTCGCGCGGCGGCGGACGAGTTTTGCCATGAGCATGAAAACGCCTTTTATTTTCCAGCTTTTGAAATGGCCACCATGTACAGGCTTTTATCCGGTAAATCGGTTTTTGCGGAAGGCAGGGAAAATTTTCATGTAAATTCCGAGACAGTAGATTTCATTATGAATAATTTTTTTGAGTTCTATTGCGACAAGACTTGATCCTCTCTCGAGTGTTTTGTTGACAACTACCTCGATCTGTTGGTACTATACATCGGCTTGGGGAGGGAAATCCCAACAGGAGGGATTTTCACTCCCATGTTGTTCTGCAGGGACAAGGCGAGAACCACACTATCCGGCCGCGGATCGATCGCTGCCGTGAGGCTTGCTGCAACGCTTGCCGCTGCTGTCCTCACGTGTTCCTGCACGCTCCTTACCCACTCTCCGTATATTTGCCAGAGAACCGACATTCCGCTATTGAAAAATAGACAGGGTCTTATTACCTCGCACTCCGGACAGATTCCTTACCAGAGGTGGAGGATTCCCCCGTGGGACGAAGAGATGAGGTATTGCTGGGTCGTGGGGAACTATGACTTCAGAAAGTTCGATCAGGTAGAGATAGTGCTCTATTTTCATGGAATGCATTCCAAGGATTATTACCCTGATTTCCGGCGGGAACTCGATCTTCTCAAAGAAAAAAGGCCTGATAGACCCTTCCTTTTTGTCGGGTTCGTGGATACTCCGTATTTCTATTCGGAATCCAGGGGCAAAGAACGCTGGACTTCGCTGGTTCCCGAGTCCAACGAACGTCCGGACAGGCTCTTCAAGACCGTGAATCGCCTGTACAAATCGCTGCGGGGCAGATTTCCCCACATCAAGAAAGAGAAAACCACCCTCGTGCTCGCCGGATTTTCCGGTGGCGGCCGGGTTTTGGATTCCGTTGGGAATTGGCTTGCCAAGGCTGATAAAGCGGATCCCTATGGCGAGGTGTTTCGTTCTCGGTTGAGCAAGATCGTGTATTTCGACTGCTGGTTCGACAAAAATGTGGTCCACACGGTTCCTGCTTTACTGGAAGGCAATCCCGAGATGAAAATAGTGGGGACCGTCCACATGAAAAAGCCTCTGGAACTCGCCACGATTCTTGCGGAAAAATACAAAATGAAGGCCGACAGGAATAAAAGGCAGCTTGTCGGTCTCGATGGCAGACTCACCATTTTCCGGAACGATTCCCACTGGAGCGCGATCATATCCAGACTCAGAGAAGCGCTGTGAGCCGATGAACAGACCGCGGCATTACTACAGGGATTCTCAAATAATGTCGGTTTTGGTACGCGAAAAGATTGGAAGATTGTCATTGCAAGGGCGAAGCCCGAAGCATTCTCCAACCGGCCAAAACTGAGATTGCTTCGTCGCTCCGTTCCTCGCAATGACACGATTGGATCGTTCGAATGCGGGCGAGAATCATGAACGAATCCGACACAACTTTCGAGAACTGCCATATGGAACGATTGACCCTCGGGAATTCCGGCGATCCCCCTCGTTCGCGTTGCTCTTTCAATGAAATGTGTTCGCATCAGGGCGGGCATCCACCAGCTGAAGCTTCTTTGCTCGAGTGCCGCATGCACCGCCGGAAATCGCGTTCTTACGCTATTTATCAATTAATACAAATGGTTATCGTTTGACTGTCCTTGACTGGTCGAACCGTGTGTGATATAGACCTTAAAGAATGACGTTCTTTCAGGAGACTCGAATGAGCTCACCGCCGGTGGGAATTACGGATCAGGAATATGAATCCACCGTATCTTTCTTGTGCAGTCTCGAACGATTCGGGATATTGCTCGGCCTGGAAAATATCACGCAGTTGCTCGAACGGATCGGCAATCCCCAGGAGAAATTTCCCGTTGTGCATGTGGCCGGCAGCAACGGCAAGGGTTCGACTGCCTCTTTTATCAATGAAATAGCGCGTGCAGCAGGAATGAAGACCGCCCTGTACACGTCTCCCCATCTGAACGATTTCAGGGAAAGGCTTCGGCTTGACGGGGACATGGTGTCCAAGCAAGCTCTGGTAACCTCGACCGAAAAAATCCGCGAGCTGTACGATCCGGAGCGGACCACTTTTTTCGAATTCACCACGGCAGTGGCATTTGATTGCATTGCGCATTTTCACCCTGATCTGGCAATTGTCGAGGTGGGACTCGGCGGAAGGCTGGACGCCACCAATACGGTGAGACCCTGTGTCACCGTGATCACGGACATATCCCGGGAGCATGAAGATTACCTCGGAGTGGGCCTGAAGGCAGTGGCCCGGGAAAAAGCGGGCATCATCAAACACAAAGTCCCGCTCATCACGGGGGCAAGCAGAAAAGATCCCAGATCGGTAATCCTCCAGGCCGCCGCAGAAGCGGAGGCCCCGGTCAGAGAATTCGGGAAAGACTTTATCGGCCGGCGCAAAGGCAAATGCGGGTTCACCTACCGATCCCAACACTTGCTGCTCGAGGACCTCGTGCTTTCCATGCCGGGAAGCCACCAAATCAAGAATGCTGCTCTCGCCGTTGCGGTCGTGGAAGAACTTATGGCGCAGGGATACGGCATCACGGAAACAGCAGTCCGAAGGGGTATCGAACTTACGAAATTTCCTGGCAGATTCGAACTTCTCGGACGGGAACCCGACGTCATTATCGATGGAGCTCACACGCTCGAAGGCATGCGGCTTCTGAAAAGCACGATAACGAGGCTTTATCCGGGCGTCCGACCGCTGATGCTGCTGGGAATGCTACGAGACAAGAACTATGAGGCCATGGTCAAGATCATCGCAGGCATTGCGTCTGAAGTCGTGTGTGTTTCACCTCAGGGAGACAGAGCGCTCGACCCGGAAGAGCTTGCAGCCCTGGTAAGGCGTCTGGGAATACCTGCAAGGACCGCTCGGCCGATCCGCGAAGGTTTCGAGATACTTCGGAGGAAGGCCGGCACAAAAGATGTGATTCTTGCAGCAGGTTCGTTGTATATGATTGGTCCTGTCAGACGCGCCAGCGGTATTGCCGATTAACAATACCGAGTTTCGTCGGAGATCCGTTTTGAAACTGCTGCGCTTGAAAACAACTCATGCTCGCCTTCGGTTCACCGGATCCACCGGCAGTCGCGGTCATGTTCGGCGGGGCATCGCTGTGGTTGTCATTGCCGTTCTTATTTCCACCTCCCTTCCGGGCGCTCAGGCCGTTCCGCAGATCGGTCAAGTCATTGAAGGCTCCAAGCAATCCACGATTCTCCCCACGGACATTCCCATCCAGATTTCCGCAGACAAGCTGTCATTCAAATACGAGACGAACACGTATGCAGCGGAAGGCAACGTTACGGTGAGCCAGGGCAACCTGCGGCTGAGGGCGGACAGCATTGCATACGATGGAAATTCCGGCGAACTCTCAGCGACCGGGAAAGTGATCGTGCGGGTAGGTGGAGACGTAGTGGAAGCCGACAAAATCACCATAAAACTCGCCACCGCAACAGGGGTGATTCTTAACGGCAAACTGCATCTCACCAGGAACAACATCTATCTCGAGGGCAAGAAACTCGAAAAGACCGGTGATTCCAGCTACCGCATCGAAGAGGGGAGCTTCACAACATGCAACGGGATCAAGCCGGATTGGAGAATTCGCGGAAAAGACCTGGACGTGTCCATCGAAGGT
>Ga0187785_10000138_pt1 | contig 27645 bp, 17 predicted proteins | sample 0815_BV2_4_20_MG_FD_132466 | JGI IMG/M metagenome (GOLD analysis project Ga0187785, IMG submission 132466) | Tropical peat soil microbial communities from peatlands in Department of Meta, Colombia - 0815_BV2_4_20_MG | ecosystem: Environmental > Terrestrial > Soil > Wetlands > Peat | place...
CGGCTACTCCTATCTCGGTTACAACCTGAATGACTGGAAATTCCAGGACAAGAAGGTGCGTCAGGCTCTCACCACCGCCATTGACAGGCAGAGCATCGTAGACGGTGTGCTCCTGGGGCTCGGCCAGGTGGCTTACACGCCCTACAAACCTGACACATTCTGGTACAATCCCAATGTGAAGAAATATCCCTACGACCCCGAGCGTGCGAAACAGATGCTTGCAGAAGCAGGATGGAAGCCCAATGCGGAAGGAATTCTGGAAAAAGACGGAAAGCCTTTTGAATTTACCATAATTACCAATCAGGGGAATGAGCAGCGTAAGAACGCGGCTACGCTCATTCAAAAAGATCTGAAGAAGATCGGAATCAACGTAAAAATCAGAGTGTACGAATGGTCTGCCTTTCTCAAGAATTTCATCAATAAGAGGAATTTTGAGGCTTGCCTGCTGGGCTGGGGGATAGGAATAGATCCGGATCAGATGGACATCTGGAATTCGAAAAAAAACGGTGAAACAGAGCTCAATTTCGTCAACTACCAGAATCCGGAGGTGGACGAACTCCTGGAACTGGGTGCTTCCACATATGATCGGGACGAGCGCAAGAAATATTATGACAAATTTCAGGAGATCATTGCGGAAGATCAGCCGTACACGTTCCTGTACGTTCCCGAAGCCCTTCCCATCATCAGTTCGCGGTTCCGGGGCATAGACCCGGCTCCCATTGGAATTGGATACAATTTCATAAAATGGTACGTACCGAAATCCCAGCAGAAGTATCAGATACAGCAGTGAGGCAGAAGTGGGTTTTTATATTCTCAAACGATTATTGCTCATGATTCCCGTGTTGTTCGGGATAACGCTCATATCCTTTGCAGTCATGAAAGCGGCCCCGGGAGATCCCGTAAGCCTTGTGACGGACCTGAACCCCAACATGAACGAGGAGGCAATCAAGAGGATTCGGGCCCACTACGGGCTTGACCAGCCTGTATACGTGCAGTACGGAAAATGGCTCAAGAATATGCTCATGCTGGATTTCGGCAGGTCGTTCGCCCCGGATAATCGGCCGGTTGTCGACAAAATCATGGAGCGCATACCGATAACTCTTCTCATCAATATTCTCTCCTTGATGTTGATCATAGCAGTCGCAATCCCCATAGGCGTGATGTCCGCAGTAAAACAGGACACGTTCTTCGATAAGGCAACCACGGTGTTTGTATTCCTGGGCTTTGCCATGCCCACGTTCTGGCTCGCCTTGCTTCTCATGATTCTCTTCGGCGTCAAGCTGGAGTGGCTGCCCATTTCGGGTTTTAGATCGTTGAACTACGCCGATCTGAGTCTTCCGGGGCGTATCCTGGATGTCGCCAGGCACCTCATTCTCCCGGTGTTTGTTTCCGCGTTCGGCGGGCTGGCTGGACTGAGCAGGTACATGCGGTCAAACATGCTCGAGGTCATCAGGCAGGATTACATAATCACCGCTCGAGCCAAGGGCCTCGACGAGCGAACCGTGATTTTTAAGCACGCCCTGCGCAACGCATTGCTTCCGGTGATCACGATCCTGGGATTATCGGTCCCGGGCTTAATCGGAGGAGGGGTTATATTTGAGACCATATTTGCCATTCCGGGAATGGGGCAACTCTTCTACCAGTCCGTCATGATGCGGGATTATCCTACCATCATGGGAATCCTCGTCATCGGGGCTGTTTTGACCCTCTTCGGGAATTTTCTGGCGGATCTCATGTATTCGGCAGCAGACCCCAGGATTCGGGTTTCAGACTAAAGAAAGGTTCAGGGGAGCGATCCCCGCTGACATATGCTAAAGGCACTGTTTTCCGGAGATTTTGTTCGACGGCTGTCGAAAAATACCATGGCCATGGCAGGCCTGTTTGTCGTGGTCGTGCTTTTCCTTGTAGCCAGTCTTGCCAATTTTCTAGCTCCATACCCTCCTGACAGGCCAGATACCGGCCACATCCTCGCGGAGCCCAACCGCGCACATCTTCTTGGAACTGACGTGCTGGGCAGGGATGTGCTGTCCAGAATCATTCACGGTTCCGGAGTGTCTTTGAGCGTAGGGTTTGTTGCAGTGGGAATATCCACTTTCATAGGAGTCATTCTGGGCGCCGTATCAGGATATTACGGCGGAACCGTAGACCGGATCGTCATGAGATTCGTGGATGTCATGCTCTGCTTTCCATCGTTTTTTCTCATATTGGCAGTCATAGCCTTCATCGGTCCCAGTATCTGGAACATCATGGTAGTCATAGGAGTGACCTCGTGGATGGGGGTTACACGCCTGGTACGGGCCGAATTCCTGAGTATCCGGGAGCGTGATTTCGTACAGGCCTCAATCAGCCAGGGTGCGAGCGACCTGAGGATCATTTTTCTGCATATATTGCCGAATGCCATGGCACCCGTGCTCGTGGCAGCCACTCTCGGCGTCGCGTCCGCAGTGCTCGTGGAGTCGGGACTGTCATTTCTTGGGATTGGAGTGCAGCCACCCGATCCTTCGTGGGGAAACATGCTCACGGAAGGCAAGGACAACATTGAAATAGCCTGGTGGCTGTCTGTTTATCCGGGGCTCGCAATTCTGATCACCGTTATGGGCTATAATCTTTTGGGTGAAGGAATCCGGGACAGCCTCGATCCGCGCCTTCGGCGGTAAGGCTTCAAGAAGATACGGGAATTCTTGGCAGGAGTTTTGGTTTACCGCGTCTTTCAGCCAAGGTCTACGTCCACCAGGCCAGCGAGTGCAAAAAGTTCTTGAGATGGGGTTCGGGGAAGAACTTCTTACAAGAAGTGCCTCCCCGATTTCAGGTATTTGAAAGCGAAATGGTGTGATACGGATTCGCTTGTTTACAGGTAACTCGATTCTGGGCACAGGCTGGGGGCACTCCTTCGCTGCGGACGACGCAGAGACGTCTCATCAATTCGCTCAGGAGGGCCCCCAGCCCTGCAATCTCATAAATCTTTTGGCGAATGCGTATGAGACTCACACCCGAGGTCAAAACGACATGAAACTGAGAATCGGATGGTTTTCCACCGGACGCGATCCTGCCGCCCGCAATCTCCTGGAGGCGGTTCACGAGGAACTGGTTTCCAACAGCCTTCCAGCCTCCCTGGATTGGATTTTCTGCCACAGGGAAACCGGAGATGCTCCGGCAAATGAGGAGTATCGGCAGCGGGAATTGTTTTTCGACCTTGCCGCGAGCCTGGAGATACCCGTCGCGACGCTTTCCCACATAAAATTTAAACCGGAGCTGAGAAAAAAAGGCATTCAGGAAAGCCCCTGCGCGGCAGAGCCGTCAGGTGCACTCGAAGAATGGCGCAACCTGTACGGCAAGGAAGTTATGAAAACCGTGGCTGTGCTTCCGCCTGTGGACATCGTGGTAATGGCAGGCTACATGCTGATCATCGGCGACCCTGAACTAGAAGGGCTCGTGCTGGTAAACATCCATCCAGCCCTGCCGTGGGGACCGCGGGGAACCTGGCAGGAGGTCATTCACGAATTGATTGCGGAGGAGGCCCAGGAACAGGGTATCATGGTTCATCTCGTGACAAAGGAACTGGATCGCGGGCCGGTAATTTCCTATTGCCGTTTCCCCATCCAAGGCGCAGAGTGGGATTCGTTGTGGAAGGACTGGCAACAGCACGTGAAACCGGAGCACGGACGCGAAATTCGCGAGGACCATCCCCTGTTCAAGAAGATCCGTGCAGAAGGAGAAATCCGGGAGCTTCCGTTGCTCAGGGGAGCCATACGCGAACTCGCACGGGGAAATATCGTTATTCGCGACAGACAGATATGGGCCGGCGGCAACCTTCAGCAGGAGGGAGTCGATCTCACCGCAATGATTGAGGACATCATATCTGAAAAAAAAAGCTGAAACGCCTCTTGCACGTTGCTCTCGTAGCCCGAACATGAAATAGAACCGACAGGTAATCCATTCAGTTACGGGTGTGAAAAGGCTCTCATAGCGGGCGAAGCCACGCAATCTCTGTCTTTAAAATATGAAGATTGCTTTGTCGTTTCACTCCTCGCAATGACGGAGGTCAGGCACTTGCCCTGAGTAACTGAATGATTGCCCCGAGTAGGGGGATTTTCGTCGCGGCGCCTCAGGTTCCGGACAGTTCTCCTGCAACCCGTTCCATGAGAGAAATTGCAGAATTCAGCGTTTCCTCGTCAAAAGCAAATTTCGCGCCTGCCCCGGAGAACAATTCCGGGAGTGGCACGGTGCCTCCCAGGGAAAGCGCGTGCCTGTACGCTGCGACCGCGGTCGCTCTGTCCGAGAGCGAGTTCTTCCATATTTGAACCGCGCCCAATTGAGCCAATCCGTATTCCACGTAGTAAAAAGGCACCACATGAATGTGCAGCTTTCGCTGCCAACCGGTCAGGAGAGCCTGATCGAGACCGCTCCAGTCCAACCAGGGAGTAAAGCGCTCATATATACGCTTCCACTGGAGATCGCATTGCCCGGGATCGACGGCTTGTTCGGGATTCTCGTACACCCAGTGCTGGAAAGCGTCTACGGAAGCCATGTACGGCCAAAACACGATACTTTTTTCCAGATGCTCGATACGCGCCCGAGCAGCATCGGCTTCGGAGTAGAATCCACCCTCCCGTATCGCGAGGTAAGGCGAAGCGAGAAGCTCCATGCCCATGGAAGCCACTTCCGAGAATTCCATGCCTACCTGGCGCTGCTGGTAATACGGGAGACGATCGCGCTCGAATGCGTGAAACGCGTGGCCTGATTCGTGAAGCAAGGTCTGGACGTCATCATGGAGTCCAACGGCATTCATGAAGATGAATGGACGTCTGGCAGCGGGAAATTCGGTGCAATAGCCGCCCGGAGCCTTATTCTTGCGATTCTCCAGGTCCAGCAGGCCTTCATCCGCCATTATCCTGAAATGAATCCCCAAGGTTGAGTCCAGGCGCCGAAAAATTTCGTACACGCCGGTGACCAATTCCGACACGTCCTGGAAGGGTTTGAGCGGCGGTTTGCCGAACGGATCCACGTCAAGATCCCACGGTCTCAGAGTGTTCAGCCCCAGCAGCTTGCGACGCCGTTCGTAGATCCGAGCTGCCGCGGGAACCGCAATTTTTTCTATGGCATTCTGGAATCGCACGCAGTCGGCAGGAGTGTAATCGAATCGAAGCAACTGTTTCCAGCGAAACGATCGATAATCCGAAAAACCGGCATTCTTAGCCATCTTTTGCCTCAGCGCCATAAACTCGCGCCACAGGACGCCGATCTGCTCCCGATCGGCCAGTTGACGCTCAAGGCCTACACGCCAGGCTTTTTCCCTCAGGTTCCTGTCGGGATTCTGCATGACCGGACGGAGCTGAGTCACCGTAATTTCCTTCCCTTCCCAGTTCACGGTCTGGCTTCCCACGATTTTATCGTACCGGGTTGAGGCCTTGTGTTCCTCGGTCATGAGAGGCAGATTCTCTTCTCGAAAGATTTCGCTCTGCCAACGCATTTTCTGGAGAGGCATATGGAATCCGGAAGGCTCGATGCCGCTTGTCAGCAATTTCTCTTTGAGTTTCTGGTCGGCTTCTTCGGAAGGGGGATAGATGGTGTCCAAGTAGGTGTGGTACCGTCTTTCGGCTTCTTCGTCCGCGGTGTTAACAGTAATTGCTACGCTGAGTCTGGTGAATGCTTCGTCAATTGCTTCACTCAGAGCCGTCCAATCTGCAAGGAACTCGGAAGCGGTATCTGCAGTGAGGTTCCTGTCGATCAAGTCCGTGTAATACGGTTCAAAATCGGACCACCCGCAATTGGTCAGAATTCCCGGGTCCGTTGGTAGTGAAGGGAACATGACATGTACCTCCCTGGAACAATTCCGATCATCATATACATAATAATTGATTTGGAAAGCTGGAACATGGTTTGGAACAAGTTGCGGCTATTCTCTGCATAGAACGTTTACCGTAGTACGGGCAAAACACGTACAAATAGCATGGCTTATCAATTCGGCGGCCCTGTATTCGGTTCTGAGAATTTTTCATTTTTTTCGCCTGCCTCCGGAGTCTTTCGCAGGCGGCCTTCCAAGAGCTTGACAAGGGGGTCGTTTTGCCGATCCGTTGCAAGACTCAAGGCTGATTCACCGGTTCTTGTCCGGGCATGGATGTCCGCTCCTTCATCCAGGAGTTGCTTCACCAGGTTTTCATGACCAAAAGACACTGCCAGCATGAGGCTGTTGAATCCGTCTGCTTGTGTGGCTTGTATGTCGGCCCCCCTCTCCAAAAGGAACCGAACCATTTCTCCGTTTCCGGCGGCCGCGGCCTTCATCAAGGGGGTTTCATCGTCTTTGTCTCGAGCGTTCACGTCTGCCTTGAGTTCCAACATCTCTTTCGCCGCTTCCAAATTCCCGTAGAATGCCACCACCATCAGAGGGGTTATCCCGTCGTTTTGGTACGCGTTCACGTCCGCTCCTTTTTGCAGGAGCAGCCTTATCACCTCTTGGCGTCCTCTGGCGGATGCCTTTATCAGAGCGGTCTCGCCATCTTTGTCAGCAGCGTTGATATCCGCGCCGTTTTCCAACAGATACTTGACCACCGCGGGACGGCCGTAAAAAGCCGCGACCATCAACGAATTAATTCCCGTCTGTTCCGCTGCGTTGATCTGGGCACCGTTATCCAGAAGGATCTTCACCGGTTCTCTGAATCCCGCGGCTGAAGCTTTGATAAGAGCCGTATCGCCCTCCTTGTCTTTCGCGTTTACGTCTGCTCCATGTCGCAGGAGCAACTCCACCATACTGGGTTGCCCGCAAAAAGAGGCAGCCATGAGGGGCGTCAAACCACTCGCGTCGGTCATGTTGACGTTGGCTCCCCTGTTGAGCAGGTCTTCCACTATGCGTATATTCCCGCGGGACGCGGCCTCCAGCAGCAGGTCAGCAGCATGAACCTGAGCCGCAATCAACCAAAGAACAGAAAAAAGACAGGAGCAAGCAAGCCGGGCGTCTCTCGCCATCAGGTTCCTCCAAACAGTCCGGAGGTAATACATAAAAGAGAAATGCGGCCCTCCATCTGAACCGGAAATTCTTTGTCCGAAGTACGTATCCGACTGCCATATGAGACACACGAAGAGCAAAAAAATTCCCAACCTCATGTGAACCCGAGTTTTTTCTCCTCCGGGTATCGAGATAACGCTCAATTTTCAGATTATTCTTGGTTGTTTCGGTGGTGGATCCGCACGGTGACTCCCCGATTTCAGGTATAGCATTCTAGAAAGTTCTGTCGGCTTCGTTCATGACACTCGCCCACAGCCGAACGATCCGGTCATGTCATTGCGAGGAGTGGAACGACGAAGCAATCTCGCTTTAGCGGACGACATTGTTTCGGGCTTCGCCCTCGCAATGACACTCTTCGAATCTTTTCGCGTAAACAAAGACCGACACTACTTTTGAGAATCCCTATAATCGAGAGCCAAACGGTATTATGGCTTACTCTATGGGTTGGGTGAGCAGATTTCAGGCCGGAGTCGATGGTTTCTTTTTCCATACAAGGTTTTTCAGGTCGTCGATCAAGGTGTACACAATGGGAATAAATACGAGCGTAAAAACAGTGGCCACCGAAAGTCCTCCCACCACGGCAATTGCAAGGCCGTTATAGATTTCCGCGCCCGCACCCCGTTTGAGGGCCAATGGCAACATGCCCAACACCATGGCGATCGCGGTCATGAAAATGGGGCGCATTCGACGCAGACTCGCCAGCACAAGCGCTTCGTCCCTCTCAACGGCCTCCTGCTCCATAAGCTGAACGGCGTAGGTAATCAGCAGAATCGCGTTCTTCACCACGAGGCCCACCATCATGATGTACCCGAGAATAGTAAATGAATCGAAAGGAGTCCCGGTGATCTTCACCAGGAAATTAGCTCCGATTATCGAAAGAGGAACGCTCAACATGATGGAAAGCGGCCTTACAAACGATTGAAATTGCATGACGAGAAGCAGATACACCACCACAACCGACAGCGGAAACACGAACCGCACCGCTTCCATAAGGGTGCGCAGCTCATTCACCGCTCCGAAGGGCACGATGGTGTAGCCCAGTGGAAAGGCTATTGTGGACCTAATCTTGGACACGACCTCCTGAAAAACATCGCTGAGCGCGCGGTCCTGAATGGTCAACTGAACCCGGGCGTTACGCTTGGAATTGTAGCGATTGATCTGCAACGGTCCGAAGGTGGTAACCACGGAAGCCACGCTTGTCAACGGCACCTGAATCGCCGGGTCGCGGGGTGAGGTGAGAACGATTTTTCCCACGTCCCACACATTCTTGAAATCCTGTTCCTGTCCGGTAACCCGAATATAGAAATACCGCCCGGCCACATCGTACTGGGTCACGGTTATTTGGCCACCTACGGCCGCTTCCACCGCGTCGGCGATGTCTTTGACTTCGAAGCCCAGAAGAGCCGCGCGCCTGTCCTCAACCCGGATCTCCACTTGGGGTTTGCGAAGGTAAAGATCCGTGTACTTGAAAATCACTCCTCTGGTGTTGTCCCCAATCTGCATGATCTGCTTTACCAGTCCGTCGATGACGTCATAGCTGTCGCCTCTGACACGGACATCCACCACGTTGGACCTCTGCTGCAACGTACCGAACAAAGGAAATTGAATGGGGTTGAGAGACTTCAACGGCAAATCGCGGGAACTGAGAAAGGTTGCCCGCGCGATTTCGTGGACTGGAACACCACTGTCTTCTTCTCTGTCACACACGACGAAAATGACGTTGCGTTGCATGGTCCTGTTAGGAATAGTTACCAGATGGCGGACTCCTTTTATTTCTCGCCACCGCTCCTCGAGTATGTGCATGATACGGCTTCTCTCATCCAGGCCGAGACCTTCGAAGGTTTCCACTTGCACCTTGATGAGATTCGTCCCACCCGTGGGTAGGTAGCCCATGCTGGGCAATATGCGGTAGGAAAGGAAGAAAAGCGCGACCACCGCCGAAAGCAGTAGCAATTTCGGCCCGAATCCTTTCAAGAAAAATCTCAGCGCAAAAATGAGCGCTCCGGAAACTTTTTGACCGATCACGTCGAGGTACTTCAAGACGAAGAGGATGTTGAATTTGCCCGATGGTTCGGTTTCTTTCTTCATCCATCGTGACGCGAGCATCGGAACAACCGTGAAGGCATCAAAGAGCGAGAGAAAAATCGCACAGGAAATAATGAACGCCACTGGACCGAACAGTTTGCCCACTTCGCCTTTCAGCATGAGAACCGGCATGAATACCGCGGCGGTTGTGAGGGTACACATGAACACCGCGGTTCCCACTTCGCGGGTTCCATCAACGCATGCGCGAACGATGGTCTTGTTCTCCTCGTACCGATGGCGGTAGATATTTTCGAGCACCACAATAGCGTCATCCACGATCATGCCCACGGAGAGCGCAAGCCCGGCCAGGGAAAGAACGTTTATGGAATACCCGAGCATGTACATGCCGATGAACGTGCCCACAATGGAAACGGGAATGGATGTGGCCACAATGAATATGCTGCGCCAATTTTTCAGGAAAACGAATAATACGAGCAGGACGAGCGCTATGGCTTCAACAAGGGACTCTTTCACCACCTGGACCGCATCGCGGATATAGTTGCTCTGATCGTAAATTTTTTGGAATTTGGCTCCACGAGGACCGTAATCGTTTCGCAACGCCTGCAGCTCACGATCCACCGAATCGATGGTCTGGACGATATTGGCGCCCACCTGATTGAATACATTAAAAATGATTCCGGTTTTTCCATCTATGCGGCAGTACGATTCCGGCCTTTCGTAGCTGTCGTCTATGTCCGCCACGTCTGAGAGATACACCACCGGTTCGCCAGGCCTCGAAATGATAATCTTGGCAAACGCCTTCGCGTTGGGAAGTTCGCCCACGGTTCGTATCGTCCATTCGCGGGTTCCTTCTAAGATGTAGCCGCCGCTTTGATTCACATTGGTCTGATCGATGATCGCCTTTATATCCGCAACCGACAGACGCCTGGCCTTGAGGCGCTGAGAATCGAAAGTGATTTTCATCTCCCGGTTTCTGTATCCCTCGTACTGACAGTCGCCGACTCCTGAAATCCTTTTGATACGGGGCGCAATATCACGATCCGCCCACGTGGACATGGAAACCAGGTCCGCATCGCCCGTGAGCGCGAACTGGTACACCGGCAGGTTCACCCGATCGCTTGCCTTGAAAATCTGCGGCTTCTGGACCTGCTGAGGCAGGTCCCGGACCCTGTCTATATTGCGCTGAAGCTCCGCTGCCGCGAGATCGAGGTTGATGCCGGGTTTAAAGAAGACCAGTATGAGAGATTCGCCGTGCCGCGAGAAGCTCTGGGTGTACATCATGTTAGACACGCCGCTTATGTTCTCTTCAAACCTATTGGTGATCTCCCCCTCGACTTCTTCAGGGGCAGACCCCGGGAATCTCGTCATCACCACGAGCAGGGGCTGTTCGGTATCCGGTTTGAGCTCCACGGACAGAAACGTTGCGCACACGTACCCGAACACGATCACCAGAAGCACTCGTACAATGACCGTAATGGGGTATCTTACCGATGATTCGGCAACGTTCATGTCCGCCTCACGCTGATCCGTAACGGCTCAGGCAGATTTGCACTGAAAGAATAAATAGCAGTTCTTGAAAGTTCTGTCGGATTCGATCATGACTCTCGCCCACATGCGAACGGTCCAATCATGTCATTACGAGGAGTGGAACGACGAAGCAGTCTCTGTTCTGGCTAATTGGAGATTGCTTCGGGCTTTGCCCTCGCAAGGACAGTCTCCGAATCTTTTCGCGTAATCAAAACCGACACCACTCTTGAAAGTTCCTATACGGGAACGCCCTCGTGCGAGCAACGTTTCCCTGCGTCTTGATACCTCGAATTCGCATGCTATGGCCAGCCCTCAATCCGCCACGCTGTTTGGGCGGCCGTTCCCGCCCGGAAACGGGATAACCCCGGGAGCCACCAGTACCGTGGTGCGTACGTGCCGCATTCCACTCCATGGTCAAGCTTCTTCGCGATGGAACGTGACAGGCCGGATTTTCCAGAATCTGTTCTTCAGATCGTCCAGGACCGTGTAGACGACGGGGACGAATACCAGGGTCAATACCGTAGCAATGGAAAGCCCGCCTACCACCGCCATTGCCAGACCGTTGTAAATCTCGGCACCCGCGCCGTGTTTCACCGCGAGGGGAAGCATGCCGAAGATCATGGCGACCGCTGTCATAAATATGGGCCGCATGCGCCGTTCGCTCGCGAGGACCAGGGCTCTGTCCCGTTCCACACCCTGTTCCTCGATCAGTTGCACGGCGTAGGTCACCAGAAGGATGGCATTCTTCACCACGAGGCCGACCATCATGATGTACCCCAGAATAGTAAATGAATCGAAAGGAACGCCCGTAAGCTTTACCAGCACATTTGCTCCGATAATGCTCAGCGGTACGCTCAGAAGAATTGATAAAGGCCGTATGAATGACTGAAATTGCATCACGAGCAGCAGATACACCACGATGACGGAAAAGGGAAAAACGAATCGCACTGCCGCGATAAGAGTCCGCAGCTCATTGACCGCACCGAACGGGACGAGGCTGTAATCCGGGGGAAGAGCCACTGTGCCGTCTATTGAAGTGATGACATCCTGGAACACGTCGCCGAGCGGTCTGCCCGATACGGTAAACTGCGTCTGCGCACTTCGCTTGGAATTGAAATGAGAAATCTGTTGAGGACCCAGCGTCGTCTCAACCGACGCAACGCTCGTCAAGGGGATCTGCACGTCCGCATCGAGCGGTGACGTGAGAATGACCTTGGACAGATCCGCCACGGTAGTGAAATCCGGTTCCGGTCCCATGACCCGGATATAGAAATAACGGCCGCCCACATCGTACTGCGTCGTGGTCCTCTGCCCGCCGACTGCCGCTTCCACCGCGTTGGCCACCGCTCTGACCCGGAATCCGAAATAAGCGGCCCGTTCCGGATCGACGCGAACCTCCACCTGAGGTTTTCGAAGCGCCAGATCGGTGTACCGGAAAACGATACCCCGCGTGTTCTTTCCGATTTCCATGATCTGATTGATGAGGCTTTCTATAACCCGGTAGTTCGGTCCATTCACCCATACGTTCACAATATTCGATCTCGTGTTTATGTTTCCGAAAAGTGGAAACTGAATGGGGTTAACCGCTTTGCACGGCAGGTCCGCAGATGTTTCCACCACCCGGGCTGCTATGCGTTCTACAGGAACTCCGCTGTCCTCTTCTCGATCGCACAACAGAAAGATCACGTTTCGGTCGGTGACTCTATTTGGAGTTGACACTATGTGTCTGACGCCCTGGATGTGCTTCCATCGATTCTCCAGGATGCCCATGAGCCGGCTGTTCTCGTCGAGGCTGGTTCCTTCCGAGGTCTCGATTTGGATCTTGAGAAGATTGGTTCCGCCACCCGGCAGATACCCCATTCCCGGAAGTATCCCGTACGAGCACGCGAACAGGGCGAGCACCAACACGATAAGCGCCCCTTTTCTGCCGTTCCCCTGAAGAAAGAACTCCAAGGATGTAATGATGCCATTTGAAACCATGCGCCCGAATTCATCCAGAAAATTGAGCCTCGAGACAATTTTTCGAAGCGGACCCGTTGCTTCGGCTTCTTCTTTCATCCACCGGGAAGCCAGCATGGGAACGACGGTGAAGGCATCGAATAAAGAAACAAATATTGCGACGGAAATCACGAACGCGACCGGGCCGAAAAGGGTTCCCACCTCGCCTTTGAGCATCAGCACCGGAAGAAAAACTGCAGCGGTAGTGAGGGTGCACATGAACGCGGCCATCCCCACTTCCCGGGTCCCGTCTATGCACGCCTGAACCAGCTCTTTTCCCTCTTCGTACCTGTGGCGGTAGATGTTTTCCAGGACCACGATGGAGTCGTCCACGATCATGCCCACCGACAGGGCCAGACCTGCCAGAGACAGGACGTTTATGGAGTACCCGAACACGTACATGCCCACGAAGGTGCCAATTATGGAGACCGGGATGGAAATCGCCACGATCACTATGCTTCGCCATTTCTTCAGAAACAAAAAAAGTACCAGCAGCACGAGCAACACCGCTTCAATCAAACACTGTTTGACGATCTGCACTGCGTCGCGGATATAGCTGCTCTGATCGTAGAGTTTTTCAAACCGCCCGCCCCAAGGGCCGTATTCCTGACGAATAAGGCCGAGTTCCTTGTCAATGAGGTCTATGGTTTGCACCAGGTTTGCGCCGGCCTGATTGAGCACGTTGAATATGATTCCCGGTCTGCCGTTGATGCGGCAATGCGAATCCGGACGTTCGTAAATATCCCTGATCTCCGCCACATCGGACAAATAGACGATCGGCTCGCCGGGTTTCGATATGATGACTCCACGGAACGCTTCAGTGTTCAGCAATTCACCCACCGTACGCACGGTCCATTCCCGGTCGCCCTGGATGAAATAGCCTCCGCTCTGATTCAGATTTTTTCTGTCTATAGATCGCTTGATATCCGTTACCGAGAGGCGGCGAGCCTTCAAACGTTTCGGGTCGAACGTTATGCGCATCTCCCGATTGCGCCCGCCGTCGAACTGACAATCGCCCACTCCGGAAATTCTCTTGATTCGCGGTGCAATGTCTTTGTCAGCCCAAGTGGTCATGGTCACCAGATCCACATCCCCGGTCAATGCGAACTGATAAATTGGAAGGCTCACCAGATCGCTGGCCTTCGTGATTTGGGGTTTGTCCACTCCCTTGGGGAGATCGCGAACCCGATCGATGTTCCTTTGCAGTTCCGATGCTGCAAGATCAAGGTTCGTGCCGGTCTTGTAAAAAACGAGAATGAGAGATTCTCCGTGGCGAGAAAAGCTCTGGGTGTACAACATGTTGGAGACGCCTGCGATGTTGTCCTCGAATCGGTTGGTGACTTCTCCTTCCACTTCTTCAGGGGCTGCACCCACAAACGGAGTTGTCACGACGAGTACCGGCTGCTCTGTTTCGGGCTTCAACTCGACGCTGAGAAACGTCACGCACACGTACCCGAACACCAGTACGAGCAGCACTCGCGTGATCTGTGTGACCGGATATGTGACGGACGATTCAGCGATGTTCATGTCAGTCCCGTTCCCATCCGAGGCATCCCGATTTATCCTTCGTCGAACCCGGCGGGCCGGCTTCTCCAAAAGCGCTGCTTCAAGTCGTCCAACACCGTGTACACCACCGGGATAAAGATGAGAGTGAAAAACGTTGCGACGGATAATCCGCCCACAACGGCCATGGCGAGACCGTTATAAATTTCTGCGCCCGCGCCTTGTTTCACGGCGAGAGGAAGCATTCCCAGCACCATCGCGATGGCGGTCATAAAAATAGGGCGCATTCTCCTCCTGCTCGCCAGCACCAGAGCTTCGTTTCTTTCCACTGCGTGGTCCTCCATCAACTGGACCGCGTACGTTATCAACAGGATCGCGTTCTTGACCACCAATCCCACCATGAGGATGTACCCCAGCATGGTAAATGAGTCGAAATGTATGCCGGTGATCCGCACAAGAATGTTGGCACCGATGATGGAAAGGGGCACGCTCAGCATGATGGACAAAGGTCGAATGAAGGACTGGAACTGCATTACCAGCAGAAGGTAGACCACCACTACGGACAAGGGAAATACAAATCGTACTGCCTCCATAAGCGTTCGGAGCTCGTTCACCGCTCCAAACGGCAGGATCGCACATCCCACGGGGAGCGCCACAGAACCGTTAATTTTTGCGATCACTTCTCTAAAGACCTCTGAAAGAGGGCGGTCCTGGATCGTGAATTGCACTCTGGCTGCACGTTTGGAATTAAAGTGGTTGATTTGCAGAGGGCCGAATGTGGTGACCACCGATGCCAAGCTCGTCAGGGGAACCTGAACGTTCGAGTTGCGCGGGGAGGTCAGGATAATCTTTCCAACATCCGAGACCGTTTCAAAATCGGCTTCTCCTTCCATGACCCGAATGTAAAAATAACGGCCGTCCACGTCGTACTGCGAGCCGGTCTTTTGCCCCCCTGCGGCAGCCTCCACCGCGTTCGCCACGTCTTTCACCCTGAATCCGAAATTCGCCGCACGCTCGGGGTCTACCCGGATTTCGATCTCCGGCTTGCGCAAAGCCAATTCAGTGTAGCGAAACACCACACCGCGAATGGTCGAGCCCAAGTCCATAACCTGTTTCACAAGCTTTTCAATGACGTCGTAGCTGTCTCCTCTGATCCGCACGTCAACGATGTTCGATCGCGTATAGATGTTGCCGAACAGCGGAAATTGAATCGGGTTCACCGCCTTGAAGGGCAGATCCGAAGAAGTTGAGAACGCTTCTCTGGCTATCTTCTGGATGGGAATCCCGCTGTCTTCTTCTCTGTCGCAAACCAGAAAAATCACGTTACGGGACGTGAGTCTGTTGGGAGTGGACACCACGTTTCGGACGCCTCTGATTCGGCTCCAGCGGTCCTCTAGAATCTGCATCAGGCGGCTGATTTCATCCAGATTGGTACCTTCGAAGGTTTCGATCTGGACTTTGATGAGATTCGTCCCTCCGGTGGGAAGGTATCCCATACCGGGCAAAATCCAGTACGAGAAGGCAAACAACCCCACGACCACTGCCACGAGCACAGCTTTACGTACGCCCGCTTGAAGAAAGAATTTCAACGAACCGATCAACGATTCGGAAATCTTCACCCCCAGCTTGTCCAGCGTGGTGAGCGGGTACATCAATTTTTGCACCAGACCGGAGTGGGCTTTTTCCTCTTTCATCCACCGGGACGCAAGCATGGGGACCACGGTGAAAGCATCGAATAGCGACAAAAAAATTGCTACGGAGATGATGAAAGCCACGGGTCCGAACAGGGTGCCCACTTCACCCCGGAGCATGAGCACAGGCACGAAGACCGCTGCAGTGGTGAGGGTGCTCATGAACGCGGCCATCCCCACTTCCCGGGTGCCTTCGACACAAGCCTTCACAATGGTTTTCTTTTCTTCGTACCGGTGCCGGTAAATGTTTTCCAGCACGACGATGGCGTCATCCACGATCATCCCGATGGAGAGAGCCAGGCCGGCAAGCGAAAGGACATTGATCGAATAACCGCACAAATACATCCCGATGAACGTACCCACGATCGATACGGGAATGGAGGTCGCGACGATGAAGATGCTCCTCCAGTTCTTCAGGAAGACGAACAGCACGAGCAGCACCAGGATAATCGCCTCTATGAGGGATTCTTTCACCACCTGTACCGCATCTCGAATGTAATTGCTCTGATCGTATATTTTCTGAAACTTCGCCCCTTTCGGTCCAAATTCCTTCTTGAGCGCCCCGAGCTCGCGATCCACCGCATCGATGGTCTGTACGATGTTTGCGCCCACCTGGCTGAAAACGTTGAATATGATGCCCGGTTCCCCGTTGATTCGGCAGTAGGAGTCCGGGCGCTCATAGAGGTCTTCGATTTTCGCAATGTCGGAAAGATAAACAATGGGTTCCCCGGGCCTGGAAATGTTCACCCTGCTGAAAGCCCTGGCACTGAGCAACTCACCCAAGGTGCGGACGGTCCATTCGCGGGAACCCTCCACGAAATACCCTCCGCTCTGGTTCAAATTTGTTTCGTCGATGAAGGTCTTGATGTCGTCGACCGTCAATCTTCGGGCTTTTAGGCGTTCCCGGTCGAATGTGATTCTCATCTCCCGGTTTCTGTATCCGTCGAACTGACAATCTCCCACACCCTGAATCCTCTTCATGCGCGGGGCGATATCCTTGTCTGCCCAGGTGGACAGGGTAACGATGTCCACCTCGCCCGTCAGAGCGAACTGGTAGACAGGCAGGCTGACGCGGTCGCTCGCCTTGAATATCTGCGGCTTTTGCACGTCTTTGGGCAGATCTTTCACCCTGTCGATGTTGCGCTGCAATTCCGCCGCGGCAAGATCCAGGTTTGTGCCGGGTTTGTAGAAGATGACCAGGAACGATTGCCCGTAGGACGTGAAGCTCTGGGTGAAGAGCATGTTGGAAACGCCGCTGATACTCTCCTCGAAACGCGTAGTGACTTCGCCTTCCACTTCCTCGGGAGCTGCTCCGGGAAATGTGGTATTCACCACGAGGATCGGCTGCTCAGTCTCCGGCTTGAGTTCCACGGACAGGAACGTCACAGAAACGTATCCGAATACGATGACCAGGAGCACTCTGACGATAACCGTAATCGGAAATCTGACTGACGATTCCGCGACATTCATGGCAGGGTGCCTTCAGGAGACCGTGCTAGCACGTGAGCGAGGGGGTGGCCGAACACGGAAATGGTGCGAGCTAACATCAGTCAGCCTGTTTGTCGCGGGAACCGATTAACGAAAGATTCCCCTCAATCTTTTCATGTATGCGTTTGAGCTCGCAAAGGTCCTGCTGGGTCAGGCCGTTCAAAGCCTTCTGCAGATGGTTTCTCACAATGGGAATGAGTTTTTCTTTCAGGGCTTTTCCTGCATCGGTAAGGAAAATGCGCTGGTAGCGTTTATCGCCGGGATCCGGCTGTCTACGTATAAGGCTGTTCCTTTCCAGGAGATTCAGTATTCGGGTCATATTGTGCCGGTCTTTTGCAGAACGTTCGGCAAGAGCCGTCTGGTGGTCCCCCTCACTCTCCCAGAGCCTACTGAGCACGGCCCACTGTTCCGGAGTCACATCGTACCCGTCGGCCTGGAATGCTCGAGTGAGCTCCGCTTTCAATTTTGCTGCGGTACGGTAAATGACAAAACCTGGCGAATCGTCTAGCGGAAACACTCTGAAGCACAATGACATTTCAGGCTCCCGTTACAAGTGAAACTGTTGTCTTGGCAACTGTTGCGCATGCAACTTAACCGTGCCACGCGCAACATGTCAAGAAATCATCGTCTTGAGAAGTAAGCCCTCGGTTACGGGCGGCTAAAGATTGTCATTGCGAGCGAAACGAAGCACCCTCCTGCACCGCCAAAGGCGAGATTGCTTCTCCGTTTCACTCCTCGCAATGACACACGACCCGCGATTTCCCCGCGTGACTGAGGAGTTGCTTTGAGAACAATCCCATGTCGAATCCTCGACATTCCTCGGTTTGCGTCACGAAACTCCCAAACGCAGCTCCTCCGTAAGCGTGGCCCCGTCCGCACCGTCATAAGAATCGCTTCGGCCGCGGCCGCATCTACATGTTTCAGAACACCACCGGAGGTGACGAGCAATGTCTGATACAAAAAAACCGGAAGATAAAGAAGCAGAATCTGTCGCCCAAGACCGGGAAGATCCTTGTGCGGAAATCCGCGATCCTGTGAGACGGGGCCTGTGCAAAGCGTGCGGACTCCCTGTTATCGGAGAAGCCCCATTTTGCAAGGATCATGAAATGCCCGTTCCTTGAGGTGGATTGAATAAAACGATATGCAATAGTCTTACTCATACGGATTCGTTTTTTGCAGGTAACTCCATTCCGGGCACAGGCTGAGGGCACTCCTTCGCTGCGGACTACGCAGAGCCGTCTTATCACTTCGCTCAGGAGAACACCCAGCCCTGCAATCTCATAAATCTTGTGGCGAATTCGTATCGGTGAATGTGCCGTGGCCTCCCAAATTTTTGCATGACCGCAAGGGAAAATACCGGGGACTAGGCCGCAACGACTGCAAACTTGCAAGGCAAAGGGGAGCGGATTGCTAACGCCGTGGAAATTCTTTGCAACCGGTCCGGAGGGCAGTCATGTTCCGAAAAATCCGCCGGAAATTTCGCGCAGGAATCGGTCATGCTTGAGGCAACTGCTCTGATTTGCCGGATGCCTGAATCATGGAGCGCAGGGTGAGCATTTTCTCGCGTTTTGTCCCATTCTTGGCTGTCCTGGTCGCGCTGGGATCGGCGACGGCAACCATCGCCTTCGCTGATGACTTCACGGACATTGAACTAACCTTGGGTTCAAAAGGACAGGTGCAGGAAGGCGCTCTCATAGTGCGTTTTCCTCGTGGCGACCTGAAGGTCGCGGTGGATGGAGAACAGATGCCCACCGCCCTGGGATTCGTTTCCTGGACCGCATGGAAAAACATGGGCGATACCACCGTGGTGATGGGCGATCTCGTGTTGCTGGAAAAAGAAATCAATCCGGTTATCTCGGTTCTGGAGCAGGCAAACATTGATGTGACTGCTGTTCACAGCCATTTCATCTACGACAACCCTCGCATAATGTTCCTGCACCTCTACGGAGCCGGTAGAGGAAAATCGCTTGCACTAGGCATCAGGAACGCGTTGCTCAAGACATCGACTCCTCTCCAGGACGGAACCGGTTCATCAGCCTCTTTGTCCTTGGAAACCAAGCGCATAGATGAAATAATCGGTTATTCGGGCATTAATGCCGGGGGCGTGTACAAGATAACCGTCGGCCGACCGGGAGTCTCGGTCCGGGGCATGGATTTGACTTCCGGGATGGGTATGAACTCCTGGGCAGGATTCACGGGCACCAGCCAGCGGGCTCACGTGGCCGGCGACATCGCAATGACGGGAGCCGAAGTAAACCGAGTAATTCGCGCGTTGAGAAGAGGCGGAATTGAAATTGTGGCTCTTCACAATCACATGCTGGACGAAGAACCGCGCATGTTCTTTCTACACTTCTGGGGCACCGGCCCTGCGGAGATTCTGGCTCAAACGATACGCGAAGCTTTGAATGAGGTCCAAGGGCCCGTGCCATAGGATGTGGGGAATCCTGCGATCGCAGTTCATGTCAGGCAGCAACGGTCAATGGTCTTGCATTTGACATCAATGGAGCGCTCTCGGTAAATGACCCAAACGCCGGTGCCTTGTTCCATTGTCATCCTGAAGCACGATACTGAGTCCGGTGGGACCACGATGAACATGTGCGGGTCTTGCCACCGAGATGCTGAAACGTTGCGGAAAAACGGCGAGCTCTCGTTGAGCAATCTAATATACGCATGAGCCAAGTTCTGGGAAGTGTTTCGCTTTTTTCTCGGTTTCGTTACGCTCTCACGGTGAGAACGTCACAAGAAGCAGATTTAATGACGGTCTCAGCTGCGCTGCCTAACAGGAGGCGACTGACTCCCGTCCTACCCATGGTGCCTACAATGATGAGATCCACAGATTGTTCTGCGGCGAGTTTTATGATCTCTTCGCCCGGCACCCCCGTCCGAGAAAAAGACTTCAAATCCGGTACTTTCTTCTTAATGTTATCGGCAACTTCCATCAATTTCTTTTGTGCTATTTGTTGCGCTTCGTCAAAGGCACGTCCGTATGCAGGCGAATCCATGATGGCCGGGTGCGAGAAAAACCTGGTGTTTACGACATTCAGCACCAATAGACTCGCGCCGAAGTTTTTCGCATAATCCGCCGCGACCTCACTGGCGCGCTCTGAATATCGGGAAAAATCCACGCACAGAAGTATCTTTTTCGGAATCATGGTGCTGACCTCCATTGTTGCCTCGACCTTTGGTCGCGTAATACCTGATTCCGGACCGGAAAGCAAGTTTTTCATTAAAAGGTACTGCGAAAAGTGAAGGTTGCGGTAATAAAGATAAAGTGCTGCACAGTTTTGCTGTAGTTGCCGGATCGATAGCCATACTTTTGGCATGTCGAACCTGTTCCGGTACACGGAATTCACCGTTCAGGCACATTTTGCATCATGACGTGTATATAGGGATTTTCAGCAGTACTGTCGGTGTTGATTACGCGAAAAGTTTGGAAGACTATCAATTTTTCCTCAACACTTTCTTGTTGGCATCATCCTGGGTGTTCGGGTCAATAAGAGCGGGGACCAGGCGCGACCGGTCTCGACATCCGGTTTGACTGGCGCACGAAAATGGTGTAGATAATCTGTTTGTCCGGCAAAGAATCCTCGGGGGATACGATCTGTTTGGCGCCAGGTTTTACGCGCTGCGACCCAATGTTTTCTCAAAGTCTCGTTGCCGTGAGAAGCACGTCATAGTCCCCTTAATCCAGCCCTGGAGCAAGGCCGTGGCAGGGTGAATGACGGCGAAAAAAACGGCTCCGAAGCTCGGGCAGCTTTCATATTTCCTGCCAAGCCGGTTGTCCTTAAGGTACGGCGCCGGAGACACGGTTCACGTGCGGTTACCAACCCTCGCATGCTCATTTTGAGCGAAACTATCACTACAATATTAGTAATTCCGGTTAGTTATAATATCGGAATGGGGTGTGAGCTTATCCGATCGATTACCAGGGATGACCAAAAGAAATGCCAGTTTGGTGAGGCTACTCAGCACTCCTTTCGTGACGATGATCGCTGTGGGAGTGACTTATTTCCCGATCTATCGGGAGAAAAGGGGACACTTCGGGGTGGGAGCGCCTGCCGGAATCGGGTTGCATTTCCCCAGTAATTTTGATACCCGTATTTTTTTCAACGCAATTCCAGGAGGGCGTACAGGTACCTGCTTTTCCCAGGAGACGAGCTGCGGGGAGGAAAAAAGCGAGAGTGAAGGCTGTCTGTTCAATGAATTTGAATGATAAACAGCTGACACTGCAAACGCTGCTGACTGCCGGCAGTGAGGAGCGGGAAAAGCTGCTGAAACAACGTGGATGTGTCGTATGGTTGACCGGACTGAGTGCATCGGGTAAGACCACGATAGCTACAGCACTGGAACAACGGCTACTAAGATCTGGGTGGCTGGCATACGTTTTGGACGGCGACAACCTTAGACAGGGGTTGTGCAGTGATCTGGGGTACTCTCGCGAGGAGAGAAAGGAAAACATCCGGAGAGTCAGCGCAGTTGCCGCTCTTTTCACTAATGCCGGGTTGATAGCAATAGCCGCATTTATATCGCCCTTCCGAGATGATAGGGCAATGGCCCGGAAAAACTGTCAGACTGAAAGGTTTCTTGAGGTATACCTGAAAACACCTCTTGAAGTTTGTGAGCAGAGAGACCCGAAACAGATGTACAAAAAGGCGCGTGCAGGCATCATTTCTGATTTTACCGGCATTAGCGCTCCCTATGAACCGCCCGAAGCCGCGGAACTTTCCCTTGACACATCTCAGAATTCCGTGTCGGAATGCATCGGACAGCTGGAACGGCTTCTTCTTGAGAAAGGCTTTCTCCAACGCACTGCTGTCGAGACCGTCGACAGGTTGCCAGCAGGAGAAGCGCCACCCCTGTCCAGTTTCGAAAGTGGTTCTGTCAGCGGATTCAAGGGTGGCAAATGAAGCACAGAAACCATTCGTTTTGCGTTCAGTCCTACGTACTGGTCACCAAGGACGGGAATAGCAATTGAAAGCACGGGACTCAGGCACTACAGCTATGTGCGAGTTTCTGAAGTCTCATCCGGAAAGTTTTATGATATCTGCAGAAGTGGAACCAACCTGCTTCGCAACCCACTTGCTTGAAGCTGGTCTTGAAGCCGCCAGCGTTGAAAAGAATACCATTCCATGTTTGACAAAGCCGACAACCCTCGACGCATTGGCGAAAAGTCCGTATGGTACTTGTATGCTCGAGTGGCGGCGGAGAAAATCAAGAGTTTTTTCTTCTCAGCAGACATAATTATTATGCTTCGGAATCCAGTTGACATGCTTCATTCTTACTACAGAATGGTGATGAATTACGGCGAAGAAACCATCCTACATTTTTCGGAGCGTGATCGCTCTTTCCTCTATTGTGAAATCGATAGGGAGCTAAGATGAAGGCTGGCTTGTTCTCCAGGAAAATTGGTCTTCGGCTTAAACTCTTTGTTGAATCCCCTGAAAAATTAGGGCATTTGACACACATCCTTTCGAAGATTGTGCTCTGTATCGGAATCGTAATCTGGACTGGTGTACAGACCGGCCTCGTGGCGGAACCACTCTGGACCAGACCACTGCTGCCGGAAGCCAAAGACACTCTCACCTACGTTTTGAAAACGCGCCAAATGGAAGAGTGTTTCTCACAAAACTGTCCGGCGCTTCAGGACCTCCGAGAGCAAATGTCCGCGTCCCAGAACCCGGAAGTTGCGCGGCAAAGTAGTCTATTGGGCTCCCGAATTTTTCCCATATATCATCCGCTGTGGTCTGCGATTATTCTGGGCGTGAAGGGCTTATTCGGGCTGGATCTGGAGACCGCGTATAAGGTAATTTGGACGCTCGGACCGGCATTCTTCGGCCTGGCATTCGCCTGCTTGTTGACCTCTCTCTGGGGCCCCGCAGCCGCCGGATTTGCGCTGATGTTGCTTGCCTTCAAGATTTTTCCGGACACGGGACTGCACTATGTCGAGCCTTCAAATCTCACCATGGGTCTGGCGACACTCATATGGGCAAGAATAATATCCAAACGGGGTGATGCACCATGGTCCCTGGTCATCGGGTCACTGGCGCTCATCACCATGCACCCCATCGGCCGGGTGTACTCCGCGATGGCAGCCTGCATGGCACTTGTCATGCCGGAATTCTCTCTGACCCCCAGGAGATACCTTCCCATAGTCTGCACCTTTTGCCTGGTTGCGCTCGCGTTTGTAAGACTACCTTTCTATGGGAACGCAGGGATCGTCACTCTGTCGCTGCTTCCATCCGGCGAATCTCCTGTGTTGAAGCTCTTGCAAAATGCGGTGGAATCGTTTTCCCGCATTATCATTGAGAGCGTACGATTGGGAGAGGGACTGTTCGGTTCAATACCCGTATTCTGCGGAGCCGTAGTCATGGGTTATTGCTTACTGAATTCGGCCTGCCGTGTTATCGTCATACGGCTGACGCTCCTGTACGGCTTTTTCATATTTGCGCTTCTTTTCTGGGTTTCAAGCCACCCCGGGGATGTGCAACTCAGAATGTGGATCCCGCTGGTGGTGATTCTGTTCGGAGCCGTAGGGCGGAGTTTGGCGTTTTCGCTTCGAGGATCAGCCGATTTCTTGGTAGCTCGGTGGCAAAATCGTGACACCGGAAAGGAAATCAGCCTCAGAAACTCCTGGGTCGTGATCGCGCTGGCAGTGCTATGCGGATATTGCTTTCAGATGGTCACCACAGGCGCCGAACATGTGGTCGCCACGGCGGAGCATATGCAAAAGAGGGAACCGCTGAGGTTTGAGCCCTCCCAACCTGAGCTGCTCTTATCCAGGGCAAAACCTGGTGATCGAGTTCTGTACACAAACATGACGGCAGTTCCCTATTATTTCATTCACGGGGCCATGCGGCTGGGAGCAGTTTTTTATCATCCGGCAATGGAGCAGGATTCTTCGGAGACCGCGTGGCTCACGAGACCGGACTTGAGATTTGCCGTGACATACAATCCAGCGGTTTACCATCCTGCTTTTGACGGATTGGACGAGTACCGCTGGTGGGTGACGGCTCCCGATTACCGGTACTCAGCTCTTAACACAAGACAAATCCGGAATCCTCTGATGTGGGAGGGTTCCCTGCGGGCAGCTGATGTGAAGTGGATAGAGATTGAACCGCAAACCAAAGATTTTCCCAAGGAACTCAGGCTCCTGGTGAGCAACCCGGGGAAGCCCTGCCGGATCGGCTTGATTCCACCGGACCAGAGAGAAGGATTATCACCACAATTTCTTGTGGCTGCGGACGTTCCTGCAAATTGGTCGGGGTGGGTGAATTTGGACGTTACCAACTATGCTCGTGACTCCAGATTCAAAATCGCATTTCCCGAAGCGGCCAATAAGCTGCTGGTACAAGGAATCGTCTTTGGAAAGGATACGCTCCACTGGCCGTGGTCCCAGAAAGCCATGCTGACATTCATGCCTAAGTATCCGAATACCGGGCCGATCACACGGAGTTACGATCCTGCAGCCGTATTGCCAGATCCACTCAAAACCATGGATGTGAAGGTCCTCGATGACAACGGATCCACGGTGCTTTTCGAAATCAACAGGTAACCGGACAGAGAAAGTGTAATATGAATGTGCGCTCAGAGAGGGAGAATTCTGTGGAGCTGGCACATCCCCCGCGCGCGGTCAAGCTGCACCGTCCCCAGCGCAGGAGGTGTGCCTTCGGCCGACCCGTATGGCTTGCCGTGAGGCATTGGGGCCGGATGTGAGATGAAGCTTGCAATCACAGGTGCCACCGGATTCCTCGGCCGCCACTTCCTGGCACATCTGGCGAGAGACCTCGATGTGCAAATTTTCTGCGTCACGAGGAACCTGTCCAGTATTCAGGAAATGGCCTATGGAGACATCCATTGGCTAAAGGGCGATCTGTGTTCCATACCTTTTTGCCGCGAAGTGGTGGCAGGAATGGATGTAATACTCCATCTTGCTCACTCAAGCCACCCGCTGACTTCCGAGCTGGACTTGGCAGGCGACATCGTCTCCAGTGTTCTTCCTTCCACCACATTGCTCCAGGCGGTTGTCGAGGCCGCCAATAGACCCCATATCGTTTTTGCAAGCAGCGGCGGGGCAATATATGGAGAATCCCTTCCCGGCCGGCCGTTCACAGAGGACGCCCCGTGCCTGCCGATGAGCGGTTACGGGATTCAGAAACTCATGATCGAACATTATGTGAGGATGCTCGCAAGTCGAGGCTATTTGACGGCGAGTGTCCTGCGGATTACAAACGCGTACGGAACGCTACTCCCCATAAATCGTCGGCAGGGACTCATTGGAGTTGCCATGGCGAGAATGCTGAGGAACCTCCCGATACCCGTGTACGGCAGCATGAGCAATGTACGCGATTATATTCATCTCGACGACATATTCACGTGCCTGAAAATAGCTCTGTTCCGTCGTAACGAGTTCGAAATCTTCAATGTGGGTGCAGGCAAGGGGACTTCCGTATCGGAGGTTTTCGCCCTGCTGGAGCAAGTCACCGGATTGCACCCCATTATCGAACACGACCCGAGGGCAGGCAGTGGCGGGCTTGTCAAGTGCTGCGTCGTGTCGCCTGAAAAAGCGGCCAAAGAATTGAACTGGCGACCCGGAATAGATCTCCGACGAGGCATAGCAAAAATGTTTCAGGAGTTTAGAGACCGCCGCATTTCGGACTGAGGACCGGGAAATGCACGTTGCCGTGGGTGGACACGAGGTACAAGACCGAGACGACAACAGCAGGTTTCGGGCTCGACGGTCGTTTGGCCGTCGGCAATTCCGTGCGCGTTCCGGAAAGCGGTACGGGCAAGAGACTATAGGGATTCTCTAAAGTGATGTCGGTATTGATTACTCGAAAAGATTGGAAGATTGTCATTGCGAGGGCAAAGCCCGAAGCAATCTCCAACTGACCAAGACTGAGATTGCTTCGTCGCTCCGCTTCTCGCAATGACATGATTGGACCACCGGCATACGGGCGAGAATTATGAGAGAATCCGACACAATTTTCGAGATCTACCATAGTTTGCTGCTCTCGGAATGAGGAGTTCGGCAGTGACCGATTTGCAGGCGACCAACAACACCGGCAGCATCAGGATTTTCCACATAATAGATCATTTGAGCCTGCACGGTGCTCAAATGTACTTGGTAAAGCTGGTGAGGGGGTTGTCGGAATTGGGGTATGAGCAGCGGGTGTACGGCCTTAACGATCCGAGGCATCCGAAGATTGTGGACATGATGACCGAGGTGGGAGTAGACGTAGAGACAATCGGCAAGGTGAGGCTGTTGTCAGGCACTGGGTTGCTCACGCTGCTTGTCGACCTGGTGAAATGGCGTCCTCACGTGGTGCAGACATGTCTTCGCTTTTCCGATGTCATCGGGCGGATTCTCGGCCGCCTGGCTCACGTACCGGTGAGTGTATCGGTTGTGACTCAGCCGAACGTGGACAAGTATCGATGGCAATTTCTGCTGGATCGCCTGACTGCAGGTTTCTCGGATCGAGTAGTTTTCAATTCGAAGGAAATCATCCCGTTCGCTCTTGCCAGGGAAGGCATTAAGCCTGAACAGGTAGTATTCATCCCAAATGGGATAGATATAGAAGCCGGCAACTCGACGACTGCAGGTTCCCTCAGAACTCGACTACACATCTCTCCGGATGCTCCGGTCATAGGTTTTGTGGCAAGATTTTATCCTCAAAAAGGACACTCCATTCTGCTTTCCGCGTTCGCAAAGGTCCTCGAAGAAGAGCAGCACGCAATTCTCCTTTTAATCGGGGATGGACCGTTGCGCCCGGAACTTGAATCCCAAGCTGCAGCCTTGTCAGTCAATGCCAACGTCAGATTTGTAGGAGAATACGCGAATTTGTCCGAAATATGGGATAGTATCGACCTGTACGTTCAGGCTTCTTTGTGGGAGGGGATGTCCATAGCTCTGATGCAGGCCATGCTGAGTGAAATACCGGTTGTTGCCACTGCCGTAGACGGTACCATCGAACTCATCGAAGACGAAAAGACCGGATTCCTCGTCAAACCGGGTGATGTAGCGGCTTTGGCCTTCGCAGTCGTACGAGCTTTGAAAAACACGGAACTGGCAAAGCAAATGGGGAAGAATGGCAGCGCCATGATAAACCGAGAATACTCGGTGAGCATGATGGTATCGCGCTTCGATGACATGTACCGCCAATTGCTTGGTCTCGAACCGCGTTGCGAGCAATAAGTCGGAAGTGCCTTTACTCCATTTCGCTTTCAAGTGCCTGAAATCGGTGATGAACATCGTGTAACAAGTTCCTCACCGAACTCCAATCTTACTTTTTTAAAAGCGCAGCTGCCTGAAACATTTTTTCGAAGCGTGCCACGACGGTCCGAATATCGAATTTTTCAGCAAACTTTCGGCTTTCTTGCTTCATGCTCGTC
>Ga0187785_10000139_pt1 | contig 27369 bp, 20 predicted proteins | sample 0815_BV2_4_20_MG_FD_132466 | JGI IMG/M metagenome (GOLD analysis project Ga0187785, IMG submission 132466) | Tropical peat soil microbial communities from peatlands in Department of Meta, Colombia - 0815_BV2_4_20_MG | ecosystem: Environmental > Terrestrial > Soil > Wetlands > Peat | place...
GCGATACTCTATATAAACGAAGACTGCGGCGATCATCGAGACTGCTGAAACAAACAGGATGCCATACGGTGCCGGTGACCGTGTCATCTGAGATATCCCCAGACCGTCAGGGCGAGAAAAACAAGCACGATTCCGCATACACACGTCGCGGCACTCTTTCCCCGGATCCGCCAAAGGTAGGGAACGAATCCGAACGCCGCGAGCGCGGCTACCGGAACAATCACTCCTGCCAACCATGCGGGCAGGTACCGGAGCAGCTGTTGGATACCGAGAAAAATCCAGGGTGCTTTCACATTTTCAGCGGGGATTCCCATGGGATCGGCAGGTCCCTCCAGGGGAGCGTCCCAAACCCCTGACACGAGGCAAACCACGGCGAATACGACCACCGCTGCGAGGGCCTCTTTGCGCACAAGATCCGGCGTGCTCTTGATTCTGCGAGCAGTCGTGGGGCCGAGTTTGTTCACATGTATTCCAAAAGCGGGGTCTTCGTCTTCTTGTCCGGACATTTTCATACCGATCGGCAGCCAATCAAATGTGGTCTTGGGAAACCTTTCTTTCCCGAAAAAGATTCCCCGCTGTCTTACGGCTTTTAAACCACATTCCAATCAATCCTTGACCACTCGAAATCCTATCGTGCGGAAGTATCCTCTGGGGTGAGCCTTGTGTCGGTTGCGGATTCTCTTCGAAGATTCGGGCCCTGCCCACGAGCCTCCTCTGATGTTCTTCTCCTCGCCCAGCGCAGGACCCGCAGTATTATTCGGGGTCATCTGCGCGTAATAATCTCTTGCATACCAGTCCGAACACCACTGCCAGACGTTCCCGGACAAACCGGCTATTCCCCGCACTCCCGGGGAAGCAATCTGCACCGGCACGCTCCCGTCCCGCGGCAGAACGGTCAAATAATCGCCGGGCGGATACGGCGTCGTCATGAGCGCCGCTTTCTCCCATTCCACCGATGTGGGCAGGCGTCCTCCCACCCATTCCGCGTAGTCAGCGGCGCCGTACCAGGACACGCATACAACAGGTTTGTCCGCAGAGCCCTCCTTCGGTCTGAAACTCCTGCCGCTCTTCACGATGGGGCAGTCCGCGCAATCGAGTTTGATCCGTAGAATACCGTCCCGTGCATTCTCGCCCTGGCTGTTGAGAAACTCGGAAAATTCTCTCGCCGTCACTTCGTGTTTGGACAGATAAAAATCTTTTTGAAAAACTTTTTTTGCGGGATGTTCGTCGGGTCTGCCTTCTCCCTCCGGGCTGCCCATGTCAAATACCCCGGCGGGAATGAGCACCATGTCCCGGTATTTTCCACTGCCTTCGGAAAGATTGCTCCCGTCCACCGAAGGAGAAGCCGGTTTCGGTTCAGGCACAATCTGTTCAGGCACGGGCGGCAGAGGAACGGGAGTGCCATCAGGGCATCCGGGTAGCAGTGGACAATCCAGATCTGCAGGCAACCGCTCGGGCGCGGAAACGGAATCGACCATCTGGTCCGGCGCGGGCGGACCCGCGAACGCAAGGGACGGCCAGCCAGCGGCAACCAGGACGCACAGGAAAAATAACGGCAGATTAGTTTTCAGTCTGGTCCCGCACATGGAACACCGCCTGGACTGCAGTTCGGGAGCCGGTCCCAATCCGGCTTGATTTATTGAAGCCGATTTCTATAATGCTGGCCATTCGAAAATACGTCAAGGGGACCTTTCCCATCCCGTGATGAGAACCACGCGAAGTGAAATCTTTTGAACACCTGACGGCACTGAGTGTCGATCTCTTGCGAAGCGCTCTTGAACGGGTTACTGCCGAACCTTCAGCCGCAAACCCGAATTTCGAAGCATTATACAACGAAGTCCTTTATGCGCTGATTGAATCGTTGCTGGACCGGATGGGGACCTATTGCTGCCGATCCGCCATGCACACCGATTACCATTTTGGCGATTTTTTCAGGAATCACGGTGCTCACCTGGGATCGATGCGGCCGCCACAGATCGGTGAATTGTACGAGTGGCTCCGAGGATTCAAGCTGGAGACAAAGGAAGGGAAACGGCCTACACTAGTTCCGTGCGTGCGCCGAAAACGCAATGAAGGACTGTTTTACACCCCTTCGGCCATTGTCAGCCACATCGTCTCGACAACCCTGGATGTTCTACAAGTAGAGGATCCAGAGCAGTACCTGAGTCTCAAGATTCTCGATCCTGCGGCGGGAACGGGCAAATTTCTTGCGGAAATGATGGTGCAGCTCACGGAACGGGTTCTGGCCGCGGCAGCCACGAAATCAGGACCTGTACGGGACAGGGTGGGCATCTTGAAAGAACTTCTGCGCGTCAGAGCGGTTGAGAATGGAGTCAACGTTGAACCTGACGCGGCGGCGGCCGTCAGAGTCCATATACTGGAGCACTGTCTCTTCGGTGTGGATATCGATCCTGTCGCGGTGAGGATAACCCGAGCCGTGCTTCGAGATCGCGCGCTTCCCGGCATATCGGAAATAATGTGCAATACTGGCAATATACGTACGGGAAACGCTCTCGTGGGAAATGGACCGCACGCGCCAACGCTTGAGTTGTTCCACCACATATGGGCCGACCGAGAGAAAAAGCCTTTTCACTGGGACATGGAATTTCCTGAAGTAATCAGGGATGCGGGAGGTTTTGACGCTGTGGTGGGAAATCCTCCGTACGAAATCCTGTCGGTGAAGGAATCGGGGATTGGAGAAAGAGCGGCTGAACAAAAGTATTTCAGGCGAATGTACAGGTCCTGCCAGGGCAAAGTGAACACGTATCGACTCATGCTGGAACGCGGGCTGGAACTTCTCGCAAAGGACGGAGCCCTGGGCTTTATCGTACCTGCAACCCTCTTGGCCGACTCCTCCGCCGGGAAACTCCGGCGCCTGATTCTCGACGGATTCCACGTGCATCAACTACTGGTCATTCCCGAAAAGGCGCACATATTTAAGGATGTGACGCAGGCTCTCGCAATACTCGTGGCAAAGAACAGCGGCCCCACTCAAACCTTGAATACCACTTTGTGGGACGGAAAAACGGCCATTCCCGAAAACGGAGTGGAAGTTACCCGGAATTTTCTCCGTAGCATAGATTTTCGTATTCCCGTGCTCAGGACGGAAGAGGACAAGAAACTTCTGGAAGCCCTCGCAGAGCATCCACCGCTCGGAGGGAACAAGGAACATGCGGCTATGGGAGCGGTTCATCAGGGAGAAATCAATCTCACGATCCACAGGAGATTCATTACCAGCCGAAACACAGGATATCCGCTAATCCGAGGGGAGCACGTGTCTCCGCTGATGGTGGTGCATCCATCGCCGAAGGGGGACCGGCTGGATTGGGTGCTTCCTGACTTCCTGGAAAATCCGGGACAAAATACCAAACAGCCATCTGTGAGCCATGATGCGTCCCCGTCGCGCGGCCGCGGAACTCCGTGGACGACAAGCAGGATAGTCCTCGGACGCGTCGTGAATATGGACAGCGATCGGAGATTGAAGGCAGCGATTGCGCCGGCAGGCGCTTTCCTGGGGGACATGACCAACTTCATCGTCGGGCCGGAACTGCCTGTGCCGTATCTCCTGGGGCTCCTGAACTCGCGGTTGCTGAATCGCCGCATCAAGCTCACCAGCACCAATAACTATATTTCTGCAGCCGAGGTGTCGTCGCTTCCCGTTCCCCGGCCCCCCGAACATTCGGTATCGATGAGTGCCTATGCTCGAGAAACGCTCGCTCCGTTCCGTGAGGACACGGGGACCTCGGTCGCCGGGTGCGTGGACGCGATTCGAGCGGTACTGGACGCCGGGGCCGGCGGGAGAATCCGAGCACTTTGTGCCATGATAGAGGTGGTGGCACAGGAAATTCTGAACCGCCTCTCTTCCAGCACCCCGATGCGAGGAGGGTATTCGTGGAACCTCCTGGACGCCCTCGTGTTACTGATCTACGGGGTTGAATTCTACGCCCCGGTCCTGGATTGGGAACATCAAAAACGATAATCCCGCGAGTGAATCCATTCAGTCACAGGTGGAGCAAGGGTTGCCATCGCGAGAGCAGCGAAGCAATCTCCGCCCTTGAATATCGAGATTGCTTCGTCGTTTCACTCCTCGCAATGACAGACGACCGACCATTCCCCCGAGTAACTGATGGATTACCCGCGAGTGTTAAAACTTCTTGAGATGGGGTTGGCGGAGGAACTTCTCCCCGATTTCACGTATTTGAAAAAGAAATGGTATGGCACCAGACACACATGGGAGGGTGCAGGGAAGCACTCTGATCCGCATTCCCGCGTTTTCGGGAGGGGGGGTGGCCGGACCGGCTCTCTGATCAGGGAGGCTCCCCCCACACTTTTTGCTCGTGACCGGGAGAAGCGAGTGCCGGAGCCTGAATTATCGGTTTGATGAATTAGATATAGTCAATTTGCATAGGTAGTTGTGGTTTTAATTTAAAAATTCTTCGACAATTTATCAGAATTTACTTGACATAATTTCCGTAGTGAATAATGACGTCATCCCAGGACATTCAGTTAAGGAGGAAGGGTATGGTGATAATAAAGCCCTTGAAGGCATTGGTTTGTCTGGCTGTTCTCATCTCATTCATTCTGCAGCCTGAAGCGGGCGCATATACGGCCCCCGATCTGTCCGGAGTTCCCGGCATTCAGGGAGATGCGTTATCCGCTGATCCGAAACCGCCCCAATCAGTCCAACAGTTACGCTCGCGGCCGAAATACACCGAGCCGACGTATACGTCAAAACCGATAAGCACCAGATCGCACAGCAAAGGGTACTACGGGTCTTCCGGCGATCCGGGACCGGTGAGCGTTGCACCGAATTTTCCTGCAGTCAGCCCGAACGCGCTCGGAGTTCCCGGTTCAGCGTACTGCCCGCCGAATCAACCGTGTCCACCGGCTTCTTCCGGCTACGGCCTGTTCACACAAGGAGTTCCGATCGGGTACGGCGGTTTTCTGCCCCGCATCGGCGCTAAGCAATTTCAGGTCGCTGCACGGCTCTGGTACGCGAAGCTCAACAGCAGCAAAATCGTCTGGGGCACGGCTCCGGGTGGCGTGTCCGGAACTCAGCTGGATCTCCATAATGACCTGGGGCTCAGCAACCACGAATATATTGCCGAGTATGAGGCCAGATGTCAGATCCGCTGCAACTGGGGACTGCGTTTTACATTCATGCCCATAGAGTTCAGGGATAATTTCACTCCGACCTTTCCATTCTTTTTCGGGAATATCCTTTACTTGGCCAATATTAACAGCTTGACCGAATGGCACAGGAACATCTACCGCTGGGATCTCGTCTATGATTGGTACCAGCGCGCGCATGCGGTATCCAGCATATTCGCAGGCTACAGTTTGTACGATGACAAGCTCACGGTCGGTCAACCGTTCGTGTTTCCCGGGTCGCGCACTCGATCCCAGGGATTCGGCCTCGCCCATGCGGGCATTAGTATCGAACGGGTAATCAAGAATCTGAACTGCAGCGGCGCCACTGCATCGCTCAATTGCAAATGGTCTGCCCAGTTTCTGGAGGGCTATTTCGGTTGGGACGGATATGCTGCAGGCCGGATCGCAGTGCCCATGCAGAGCGGTCGCTTCGGTTATGTCGAGGCAGGGTGGAGATGGATCGTCCTGGAGCGCGACTATCCGTCGAATGCCGACAATACGAATCTTGACGGGGTCACTGGCACCGTCGGACTAATCTTCTAGAAGTTTGTCGCCGGCCGCGGATCGTGTCCGCACCTGAACCGGTACTGATGCGGCCACGCGGAGCCTAATCACAAAACCGTTCGTGAGGACCTTGTGGTGATCACGAATGGGATTCCAGCGCCGATCTCGAGTCACTACCGTGGAAAAGCTGTCCCGGAAGGATCGACGCTGAACGAAAGCTGTATGGGCGGATCATTCACGAGGGAGGCAGTTGCGCCATGGAATCGGCTCCCGAATTGAATGTCCACGATTTCGATCATTAACCGAACTGTTCGGAGATGGGCACATCTCCGAGCACAACTCCCCCTTAATCCAACCCGGTCCTTGTGATCGGGTTTTTTTTTGTTGGGCAGCGATGACAGGGATTCTCAAAAGTACTGTCGGTTTTGATTACGCGAAAGGATTCGAAGACTGTCGTTGCGAGGGCGAAGCCCGAAGCAATCTCCAACTGACCAAGAGTGAGATTGCTTCGTCGTTCCACTCCTCGCAATGACAGAGTATAGGCACTTCCCCCGAGTAGCTGAAGTCTTACGAGACGAATATTTTATGTCTTGACACACGGCTGCCAGGATGCTAATCATCATTGTTTACATGTCTGAAGAGGTGTGCCATGAAGACCTGGACCCCCAAAAAAGGGGAAGTGGAACGAAAATGGATCGTTATCGACGCCAAGGATAAAGTCCTCGGCAGAGTCGCCGCAGAAAGCGCTCGGATCCTGAGGGGAAAACACAAACCCCAGTTCGCTCCCCATATGGACAGCGGAGATTTTGTCATCATAATCAATGCTTCCAAAATCCGTCTTACCGGGAAAAAACTCCAGCAGAAGACTTATTATCGTCACAGCGGATATCCTGGAGGGCTCAAATCCATAACCGCTGAAAAGCTGATCAAGGAAAAACCGGAAAGAATGTTTCGGCTCGCAGTCAGGGGCATGCTTCCGAAGAATACTCTCGGTCGCGCGCAATTGAACAAGTTGAAGGTGTATGCAGACGAAACGCACCCCCACGCAGCTCAAAAGCCGGAAACATACCAGTTCTAGTTCTGGAGAATAAGATGAACGAAGATCGCTACTACGCGACAGGAAAAAGAAAGAACGCCATTGCCCGGGTATGGTTGAAACCCGGCTCGGGAAGCGTGCTGGTAAACGAGCGTGCCCTGGAGACGTATTTCGGCCGCCCGACGTCGAGAATGATCATTTTCCAGCCTTTTGAACTCACCCAGACCATGGGTCGCTTCGATATCGTCGCAAGCGTTCGAGGAGGCGGATTGTCCGGTCAGGCGGGGGCCATCAAACACGGGATAAGCAAGGCTTTGCTCGAAGTCGACCCTGCTTATCGTTCCATCCTCAAGAGCGCCGGATTCCTCACCCGGGATTCGCGTGTCAAGGAACGGAAAAAATACGGGAAACGCGGAGCAAGAGCGAGCTTCCAGTTCTCCAAACGTTGATCGGAATCGGAAAACTGCCCTATTCCGTATGGGGCAGTTTTCCGGACCGACGGTGACCGGACGATACTCGTGCACGACGCGATCTCGGTTCAGTTCTCGACGATTGATGAGCGCTTCCTCCGTTTCCTGACGGCTGTTCCATTCCGCTGTTATTCTTCCTTCCTTCTGTTCCCGAATTGTCGGACGATGTTGTAACAAGTCGAAATCACTGCCAGGCTGCTTATAGTAGTTTTCGAGAATTGTGTCGGATTCTCTCATGACTGTTGCCCGTATTCCGGTGGTCCAACCATGTCATTGCGCGGAGTGGAACGACGAAGCAATCTCACTCTTGGTCAGTTGGAGATTGCTTCGGGCTTTGCCCTCGCAATGACGATCTTCCAATCTTTTTGAGTAATCAAAACCGGCATTACTCTTGGGAATCCCCATAAGATTTGCGGTTACACCTTTTCGCTTTCAAAGACGTGAAATCTGGCACTTCTTGTAAGGAGTTCCTCCCCGAACCCCATCACAAGAATGAGCACTAGTGTCCTGGGATGATTTAGCTTTTTTGGATAACGTAGAATGCAATTTTCCTGTACACACATTCCGTGACTATATTAAGCATTGGGACAAGGGGACTTTGCAGCAAGTGAAGACTCAACGAGAATGACGTTGCAATGTTGATTCCCCCAGACAATTGAGTACCGGCAACGCGCGGAGGAATGAGTCATGAAAGGTCACATTTGCCATATAGAAATCCCGGCGGACAATCTTGGATCACTGCAAAAATTCTACAGCGGTCTCTTTGAATGGGATTTCGAGAAGATACCAGGAGACATTGAATATTACGGGATCAAACACGGAGACGAGAAACCAATGGCAGGCATGATGGCGCGCCAAGATCCTGGACAGACGCTGACTTTCTACGTTTGCGTGGAATCGGTTGAAGCGGCTCTCGACAGGGCCAAAGATGAAGGAGCGACCGTCATTGTTCCGAGGACGGCGGTCAAGGGCATGGGCTGGTACGCCGTTGCCCTGGACCCTCAAAAGAACCTTTTTGGCTTGTGGCAGGCCGACGAGAACGCCGCTTAGGAAAGGAGACGAGAGCAATGCATACACCTCAAGCCGCCGAATTATCAGAACTGATCCACCAAAAGGTGGCGGAGTTCAAAGAGGTATGCGAGGGACTTGACGAGGAAACAGCTTCTCTCGCTCCCTCCGGACGATGGTCCCCCAAAGAGATAGTATCACACCTGTGCGGCCCCGAAGGGGTCGGCCATATGCCCACAATTAACGCTATTATGGAAGAGGATACGCCCCTGCTGGAGATCGAAGTCGAGAATCCGTTCTTTTCAGAGGATCGTGCCCGCAGGACATTTGCCGAGCTTCTCGCGGAGTTCGACAGGGAATACGATCGCGTGGCCGAATTCGTAGCGGATTTGTCCCAGGAACAGCTCAGCCGAAAGGCCCACATACCGTTCCTGAAGGAAACTCCATTTGGCGAATATCCCTCCTTGGGCGTATGGATCCAAGTAATCGGCAAGTACCATCTTGACTCGCACATCGAGCACATGAAGGAGATCCTGGAGACACTTGGGGTGAAGTCAGGAATGCCGAGAAAGCCGGTGGGCCAAGAAGCTCATGCCACTTCACCTCCAACCCTTTGATACCATGTCGCTTTCGAATACGTGAAATCGGGGAGGAACTTCTTGCTAGACGTTCCTCCCCGAACCCCACCTCACGAACTTTTGGCGCTCACCGGCATCTGCATTTCCGCTGAAGAAATGCAGATGCGGGCGCATGATAGAAGTTTCCGAAAGGGGGTTTGCGCGGGACACTCTTTACTAAAGAGGGTCCCCCAATCTTACTTTTTTGAAAGCACATTCGTATCAATTGCGAGGAGCGCACCGACGAAGCAATCTCTCTCTGGGGCATGCAATCCGGCACCGAACTTACGAAAAGCAATGCATTGGCATTGAATAGGCCGTGAACACCTATTCAATGAGCACAACGTTGTTGTTGCCTCTACGAGCAGCCGGCCGATTTATTCCATATGTCCGATTCTGTTTCCATAATTAGGCCGGTCCTACCCGAAACGGGGAAGTTTGGTTAAAGATTTCTCGCGTATCGTTCCCTCTTCGCTTGACCACCCCTCCTGATATCGGTATAGAGAACCCGACCCCTAGGCAGGTAGGAATGAACGGTAAAACCTTCGCTGTGGAGGGAGAAATGCCCGTGAAAAAGAAATCAGGCGAGAAGCGAGTCTACCAGCTCAAGGTGACGCTGCTGGAAATCAGACCACCTATATGGAGACGGATTCAGATCAGCGGCGACACAAACCTACAGCTGTTCCATCGGATTCTCCAAGCGGTGATGGGCTGGGACGGGGGGCATCTCCATGAATTCGATGTTTTTGGAGATCCTTACGGAGATCCGGCGTTCATCCAGGGAGAAGTGGCGGACGAACGAAAGGCCACTCTGGGGCAGTTAATTACCGGTGAGAAGGAGAAATTCCACTACCTGTACGACTTTGGCGACGGTTGGGAGCATGAGATCCTTGTCGAGAAGATCCTGCCCTTGGAAAAGGGAACGTCCTATCCGGTCTGCCTCACGGGGAAGCGCGCCTGTCCGCCCGAGGACTGCGGAGGTGCGCCGGGTTACGACAATCTCTTGGAAATTCTCAAGGATCCATCGCACCCTGAACGTGAGGACATGCTTGACTGGTTGCCGGGGGATTTCGACCCGGAGAAGTTCGACGTAGAAACAGTCAATAGGAGACTCGGAGGGTCTCAGCGAGGCGTATCAAAGCAAAAAGGCCGGAATCAGAAATCTCCGGAGTGATGATGGAAGCTTAATGCGCAATCAGCACGTCGTAGTGTTCCGTCCCTCAAATAACTTACATAACCGTCCATCCGAACTTCGTCTGAAATTTTCATTCAGCGCTGGAGCCCGGCTTTGTCATTGCGAGCGTAGCGAAGCAATCTCGCTTCGTTGCAGAGTAAGTGATGGAGATTGCTTCGTCGCGTCGCTCCTCGCAATGACCCTGATTCGCGTGCTGGCCAGGTCAGTGATTTGAAAGCTTTTTGCGGGACATTACAGTAGAAAGCCCTGTCAAACTACCAACGAGTTTGTAGAAATATGACGGCACCTTAGTCTCGAACGTGACTTGCTCACCGGTGAAGGGGTGTCTGAAGCAAATCGATTTGGCATGAAGCGCCAAGCGTGCGCCGGCTTCATTCTCTTTTCCATACTTCCGGTCTCCCACCACCGGGTGTCCAATGCCTGCGAGATGTACGCGTATCTGGTGCTTCCTTCCCGTCAAAAGATCGACTTCCAACAAAGCAAGGTCCTTTGTCTCCTTGAGCACTGTGTAGGCAGTATGAGCCAGTTTTCCTTTTGTGGCATCCGACGTGGAGTACACGTAATGAGCCTTGTTCTCTACCAGGTAGGTAGTGATAGTTTCCGAGCGCTTCTCACACTTGCCATGAACAACTGCAAGATACTTCTTCTTCGTTTCTTCCCATTGGCTCTGTAGACGGAACTTTGCCTCTTGGGTCTTCGCGAAGACGAGTATACCTGACGTATCCCTATCCAACCGGTGAACGATAAAAATGCGCTCCCGGGACCTTGCACAGCCCTTGCGGACATAATCCGTCAGAATGAAATAGGTTGTTCGCGATTTCTCTTTGTCTGTTCCCATCGTCAAAAGACCCGGCGGTTTGTCCACCACGAGAATATCTCTGTCCTCGTAAATGATTACAAGTCCTTTCAACAAAGGTTTGAGCCTCGGTTTTACGGGTCTGTTCATAAGGTCTGCTCTAATACCAATGCGTTTTCAAATACGTGAAATCGGGGAGGAACTTCTTGTAAGACGTTCCTCCCCGAACCCCACCTCAAGAACTTTTAGCACTCGCGGGCCGGGTCATGTGAAGTGAAGCCGGTTGAACGCAAAATCGACGTGATTGACCGTGGCGCCGGCCTCCGGAAGATTTCCCCGCTGTATCATTTTGCTTTTTGCTTTGCCTTGAGAGCGGCCTGGATTGCTCCGTCGAGATGTTGTAGAAAACGTGATCGGTCCCGCTTTTCAAAAGGATCCGGACCTCTCGTGATAGTGCCCGTATCACGGAGATAGGCCATCAAATCTCTGTTCGCGAGAGCACCGCCGATGGAGTCTTGAGTGAATACTCGGCCTTTCGGGTCGAGCATGCGAGCACCTTTTTCAAGACACCGCGCGGCCAGCGGAATGTCCGACGACACTGCGATATCGTTTTCACGAACATGCTCCACAATCCAATCGTCCGCGGCGTCAAATTCATCCGTAACCAGAACAAGCTCAAACAGTTCGTCTTGCGGAATTCTCATCCTGGAGTTGGAAACCACGTAGACTTTTATGCCATAGCGGAGGGCCACTCGAAAGACTTCATTCTTTACCGGACAGGCGTCCGCATCAACGTAGATCTTGGTCAAGTATGTCCTTTCTGCTTGCGACGTGAGATACAGCGTTCGTCAACAGCCTCCAATGTGTGTGTTGATTTCCGGTTTCTGTGTTCCGTCGTTTGGCCGGGTTGTTCAACCCTCTTCATAGGTCAACCCTTGGCCATTCGGATATTCAAGATGATTCTATCACAGTGGTGCCACGCCGGAAACGCATTACGGCCACGTGAACGGATCAAGCCCTTGTTCTGGCTCGTAACCGGATTCCCGCGTCCATCGGCGTTCTTCTTGCCTTTTGACACGGCGTCCGGTGTGCTGTCCCACAAGTAACCTGCGTAACCGCCCATCTGAGTCTGTCCCGAAGTTTTCATCGAGAAAGGGAAGCCGGCTTTGTCATTGCGAGTGAAGCGAAGCAATCTCGCGTAGTTGCAGAATAAGGGCTAGAGATTGCTTCGTCGCGTCGCTCCTCGCAATGACACTGATTCGCGTGCCGACCAAGCCGGTAATTTGAAAGCTATTTGCGGGACACCACACGATATGCGGGCATTCCGGGCATTCTCGCAATATTCCTTCGAATATCCTACTATTTACTGGAAAATGACAAAACGATAGCCTATACTCGTCCGTACTGCCAAAGATCGCTTTTCCAGGAAATTGGTGACAATCTTCTTGGCTTCTTGCGCGTGCGAAACGATAGGATGGCTTATTGGCGGCCGAGAGCACATCTCGTGTCCGATCAATGTTCCGACCAGCCACAGAATCAGGACTGATTCCGATAATTAGGAAGAGAGATGGCCTTACCGAAACTATTTGGAGACGCATGGCAACGTCATGTCCTGGCTGTCCTGCTGATAGCCGCAGCCGCTGCCCTGCGGCTCTGGCTACTTGAAGCACTGGAATACCGACTTCCGTATGTGACGTTCTATCCAGCTGTGATGATAGCAGCACTGTGCGGGGGTCTTATGCCAGGCTTACTTGCGACGCTTCTCTCGTGCCTCGCGGTAGCGGTTCCCTGGCTGGTGTCCGCCGACAAACCCTTCGTAAAAGATTTAGGCGATTGGCTGGGCTTGGCTATATTCGTGACAAATTGCACGGTGGTTTCCGCCATCGCTGAGGCGATGCGTCGCGCTCGCACACGGGCGAAGATCGTGCAGCTGGATCTGCAACGCAGCAATGCGGAACTCAAAGCAGCCCGCGATAATCTGGAAGAAGAGGTGAAGAGGCGCACAGCAGAGTTGGTGCTGGCCAGCGGCAGCCTCGAGGAAGAACTAGCCGAACGCAAACGGGCAGAGGAGGCGCTGCGAGCATCTGAAGAAAAACACCGTAACCTTTTTCAGAATGCCCCGATCGGAGTATTCCAATCGACGGTCGAGGGCACTATACTGGACGCAAATCCCGTCTTCGCTCACATCTATGGTTATGAGTCCCCCGAAGAAGTCATCGATTGCGTAAAAGACGTTGCGGCGCAACTGTACGTGGAGCCTGAAAAACGCGGCCAGTTCATTGAAATGTCCTACGGGGACGACCGCCTGCTGAGCTTCGAGAACCAGTACCGTAAGAAGGACGGAACCGTCTTCACTGGCAATTGTCATCTCCTGGTCGTGCCGCACGACGATGGGTCTGTGAGTCACCTTGAGGGGTTTGTGGAGGACATCACGGAACGTAAGAAGGCGGAAGAAGCGCTTCGGGAGAGTGAAGAACGATACCGGGCGGTCTTCAATAATGCTGCTGTAGGGATAACCTTGTCAGACCCCGACGGCAGATATCTCCGCGTGAATTCGACGTCGGCATACATACTCGGGTACACTCAAGAGGAACTTGAGGGCCTGACATTCTTCGACGTAACGCATCCCGAGGACGTGAACGCCTCGAAGGAGCAACTGCTATCCTTGCAGGAAGGGAAAAAGGATTCCTACAGATTGGAGAAGCGCTACATCCGGAAGGACGGGCAAGTCATCTGGGCGGAAGTTTCAGTCTCAGCATTGCGCGACGTCAAAGGAGAATACAAGGCCACGCTTGCAGTTGTCGTAGACATTACCGAGCGGAAGAAGGCAGAGGCTGCACTCCGCGAGAGCGAATCGATGCTGCGGAATATTTTAGCGACTTCCCCCGTGGGCATAGTGGGAATGGACGAGAACAGAATTATCAAGTGGGTGAACGAAGCTTGCTTGAATATGTTCGGATTCAAGAGCAAAGACCAGGTCGTAGGACGTTCTGCCGCATTTGTCTACCCATCCGATGCAGAGTACAATCGCATGGGACGTCTACTGTATGAAGGTATAACGACAGGAAAGATTACGTCGGGCTATGCAACACTCAAACGAAGAGACGGTTCTCTCTTTGAGGGGCACATCAGGATGAAGGCTTTCGGCCTGCCGGGTCTGGCAATCGCTGCCATCTCCGATATATCGGACAGGAAAAAGGCCGCGGAGGCGCTGCGGGATTCCGAAGAAAAATACCGACTCGTTGTAGAAAAGGCTCAAGAAGCAATTTTTGTTGCTCAAGAGGGGATGTTTCGATTTGTGAATCCTAAGACCGTTGAAATTTTGGGTTACACCGAGAAAGAATTGCTCACAACGCCGTTCAACGAAATTATTTACGCGGAAGACAGGGAGATGGTGTTTGAACGTCACATCCGAAGATTGCGAGGGGAAGAGGTTCCCGCCCGCTATGCATTCAGGTTGGTGGACAAAGTGGGAACACTGAAGTGGGTTGAAATAGACTCGGCAGTGATTTCCTGGGCGGGAACGCCTGCGGCTCTTGCTTTCATGACGGATATCACCGAACGCATGCGAATGGAAGAGGAGTTAAAAGAGAGCGAAGAGCGCTACCGCATTCTTGTGGAGGAGAGTTTTGACGGCATATTTATCCAGAAAGGTCCCAAGATCCTGTTTGCCAATTCACGTCTTTACGCGATGCTGGGTTATTCGGCGGGAGAGTTGGAAGGTTTGGACCATTGGAGAGTCTATCATGCGGATTATCAGGAACTCACGCGCGATAGAGCGATCGCCCGAATGCGAGGCGAGGAAGTCGTTTCCCAGTACGAAGTCAAGTTACAGCGGAAGGACGGAACTTCTTTTGCCGGAGAAATCAGTGCCAGGGAAGTGAACGTGAAGGGAGAACCTGGTGTGCTCGTATGGGTGAGAGACATCTCGGCACGAAGGCGCTCTGAAGAGGTACAAAGGCGCCTGGCGACAGCAGTCGAACAGGCCGCCGAAACAATTGTCATAACGGACATCGAAGGGTCAATACTGTACGTAAACCCCGCGTTCGAAAAAATTACCGGTTATTCCCGTCAAGAAGCGATCGGCAACAATCCTCGCATTCTCAAGAGCGGTAAACAGGATGAGAAATTTTACGATCATCTGTGGCAAACGATTACAAGTGGAGCAGTATGGAGCGGTCACTTCATAACAAGGAAGAAGAATGGCGTTCTGTTTGAAGAAGAGGCGACAATTACGCCCATAAAGGATAATTCCGGCAAGATCGTGAATTATGTGGCTGTTAAGAGAGATGTTACCAAAGAACTCTCCCTGCAAAAGCAACTTCTCCAATCCCAAAAAATGGAGGCCATCGGGACACTCGCAGGAGGGATCGCTCACGATTTCAACAACCTGCTTCAGGTAACCTCGGGCTATTCGGAATTGCTGCTGGAACAAAAGAGCAAAGATGACCCAGAATATGCCGATCTGATGAAAATCCTTCAAGCAGCCAAGAACGGGGCTGAACTGGTTCAGAGATTGCTTACCTTCAGTAGGAAGGTGGAGCCGAAGCCCGTTCCTGTGGATCTCAACCGATTAGTCATTCAGGTGGAGAAACTTCTCCGACGAACCATTCCCAAAATGATTGAGATTCGGCTCGATCTTTCGGCTGACCTTTCACGAATGAATGCGGATGCCACTCAAATGGAACAAGTCTTGATGAATTTGGCCGTGAATGCCCGTGATGCCATGCCGGACGGAGGCACACTCGTTATCGGGACGCACTGCGTTACCCTCGATGAAGAATGGTGCAAGCTTCGTGGGGGACTTGATCCGGGAAATTACGTCCTGTTAACAATATCGGACACCGGTCATGGAATGGAGAAGGACACAGTCGAACACATTTTCGAGCCCTTCTACACCACCAAGGAGCTCGGTCGCGGCACCGGTCTTGGCCTGGCTATGGTGTATGGAATCGTAACACAGCACAAGGGGCGCATTACATGTGAGAGCGAAATTGGAAGAGGCACGGTTTTTAACCTTTATTTCCCTGCCATTGAGACACACGACGAGCCAGACGTCGCGCAGTCGGGCGTTATGCCCGCGTTTGGAACCGAAACCCTGCTGCTCGTTGACGACGAGGAACTCATCAGGGATCTGGGTGTTCGAATTCTCAGCAAGGCCGGTTACCAGGTTCTCGCGGCTCGGAACGGCAAGGAAGCTTTGGAATTATTCAAGAAAGAGAGGGCACGACTCTCCCTCGTGATTCTGGACATGATCATGCCGGAGATGGGTGGCAAGGAATGTTTACGTGAGCTTCTTAACATGGAACCCGGACTGAAGGTTCTTGTGGCCAGCGGCCTCTCTGCGGACTCCTCGACCCAAGAATTCCTTGAGCTGGGAACGAGAGGGTTTGTAGCCAAACCATTTAAGGTCAAAGAATTGCTGCGGCAGGTACGCACGGCTCTGGATAACGATTGAACGATCCTGTATTCCATAGAGACCTTCTTGCGTTGGTTAATGCGCCGAATTCATAGAACGCTGCAGCGAGTCAACCAGGTGGCTGATACCTGGTAATCATTCAGTTACTCGGGGGAACTGCCTAGCCTCTGTCATTGCGAGGAGTGAAACGACGAAGCAATCTGGATACTTAAAGGCAGAGATTGCTTCGCTGCACTCGCAATGACATCCTTTTCCCACCCGTAACTGAATGGATACGATAGCTGCTGTTGCAGCCGTTGCTCAACCCCTTGGTCCGCAAGATCTCCGATTGATTCAACTGCGTGACGCTGATGCGCATTCAAGAAGCAAGAGGGATTATCGTTGACGGGGACGAGGGCTGAGGATACACTTAATGCAAGACAAGCCGTGTTTTGTGCAGGATACTCTTCCGATAGGTTTGCCGTCTCGTGCTTCGTGGGAGACGATGTGGTGACTTTTCGCGGTCTGGAGAATTGTTTTTCGACCGGTCCATGGCCGCAAGGTCTCTCTGGAGGTCAAGTCAGCACCACAATTATGGTTTAGGGGACGGATGAATGCATTTCGCGGGGACTGGTCGCCCAATCTGGCAATCGTTTATTCTCGCCCTGGTTCTTGTTGTGTTAGCAGCAGCTGCGCGGGTATGGCCCCTGCACGCCCTGGGATTGCGCGCTGCCTATGTCACTTTCTATCCTGCCGTGATGCTCGCTTGCCTGTTCGGAGGCCTTGCCCCGGGAATGGTGGCGGTGTTTTTTTCGTGTATCGCGGTAATGTTCTTGTGGCCGGAGTCATTTGGCCAACCCTTTGCCGAAAATTTTGGCGATTGGCTGAGCATGGCTGTCTTCGTGATTAATTGCACGATGATTTCAGGGGTCACGGACGCGATGCACCGCGCCCATAGAAGGGCCAACGAGGTTCAATCGGACCTGGAACGCGGCAACGCCGAGCTCAAGGCAGCTCGTGACACCCTGGAAGAGGAAGTCAACAAGCGCACGGCGGACTTGATACAATCCAATGCCAGATTGGAAAAGGAACTCTCCGACCGCAAGCGGGCTGAAGAGGAACTTGCAAGAGCACATGCCGAACTTGAGCAAAAAGTTCTGGATCGCACTGCCGAACTTGGATTGGCGAACGAAAGATTGATCCTGGAAATTGAGCAACGCCGGCGGGCGGAAGAGTCCTTGGCCGCCGAACGACAGCGGTTGTTCGCCATTCTGGAAACGATGCCGGTCATGGTGTGCCTTCTGACGCCGGATTATCACGTCGCCTTTGCCAACCGGAGTTTCCGCGAGCAATTCGGCGAGGACAACCAACGGCACTGCTTTGAGTATCGTTTTGGGATGAAAGAGCCTTGCGAGTTTTGCGAAACGTACAACGTGCTGAAAACCGGCAAACCCCATCGCTGGGGATTTGTCCGCCCGGACGGTTCTGTTATAGATGCTTACGACTTTCCCTTTACAGATATCAATGGTTCGCCGCTCATCCTGGAGGTGAATATTGACGTCACCGAACAGAGGCGGGTTGAGGAGGCCGTGGGAGCCGAGCGTCAGAGGCTCTACCAGGTGTTGGACACGCTGCCGGCGTACGTGGTGCTGCTGTCGGAGGATTATCATGTGCCCTTTGCCAACCGGTTCTTCCGGGAGCGTTTCGGCGAATCTCAGGGCAAACGATGCTACGAGTATCTCTTCGGACGAACCGAGCCGTGCGAGATCTGCGAAACGTACACCGTCATGCAAACAAGGGCACCTCACCGTTGGATATGGGTCGGCCCGGACGGACGCGATTACGACATTCACGACTTCCCCTTCACAGACTCGGATGGTTCGCAACTCGTCATGGAGGTAGGCATTGACATTACCGAGGCCAAGCGTGCGGAAGCTGCCCTGAACAAGACGCTTGCTGATCTGACTCGATCAAATGAAGACCTCCAGCAATTCGCGTACGTGGCTTCCCACGATCTACAGGAGCCTTTGCGCAACATTGCCGGTTGCATGCAGATGCTGGAGAAAAAATATAAGAGCAAGCTGGACTCAGGAGCTGACCAGTATATCCACCATGCAGTAGAGGGCGCTGTACGGATGAAAGCCCTCATTCAGGACTTATTAGAGTATTCCCGTGTCGGCACAAGAGGAAAACGTCTCGAACCGACGGATTCCGGGCAGGTACTGAAGCAGACGATGAGAATTCTCAGGCCGGCCATATCAGAGATTGGAGCCGTGATTACCCACAATCGGCTCCCCACGGTTTTTGCCGATGACACGCAACTGGTGCAGGTGTTTCAAAATCTTATCGCAAATGCCATTAAATTTCGCAGGGACGATCCACCGCGGATTCATGTGTCCGCAGTAAAGAATAAGAACGAATGGATCTTTTCCGTCAGGGATAATGGCATTGGGATCGAATCCCGACACATGGACCGGATCTTCGTGATCTTTCAACGGCTGAACAAGAGAACGGAGTATGAAGGCACGGGCATGGGCCTCGCAATAGTCAAGAAGGTCGTGGAACGTCACGGTGGCCGGGTTTGGGTGGAATCCGAACCCGGCGTAGGAACGACTTTCTATTTTTCCATGCCAGAAAAGAGGATTCGCACATGATGGTACCGGGGACGACATTTCAACCCGTGGAGATCCTGTTGGTGGAAGACAACCCGGTTGATGTGATGATGACCAAGGAAGCCTTTTGTGGAGCGAGAATTTGCAACAATCTGCACGTGGTAGAAGACGGGGAAGAAGCAATGGACTTCCTGTTCAAACGAGGCAAATTCTCTTCTGTGCCCTCGCCGGAGATCATTCTCTTGGATTTGAATCTGCCCAGAAAAGACGGGCGGGAAGTGCTGGCTGAGATCAAGAACGATTCATCCCTGCGGCATATCCCCGTCATCATCCTGACGACTTCGGAGGACCAAACGGATATTTGGAGAAGTTACGAACTGCAAGCCAACTGCTTTATTACCAAGCCCGTGGATGTAGAACAATTTACCAAGGCTCTCGAATGCCTTGGAGAGTTCTGGTTCACGCTGGTGAGGCTTCCGACTCTCCCACTGTCCTAAGAGAAAGCGGTAAGGGGAACCATTCGGCTGTGTTTGTTGAAGAATGTCCTGTGGTAGTACTCTGTCTGAGGACAGCTCCGAAGGCGTATGCCAGTTCTCGAACATTCTGTCGGATTCGTTCATGACTTTCGCCCACGTTCCGACCATCCAATCATGTCAATTGCGAGGAGTGAAACGAAGAAGCAATCTCAGATTTGGTTGCAGGGCTTCTCGAAAGTATTGTCGGATTGATAAGCCTTCCCTTGCATGTGGAACGTTACGGGATGTCATTGCGAGGAGCGTAGTGACGAAGCAATCTCGCCTTGGCGAACGAGACCGCTTCGGGCTTCGCCCTCGCAATGACATCCTTCGAAGCCTTTCGCGTAATCAAAACCGCATTACTTTTGAGAATCCCCGTTGAAGTTTCCGGGATGGGGTTTGGGCGGGACAAAGGGGCCCCCAATCTCACTTTTTTGAAAGCACAGTAGTATCACGAGCCAGGGCGAGCGCTTCCCGGATCAGCGCTGGCAGGAGGTCTTTCTCGTCGAAGGTTCCGATGTTCTTGCCGTGCTTGAACAAAATTCCCCGGCCTTTGCCTCCTGCAACCCCGATATCAGCCTCGCGAGCTTCTCCAGGACCGTTCACCACACAGCCCATCACCGCCACTTTCAGGGGCGCTCGGATGTGCGAGAGCGCCTTCTCCACCTTGTGGGCCAGCCCCATGAGGTCTATTTCCGTCCTGGAACACGTGGGACACGATATGACCTCCACGCCCCTCTGCCTCAATCCGAGAGCCCTGAGAATGCAGTACGCGGCACGGATTTCTTCTTCCGGAGCTGCTGTCAGCGAGATGCGAATGGTGTCGCCGATCCCTTCAGCCAGAAGGAGGCCGACGCCCACCGCGGACTTCACTGCTCCGGGCAGCAGTGTGCCGGCTTCGGTGATCCCGACGTGCAACGGATAATCCACTGCCTCGGAGAGCAAGCGATACGCGTCCACGGTCCTGCCGACGTCAGAAGCCTTGAGCGATATTTTGATGAGAGTGAAATTCTCTCGTTCCAGGAGACGAACGTGACCGAGAGCGCTCTCCACCATTGCTTCCGGACATGGGCCTCCGTATGTATGGAGAAGTTTCTTTTCCAGGGATCCCGAATTCACGCCGATACGGATGGGAACCCCGCGTTCGGCTGCGACGCGGGTCACTTCACGGACCTTGTGCCTGTCTCCGATGTTTCCCGGATTGAGCCTGAGCCCGTCCACTCCCTGCTCCAGCGCTTTGAGTGCGAGTTTGTAATCGAAATGGATATCGGCAACAACAGGCAGGTTGGTCTTGCGTCTTATTTCGTACAGACTGGAGGCGGCATCCATATCGGGCACTCCGAGCCTGACTATTTCGCAACCGCACTGTTCCAGTCGCCGGATCTGTCTCAGGGTGGCCTTGACATCCCTCGTGTCGGTGTTGGTCATGGATTGGACGGCGATGGGAGCGCCTCCACCGACGGGAACGTTTCCGAGAAGGATCCTTTTTGTCTTGCGCCGCTGAATCTTCATGCTCTTCGAGAATACATCTCGTTTCGGCCATTTTGATACCAGGTGTCGTAATAGGTCGAGTATTCGCCGGTTTTTATTCTCTGCCACCATGTTTCATGTTCACAATACCAGCACACGGTTTCGTCCAAACCGGCTTTGAAATCCACTTTGGGCCCCCATCCCAATTCCCTTCGTATCTTGGATGCATCCATAGCATATCGTCGGTCGTGGCCCGGCCTGTCATCTACGAAGCGAATGAGGGATTCGGGTTTGACGAGTCTCGAAAGGATGAGCTTCACGATTTCCAGGTTGGGAAATTCAGAATTTCCACCGACGTTGTATACCTCGCCGGAGACCCCTTTCCTGAGTACCGCATCGATGGCGCTGCAGTGATCCTTTACGTAAATCCAGTCCCGCACGTTCATGCCATCGCCATACACGGGCAGTTCAAGATCCTGGAGTGCATTGGTGATCACGAGGGGAATGAGTTTTTCGGGAAACTGGTATGGGCCGTAATTATTGGAACATCGCGTGATCACCACATCCATATTGTGGGTTTTGTGGTATGCCCGCACCAGGAGATCCGCGGCAGCTTTGGAGGCTGCATACGGACTGTTCGGAGCGATGGGATCCATTTCGCTGAACGCGCCGTCAGGTCCCAGGGATCCGTAGACCTCGTCCGTCGAGATCTGAACGAATCGGCTTACACGGTGTTCGCGACAAGCATCCAGGAGCACCTGCGTCCCCTGGACGTTGGTCCGCACAAATGCCGAGCAGTCCATGATGGAACGGTCTACGTGCGATTCCGCAGCAAAATTGATCACCGCATCCGGTTTCTCGGCCAGCACCTGAGAGACCAGGTCCCTGTCCGCGATATCCCCACGCACGAACACGTGGCGATTCCCGTACGGAACGGCGTCCTGCAGGTTTTCCATGTTTCCCGCGTACGTGAGCAGATCCAGATTGATGATGCTGACATCGGGATAGGATTCGAGCATGTGGATGACGAAATTAGACCCTATAAATCCGCAGCCGCCAGTTACAAGAAGTTTCATCTCACCTCCGGCAAATCGCCAGGCTTCTGAGAAATTGGGGATGATATGCCGGAATCAGCCGTCTTTTCTCGACCAGTCGTAGGGAATGTCCGGTCCGTGAGGATCAACGCGGTACTCATCCGGGTTGGAATAATTATACGGCTCGGACGGAATGTTTACCACATATGCCTCGTATTCTCCGATACATTTCCACCCATGGAACACTCCCGGCGGGATGACAACCACGCATGGCCGGTGTTCGCCCACGTAGATCTCGTTGAGCAATCCGCGGGTCGGTGAGCCTTCTCGATCGTCGTAGAGCACGGCTTTCACCATCCCGCGCACGCAGGTGAATCGGTCCTCCTGAACCCTGTGATAGTGCCATGCCTTGACGACTCCCGGGTATACCGTGCTCACATAGACCTGGCCGAATCCCGTGAAAAAGGAATCGTCCCGCCTCATGATTTCCACAAGACGGCCGCGTTCGTCGGGAATAACCTTCAAAGAGTGGACCTGCACTCCGTCTATGAGCCTGGAATCAGGTTTTTTATATTGTTTCGGTTGCATCTGCGAAGTCACAATTTGTTCGCCCCTCCTTGTGCGACCAGGTTCGACGCCCTCAAGAGGGAATCGAAAGTCCCGGCGTCCGTCCACCAGCCATCCAACAGGGACCAGGTCATGGTGCCCTGCCGTATATACAGATTGTTCACATCGGTGATTTCCAGTTCCCCGCGTTCCGAAGGCGAAAGAGTCTTGATAAACTCGAACACCTGGGAGTCGTACAGGTAGATTCCCGTCACAGCATATTGCGAAGCCGGATCCCTGGGCTTTTCTTCGATGCGTACCACCCGGTCGCCGTCCAGCACCGGCACACCGAACCGCCGTGGGTCCGGAACCTCCTTGAGCAGAATCTTGGCGCCGGTTTCCTGGCGTCTGTAGTCCTCAACCGCTGAAAAGATGTTCTGCTCGATGAGATTATCGCCGAGGACCACGCAGATTCTACCGCCTGCAGCGTGAGCTTCCGCCAGGGACAAAGCGTCTGCTATTCCGCTTTCGCCTTCCTGGTAAGCATAGTTGATCTGCTCAACGCCGTACTCTTTTCCATTACCGAGCAGCTTGAGGAAATCTCCCGGATTGTTTCCACCCGTCACCACGAGTATATTTTTGATCCCGGCATTGACGAGGCACTCTATGGGATAAGTGATCATCGGCCTGTTGTACACAGGCAGCAAATGCTTGTTGGTGATCTTGGTCAAAGGATACAGCCGCGAACCAAGACCTCCGGCCAGTACCACACCTTTCATACGATCCTCCGGGAGAAACGGTGGAAACAGATCAGCGACAGATAGTAACACCGGCCGGGTCCGCAGTCAATTTCGCCCTACGGCCGTTCGTATCCATCCGGTTACGGACAACAAAAAGGCTGTCGTTGCGAGCGAAGCGAAGAGGACACCTGGCTGATAGACGCATTCTTAATGCGCAGCACTATAGAAAGAAGGTGGGAGGCTTCTCGCCAAAAGACGTTCCCCACGTCTCATGCTGATGAGCTTTCAAACCAGGAAGATTGGAGGAACTTCTTACAAGAAGTGTCTCCCTGATTTCACGCATTTCACAGCGCATTGGCATTACTGCGAGCGGGTTTGCGGAGTCCACAGGCCGAGCGAGCAACACGTCTCTCTGAACACTACGGAAAGGCCCATCCGTTCAGCTTCTTCCAGGCCCTGGTCCGATGGGAGGGCCAGGGAATTGACACCTGCACGCACTGCAAGGACATCCAGCGTCCGGCGGTAGAACCCTCTCGGCCGGGCGCAACCCAGCGACGCCCTGAGATGCGGTAGCTCGATGCGAGCCCGGGCCAGGAACGCTGCGACCCGTTCCGGGGCCGGAGGGGAGACATCCGCCATGGGAGTTTCCCTTGCCGGCATGAGCACCACAACCACGTATTGGCTCAAGGGGTACTGCTTCAGCATGTCCACGGCCGCCGTTTCCCCCAGTTCCCTGCCGTAATGAAGACCGAAGAGCACGTGCGGTATGATTTCCAAACCGGCTTGGCTCAGGGCGTCCATGGTCTTGCGTACGGTCGCAGTCCCCTGTTTCAGGTGATACACTTCCCGGGCTGTTTCGTCGTCTCCGATGACGTCAACGAGGGCCTGGTCTATCCCGGCTTCTTTGAGCTTCCGTGCCGCGGGGAGATCGAGCTGACCCGCATGAATCGTTATCTTCAGAGCTGTTTCCTGTTTCAGCCTGCGCAACACAGGCAGGAATGAGGACCACGGTAGCTTTCCTTCCCGGTCGCATCCGCCCGTGACGAGCATTCCGTGGTCGCCTCGCTTCCAGGCATCCCATCCGAACTGCAAGAGTTCTTCAGGGGTTTGCGCGTGGGGCATGGTTCTCAGAAGGAGGCCCCTGCAGTGTTCGCAGTCCAGGTCGCATCGGGATCCGGTTATGGATACGGCCCTGAAACCTCCCCGCCTGCCGTTCACCACGAACATGCCGGGAATATGGACCGTGAGAGTGTTTCCGCAATGAGCGCGTGAAATGTCCCAAGCTTTTGCAAGCAAGTCCGGCAGTTCAGGAATCAACTGGGGTATATGCATGCCGTTTCGCTCCTAAAAATAGGAAGAATCCCGGAGATGCTTGTTGTACCCCGCGTCTCGTCGGAGAACCATCGTTTCCGTGTCAGGGCGAGGAGTGAAGCGACGAAGCAATCTCGATATGTAAACGCAGGGATTGCTTCGCTGCGCTCGCAGTGGCGGACTTTCCACCCGTGCCTGAATGGATACCTCACAAACCGTTTGTTACTCTCAGGAGCCCGCATTTCCGTTTCACTTCATTCAATGCCCATTGGTGGCAGAGATGCCATTTTCACACGCGGCCGCCGTTGGGCCCGGAGACCCGAACTCTTTTTCTGTATCCTTTGAACCCAATCCACGTGTCTTCGCAGGTTTTTTGAAAATCCGGATCGTTCCACCGTCCCATCATGGTCAACCTTTTGCTCAAGGCGTGGCTGAGAATGCCCTGGTATCGACCCGCGATCTCGGCCTCGTATGCCTCAAGAGATTCCGCGTGCCCCGATTTCACGGCTGACGCGGCTGCGGCTCCCGCGAGCGTACCGGAGAATAACGCCTGAGGAATTCCCGCCCCTGAAATAGGATGGGTAAGACCTGCAGCGTCTCCCGCCAGGATCACGTTGCCGTGCACGAGTCTGTTTCGCAATCCGGACACGGCAATCAAGCCGCCGGAACGGGCTAGTATGCCCGGCCTGATCATTCCTTCGGCGGAAAGTTCGTGAAGAAATCTGTCCAAAATCTGCGACGGATGAATGTCGGTCCCCGGGATCACTCCCAGGCCAACATTGGCCACCGTACCTTTGGGAAAGAGCCAACCGTATCCACCGACGTACTCCCTGTCCAGGAAAACGACTGTTCTATCCAGTGCGCTGTGCAGAGGTGCTTCCACCTGAACTCCCCTGATCACCGACGATCGCGGGAGCCCGACCAACGCAGCAACCCGTGAAGTCGCTCCGTCGGCTGCGATGGTGAATTTCGATGATATGGAGTAGTCGTGACCTCGATACCGCACGACCCAGGTGGAACCGCACCGATGCATCAAACGAGCGCCGGACACCACCGTGGTACCCGCGGCCGCCGCTTCGCGAGCAAGATTTCTGTCGAATCGACAACGATCGATAAGGAAACCTCCTGACATCGTTTCGGCAGTTCTGACGAATTTCTTTGTTGAATGCACGGAGGTGAAGCACGGCACCCCGGATTCGTCGGCGACCCTGATCCTCGTCTCCATGATTCGGACCGCCTGGAGAATCGGCAACGCGGTAAGATGAAACTCCGAGCGGAGTTGTTCAGGCACGAACTCACCGCAGTGAGGCTGTTCTCCGATGCGGGTTTTTGCATCGATGAGGACGGTGCGTACGCCTTCCCGGGCCGCGGAAAGCGCTGCGCAGGATCCGGCCGGTCCCGCGCCCACGACCAGGATGTCACACTCTGAAGGCAGCATTCAGACACCGTACGGTCTTGGCGATTAATCCGAGATTCAGAGAAGTCTTGTTGTCAAAACGTCCTTTGTAAGCTTCGCTCCCTTTTCCCAGATCGTAGCACGTCTTGGAATCGAGATTTACCAGAATTCCCCGTGCACGCACGCTTTCCATTTCTGCCTGATGCTTAGAATAGAACGCTTCACAGCACGATCCCACGTACATGCCTTCGTTGCCCGCGCATGTTTCTTCCAGCACGGACATGAGGTGTTCGAAGCTCTGAACGGTGATGGGATCCATGCCAAACGATCTGGCCAACTGGAAGCATTCGCCTATTTCGCAGGCACCGCATTCCTCGCAACCCGGTACACGGCGATAGTCGCAGTCGAGGTTTTTTGAACAGTACGGCAAGAGAAGCCACCTGGGCTTATGGCTCTTCAATTCGTGGGGACCGACATTCAGGAGAAAGAGTTCATTGGCCTCCCACCGGGAAAAATCCTGTTCCACCAGAAGCAGCCGTTCACCTGCAGCAGCAACCGCACGAGCGATGCGATCGGGGTCAATCCCCAACACCTGACCGTCGTACTGCTGAAAAAAACCGATGACGGCGGTTTTCAACGCGGAGGGCTCCGCTCGAACTCCGACGAGCGCCGCTTCCAGATCATGCACGAGACGGCCGGGAATCGTGAAAAAATCTCCCGCAACGAGAGCCTGTCTCACTCTGCGGCCGCCGGGTCCCAACCACAGGTGAACCCGTAACGTCCCCGCGCTCGTCTGGGTTATCGAGCGAATCGGTTCCCCTTCGCAATCGGGACGAAACCGGGATGTGATCCATTCAGGTCCCTCAAAATAGGGAAGTTCTTCGCAGAGCCGCGTCTTTTCACGAAGGGTGAGATCTCCGTGTTCCATGCGCACGCCGAGCTTGCAAGCGAACTCATCTGCCAGGTGTTGTTTGACGGCGCCAGTGGAAGGGCACGGGTCAACCAGGTCCGACAGAAAACATATCCGTTCCATCAGCGATTCTATTTCCCTTTTCTTCAATTTTTCCACAGGCACGCGAAGCGCTCTCAAGAACACATCAACCTCGTTTTTCACAAGGATGGTTCCCTGAAACATGAATCCACCGGAAATAGTAACCCCGCCGGTTCCCGATATTTTCCGCCCGTCCACCTCGATATCGTTGCGAGGCCTGAAAGTGGCCCTGATTCCGCACCTGGACAGAGCCGAGGCCGCTATGCTGCAAATCTGGTGAAGAATGTCTTCATAGGGTCCCAGAAACGGTTCTTCGCCGGGAATGCCGAACAACTCCCAGCCAAGCCCGGATTCCTGAAAAAAGATACTGCCTCCGCCCGTGTGCCGCCGGTTCACGTCAATGCCGTGAGCCCGGCAGTAATCCGAACGAATTTCCAGGTCCACGTCCTGATGGTAACCCACCAGCGCAGCAGCAGGCTTGAATTGCAGGAATCGTAAGGTGGGAGGACTGTGAAGGGAAGCAGTTTCTTCGAGAATGATTTTGTCCAGCGCCATATTGGCAGCCGCAGAGATCTTGCC
>Ga0187785_10000140_pt1 | contig 27356 bp, 24 predicted proteins | sample 0815_BV2_4_20_MG_FD_132466 | JGI IMG/M metagenome (GOLD analysis project Ga0187785, IMG submission 132466) | Tropical peat soil microbial communities from peatlands in Department of Meta, Colombia - 0815_BV2_4_20_MG | ecosystem: Environmental > Terrestrial > Soil > Wetlands > Peat | place...
AGACATGCGCTGCATGAGGCGCTTCTTTGGGCAGCCGCCGCGCTCGGCGTCCTCGTGCTGTTCTATTTCTTCGACGACATTCGCGCCGCGCTCGAGCTCCGAGGCGTCCGGCCGACCACCGAGATAGCGGCCGCGCGGCCGCCCGAGGCGCAAGCGGGCTTTGGCGGCGAAGTCCACCTCAAGTCCGACGCGCGCGGCCATTTCGTGTTCGAGGCCTACATCAACGATCGTCCCGCGACCTTCATGGCCGACACCGGCGCGACACTCGTGGTTCTGACCTACGAGGACGCCGCTCGGCTCGGCCTCTCGCCGCAAAGCCTCGACTTCTCGGCCCGCGTCGCAACGGCCAACGGCATCTCTTCCGTGGCGCCTGTGACGCTCGACCGCGTGCGCGTCGACGACATCACCGTCCGCGATGTCGAGGCCCTGGTCGCCGAGCGGGGCGCGCTCGCCACCAATCTTCTCGGCATGAGCTTTCTCGGACGGCTGCGAAGCTTCACCAAAGAGGGAAGCGAGCTGGTCCTGGTCCAGTAGTCTCGCGTACCGCCGGCATCAAACCACCGGGACGCCTTCGAGCTTGGCCTTTTCCTCCGGCTCGACATGGATAGTGATCACCGCCTGAGGAACGTCCTCTTTCAGCGCCGCCTCGACCCGGTCGCAGATCGCATGCGACTCCGCCACAGTCATGGTGCCCGGGACCACGAGGTGGAACTCGATGAAAGTCGTCCGGCCGGCGTGGCGGGTGCGCAGATCGTGCGCCTCGATTGCGCCCTGAGCTTCTTTCGAGATCGCCACGCGAATCTTTGCCAGCATATCGGCGGAGACGGCCTCGTCCATCAGCCCGCCAATCGACTGACGCATGAGCTCCCATCCCCACCACAGGATATGCAATGCCACCAGCGCGGCGATGACCGAGTCGAGAACGAGCCAGCCGGTGAGTGCCACCAGGGCGACGCCGAGAAGAACGCCCACCGACGTGACCACGTCGGCCAAGAGGTGCTTGGCATCGGCGATCAACGCCGGGGAGCGGAAGCGCTTCCCGTAGCGCAAAAGGACGTAGCACCAGATCGCGTTGATCGCGCTTGCCAGACCATTGACGGCGAGACCGAGAACGGGTGCTGCGACCGGCGTCGGCTCGAGATAGCCGAGATAGGCCTTGCGCAGAATGGCAAGCGCCGCGACGCCGATGAGAACGCCCTCGACCACCGCCGAGAGATACTCGACCTTGTGATGGCCATAAGGGTGATTGGCGTCGGGCGGCACCGCGCTCAGCCGCACCGCCAAAAAGGCACCGATCCCGGTCGCCACGTTGACGATGCTCTCGAGCGCATCGGCGTAAAGCGCAACGCTGCCGGTGAGGAGATAGGCCGCGTATTTCAGGGCGAGCACGACGAGGCTAACGGCGATGCCCCAAAATGCGAGTCTGATGACGAATTTCATGATGGCGAGATCATGCGCGAGCTGTGAGGGTCGGCGAATGTGGCACCTTGATGTCCGCACCTAGAAGGCTTGCATCGCCCACGCAAGCGTCATCTTTTGGATTGCAACTCGCTTGCATTTCGAGCGGTTTCCCCCGTCGCTGCCGTCCGCCGTCGCGGGCGCGGAACTAACGCGCCCCAAGCCTGTTGGTCGGCGGAGAAAAATCGCTTATCACACGCCTCAATGACAAAGAGTGAAAGTATGTTCCCAAAACCCCGCCAAGACCTCGTCCCCAACACCGTCGAATTCGAGCGGCTGCCTCTCGTCAAGGCGACCGGGTTTCGCGAATACGACGCGCGCTGGCGCTTCCCCGAGGAAATCAACCTACTCGGGCTCGAGGCCGTGGGCCTCGGGCTTGCAACGCTGATGCGCGCGCGCGGCGTGCCGGTCCGCGTCGTGGTCGGTCACGACTACCGCTCTTATTCGGCCGCCGTGAAAGCGGCGCTGACAACGGGCCTGATGGCGGGGGGCGCCGAAGTCCACGATATCGGGCTCGCGCTCTCGCCCATGGCCTATTTCGCCCAGTTCGAGCTCGGCGTCGAAGGCGTCGCCATGGTCACGGCGAGCCACAACGACAATGGCTGGACCGGCATCAAGATGGGCATCCAGCGCCCCCTCACCTTCGCGCCCGACGAGATGACGGCACTGAAGGAAAGCGTCATGGCGGCGCGCTTCGCCGCGAATCCAGAAGGCGGCCGCTACATCTTCGTGCCCGACCTGCCCGAGCGCTATATGGCCGATTTGCTCAAGCGGCCGAAGCTGCTCCGGCCGATCAAGGCGGTCGTCTCCTGCGGCAACGGAACCGCCGGGGCCTTCGCCCCGCGCGTTCTTTCCGAGCTTGGCGTCACCGTCATTCCGCTGAATTGCGAGCTCGATCACTCTTTCCCGGCGCATAACCCGAACCCCGAAGACCTCGCCATGCTGCATGCGACGCGTGACACTTTGCTCGCCCATGGCGCCGATCTCGGGCTTGCCTTCGACGGCGACGGCGATCGCTGCGGCGTGGTCGACAACGAGGGCAACGCCATCTTCGCCGACAAGGTGGGCGTCATGCTCGCCCGCGACATCGCCGGGCGCAACAAGGGCGCGCTGTTCGTCGCCGACGTGAAATCGACCGGCCTCTTCCTCACCGATCCCGTGCTCAAGGAGCACGGCGCCAAGACTCTCTTCTGGAAGACCGGCCATTCCTACATCAAGCGCTATAGCCACGAGACCGGTGCCCTCGTCGGCTTCGAGAAATCCGGTCATTTCTTCTTCAACCCGCCGCTCGGCCGCGGCTATGACGACGGGTTGGTTGCGGCGCTCGCCGTGCTCGACATGCTCGACCGCAATCCCGACAAGAGTCTCGCCGAGCTCGAGCGCGAGCTGCCGCGGACCTGGCAGTCGCCGACCATGTCGCCGCACTGCGCCGACGAAGTGAAATACGACGTCGTCGACCGCGTGGTCGATCATTTCGAGAAAATCGCCGCCGATGGCGGGAAGCTCGCCGGGCAGAAGATCCGCGAGCTGATCACAGTTAACGGCGTCAGGATCGTCCTCGATGACGGAACCTGGGGACTGGTGCGCGCCTCCTCCAACAAGCCCGAGCTTGTCGTCGTGGTCGAGAGCCCGACCTCGGAGGCCAACATGCGCGCGATCTTCGCCGAGATCGACGCCGAGCTCGCCAAGCAGCCTGAGGTCGGCGCCTACAATCAGAAAATCTGACGCGGCATTCTTGCCGAGGGTGTCATGCCCGCGAAGGCGGGCATCCAGTAATCGCCGACGCCAAAGATCAAGTGTCGTGCTTACTGGATCGCCCGGTCAAGCCGGGCGATGACAACTCACGCTCGGAGCAGCAGCGCCACAGAACCTTCAGCAACCTGTCGCAAATTTGCAAAACGAATCTGGTTTTTACGCGATGCACCATGATCGCGTTTGATTACACCTATCTCATCTTCGCAGCAGGCCTCGCCGCCGGCGTCACGCTCGATCTCCTGTTGCTGCGCACCCTCCTCGCTCCTCCCTTCCGCATCTGGCCGACGCCGGAGCCGGGCAGCTGGCAGAGCCTCACCTTCTGGGGTCTATTTCGCGGCGGCATGGTTCTCACCTTCGTCACCGCCGCGCTCGATTGGAACAGCACGCCTTTGCTCGATTGGACGCGCTTCATTCCCGGCCTGCCGCTCGGCTTGGGTGGCCTCTTCGTCACCGTGTGCGGCTATTTCAATCTCGGCCTCGGCAACACCTATTGCGGCGCCGACGGCCTGGTGACGGGCGGTCTTTATCGCTTCAGCCGCAACCCGCAATACACTGCCTCGATCATCGGATTGGTCGGCCTGTCCATCGGCGCCAACTCAATCCTCACCATCGTGCTTTCGGCGGTGATGATCGGGGCCTATGTGATGATGGCGTTGGTCGAAGAGGACTGGCTGAAGCAGCTCTACGGCGCGCCCTATCGCGATTACTGCATGCAGACGGCGCGCTTTCTCGATATTCAAGGCTTGCTCGCTCTCGCCGAGCGGAGGAAGCCGTCGCGCCAAACGAGTTGAGTAACGGGTTGCAATGAGATTCGTCATGGCCGGGCATGAGCCGGGGCACCGATCGAGACCCGGGTGCCCGGCATGACGAGATGGGTTGCGATTGAGTCGGCCTCGCCGCTATTCGGCGGCCGCCGCGACCTGTCTCTCGCCGGCGACGATGCGGCGCGCCTGATCGAGCACGTCGATGCCAGCGCCGTCGAGATGGGCATTCTCGGCGAGATGGCGACGGAAGGCGCGTGCCCGAGGCTGTCCGTGGAACAGCCCAAGAATATGCCGTGTCATCTGATTGAGACGGCTTCCGCGCGCCAGCTGATTCTCGACATAAGGCCTGAATGAATCGAGCACATCGAGCCGCGACGGTACCGCCTTCTCCTCGCCGAACAGCCCGCCATCCACCTCTGCCAGGAGGTAAGGATCGGCATAGGCCGCGCGGCCGAGCATCACCCCGTCGACATGCGCCAACTGTGCCTTCGCCACTGCGAAAGACTCAATCCCGCCATTGATGATGATCTCGAGATCGGACCGTCGCTCCTTCAAGCGATAGACGCGGCCGTAATCGAGCGGCGGCACGTCGCGGTTCTGCTTGGGGCTTAGGCCATCGAGCCAGGCCTTGCGCGCATGCACGACGAATGTCCTGCAACCCGCCCGCGCAACCTCGCCAATGAACCGGTCGAGGCTCTCCTCCGCATCCTGATCGTCGATGCCGATGCGGCATTTGACGGTGACCGGCAACCCGGAGCTTGCGGTCATCGCCGCCACGCACTCGCCGACGAGCTGTGGCTCGGCCATGAGACAGGCGCCAAAGCGGCCCGACTGCACCCGGTCCGACGGGCAGCCGACATTGAGGTTGATCTCGTCATAGCCATAATCGGCACCGATCCGCGCCGCTTCCCCGAGCTTCCGCGCATCGCTACCGCCGAGCTGAAGGGCGAGCGGATGTTCCGCCTCGTCGAAGCCGAGCACCCGCTCGCGATCGCCATAAAGCACGGCCTCCGCCGTCACCATCTCGGTATAGAGGAACGTCCGCTTCGAGATGAGGCGCAGGAAATAGCGGCAGTGGCGGTCGGTCCACTCCATCATCGGCGCGACGGCGAAACGGTGTGAGTCGGATTTCAAAGACTTATGCCTTCCACCTGAATCGATTTCTAAGCGCCCGACTTTGCCGGCATGAGCCGATCAACCGAAATGCTCGCCCCAATTGTGGAGCGCCTTGAGCACGGGGCCAAGCGCCTTGCCCTTGTCGGTCAGGAAATATTCGTAGCGGGGCGGATGCGTCTCATAGAGGCGCATGCCGATCACGCCCTTCGCTTCGAGCGCTTTCAGCCGCGCCGACAATGTGTTGGGGGCCACGCTTTCTAGCCCAGCTTCGAGTTGCTGGAACCGCAAGGGCCCCTTGCGAAACAAGTCGCGCAAAATGAGCAGCGACCATCTCTCGCCGATCGCGTCCAGCGCCCGCGCCACCGGACAATCGCTTTGGCCATACGAGCTTGCCATGGAAGATACCTAGACAAGCCCCTTGATAAAATCAACTAACTTGCTATTGACAAGTCACTTGCAGAATAATAGTTATGGAACAGCCCAACCGCAGCAAGGAGGTTGTCATGACCGTTCCAACCTATCTCCCTTATGTCGTGCTGATCGGGATCGCCCTCTCCCTGGTCGCCATCCTCTCTGGCGTCAACAAAGCTCTCGCCGAGGCCTCTTGGCCTGGCTCCGAGCGTACAAAGGCAATGACTCTGTCGGCCGCAGTCCTCCTCGGCTGGCTCGCCATCGCGCTCGGCCTCTCCGGCGCGGGCTTCTATCACGTAGCGGCCGAGGGCATCCCCACCATCCAGTATGGCCTCTTCCTACCCATTGTGATTGGCGCCCTCTTCGTCTGGCGGTCGGAGCTGGCCCAGCGCATCCTCGATGCGGTGCCGCAAGCCTGGATCGTCGGCGTCCAGTTCTACCGCGCGCTCGGCGTGGTGTTCCTGATGCTCTACGCCGCTGGGAAGTTCCCCGGGCTGTTCGCCTTGCCTGCCGGCATAGGCGATGTCGCCGTCGGTCTTTCGGCGCCGTTCGTCGCCCTTGCCTATGCGCGCAACCGGCACGATAACGCGGGCGCCGTCAGGGCGTGGAACATCCTCGGCGTCCTCGACCTCGTCGTCGCGGTGACGATGGGCTTCCTCACCTCACCCTCGGCGATCGCACCGATCGAGGTGCACCCCACGAGCGAACTCATCACCATGATGCCGATGGTGATGATCCCCGTCTATATGGTGCCGCTCTCGATCTTGCTGCACATTGCTTCGCTCGTGAAATTGCACCGCGAACAGGCTTGCGCCGCCGGTTGCAAGGAAACGTCTCGCGCCGTTGCGTGACGGCTGACCTCATCCACACGGCTCCCGGGTTCTCAACGGACGCGGGAGCCGGGTGCTATTGCAGATCTGAACCCGTCTCGGGCGTCGCCGGAGGGTGAGGCTTGGAATCCATGAAGGCCGCCACGTCCCAGGCCTGCTGAACGGTCAGCACCGGATCCACATAGCTGATGCCGAAGGGCATGTTGTCGTGAATATAGGCGGCGGCGTAAGCGATCTTGGCCATGCCGGCACCCGCGTTGAAACTCGCCTCCCCCCAAAGCGGGGGGATGGAATAGCCGACGCCGGGACTTCCCTTCAACTCGCCTTGGCCGTCGTCCTTGTGACACTTGGCGCACTGCTGGGCGTAAACCTCCTGCCCCCGCCGTGAGTCGGGCGGAGCTTGAGGATTGGCGAGCGGCTTCAGCCCCATGCCCGGGAGCCGCACGCCGTCGGGCGTGCCGGTTCCGACGAATTTGATGTAGGCGATAATCGCCTGGATCTCCCGGCTATCGGGCGGCAGGTCTTTGCCGTTCAGGCTTCGCCGCATGCAGCCGTTGAGCCGGCCGGTGAGCGTGAGGACCTGATCATCGACCATCATGGGGAAGGTCGCGAAGGTCGAGATGAACGGCGCCGCGAACGGTTGTAGCCCTGCATTCAGATGGCAGTTCTGGCAGGAGAGATCGTTGCCGGCATAGCGGAGCGCGGGATCCGTCGCGTTCTTGCCGATATGGCGCGCCGTGTTGACGATAAGGTCCCTGCCGTAACGGATAAGGTCGTTCTCGGGACCAGGTCCGAGCTTGTTGATGTCGACCGCGTACCAATTGACCTCCTTCTTGTTCCACAGCACGTAGCCCGCGCCGAGACCCGCCACAGCGGCCACGGCGAGCGCGATCACCATCAGCGCTCCGCGAATCATTGTCTCCCCCAACCCAGCCGTTCCCTCGCGCGCCATGATAGACGCTCATAGGCCCGACTTCACCAACGCTGTTTGCGATTTTCGGCCGGTTGGGCCGAGAGACCCGCGTCTAGCGCGCCGTGCGGCTGAGAACTTCCATCAACTCCGCGACCTTGCGCCGCTGCTCGGCCTTGTTGCCGCTCGAGATGGCATTTTCCACGCAATGGGCGACGTGATCGTGAAGGACCTCCTCCTCCACTTTGCGCAAAGCTGCGCGCGCGGCGGAAATCTGCGTGACCACATCGATGCAGTAGCGGTCCTCTTCGACCATGCGGATCAGGCCGCGCACCTGGCCCTCGATCCTTTGTAAGCGCTTGAGCGCCGACTCCTTGGCATCGCTTCTCATACGCGCTATATACCCCTACGGGGTATGTGTTTCAAGCCGAGAGCTGACCATGACCGCAGCGGACCACAGCCATTCACACGCGCACGGAAATTTGCACGGCGCGACCATGCCCCCCGCCAAGGATCACGTGATCGATCCTGTCTGCGGCATGATGGTCGACATTCATGCCGGCAAGCCGACCTTCGAGCATAAAGGCCATACTTATTATTTCTGCTCGGAGGGCTGCCGCACCAAATTCTCCAAGGAACCGAAGCGCTTCCTCGACAGAAAGGGCCAGCCCGAGCCTCTCCCCAAAGGCACGCTCTACACCTGCCCCATGCATCCGCAAATCGTGCAGGAGGGACCCGGACACTGCCCCATCTGCGGCATGGCGCTCGAGCCAATGGGCGTGCCGCCGGCCGAGGACATGATGAATCCGGAGCTGGTCGATTTCACCAGACGACTTTGGGTCGCCGTTCCTCTGTCCGCCGCGCTCGTCGTGCTCGACATGGGCGCTCATGTTTTTCATCTCGATCTGCTCCCCTTCTTGTCGCCGGAGATGCAGCAGTGGCTGAAGTTTGCGCTCGCCATACCTGCGGTGCTTTGGTGCGGCTGGCCGTTCTTCGTTCGCGGAGTCGATTCCGTCCGCTCCGGCTACCTCAACATGTTCACGCTGATCGCACTCGGCACCGGCGCAGCCTTCCTCTACAGCGTGGTCGCCACGGTGGCGCCCGGCTTGTTTCCCGCGGCGATGCTCGATGAGCACGGTTTGGTGCCTGTCTATTTCGAGGCGGCGGCTGTCATCGTCGCGCTTATTCTTTTGGGCCAGGTGCTGGAGCTTCGTGCGCGGGAGAGGACCGGGGGGGCTATTCGCGCATTGCTCGACCTCGCGCCCAAGACGGCGCTGCGCGTGCTGAAGGACGGCAGGACCGAGACCATTCCCCTCGCCTCGGTTCAGGTCGGTAACGTGTTGCGGGTCAGGCCCGGCGACAAGGTGCCGATCGACGGCACCGTGATCGAAGGCAGGAGTGCCGTCGACGAGTCGATGCTGACCGGCGAGCCGATCCCAGTGGAGAAAACAGCCAAGGACCGCGTCACCGGCGGCACTGTGAACGGCAACGGCAGCTTCGACATGCGCGTCGATCGCACCGGCGCGGCGACCACGCTGGCGCAGGTGGTTGAGATGGTCGCGGCGGCGCAGCGTTCGCGCGCGCCAATTCAGGCCCTCGCTGATACCGTCTCGGGCTATTTCGTGCCGGCCGTGGTGCTCGTCGCGATCCTCTCCTTTATCGCCTGGTTCTTCCTCGGACCGTCACCTCAACTTGCCTACGCTCTCGTGGCGGCCGTCACCGTTCTCATCATCGCCTGCCCTTGCGCGCTCGGGCTCGCCACGCCGATATCCATCATGGTGGCGACCGGGCGTGGCGCGCAGGCCGGCGTTCTGATCCGCAATGCTGCTGCTCTTGAGCGGCTTGCCAAGGTCGACACCATCATCGCGGACAAGACGGGCACGCTGACCGAGGGGAAGCCCGCGCTGACCGGCGTCGAGGCGGCCAACGGTTTCACCGAGGATGAGGTGCTAGGCCTCGCCGCCTCGCTCGAGGCAGGCAGCGAGCATCCCCTTGCCGCGGCGATCTTGCGCGGCGCCGAGGCGCGCGGTCTGAAGCCGAGCAAGGTAACGGACTTCGCGGCCGTCACCGGTCAGGGCGTCAAGGGACGGGTGGGCGAAACCGACGCGGCTCTCGGCAATGCCCGGCTGATGCAGACATTCGGCATCGCTGTTGGTCCCCTCGCCCGAGCCGCCGAGGCGAGACGCGAGCGTGGCGAGACGGTGATGTTCTTGGCCGCCGGCCGCGAACTCGCCGGCATCGTCGCCGTGGCCGATCCCATCAAGGAGACCGCCGCCGAGGCGATCCGCAAACTGCACGCTCAGGGACTCAGCATCGTGATGGCGACCGGCGACAACGAGACCACGGCGAAAGCCGTCGCCGCCGAGCTTGGCATCGATGAGGTGCATGCCGGCTTACGGCCGGAAGAAAAGCTCGCCCTGATCGAGAGCTTGCAGAACAAGGGCGCGACGGTCGCCATGGCTGGCGACGGCATCAACGACGCGCCGGCGCTCGCCCGCGCCGATGTCGGCATTGCCATGGGCACCGGCGCCGACGTCGCCATGGAGAGCGCCGGGTTGACCCTGCTCAAGGGCGATCTCCGCGGCGTTGTGCGCGCGGTCAATCTCGCCCGTGCCACCATGCGCAACATCAAGCAGAATCTGTTCTTCGCTTTCGTCTATAACGCGCTCGGCGTGCCGATCGCCGCCGGCGTGCTCTATCCCGCCTTCGGCATCCTGCTCTCGCCGATCATCGCCGCCGCAGCCATGAGCTTCTCGTCGGTCTCAGTGGTCGGCAACGCGCTCCGTTTGCGCAACCTCGACCTCGACTAGCCTGGGTCCTGCTCCCTTGGTCCCGTAGTACTCAGCCGAAGTCTCTTATTCAACCAAATGGTTGACTAAATTCCTGGCCGGAGTATATTCAACCACATGGTTGAACACCGAACCGACCGTCTTGACGCCGTCTTTCACGCACTTGCCGATCCGACGCGGCGGGCAATGTTGAGGAGCTTGACTCTCTCAGAGCGCAGTATCGGCGAGCTCGCGGACCCGTTTCGCATGTCGTTCGCCGCAGCCTCCAAACATGTGAAGGCGCTCGAGAAGGCGGGGCTGGTGCGCCGCCGAATCGAGGGGCGTACGCACATGTGCCAATTGGAGGCGAAGCGACTTGCCGAAGCACATGATTGGCTCGGCTTCTACGAGCGTTTCTGGACCATGCGGTTGGATGACTTGGAGCGAGAACTGCGCAAACCCGAACGACGAAAGAAGAGGAGCAAGCAATGAACGAGTATGGCGTCGTGACCGAAGCCAGGACCATTCGGATGGAACGTCTCTTGCCCGGACCCATCGAGCGCGTGTGGGATTATCTCACCGACTCGACGAAGAGAGGAACGTGGTTCGCCACCGGCAAAATGGAGCTTCGCGCCGGCGGACGCATCGAGTTTTTCTTCAACCACGCCGATCTTTCCGCCGAGAAAACACCCCCGGAGAAGCATAAGAACAAGGCCGCGGGTGTGAGCGTCAATGGCACGGTTACGGCTTGCAAACCCCCGTACCTCTTGAGTTTCAAGTTCGGTGAAGCCGGCGAAGTGACATTCGAGCTGGCGCCTAAGGGGAAGGACGTGCTGTTGGTGCTGACGCACAGCAAACTCAAGGACCGCGCCATGATGGTGGGCGTGGCGAGCGGTTGGCACAGCCATCTCGCTATCCTGATCGATGTCCTCAAGGGCGATGAGCCCCACCCGTTCTGGACCACCGTCACTAGGTTGGAGACGGAATACGAGAAGCGGATTCCACAGTCTTAGGCCCTAGGCCATCGCGACGCATTCGGTCAGGGCACGATGCCGATGCCGTCGCCCGCCGAGGGACCAGCTGTCGGTGCAGGACCCCGCGGCAGGCGCGGCAGATAGGTCGAAAGCGTGGCGAGCCTGCGCCAGGTGGTGAACGCGTTGAACCGCGACCGCTCGATCAGAGCGAGGCCGACGGCCGCCAGGAACGGAAGGCTTTGCACGAACAACACGGCGCTGAAGATCGAGATCTCATGCACTTGCTGATCGTTCGTGTAGTGAAGCGTAAGCGAGCCGACCACCAGCAGCGTGCCGAGCACCGCTTCCCACATCGCCGGGAAACGAGCCGACCAGCGTGACACTCCCTTTGCCGTGCGAACAAAGGGAAGCTCGTCGCGGATGACACCGTCGGCCACGGCGCGGCCGACGGTGAGCTGCAAGGCCATTGCCGAGATGGCGGCGCCGAGAGAGGCAAAGATGGGCGCCTGCACCCGAGTGCGATAAAGCACCATGAAGTGAACCAGCATCACCGCGAAGGTCGCAAGCACGGGAAGCGTCAACACGGCTTCGGGCACGGCGATGCCGAAAAAGGCCACGAGAGGCATCCAGATCAGGTTGAGAATGGCAATGACCACGCCGAGCGACTCTGCCCCGAGCCAAGTGAGCCAGCCGACCAGGAACGCCGCCTTCTGCTGCGCCGTGAGCCTGCTCCCTCCAGGCAAAAACGCGCGCCAATGCTTCTTGATGAGCTGCACCCCGCCGTAGGCCCAGCGATGGCGCTGGCGCTTATAGGCGCCGAAGTCCGAGGGCAACAGGCCCCAACCATAGCGCGCATTGGTGTAGTGGGCGCGCCAACCCCGCTCGAGTAGCGAAAGTCCGAGGTCGGTGTCTTCGACGATTGTGTCGCTCGACCAGCCGCCGGCATCGGCCAGCGCCGCGCGGCGTAACAGGCACATTGTGCCGTGCGTCACGATGGCGTTCACCTCGTTCCGTTGCACCATGCCGATATCGAAGAAGCCGGCGTATTCCCGGTTCATCACCGCTTGCGAAATGTTTCGATGACACTCGCGATGGTCCTGCGGCGCCTGTACCAGGCCCACGGCCGGATCGGCGAAAGCGGGAACGAGGTCCTTGAGCCAGTCCGGATGCACCACATAGTCGGCATCGAGCACGCCGATGATCTCCGCTTCCGGCGCGGTGTGCTCGAGCGCGAGCCGGAGTGCCCCTGCCTTGAAGCCCTGGAGACGGTCGGCGCGCACGAATTTGAAGCGCGCCCCGAGCGTTTGACAACGATGCTCGATCGGCTCCCACATGGCGGGATCCGGCGTGTTGTTGACGACCACCACGCATTCGAAATTCGGCCAGTCGAGCTTGGCAACGCTGTCGAGCGTCTGGCGCAGCATCTCCGGCGGCTCGCGGCAGGACGGAATGTGAATCGATACAAGAGGCGTCAGCTCGGGCAATCCCCCTGCGCGCTGAAGCAGCCGGACAGGCTTCGCCCCGAACATGATGGCGGCAAGCTCCTCGATGCGCTGCTTCATGATCATGATCAGCGGGATGAGGAGTCCCGCGCCGACGAACATGGCGATTTGCGAGCCGAGCACGAAATAATGCGTGACCCAATAATCGACGACGTTCGCGGACCAGGCGCCGATCACGTTGGCGGTAAGCGCGATCACGGCGGCCTGTGCCGCGGTCACCCGCGGGATGGCGAAGATGGGGATCGACAGCAACAGGCCGATGGCGAGCGCAGTCAGCACCTTGAACAGGAAGTTCGGGGCTTCGACGTCGCCCGAGAAAGCGAATTTCGGGTGGCGAGCGGCGTCGAACACGCCCCAATAGGGACCGACGCTTCCCTCGTTGGTCTTCCACGGCTGGTCGAATGCCTCGATGATCGAATAGTCGATGCCCATGGCGTCGGCCCGTGCGATGAAGTCGCGGATGACCTCTGCCTGGATCAGCGGACTCGGCACCGCGTCCTTGCGGTTGAGCCCCGCGGAGGGCCAGCCGAACTCGGCGATGACGATGCGCTTGCCGGGATAGGTTTGCCGCAGCTTCTCGTAGGCATGCATTGCGTGATCGACCGCGGCTGAGCCGGGGATGCCCTCCCAATAAGGGAGGATGTGGACGGCGAGATAGTCGACGGCCGAGACCAGCTCCGGATGCTCGAGCCAGACATTGTACACCTCGGCCGTGGTCACCGGCACCGAGGTGCTACGCTTCACGCGCTGGATCTTGGCGATGAGGTTCTCGACCTCGGCGTTGGAATCGAAATTCTTGCCGGCCAGCGCCGCGAGCGCCTGTCCGCGGTAGATCGTCTCGTTACCGACGACGATGCTATCGATGTTGCGATAGCGCTTGGCGAGCGCGACCGCGCTTTCGATTTCGCGCTCGTTCTGCTCCTCCCAGTCGTTGATCCAGACGCCCTGGGTGACACGCAAGCCGAATTTCGACGCGAGCCCGGGAACCTGCTCGAGGCCGTTGGTCGCGCTATAGGTTCTGATGTGCTGCGTGTAGGGCGCGATGGCGGCGAGATCGTTCTCGATCTGCGACTTCGTCACCGGCGCTGACGCGCTTCCGTTAGGACTGACCGGAGAGAAGGAAACGCTCGCCAGCCCCCCACTATTCGGAGGCGACACGCGTTCATGCAACATGAGCCATGCGGAAGCATGGAGCGCGGTCGCAAGTGCGACCACAATCGCGACGAGAGCGTTGCGCATTGTGTGTGAAGTCTCGGTTCAGAGTCGCCCTGCCCGCCCCCCCTTGGTCGCCGCGCCCAAGAGACGTTCCGCAGTTCCCCTAGAACTTTCTTAGTTGGGAATGGTTCCGTTTCTTGTGGTTGAGCCTGAGGTCGTTTGGTTCGAAGTTGTGGTCGTCTCCTGCGGAGCTATCCAACAATCATGCACGCGCGAGGCGAGCCGATCGGCAGCCTTGGGATCGATCGGTCCCTGCTCGATGATGCAGCGGAACGCGAGCTTCAGATGCTCCGAAGAGCAACCGAAGCGGTCGTAGAGATCGATGTAGCGGCGCGCGGTATCCATGTCGTCGCGCCATAGCAGGCTCGCGATGCGGCGCCCGGTCCAGACGCATTCGGGCGCGCCGGCTGAACTCGGCAGCTTGGCTTCGGCCTCTTTGTATTCAGCGATGGCCTTGGCGGCCTCCTGCTCCTCGGCCTTGGCTTGATCGGCGGCCTTCTGGTCGCCTTCTTTCTTCTCGCCCTGCGGCTGGGTTTGGCCCTGCGGTTGAGCAGGCGCGCTACCCTTGTCCTCTGCCCCAACAGGGAATGTGGACCACAGCAAAACGCCGCCGGCCAGAAGGGCGGCGGCGAAGCGGACAGTGCGGCGCAGCATGGATGAGCACCCGACTCGGGATGAGACCATTTTTGGCGTTAAACCACTAGATTTTGGCAGTTCAACGGCAGAATTCTTCCATATCACTTCGCAAGCGCACAAACCAGAGCAATTGATTCAATCAGAGGTCAGAAGCTGCTATTCGTCGCATCCCTCCTGGCACAAACTTCGCCATGCTCCGTTCCTTCCTCCTCCTAGCACTCGTCGCCTGTGCCATCGTGGCCGTCTGGCACCGCATCGGACGCCCGGTGGCGATGCCAGCTTCTCCGCTTGCCGATGGCGAGAAGCTAACGTGCATCTCCTATGCCCCGTTCCACGGTAACCAAGCTCCCTTCACCTGGGATCTGGATATTCCAGACCAGCAGATCGTTGCCGATCTGGCGCGGCTATCGGCGATCACCTCCTGCGTGCGCACCTATTCCGCGATGGGGCCGCAAGGGCGAATTACAGCGCTCGCCGGTCGGGAGGGGCTGAAGGTAATCCAAGGCATCTGGCTCGGGAGGAATCGTGCCGAGAACCGGCGCGAGATCGAGGCGGGGTTGAGACTTGCCCGGCAGCACCCAGGCGTTGTCGACGCCTTCATCGTCGGCAACGAGGTGCTGCTTAGGGGCGAGCTCTCAGCTACGAGTATCAAGGCCTATGCCGAGGAGGTTCGCGAGCGTTCCGGACTTCCCGTGACCTATGCCGATGTCTGGGAGTTCTGGCTGAGGTCACCCGAGATCGCCTCGTCCGTCGACTTCGTGACCATCCATATCCTGCCCTACTGGGAGGATGATCCCGTAGCGGCCAAGGACGCAGTCGCCCATGTGCGCGAGATCAGGGCGAAGCTCCAGGCGAAGTTCGCCGGTAAGGCGATCCTGATCGGGGAAGTCGGCTGGCCGAGCGAGGGGCGAATGCGTGCCGGCGCGCTTCCCTCCCCCGCCAACCAGGCGCTCGTGTTGAGCGGGGTCGTTGCGGCGGCCAAGAAGGAGGGCTGGAAGGTCAATCTCATCGAGGCCTTCGACCAACCCTGGAAGCGGCTCCTGGAAGGGACGGTCGGCGGCTATTGGGGACTGTTCGGCGATGGAGCGGAGGAGCCGAAGTTCCGCTTCGGCGCGCCCGTGTCGAACGAGCCCAAATGGCGCCTCGTGGCGGGGCTGGGCGTCGGCGCCGCCTGTCTCGTCTTTCTCTCTGCCATGGTCGGCCGGCTTCAGAGCCGCGCCGAGACGAGGACGTGGCGTGCGGACCTCTTGATGGCCCTGATCGCGCTTGCCACGGGTCTCACGGTAGGGCTCGCCGCGATCGGCCTGCCGATGGATGGCGCAGAGCAAGCCGACCGGCTGCGCTCCCTAGGCCTGTTCGCGCTCGCCGTTGCCGTTCCTCTTGCTGCGAGTTTCGCCATCGCCCATGGCGACCGCCTCGCAAGCTTCGATCTCGTCCTCGACCCGTCGCGCTGGCGGCACAACGATCTCATCGGCGTGAAACTCGCGGCGCTGCTGGTGGCAACGATGATCGCTGCCATGCATGTCGCGCTCGGGCTCGTGTTCGATCCGCGCTACAAGGATTTCCCCTTGGCCTCGCTGACGGGACCCATCGCCGCGTTCGCCATCCTCGCTCTCTCGAGTGCCCCCGTCTCTCATCGACCGGGAGTGGCTGAGAGGATCGGCGCACTCGTGCTTGCCGGAGCTTCGGTTTACATCATCGCCAATGAGGGGATCGCCAATTGGCAGGCAGTTCTCTTCGCCTGTCTCCTCGTCGTGCTCGCGCTCACTCTCTTGCAGGTGCGCCCCGTGCGAAACTCAGCACCAGCAACGTGACGGCCAGTGCCGAGGCGCGGGTGTTGTAGAGGACTAGCCCGAGCAACGCGAAGACCAGGCCGACGCCGAGTGCGATCGAGTTCGGCCGCCAGAGTTGCACCCCTGCCGCGATCATCGCCGTCCATCCGAAGCAATCCTGAATGAACATCACGATGACTGCGAGCCTGAGCTTGCAGGTGAGACTGTCCTCGCCCGCCTCGCAAGCCAAGCCGATCGGCGTGTTCTGGATGATTCCGTAGCGGAGAAAGAGCGCGATCCCGAGCGCCGCGAGTCCGAGGACGGCAAGAACCACGACTGCTCGCCGCGACGGGACGAACAGAGGTTTGGATGCGGCCTGGACTTCGGGCTCAACCGTCATGGGAACAGCGGAAACTGATGCAAGTCACGGCAGGCAAAGAGGAATCTTAACTTTTCCGGGTTAGCCCTGCCGGCGGAGCTCAGGCTCCCAACGCAGGCGTCAAACCATGGCAAAAGCCAAATACCACAAATCGCAGCGCGTGTTCGTCAAGCCGGTCGGCACCTGGGCTCATGTCGAGGCCGTCGTTCCGAAATGGGTGAAGGGCTGCGAGGAGCCGATCAAGGTCGCCTATGACTGCGGCATGGGGCGTGAATTCGCTCAAGAGGAGCTCGAGGAGGAATCTGCCGCGCTCCAGGCGAACGGTATCAACGGCCTCGGCGCTTGGCGCATTCTTCGTGGGCACAATCGTTGGAAAAGCGCCGACCAATGCAAGCATCACCCCTTCCCCGGCACTCATCCGACGGTGGTGACCACCGAGCGCGATTGGGGCGGCTGGCGCGTTCCCGGCGCCGAATACGACCTCGATCCCTACCGTATCGAGCATCAAGCCGAACTGATCGTGCGCGCCCCGCTGTTCATGAAGCTGCTCGAGGAGTTCCTTCAACTCGCGGACCAGGAGCCAGAGAACCTGAGCGACGACATGACCAAGCTCATCCAGGTCACCCGCCGCGTCCTCAGCGAAGTCTCGGACTAGCCGAGCGATCCTGCTGCGCGCGTAAGGCGTCTCCTAATCGGAACGAAGTTCGAGGAAGGCTGAAGTCTCTTTGAGCGGCGGCGCAAACGCGCGAAACTCCGGGCGCAAGGACTTTTTCAAGGAACCAGTGGGAGGCCTCATGTCGCGGGCGATTCTGGCTCTCTGCGCCGGGCTGCTGATCGCGCAGCCGGCGGCAGCGAATTTTCTCACCTATGCCGAATGGGCGAGAATGAAGCCGGACATGCGGGCGATCTATATCGCCGGTGCCTTCGATGCTCTCGTTACGTTCGCCATGAACGATGAGCAACGCGCCGTCAACGCCCATTACAACGACTGCGTCACCCGGAGCAAAATGACCGTCGCCCAGCTTGCCGAGAACGTCAGGCAATACGCCAAGGGCAAGCCCAATCTTCAGGACTATGTGGAGACACCGCTCATCAATTATCTCTACGCCTTCTGTGGCGCCCCGCCGCAGTGAAACTGCGAGCATGCTCCGCAGCACCTGGTGCTGACGCCATGCGGCTGACTCGCTGGTATCCGAACATCGCAGTTGGGCAAAGCTTTCGGCAACTTCTCTGGGTGTCTTGCTTGGCCGTTAGCGCTTCAACTCAGGGCAAGAGCCGAGCGGTGGACATGCAGGTGTTGAAACAGCCGTAGACTCCTTTCGGATCGACGGTTGCACTTTTGGAGGGGCACCAGCTTGCTGGGTCCGCACAAGTGCCCGCCTCACAACATTTGCAGTGCTCGTGGCAGTAGTTTTGCTTTTGAGTGATCTCTGTCGTGTCAGGAAGTTGCGGCTGCGGCGCCGTGTTCCAGCGGCTACACGTTAGCCTGCCATACGCGTTTCCAACATCGCCGATGCAGCGGCTGACATGATGCAATGTTGTGTTGTTCAAGCGGCAACCGCTATCATCACACATATACTGGCATTGCGCGTAGAGGACATCATTTTTGACTTTCTCCTGGTAGCAGCTCCCGAGATAGCTCCCTCGCGGAAGCGGTTCGTCAGCGATTGCCGAGGCTCCTGCAAGCAAGGCGATCGCGAAAGACATAAGCGCGATGATTCTCATTCGACTGCTCCTCCCGGCGGAGCCAAGTGTTCGACCAGACTGACTTCCACGCCGGCCTATTTAGGTTCGGCGCGGCATGAGATCTCGCCTTGCAGGACTAAGTTTTGGTCCTTGACCCCGTCTCTAACGCTTTGCTCAGCCTCCGCTTGTGTATCTTTGCACGCGGTGATACCCCCCTTCGTGTTCGCATCAGCGCCTTGAGGAATTGCCGCAACGCTACAGCAGAATTCCATCGCAGCCGGTGTCGTGGCGGGAGTTTCCGCTTGGGCGCAAGGATCGCCCTCCTTCGGCTCGCAGAACGACCCGCATTTGTTGGGTTTGTCGAGCACGACGTAACCCGGCGGGCAGGAGCGCTCACCTTGGTTGCCCGTGTCTGTATCCTTGTGCTTTTTCTTTTTGCGAGTGCCTTGATCGTCGTTGGCGTCCGCGCCGCCATTCCCCTTTCCGCAGACAAGCTTTCCATTCTCGAAATTGCAGCCGAACCCTGCTTCAACGACAGCGCTGGGCGAGACGGATAGCAAAGCCAAGGACGTGACGAGCGACGCTGCGGTCGCGTCATCTGCGCCTACGGCGACAAGAACGCCGAAAGCGACCAGGGCTAAAATGAGCGGCTTCATCTTGGTGTGTCCTGTGCGGCCGAACGAGCGCCGCTAAAAGATGGAGGGATGGAACCGTCGCTCGGGCAAGGGCGTCCGCTACGGCAGCTTCAACCCCACATAGCCCTCGCCGCTGTAGACCCACCCTTCTCCACCGGCCCATTTGACATCGAACCAGGGGTCCTGGCGCCCCGTCAGCGTTACGCCTGGCGTGCCCGCTGCGAGCGTAACGTCGGTCTTGTCCGAGTCGTTACCACCCGGCTTCTTGTAAACATCGCTGTCCAGCAGCACGGTTACGTTGCCGCCGCCGCCCCCGCCCCCGCCCCCCCCGCCCCCGCCTTGGGACCTACCCTTTTCGATTTCGTCTTTGCGCCACTGCAACTCCGATGCGACCTTGCCGGGGTTGTTCGCGATGGTTTGCAGACACCATGACAGATGAGCGTCTCGAGTGGGCGCCCAGTTGCCGCCCTGCAACCCGCACTTCAAGTCGGCGTTTGCCTGTACTTGCTGCATCGCCGCATCGGCGTAGGCGTTGCAGTTGCAGGTCCGGAGCTCGTTTTCGCGCCATTGTTGCTCAGCTCTGACCTTGTCCGGCTCGGCCCCTAGACACCAATTGTAATGAGCGTCTCGATCTGTCGCCCAGTTTCCGCCTTGCAGCCCGCACTTCAAGGTCGCGTTTTGTTGAACTTGCTGCATCGCCGCATCAGCATAGGCGTTGCACTCGTCGGGGCTCGCGGCCTTCACAGCTCCAGGAAGTGTTGCAAACGAAAGAGCCAACAAGACCAAAAAGCGTTTGCGCATTGCAGCCTCCAGTTGGGGTTCGCCTCGGCAGATGGGCGCAAATTACCTAGAAGTCTCCCCTGGCTTTGTCTTGGGCCACAGGGAACAGGTCATTGGCTGAGAGCGAATCCGGCCCATTCCCAACAACGGCCGCCACACGCTAAGATGGCAGGTGAGGAAGGCTGAGGCTTACGGTGCGTCTTTCATGGCGTCCAACGAACCCAGTGGCGGGTACGTCCATTTCTCAACCCGCGATCTTCCTCTGAGGGAGCGCGTGCCGTTTTGGCGGGAGGCTTACGGGCGTCACGTCGTCCAATTGGACATCGAGCCTCTGTCTAAGGCGCAATTCGATGCTAAGGGCTCGCTTCTGTCGCTGCCCGGGTTGGGCGTCCATTGGTCGTCCTATTCGTCGCCAACGCGCCTTGCAAGACCGCGCGAGCTGATCTCGGCCAATGACGACGGCGTCGCCCTGCTCATCGATCCCAAGGGAACCGTAATCTTCTCTCAGTCCGGCTCTGAGGTTGCGCTCGAATCGGGCAGCGCGGTCGCCATCCTGCATAAGGAACCCGCGACGATGAGCTTTCCCAACGCGCGCTACTTGGGCGTGATAGCGCCGCTCAAGGCGCTGCAGCCGTTGACGCGATCACTTGAGGATCAGGCCGGGCGGCATGTCCCGCGCGGAACCGAGGCTCTCTGTTTACTGCTTGGCTATATCGGCCTGTTGCAGAAAGAACAAAGCCTGTCGGACACTGAGGCCACCGCGCTCGCGGTGGCGCATATTTATGACTTGATGGCGCTCACGCTCGGGGCGACGCGCGATGGTGCTGCGCTTGCCATGGACCGCGGCGTGAAGGCCGCGCGGCTCAAGGCGATCAAGTCCTACATCGTCGCGAACCTGAGCGCCCAAGATTTGTCAGTGCAAAGCGTGGCCGAGCATTACGCGCTTACCCCGCGCTATTTGCATGTGTTGTTCGAACGTGAGGGGACGACCTTCTCGACCTTCCTGCTGGAGCAGCGGCTGCTGCTCGCGCACCGCATGCTAAAGAGCCCCCGCTACGCAAGCTCTACGATCGCGGCCATCGCCTATGCCGCCGGCTTCGGCGACCTGTCGCATTTCAACCACTGCTTTCGTAGGAGATTCGCCGCGAGCCCCACCGAGATCCGCGACGGGGCCTAAGACGGCGCAAGCCGCGCTCTGCTCGAGAAGTTCAGCGGTGCCCTAGGCCGGACTCGAGTGGGCATGCCGACTTTTTCATGGCGCGCCCTGGCCTTGTGGGAATATTCTGCCTTCGGCAGTTAGCCTGACCTTGGGGGGACCATGAGCAAATTCCTTATCGTCACAGCGGTAGTCTTAGCGGCTACCAGTTCGTTCGCTCTCGCAAAAGACAACATGACTCGGCTGGCGGACGCGCACTCAGACGCATGCGATTACAATTATGCTCAGTGCATGAATGGGTGCGATGGCGCATCCGGCTGCGAAGGCCAGTGCCAAGCCAATTACGAAGGCTGCATGTCGCAGGGGCAGTAGGGTTCGCGGCGTATCGACCAATTCTGCGGACATGCTTAGAACTTTGATGGTCAGCGCGATTGTTGCGAGTAGCTGCGCGGGCCAGCCCTCGCGAATTGGTGGCTCGTTCGGTCGTCCGACCAAGAATGTCTCGTCGTTGACATCGAGCCGACCGGCAACGGTGTTACGAAGATCGGCAAGGATTCTTATAAGACGGAAGAGGAAGCTGAAGCCGACGCTAAGAAATTTGCAAGGAACCAACGCTAGCACCGAATCCAGATTCGGATGACGACTGATCGGCTCAGCGTACCTTCCGCGCGGCGGCAATTTCTCCAATAGCCACGGCCAGTGCTTCTCGACGAGGGTGCGCATCTCGTCGCTGACCTGCTTGATCTCGGTATCCTCGATGAAGCGCTTGAGCTGCTTGAGGCCCCAATTTCCTGCATTGTGCGTACACGGGTCGCAGGGTGCTTACCTCCAGAACGAAAACTACGTCGGGGCTTGGCATCGCGCCCTCCGCCCTCTAAGAGCGAGCGCGAGAGGATGATGCCACGCCATGAATGAGCTAACCCGTCAACCCAAGCTGCTGAAAGACTATGCCGCCCCCGACTATCTGATCGAGGAGGTCGAGCTCGACGTGCGGCTTGCGCCCCGCGCGACCCGCGTCGACTCCAAATTGCGCATCAGACCCAATCCCAAGGTTGCCACCGGAGGAAGGCCGCTCCGGCTCGACGGCGAAGGGCTGGTGCTCGACCGCGTCGCGCTCGACGGCAACAGGCTGTCGCCGTCCGACTACGAGCTCAAGGACGGCTCGCTCATCATCCCCCGCGTTCCCGCCCATCCCTTCACGCTCGAGCTCGTCACCTACTGCGATCCGGAGGCCAACACTGCGCTCTCCGGCCTCTATCTCTCGCGCGGCACCTATTGCACCCAATGCGAGCCTGAGGGTTTCCGCCGCATCACCTTCTTCCTCGACCGTCCGGACGTGCTCGCGGTTTACACCGTGCGCATCGAAGCCGATTGCGACGTTGCCCCGGTGCTGCTCTCGAACGGCAACCCTGTCGCGCAGGGCGACATCCCCGGCACCGGACGGCATTTTGCCGTGTGGCATGACCCCTTCCCCAAACCCTCTTATTTGTTTGCGCTGGTCGGCGGCAAACTCGCCAAGGTCCCCGACAGCTTTGTCACCGCCTCAGACCGCAAGATCGATCTCGCCATCTATGTCGAGCCCGGCAAGGAGGACCGTTGCTCCTGGGCCATGGAGTCGCTCAAGCGTGCCATGCGCTGGGACGAGCAGCGCTTCGGCCGCGAATACGATCTCGACGTGTTCAACATCGTCGCCGTCAGCGACTTCAATATGGGAGCGATGGAGAACAAGGGCCTCAACATCTTCAACGACAAGCTCGTGCTCGCCCGCCCCGACACCGCGAGCGACGCCGACTACGCCTCGATCGAAGGCGTGATCGCGCACGAATATTTTCACAATTGGACGGGCGACCGCGTCACTTGCCGCGACTGGTTCCAGCTCTGCTTGAAGGAGGGGCTTACCGTCTTCCGCGACCAGGAATTCACCGGCGACACGCGCTCGGGCCCGGTCGAGCGCATCGCCGCCGTGCGCATGCTCAAGACGCATCAATTTCCCGAGGATGCCGGCCCCCTCGCCCACCCCGTGCGCCCCGCCTCCTATATCGAGATCAACAACTTCTACACCGCGACCGTCTACGAGAAGGGCGCCGAGGTCTGCCGCATGTTGCAGACGCTGCTCGGCCGCGATGGCTTCCGCAAGGGCCTCGACCTGTATTTCGAGCGCCATGACGGCGAGGCGGTGACGGTCGAGGACTTCGTCGAGGCCATGGCCGACGCCTCCGGGCGCGATCTTTCCCAGTTCATGCTTTGGTACACGCAAGGCGGCACGCCGGAGCTTGCCTGTTCGCTCGACTACGATCCTCATGCCAGGACTGCGCGCCTCGCCGTGAGCCAGGTCGTCCCGCCGACTCCGGGCCAGACCAGAAAGGAACCGATGCTGATCCCCCTGAAGATGGGCCTGATCGGCGCCAATGGCGATGAGCTTCCGCTCAAGCTCGCGGGCAACGGCAACGCGAGCGACGGGCTGCTCGAAGTAACGAGCCGCGAGCAGGTCTTCGAGTTCCGCGACATCCCCTCTCTCCCGACCCCTTCGCTGCTCCGCGGTTTCTCGGCGCCGGTCCGCCTCACCATCAGCCTCGATCTCGAGCAGATCGAATTCCTGATGATGCACGACCAGGACGCTTTCAATCGCTGGCAGTCGGCGCAGACCTACGCGACCAATCTTCTGACCGCCGCGTCGCGCGAAGGCGGTGACGCGCGTGTCACCGGGAAGGAGGCGGTGCGCCTCGCCAAGGCGCTCGACCAAACGGCCGGCGATGGCTCGCTCGCCGCAGCCTTCCGCGCCGAATTCCTCAAGCTTCCAAGCGAGTCCGATATCGCGCGCGAGCTTGGCCGCGACGTCGATACCGATGCCGTGCGCCTGGCGCGCGAAACGTTGCGGGGAACGATCGCCCGGGAGATCGGCGCCGGCCTCGCCGAGCTCTATGACACGCTCGCGCCCACTGGCACGTATTCGCCCGACCCCGAGAGCACGGGCATTCGCGCGCTCCGCGGTGCCGCGCTCGATCTCCTCGTCGCGACCGGTAAGCCGTCGGAGATCGCGCGCGCCGAGCGCCACTATCGGACTGCGATGAACATGACCGACTCGATTTCTGCGCTCGCCGTCCTCTCTTATCTCGACTCGCCGGCGCGCGATGAGGTGCTCGCGCATTTCTACACGCGCTGGCAGGACGAACCCCTCGTGCTCGACAAATGGTTCGCGGTGCAGGCGCGCGCCGCGCGGTCCGATTCGGTCGAGACCGTGCGCAACCTCCTCTCCCACCCGAAATTCTCTCTGAAAAATCCGAACCGCGTGCGCGCGCTTATCGGCAGCTTCGTCCACGGCAACCCGACCGGCTTCAACCGCGCCGACGGGGCTGGCTTCCGGCTTCTCGCCGACCAGGCTCTCGAGATCGACCGTTTCAACCCCCACGTCGCCGCGCGTCTGCTCGGTGCCTTCGAAAGCTGGCGCATCCTCGAGCCGATCCGCCAGGGGCACGCCAGGGAGGTTCTGGAGGATCTCACCCGGCGGAAGCTCTCGACCGACAGCTACGAGATCGTCACCAAGACCCTCGGGGCGTCCTAGAATCGTTTTCCCGTCAACAGGTCATTAACCGCTTTTCCACAGTTTTCCCCTAGACAGACAGAGTCGTCATCGATTCCAATGGTCGAAGGCGATTCGGAGATGCGGCAACACTCCGGCGCGAGGCTGGGGATCGTTGAAGGGGGACCGAATGTCGCGGGCGCGTTCCGCGCGAGGGGGAGTTTTCGCTGCCGCGGCGCCTGACTGGCAGGCGCTCCGCGCATCTATCGGCCGGCATCTCCCCACCACCGAGCTGCTGCGCCGTCTGGTTCCCGTTCTCCTCCTCGCTTTCGCTTTTATTGCCTGCGCCGGCTTCACCTTCCAGCTCGTTCAGGGTAAGCGCGCGGCACTCGAGGCGGCCCGGTCCGAGCTCGCTCTGCTCGCCGACAACGCCGCGCTCAATCTGAAAGACAAGACATTGAGCTCGGGCGAAGGCTGGCAGGCCGCGCTCGCCGACAGCCTCGCCAAGGGCGCAACCCGCGACGGGCGTTCCGTCCTGCTCGCCGACGCGGAGGGCAATATCCAAGCGCATGCCCCACTCGGGAGCTTCCACGCCGGAAACCTACTCACTATTCTTGGTCCGCAGCAGCCGCTCACCACTTTCGGGGCCGAAGCCGGCGTGCTGCGTTTGACCCTCACCGACGGCACCGACGCTATCGTCACCGTCCGCAACATCGCCAAGAGCGACGCGCAATTGGCCTTCTTCCAGCCCGTTGACGAAGCGCTCCTCGAATGGCGGCGCGACGCGAGGCTCGAGATCACTCTCCTCATCTGCACCGGACTGCTGCTGATCCTGCTCGCCGGCGGCCTCTGGTATCTCGCCCCTGCCACGACCGCCACGGGCTCCACTGGTCTCGTCAAGGAGTTGACCGAGGCTCTGCCGGGCTGCGGCGTCTGGCGCCTGAACCTCGCACGCGGCCATATCCACTGGTCCGCGCCGATGTACCGGTTGCTCGGGCTCGAGCCCCTCGACAGGGCCATGCCGTTCCGCGTGATCTCCCAGGCGCTGCATCCCGACGACGATTTGCGAGGCGAGCTCGACCGGCACCTCCGTGAAGGAATTAGCGCCTTCGACCAGAGCTTCCGGCTCCGCCACGCCGAGGGGCATTGGGTCACTTTCCGGCTGCGCGGCCAAATCACCCGAAGCGCCGACAGCCGCGAGCCGTGCCTGACCGGCATCGCCGTAATCTCCGATCATGGGGTGGCGCACGCCTCGCCCGATGCCAATGCGCGGCTGCGCGATGCGGTCGAGACGATCTCTGAAGCTTTCGTGCTGTGGGACCGCGAGAACAAGCTCGTGATGTGCAACAGCAAGTACCAGCAGTTCCACGGCCTGCCCGACGATATGGTTCACGCCGGCAGCCCTTACGAGGAGGTCATCGCCTCGGCGTCCGAGCCGATCGTGTCGAAGCGCATTGCCGTTGCCGGCACCGATAGCGACGATAGCCGAACGTACGAGGCGCAGCTCGATGACGGACGCTGGCTGCATATCAACGAACGCCGCACTAAGGACGGCGGCTATGTCAGCGTCGGCACCGACATTACCGTGCTGAAGGAGAGCCAGCAGCGCTTGGCGGAGAGCGAGCAGCAGCTAAGATCGAGCGTGTCGGAGCTCAGGCTCTCCCGCCGCGAGCTCGAGCAGCAGAAGCAGCAGCTCGTCGATCTCGCGGAGAAATATGCACTCGAGAAGAATCGCGCCGAAGCCGCCAACCGGGCGAAGTCCGAGTTCCTCGCCAATATCAGCCACGAGCTGCGCACACCGCTCAACGCCGTGATCGGCTTTTCCGAGGTGATGCAGCAAGGGCTGTTCGGCCCGCTCGGCCACGCCAAATACCAGGAATATGCCCGCGACATTTATGCGAGCGGCGCCTATCTGCTGGAGGTCATCAACGACATTCTCGACATGTCCAAGATCGAGGCCGGGCGTCTTTCCCTCGATCTCGGCACCGTCGACGTCGCCGACATCGTCGCCGACAGCATGAAGGTGGTGAGCCAGGCGGCCGCCGAGCGCAATATCACGCTCTCCCGCCACGGCCCCCATCATCTCAACCTCGAGGCCGATCGCCGCGCCCTGAAACAGGTCTTCCTCAATCTCCTTTCCAACGCCGTGAAATTCACCCGCGACGGCGGCAGCGTCGAGGTGCATCTGTCGCGGGCGCGCGGAGTCGTGAAGATTGCCATCAAGGATACCGGCATCGGCATCCCCGAGGCCGACATCGCCAAGCTCGGCCGGCCGTTCGAGCAGGTCGAGAACCAGTTTTCCAAGAGCCATCAGGGCAGCGGGCTCGGACTTGCCATCAGCCGGGCGCTTGTCGAGCTGCACGGCGGCTCGCTACGCATCACGAGCCGGGAAGGTCAGGGCACGACCGTGACGCTGATGCTGCCGCTCCGCCCGGTGATCGCCGACGAAGAGCAAAAGCTCTCGGCCTGAGCTTATCGGCTCCTTCCGAAGGCTTATCTCACGATACGGTCGAAGGCCTCGCGCACATCGCTGAGCGTGTCCTGCAAACTCGCCTCGAGGCTCGCGAAATCGGGCATCTCGGCGGCGCGCGCGAGCAGATCCTTCAGTGCACGCGGGGCCTCGTCCGCCACGAACGGCTTGTCGAGACAAAGCCTGAGGACCTGGGTCAGCGTGTGATACAGCCGGGCCGCCGGGACCAGAATCTCGGCATCGCTGGGCGAAAGCACGCCGGCCGCCGACAGCTTGGAGAGGGCAAGCTCGGTATTCTGATCGAGAACGCTCGTTTGCCCGGCGGCGTTCACGATTTGCAGGAATTGGGCGATGAACTCGAGGTCGATCAACCCGCCTCTCACCTGCTTCAGGTCCCATGGGTCTCGGCTCCCCTTCTCGCCTTCGATCTTCGCCCGCATGGTCCTCACATCCGCCGCGACCGCGGCGCGGTCGCGCGGCCGCGCCAGAACCTCCCTGATCGTGGCGTTGATCTCGCGGCGAAGCGTGGCGGGGCCCGTGATGACGCTGGCCCGTGTCAGCGCAAGATGCTCCCAGGTCCAGGCCGAGTCCTTCTGATAGGCGATGAAGCTCGACAGCC
>Ga0187785_10000141_pt1 | contig 27190 bp, 30 predicted proteins | sample 0815_BV2_4_20_MG_FD_132466 | JGI IMG/M metagenome (GOLD analysis project Ga0187785, IMG submission 132466) | Tropical peat soil microbial communities from peatlands in Department of Meta, Colombia - 0815_BV2_4_20_MG | ecosystem: Environmental > Terrestrial > Soil > Wetlands > Peat | place...
CCACCCACCGCGAAGCCCAGGTTCCAGCCGGAGAAATCCCCCGAGATCACCGCGGCGACGCCAAGTGCCCATAAGTAGAAAACACCGGCGTGACGTCTGAGCTCGCGCTGGTCGAAATAGTCCTTTTCGGGGACGCGGTAGGAGACCCCGCCTTCGTGGCGCCTTTCGGCAATTTTTTCCGCCATGACTGCCGCTCCCGCTAACGAGGTCTGCGCCAGCGGCACGGGCCTCTTGTCGTTCCCGCCAGAGGCTGGCAGGCGATATGACCACCGAGAACGACGCCCCTCAACTCTTAATTCGCGACATCGACGGGCCGAGAGCTGCGATTATGTTCGGTAAATATCGCGCCCGCGCGGAGGGTTGATCCCCGCGCGGGCGTCGCATGAAATAAGATCTCGCGTCAGATCTCGCCGACGGCCTTCTCCGCCGCGCGGATCAGCGCCTGCCGTTCGGCAATCAGATCGCCGATCGGCGGGCCTTGGAACCGCCGCCTCTCGAAGGCAAACCACAAGATCGCCGTGAGGATGAAGAATCCCACCGTGATGTAGAGCGCCCAGTCGTTCGGGGGCTGGATGCCGATCACGAAGATCAAGATCATCGAGATGATCGAAAGGATCGCGAACAGCGTGTATCCGGCCCGCCCGATGTTCCACGGCCCCATCTTGTTCCATTTCGGCGTGCCCCACGTGATGAGGCCGAGCGTGATCGGGATCGTGAAGGACAAGAACAGGAAGATGACCGTGCACGAGACGACGATGGTATAGGCCGAGGTTCCGGCGATCGAGACGAGCGAGGTTCCCCACACGAAGATCACGGAGAGAGCCGCGGCGGTCCAGATCGCCGCAACTGGCGTGCGGTATTTGGGGCTAACCTTGGAGAGCGCCTTCGATCCCGGCAAGCCGCCGTCGCGCGAGAAGGCGAAGATCATGCGCGACGCCGAGGTTACTGTCGCCAACCCGCACAGAAGCTGGGCGACGAACACCACGAGGTAGACGAACTCCTTGATGCCCGGCTTCACGCGCTCGTCGAATCCCCAGAAGAATACGTTCCAGCCTTGCTTCGCGGCGTCATCCATATTGGGGATCATCAGCACGAAAGCACACAGGAAGAGGTAGCCGAACAGCGCCGACCAGATAACCGACATCACCATCGCCCGCGGCACTGAGTGAGCCGCCTTCATCGTTTCCTCCGATGTATGCGCCGAGGCATCGTAGCCGGTGATGGTGTAGATCGGCAGCAACAGGCCGAGTAGGAAGACCCAGAGATTGGAAACCGGCGGCCACACTCCGGCGCCAGGATCGCCGGAATAATTCTTGAAGGTGAAGAGCCGGGACACGTCCCAATGCTCCGCGGCGATCAGACAGACGACTGCGATCAGAATCGAGCCGCCGAAGATCAGCCAGCCGGAGAAGTCGGTCAGGATGGCGGTCAGTCTGATGCCGAGATGATTGATGAGCGCCTGGGCGCCGGTGATGATGATCAAGAAGATCGTCTGATTGGTGAGAGTATTCTCGATGCCGAGCGCGGGACCGAACGCACCAACGAAGAAGGTCCAGGTGCCAACGTTGATGGCGCCGAGCACGGTGATCAGGCCAAGAAGATTAAGCCAGGCCGTCACCCACCCTGTGCCTCGGTTGCCGAGGATCGACCCCCAATGATAGAGCCCACCCGCCGTCGGATAGGCCGAGCTGATCTGCGCCATTGCGACGGCAAAGACGAGACTGACGAAGCAGCCGACCAGCCAGCCGACACCGATCGCGATACCGCCGGCACCGGACGTGCCCTGCGCAAGCGAGTTGATGCCGCCCGAGAGAATGCAGATGATCGAAAAGGAAACTGCGAAGTTGGAGAAACGACTCAAACGTCGCTCCAACTCTTGCGCATAGCCCATGCTGTGGAGGACCTTGACGTCCTCCTTATGGTCGGCTTCCGAGTATCCGACCACCGCTACATCGTGTGCTTTGTCAGCCATTGTCAAAAACCCCCGTTTCTCGCCAGGCATCGACACAGGCAAGCGTCACGCCAAGGCGCACTGCCCCAACCGCGCAGCGTCCCCACAGTAGCGCGGATTGACAGGGCGGGAAATGAGATTGGTGACGATCGCCGCGTTTCGCGCGCGTTTTGCTCCAGCACGAAAAAAAGGGCGCCACAGGGGCGCCCTTTCAGGTGGGAAGTGCTTTTGGGGAAGCTGTGAAGCCCTAGAAGGTCGCCTTGATGGTACCCACCACCGTTGCGTCGCAGTTGTCCCGCGCGCCGCTGTTAATGAAGCAGTCTGCTTTGCTGTAGTCCGTGTCGTAGTAGCGGACGTCGGCGGACCAATGATCCATGAAGCCGAGGGTCAGGCCGGCATTCCAATAGATGTAGTTGGGCACGATGTTTTGGTCCTGATACATCTGCGAGCCAACCGCACCGCTGATGCTCGGCGTGAAGAAGTTCCAGATCTTGCGGCTGAAGGTATAGCCGACATCGCCCTCGATCGCGTCCGACTCCGTGTCCAACGCGAAATTATTCGGCGACCAATAATTGTAGAGGCCGATGGACCATGGACCCGAGGCCCAAGCTATCGCGGTCTTGAGCTCGAAATAGTCGGTGTCGCTGTCTTTGCCCGGATAAGTGTATTCCAGGCCGCCGACGGTGAAGGTCCAGTTACCCCACTTGGGTGAGATGCCCGCGCCGTAGTCGATCTCGATATGATCCCCGAATGCGGTGTTGGACCCCCACATGTAAGCCCAGAACATGCCGTAGCCTAGATCGAACTCGGGCTGCACCGCTGGGTCGTTGCTGCTGTTCGAAACGCTGCGGAATTCATAATTCGTGGTGAACGATGCAGATCCCGACAGCGTCAGCTTGGTGTCGTCGGCGTAGGCTGGTGCCGCCAGCCCTGCCATGAGCGCTGCGCCGACCACCAGTGATTTCACGATCCCCGCTTCCCTCTCGCGCCGAGTCATTTTCAGTCTCCTGATTTATCGCTTCCCTGCGATCGTATGCTTGATCAGGATGCTGCCCCACTTCCCCCGCGGTACAGCGTCCCCCTGTCTTGTGACGACAGAATAGGACGCCCGACCTCCGAAGCAATGGAAAATCCCAGAAATCCAAAAACATCTTGGTCGGTGTGACTATTCTGCAATGGTGCAAGGGGTTTGATGCCACATTGGGCTCCTTTACGCATTTTCAGCAGCATAAATACTCAATCGCGATTGCTTAGCCTTGAGGCAATTGCCCAACTTGAAGGCGAGCTCTCGATCGATTCAACAATTCAGGGAGTTGAGCGCAGAATGTTAGAGTTCCATGTGCATCCGACCCAACCTTGTTCAGGCTCGGCCGCTCACTTAGAGTAACCGCAGCTGGCAGATCGTGATTCGCCCCGATTCGCCGACAGAGCTCACCCAAAGACCGCATGGTTCAGGACCAGGGACCCGCGACCGCTCTTGTGACCGGGGCAGCCCGCCGTCTTGGCCGGGCGATCGCTCTCGATCTTGCGCAGCGCGGCTGGAGCGTCGGTGTCCACTATCATGCCTCGGCGGCAGAGGCCTTGGCCGTGGTGGAAGAGATCGAATCAACAGGAGGTCAAGCGGCGGCTTTCGCCGCGGATCTTGCCCGATTGGAGGCACCCGAGCCCCTGATCGAGAGCTGCACCGCAACGCTCGGCCCCATCACTTGCCTCATCAACAGCGCCGCCTGTTACGAGTGGGACGATATCCAAACGCTCGATCGCGACAGCTGGCAGACGCATTTGGACGTCAATCTGCGTGCGCCCATCTTCCTTGCTCAGGCCCTCGCCCGCAGGCTCCCGCAGGGCGTATTGGGCAATGTCATCAATATCATCGACCAGAAAGTGTTGCGGCCCGATCCCGAGTTCTTCTCTTACACCGTCGCCAAGTCGGCGTTGTGGACCGCAACGCAAACGCTGGCACAAGGATTGGCGCCGCAGATCAGGGTCAATGCGATTGCCCCGGGCCCGGTCCTGCCGAGTCTCAAGCAGAGCGAGGAGGAATTCGCGCGCGAATGCCGCGCGACCCCGCTCCGGCGCGGCGTGAACATCGACGAGGTCACAGCCGCCGTCCGCTTCCTGCTCGAGACTCCCTCGATCACCGGTCAGATGATCGCCCTCGATTCCGGCCAGCACCTTGCGTGGCGGAACAAATCGGAGGCCTGAGGCGAGCTGGGCCTTGAAGGCGGTCACGCTTAGACCTTACCTTCACGTATGATGCATGCTCCGAGCATGCCCGAAAAGCTCCATGATCCCATGCCGTTAGAGAACCCCGATAGCGCCAGGGCCTCGCTTGCCGCGCGCGTGAAAGATGCCCTGCTCGGTCCCGAGACGGGCGCGCCCGTTATTGCGCGCTGCGCCAAGACGGCGCCGGCGGGCCCCGGCGTCTACCGCATGATCGATGGGACGGGCGAGGTGCTCTATGTCGGCAAGGCGCGGCATCTCAAGAAGCGGGTGCAGAGCTATGCGCGGGGCGCGGGGCACAACAACCGCATTGCCCGCATGATCGCCGACACGGCGAGCATGGAGTTCGTCACCACCTCGACCGAGATCGAGGCATTGCTGCTCGAAGCCAATCTGATCAAGCGGCTGAAACCCCGCTTCAACGTCGTGCTGCGCGATGACAAGTCGTTCCCCTTCATCCTCATCGCTCGCGACCATCCCGTGCCGCAGATTCTCAAGCATCGCGGCGCGCGGAACCGCAAGGGAGACTATTTCGGGCCGTTCGCCTCGGCGGGCGCCGTGGGCCGCACCATCAACACGCTGCAGCGCGCTTTTCTGCTCAGGTCCTGCTCCGATGCCTACTACGAGAGCCGCTTGCGGCCTTGCCTTTTATTTCAAATCAAGCGCTGCTCGGCACCCTGCACCGGTGAAATCTCCGTCGAGGACTATGGGGCGCTGGTGGATGAGGCGCTCGGCTTCCTGCGCGGAGAGAGCGACGAGGTGAAGCGGAGGCTGCACGGCCTCATGGACGAGGCGAGCCTGAAGCAGGACTACGAGCGCGCCGCGAGCTTCCGCGACCGGCTTACTGCCCTCTCGCACATCCAGTCGCGGCAGGGCATCAACCCGCAGACCCTGAAGGAGGCCGACGTGTTCGCCGCCCATCAGGAAGCGGGCCAGACCTGCATCCAGGTATTCTTCTTCCGGAGCGGCAACAATTGGGGCAACCGCGCCTATTTCCCCCGCGCCGACAAGAGTCTTGCGGTGGAAGAGGTGATCGAATCGTTCATCGCCCAATTCTACGACGACAAGACTCCGCCGAAGCTCGTGCTGCTCTCGCATGACATCACCGGACGGCGCCTGCTGGCCGAGGCGTTGTCATTGCGTGCCGGACGCAAGATCGAGGTCGGCAAGCCGGCCCGGGGCGAGAGGCGCGATCTCGTCGAGCATGCTCTGATCAATGCGCGCGAAGCGCTTGCCCGCAGACTCGCCGATTCGTCCTCGCAAGCCGCGATCCTCGCTCGCCTCGCCGAACTCGTCGATCTCGACGAAACGCCAGAGCGCATCGAGGTTTATGACAATAGCCACATCTCCGGCACCAACCCGGTCGGGGCCATGATCGTGGCAGGCCCTGAAGGCTTCATCAAAAGCCAATACCGGAAGTTCAACATGAAGAGCGAAGACCTTGCCCCTGGCGACGACTACGCCATGATGCGGGAGATGTTGACGAGACGCTTCAGCAAGCTCGCCAAGAGCAGAGGCGAGGTAGAAGGATGGGCCGCTCCCGATCTCGTTCTGATCGACGGCGGCCCGGGCCAGCTTGCCGCCGCCCACGCCGTGCTCGATGAGCTCGGGCTCGGCGAGATCAAGGTCGCGGCGGTCGCCAAGGGACCAGATCGCAACGCGGGCCGCGAACGCATTCATATCAAAGGCAAAGACGCCATCCTGCTGGAGCCGCGTGACCCCGTGCTCTATTGCATCCAGAAACTTAGGGACGAGGCGCATCGCTTTGCCATCGGCGCGCATCGCGCCAAGCGCAAGAAGGCGATCACCGCCTCTCCGCTCGACGAGGTGCCGGGCATCGGTCCGTCGCGGAAGCGCGCGCTGCTCAAGCATTTCGGCTCGGCCAAGGCGGTGAGCCGCGCCGGCGTCGCCGATCTCGAAAGCGTCGCCGGCATCAGCGCGCAAATGGCCAAGACCATCTATGATCACTTCCATGAGCGCGGGTAGCTTGACGTGAGCGGACACCTAGATACGGCGGGACAAGGCATGGCGGCACAAAGAGCTACGCCGCGCGGACTACGTCGCGGCCGCTTCGCGAGCCTGCCCAACCTGCTCACCTATTTTCGCATCGTCGCCATCCCGGCGCTGGTCGCCTGTTTTTTCGTCCACGGCGATTGGGGCCGCTGGACCGCCATGTGGATCTTCATTGCCGCCGGCGTCAGCGATTTCCTCGACGGCTATCTCGCCCGCGCCTGGGAACAGCAAAGCGCGATCGGCCGCATGCTCGATCCGATCGCCGACAAGCTGATCGTCGCCGCAGCGCTTTTGATGCTGGCCGCCGACGGCACCATCGCCGGCTGGTCGCTGTGGGCGGGCGTTATCATCCTCTGCCGTGAGATTCTCGTCTCGGGCTTGCGCGAGTTCCTCGGCACGCTCGCCGTTCCCGTCCCCGTCACCGCGCTGGCCAAATGGAAGACCGTGGTGCAGATGGTCGCGATCGGCTTTTTGCTCGCCGGCAGCGCCGGCGACAAGATCTGGCCCTACACGACATTGTTCGGGCTGACGCTGTTGTGGATCGCCGCGATCTTCACCCTCTATACCGGCTACGACTATCTGCGCGCCGCGGTCGGCCACCTGATGACCGACAAGGAGTAGAGCATGATCCGGAAAAGTGGGAATCGGCTTCCCGGCAAGATCATGCGGCAACAAAGAGATTAGCGATGCGGCTGCTCTATTTCGCGTGGGTCAAGGAGAAGGTTGGCCGAGCCTCCGAGGAGATCGCGCTGCCTCCTGAGATCGCGACCGTCGCCGAGCTGATCGCCTGGCTCAAGACGCGCGGTCCCGAATTCGCCAACGCTTTCGCGCGCGACGCGGTGATCCGCGCCGCGATCGACCACAGCCATGTGCGCCACGATGCGATGATCGGAAAGGCCCGCGAGATTGCCTTCTTCCCGCCGGTGACCGGAGGCTGATGTGATCCGCGTCCAGCACGAGGATTTCGATATCGGCGCCGAGATCGCGCGGCTCAAGCGCGGCCGTACCGACATCGGCGCTATCGTCAGCTTCATCGGAACCGTGCGCGACCAGATGGGCGCGGTCGACGAGATGCTGCTCGAGCATTATCCCGGCATGACAGAGGCCGAGCTTGCCAAGATCGAGGAAGAGGCGGGCGCGCGTTGGCCGCTCCAGGCATCACTCATCGTCCATCGCACCGGGAGGCTCTTGCCCGGCGACAATATCGTGCTGGTGATCACCGCATCTGAGCATCGCGACGCCGCCTTCGATGCCGCGCGCTTCCTGATGGACTATCTCAAGACGCGCGCGCCATTCTGGAAACGCGAGACCGGCAAGGAAGGCAGCCGCTGGGTCGAAGCGACGGCGGGCGACACTGCCGCGACTGCCCGCTGGACCAAGCCTAAACGCGCCGCCGAGTAATTCGCCGCAATCCTCTCTTGCGGCATCGACTATTATGAGACCGCCTCTACAACGGAGCCACTCAATGTCTTCCCCCCAGCTCGAAGCGATGACCCGCGCCTATCTCGACGAGGTGTTCAACCGGCACGATCTCTCGCGGCTCGATCGCTATATGAGCGCGGATCTCGTCTCCACCTGGTTCGGCGACCGCACGTTGCGCGGCATCCCGGCGTGGAAAGACGCCATGGCCGGCTTCTTCACCGCCTTCCCCGATGCGAGCTTCACCTTGGACGACATCTTTTTCGCCGGCGACAAGGGCGCATGGCGCGGGACCTGGAGGGGAACGCAGCGCGGCGCGTGGGAAGGCATCGCCCCCACCGGCCGCAAGGCAAGCTGGACCGTCATCATCATCGGCCGCTTTGCGGGTGACAAAATGGTGGAAGATTGGGTCGAGTACGACCGGTACAAGCTGCTGAGCCAGCTCGGCGCCATTCACAAGTAACCGCGCTGGTGCCGGAGAGCGATCACGCAAACATGGCCGCAAGGATTCCAGCCGCCAATATCAAATTGAAGAGGGCCTACGAGGCGCCGTCTCCGGACGATGGCACGCGCATCCTCGTCGACAGGCTGTGGCCACGCGGAATCTCGAAAGAGAAAGCCGCGCTCGACCAGTGGATGAAGGAGATCGCGCCATCGACCGAGCTCCGCAAGTGGCTCCATCACGATCCACAGCGCTGGGATGAATTTCGCCACCGCTACATCGAGGAGCTGCGCCAACATCCCGATCTCGTTGCCGAGCTGCGCTCGCTCGTCCGCGAGGGCACGGTCACACTGGTCTATGCGGCTCGCGACGAGACGCATAACCACGCCATGGTCTTGCGCGACGCGCTTCTCGGCCGCTGACGGAACGTCCGTCACCCCTCACCGCGAGCGCATCGCGCTCAAGCAGCAAAGCGGTAGCGCATCAAAAATGCGCTCGCGTGTACGAGGGGAGAGCGGGGAGTTTGCTAAGCCGCTCAGGCGAAACGCTTGCTCTTGAGATCCACTATTGCACCGTGATGATGCGGGCGCCGCGCGGCAGGACTTTCATTGCCGGGCTCCACACGCAAACATCGCCCCATTGGCAGAGCCCGCGAATGCATTCGCGCTGGTAGGAGCAGGAGCGGCATTTATAGACCGGGCGGCAGCCCGAGCATGACGCGATCTCCTGACAGTCCTTCCACTTGAGCGCGCTCGCCTCTCCAGCCGACAGCGCCAATATGGCGGCCGCGAGCCCGCCGGCCAAGCCGAGCATGCAGAAAATGTTGCGCATGGCGCGCCCCCTCCCCGGCCAGCGCCCGTTGCCCCAGGGCTCTCGCCTGACCCAAGAGTGCAGCTTGATCGGCACGGGATCAAGCACTCGAATTGAAGCACCCTACCGGTAGAGCACGGCGCCTTCCGGCGGATGGCGGTGCTCCCAGCCTTCACGCTCGAGCGCCGGCGTGTCGTCGGCGGCGAGCGGATAGCCGATGCAGAGATGGCCGATAAAGGTCCAGTCTTGCGGCACGTCGAGGATCGCGGCGACGCGCGCAGGGTCGAGGATCGAGACCCATCCCATGCCGATCCCTTCAGCGCGCGCGGCGAGCCACAGCGTGTGGATGGCGTTGACCACGGAATAATCGAGCGTCTCCGGCATGGTGAGACTGCCGAGCCCCTTCCCTTGCGTCGTCGCGTGATCGGAGAACACGGCGATCTGGCACGGCGCATCGTCGAGGCCGGCGAGCTTGAGCCGCGCATAAAGAGCGGCGCGGTCGGGCGTCTGCATGGCGAGCGCGTCGGCGTTGCACGCCTCGAAGCATTTTCGGATGGCGGCGCGGCGTGCCTGGTCCTCGACGAGAACGAAGCGCCAAGGCTCAGAGAGCCCGACCGAGGGCGAGAGGCAGGCGATTCCGATCAGCCGCTCGGTCGCCCCGTCGGGAAGCGGTGTCTTCTGGAAGCGGCGCACGTCGCGGCGCCACCTCAAGAGATCGAGCAGCTTCCGCCGGAACGCCGCATCGAACTCCGGCTGATCTTCGCTCCGCTCCGCAATTGACGCTTCACCCACGCGCTTCATGGGCGGAGGGTAACATGGAACGCAGTCGCGCATTGAGAACTAGGATGAACGTCGTCGGCGTTTTCTTGCAGCCCTAGTCTTGTGAGTTCTCGCACGCGGTTGAGCTGGAAAGGGCGGGAAGAGGTTATGCGACTTGAGGAAAAGCATGAGCTTCATCCCCGCCTCATAAATCAGCTCGGCATCGCTTTCGATCTTGCTGATAGGCATCGGAATAAGCTCCGCGTCGACGCTGCCTCTTGCGGTCTGCTTAACAGTGAAGACCTCGCCGGTGATGGGGTCTCTGCACCACGTGTGGTGAACGATCGCATTCCGTCTCGTCTGAACTTCATCTCGAATGTGATCTAGGATGCGATCAAGTTCGTCGAGAGTATCTAGATCATCAATACGAATTTCAGCAACGGCGCGGAGAACACTGTCTCTCAACGGTGCCGGCATGTGTGTTGTAACGGCAGCACCGTAATCAACCTCAACCCCAAGACACCCGGCTATCGCCATGTCGATAACGCTCTCAGTCTGTGCGGAACTAGCCATCGCTAACCCGATTGCTGCAAGCACATCGTTTGGAAGGTGATGGGGATCAAAATCGTACTCTTTGTACATGGCTCCTCCAGACCATCGTGGGCGGCGCCTATAATGCCGCCCATGCGCAAGTTCACATATTTCGAGAGATTCGATGGCGAAGGCTGGCCAGACCCCCGCGAGTTGAAGCCTTATTTCTTCGCACCCCCAGGGCAAGAATGGTTCAATCACTTCGGCAATGATACGGCTGGCATTTGGGCCGAGGGGCTCGATGGAACAGAGGATAGAATTCCATATAAGTCGCGCGTAGACCTAACGCTTGACCTCTATGGAATGCCGGGACTTGGTGTTCTGCTGATCTATCACAAGTACGGCGGCGGCTTCAGCGAGGCCTATACGTCAAAAGGTGACATGAGCCGACTCAAGGAGTGGGTGCGCAATCTGCACAACGATCCGCTGCCGGTCGGCCTGTTCGTCCCGTTCAAGAGTGCGTGGCTCGCGGTGAAGGAATTCATCGGGACCGACGGCGCGCTGCCGAAGAGCATCGAATGGGTCGCCAACAAGGACCTGCCCGCCGGCACCTTCCCCGATCCCGGATCGCCGCACCTCGAGGCGCAAAAATGAAGAAGCCCCGGACGGGGGGCACGGGGCTTCTTCGAGTGTTCCTCTTGGCGGGAACTCATTTTGGGAGGGAGAAAAATCCCCAAAAATGAAGAAGCCCCGCACGGGGGGGAGCGGGGCTTGCTTCGGTTCCTGGGGGGGAACATTTGATGGGGAGGGAAGACCCATCAAGACAAGCTAAATGGGCACCCGTTAACGGTTTTGCAAGCCCCCAGAAATCGGCGGAAATCAGCCAAAAATCGTGGCTTCGAACGACGGCCCTACCCCGCCGCGGCGGCGCGCATCTTGGCCGGATGCACCAGCGCGGTGAAGTCGTCCATCAGGTTGCGCGTAATGTCGCCGATGGCGAATTTGTATGGCCCGATCTCGCTGACCGGCGTCACCTCAGCCGCCGTGCCGGTGATGAAGCACTCGGAGAACTCGGCAAGCTCCTCGGGCATGATCGCCCGCTCGATGACTTTCAAGCCCCTCTGCTTGGCGAGCCCGATCACGGTGCGGCGCGTGATGCCGTCGAGGAAGCAATCGGGCAGCGGCGTGTGCAGCACGCCGTTTTGCACGAAGAAGATATTGGCGCCGGTCGCTTCGGCGATCTGCCCGCGCCAGTCGAGCATCAGCGCGTCGTTGTAGCCCGCGCGCTCTGCTCTGTGCTTCTCGATGGTGCAGATCATATAGAGCCCGGTCGCCTTGCTCTTGGTCGGAGCGGTACGCGGGTCCGGCCGGCGGAACTCGGCGATTTTCAGCCTGAGCCCTTTGGCGCGCGCGGCCGGGTCGAAATACGAGCCCCAATCCCACGCGGCGATGGCGACATTGGTCTTGGTCTGTTGCGCGGCCACTCCCATCTGCTCGCTGCCGCGCCAGGCGATCGGACGGACATAGGCGTCCGCGAGCTTGTTCGCGCGCAACACCTCGCGCGCCGCTTTGTCGAGCTCGGCGACCGAATAGGGAATCTCGAAGTCGAGGATCTTAGCGGATTCGTGCAGGCGCTGATTGTGCTCGGAGAGCTTGAAGATCTGGCCGTCATAGGCGCGCATGCCCTCGAACACGGCGCTCGCATAGTGCAGGCCGTGGGTCAGCACATGCACGCGCGCATCGCCCCACGGGATGAGCTGGCCGTTCAGCCAGATATATCCTTCGCGCTGATCGTAAGGGACGATGGGCATGAGCTTCCTCCAGAACGGCAACCCGGTCTTCTTGCACCGGCCGGAAAGGCCGGGAAGCGCCTCTCATAGCACCTTGAACGGCAATTGCGCGAGCAGGCGGCGAGGCGTATCAAGGACCGGAATAAGTCAACAAGGCTGACATAACGGACCCCAAAAACTAAGTCAACATGACTGACCTAAATGAACCTCTAACCGGCGGCGTGAAGGCCGAGACCAAGCGGCGCGGCAACGGTGCACCCGCGCGCAAGGCTGGGTCTCCCCCGGAGGCGAAACTGCTCGAATTCGCCGAGCTCTTGTTCTTCGCCTATCGCGATTTCACCCGCGATCCCGACGCCATCCTCGCCGATTTCGATTTCGGCCGCGCCCATCACCGCGTGCTGCATTTTGTCAATCGCCACTCGGGTCTCCGCGTCGCCGACCTGCTCGACGTGCTCAACATCACCAAGCAGAGCTTGAGCAGGGTGCTGAAGCAATTGATCGACAAGGGCTATGTGGCGCAGCGCGCCGGCAGCTCCGATCGCCGCGAGCGGCAGCTTTATCCCACTGACAAGGGCCGCGCGCTCGCCGAACGGCTCGCGGCGCCGCAATCCGTGCGCCTCGCCGCCGCCCTGCAGTCGGCGGGCCCTGGCGCCGAAGCCTCCGTCCGCCGCTTCCTCGAAGCGATGGTCAATGCCGAAGAACGGCCCAAAGTCTCCTCCATCATGGCGTCCTCCCCAGTCCCGCTCAAGGAGGGCGGCAAGGGTGGAGCGTCATGACTCTGCCGACGCCGATCAAGGCCCAGAGGAAACCGGGGCCCGACGACAACGCGCCGCATATCCTCGTGGTCGACGACGATAGCCGCATTCGCGACCTGCTCGCCCGCTATCTCCAGGACAATGGCTTCCGCGTCACCACTGCGATCGACGCCGCGAGCGCGCGAGCCTGCATGCGCAGCCTTTCCTTCGACCTTCTTATTCTCGACGTGATGATGCCGCAGGAATCAGGCCTCGATTTCGCCCGCACGCTCAGGAGCTCATCACAGGTGCCGATCCTCATGCTGACCGCACGCGCCGAGCCGGAGCAGCGCATCGAGGGGCTCGAGACGGGTGTCGACGATTATCTCGCCAAGCCGTTCGATCCGCGCGAGCTCCTGCTGCGTGTATCGAACGTGCTCCGCCGCGGCGGCGCTTCTCCCTCCGGCGAGGTGCGCATGGGCGAGTTCGTGTTCCATATCTCGCGCGGCGAATTGAAGCGTCAGGGCGAGACGGTACGGCTTACCGAGCGCGAGCGCGACCTGCTGCGCTATTTCGCCCAGCGCCCGGGCATCCCCGTCTCCCGCCAGGAGCTTGCCAAGGACGCCGACTCTGGCGGCGAGCGTGCGGTCGACGTGCAGATCAATCGGCTTAGACGCAAGATCGAACACGACCCTGCCAACCCGGTCTATCTCCAGACCGTGCGCGGCAAGGGCTACATTCTGTATCCCGAGTGATGGACGCGATCTCCGCAGCCCCGCCCCTTGTGCCCGAGCGTCGCTCGCTCTACCGGCGCATTACCGGGGCGATCGGCAATCAGATGCCGAAGGGGCTATACGCCCGCGCGCTGATCATCATCATCGCGCCGATGGTGCTGCTGCAATCGGTGCTCACCTTCGTGTTTCTCGAGCGCCACTGGCAGACGGTCACGCGGAGACTCTCGACCGTGACGGTGCAGAACATCGCCTTCCTGATCGACATCTATCGCGAGTATCCGCAGGACGCGAACGCCGAGACCTTGACGCGGCTCGCCGAGGAAGATCTCGGCTTGCGCGTGCGCTTCGTGCCCGGCGAGGAATTGCCGATCGCCAACTCCAAGCCTTTCTTCGACCTGCTCGACACGACCCTCTCCGACGAGCTCACGCGCCAGATCGGCCGCCCGTTCTGGATCGACACGGTCGGTCGCTCCAATATCGTCGACATCCGCATCAAGCTCGACGACGGCGTGATGCACGTGCTCGCCAGGCGAAGCCAGACCTATGCGTCGAACTCGCAGATCTTTCTCTTGTGGATGGTCGGCACCTCGCTCGTGCTGTTGACCGTCGCCATCCTATTCCTACGCAATCAGATCAGGCCGATCCTGCGTCTGTCGGAGGCGGCCGAAAGTTTCGGCAAAGGGCGGCCGCCGCCCGAGGATTTCCGCCCGCGCGGCGCACGCGAGGTGCGCCAGGCCGCCAATGCCTTCATCGAGATGCGCGACCGTATCGAGCGCCATGTCGAGCAGCGAACCGTCATGCTGGCCGGCGTAAGTCACGACCTCCGCACCGTGCTGACGCGCTTTCGCCTGCAGCTTGCTCTGTTCGAGGACAGCCCCGAGCTCGAGGCGCTGCGCAGCGATGTCGACGAGATGCAGGCGATGCTCGAAGACTATCTGGCCTTCGCCAAAGGAGGCTCAACCGAGGAGATCGTGCGCGTCGATATCGGCGACATCTTGGGCGAGGTGAAATCGCAAGCTCACGGCGCCAAGGACATCATGGTCGAGATTGGTAACGCTCCGCTGATCGTGCCTCTGCGCCGGCATGCTTTCAAGCGCGCGGTTGCCAATCTCGTCAACAATGCCGCGCGCTTCGCCGAGCACGTCAAAGTCACCGCCGAGCGCCGGGATGGCTCGCTCACCGTCACCGTCGAAGACGACGGTCCGGGCATCCCCGAGGCCCAGCGCGAGCATGTGTTCCGCCCCTTCTATCGGTTGGACCACGCGCGCAACCAGGATTCGGGCTCGACCGGGCTTGGGCTCGCGATCGCCCGCGACATCGCCCGCATCCACGGCGGCGACATCACGCTCGACCGATCGCCGCTCGGCGGACTGAAAGCCGCACTAAAAGTGCCGGTCTGAGCCGACCGACGACGGGCAAGGAGGACGCCGCATGCGACGAGTGGCAGTGGGACTGGCGAGTCTCCTCGCCATATCCTTCACCGGGCCTGCGGCCGGCGAGTCCGAACTAGACCAGATTCAGGACGCCGAGCAGCCGGGCTCGCAGATCAATTTCACCTTCGGCGGAGGTGGCGTTCAGGTCCGGCGCGCCAATGGCGGTCCATTGTTCGGCGGCATCGGCCGCTCCCTGTTCGGCGCGGGCGGCGGCGCGTCTGACGGTCTCGAGCTTCCCGACCCCGACACGACGCTCGTCGACGATCCCATCGACAATGCTCTGCCCGGCGAAGGTCCCGAGGATCTGTCGGGCCCGGGCGATGAGTCCTACCCGGAATAGAACACGTCGCCCGTCGTACTACGTTGCGGCGGCCGCGCCCGCCTCAGGTGCATGCTTGGACGCCGTCTCGGCGCTGTCGCCGCGCTTCCAGCCGCGTGGCAGGAACCCGCAGGCGAGACGACAGAAATTCGTGCAGCACGTCTCGACTTTGGCGAGCATGCGCTCTCCCTTGGCAAGCCGCTTGTCGAGCGCTGCCATGGTCTTGTCCAGCGATGGCGAATTGTCGTCGAGCCAGACCTCGAACACCCTGGCGTAGATCGCCGCCAGGCCGCCGACGCGCAAAGCAGCGCCGGCGCCATCGAGCTTCGCGCCGGCGCCTGCCAGCATCCAATATTGTGAGGCGAGCGTCGAGCAGGCAAGGCTCGCGGCTTCGCCCGGGCGGCAAGAGAGATAGGCTGAGATGCGCCTGAGCGCGCCTTTATACGGCGCCAACACATCGAACCGCGTCATGATGAGATCGAACAGCCGGTCGCGCGGGCTTTGCTCACCGCCGGCCTTCGCCTTGGCGAGCACCTCTTCATCGACCTTGGCCTGGAAGGCGCGGAGGATGTCACTCTTGCAAGCAAACTCGGCCCTGAGGTCGGAGAGGCTGAGGCCCGAAGCTTGCGCGATGTCGATAAGGGTGGTGTCGCGCCAGCCCTTTTTCTCCGCCAGGTCGAGCGCCGCCCGCACCGCTTTGGAACGCTTGGAAAAATCGTCGAACATGGGGGCTACTCCTCTTTGCCCCAAGCATAAGCGCTTTCAATGGCCGTCGAAAGGAGGGGCGGCGCTCGCGGTGCTGCTGCTTTTAGTTCCATTGACGAGCGGAACGCTCGCGGCTCATCGTGCGAGCTCCTCGGAAAAGGAGGCCCCCCTTGAAAAAGACCCTGATATTTGTGATTGCCCTCATCAGCCTGGCCGTCCCCGCTCTCGCCGCCGGCGCAAAGTTCTACGTTGAGATGGATACGGTCGGAAATTGTTCTGTTGTCGATTCAAAACCTAGCGCCAGCGCAGGAATGACGATCCTCGGCGACAAGAACGGCTATACGTCGAAAGAAGATGCCACGAAGGCCCTGAAGGCTTTGCCGAGCGGCAAGTGCAAGGGCGTCGTCGGATAGTACGCCTCCGAGTATCAAGACCGCCCCCGCGCGAGCGTTTGGCGGCGGAAGGCCGCTATCGCCGCTAACCGTCGGCGTGGAACTCAAACACGAGGTATCGCGCTCGTTCGCTGCTGATGTTGCGCAAGCCGTGAGGCTCGCCCGCCGCATAATAGATGGACCCTCCGGCACCTGCTCGCTGCGCGAGAGTTTCCACGACCCCCGAGAATACGACGATCGCGACGTCGTGCTCGTCGACGTGCTCTGGATATCCCGCCCCCGGCTCTACCTCCGTCACGTGGGCATGGAGCTTTCGTAAGAATCCCGTAGGCGCTTCGAAGAGTGTCCGCATCGCCATCGGAGCCGGCGACAGCGTTGGATCACCCACATCGAAGATCGTCGTCCGCAACGGCTGATCAACCTCGAGGGGCTCGCCCTGCCACTTGAACATCAGATAGGTAACCGGAGCCTGCGAGGCGTTTCTGATCGTGTGGAACTGGTACGCCGGGTAGTACACGAATGCCCCGGGGAGCAAACGCTCAACTCTTGCGCCCGCAGGATCGGTACTGTTTGCGATCAATATCTCCGCCTCGCCGCGCAGAACGATCAGCAGCTCCTCTTCGATATGGCAATGCGGAGGATGAGCCCAACGACCCGGGCTCAGGACCGAAACGTGAGACTCCATCGCCTCGGCCACCGGCGTGGGGCCATGAAACAGCGGGTAAGGAATCCACCCATCGGGACTTTCATCGAAGCCTTCACCCGCGTGCACGTGCGTTGTGATGGCTTGGGCGCCACACGCCGCGGGCGGCGGAAGCGTGCCCTCGATCGAAGTCTTGCCGGAAACGACCACGCTTGGCGCCAGCTGCGACGTGAACCGAAACGGCCACTCCACGTGCTGAAAGGCGGGAATGACGATCGGCTTTTCGGCTGCAGCATATTGCAGCAGTAGCGCAGTACGGCGCCGATTGCTGCCGTTGTACGAGGCGTGCCAAAGGCGGCCATCAAAAATTAGGGCCTGCCCGTCATGCATTTCGGGCTGAACCAAAGTCGCGTGCTCATCGTACTCGCGCGCCCAACGCAAAATCTCCCTATCGCTTGCTTGGCCTCGGCGCAGGCCCCGCTCATGCACTTCCTGCTGAATGGGCTTGCCGAATCTATGTGAGCGAGACATCAGCTGGAGGGCGGACTCACGGCGGGTGTTTTCGAGCCCGATCCAAACGGAAACGCAACGGGCGTCCGGCGCCGAGCTTTCGATGTCCACGTGCCAGATGTGAGCCTGACCCGGATCCCGTTCGATTACGCTCGCTCCCCACAGCAGGATGTCTTCGCCCAAAAAGGTGCGGAGCAACTGAAGCAAAGCAGGTCGACAGGCGAGATCGTAGAAAACACGGTCCCTAACCGCCCAGTCCTTCGGCCACTCGGGCGACGCGGACCTCGCTCCGAGCCGGTAGTGCTTCAGAATGAGCGCGCACTGCGCCTCTGTGAACAGGTCAACAGGACCGATAAGACCCTCCTCCACGAACGCGGCGGCATCGGTCCCACGCCTTTTCCAATCGGCACTCTCGATGCCGCCGGCTTGGACGGTCGGCAACGACGCCCTGAGATCTTTGACGGCGCTCACAAGGCGATTTGATGCACGGCGAAGCGCGGGTTTCGACGCGCGCAGCCAAGTGCTCGCGCTCCTCATGGGAGCTGTCACGCGCCAACTCGTCGAGGCGAGCAAGGCCTCGTTCTGAAGTTTCTGCTCGGCAAGCAGCCGTTGCAGGTCGGCCTTGGCCTGATCATCAGCGACGATCCTCTTCAGTTCGGCGACCAATCGCTCCAGGCCTCTCTTTTCAGCCCTGTACGCCTTGTTCTCCTGCTCGAGCAGTTTGATCCTCGCGACAGGGCTACTGAAGAACGAGTTGGCCACTCGCAGAGTCCTGGTGCGGTTCGAGCCCGTCCGGCTCGGCCAGACATGGAACCACGACTTGTTGTTATCGACCTCCAGAGTCTCAGGTTCGAGACCGGCGCGCCGAAACGCGTAGTTGATCGAGAGCTGATCGCGACGCGAATAGCGCTGCACGTGTGCCGACCAGATATCGAGCATCGCCCGCACTCGCCCGTCGTTGTGATCCCGGATCATGATGCCGGTCCACAGTGCCTGCTCCTGCAACACCTCCGGCGCATCGAGCAGGTAGTGATTGAGTTGTTCGAACAGCCGAGCTTCATCGTCTAAACCGAGCTGCTCAACCTCCAAAAATTCGTCGAGCACGGTCTCTCGATAGCTGTGCTTAGGGAGCGAGAAACTTGAGGCGCCGGAGCAACATTCGATGATCCGTTCGGGCTCAACCTGCAATAGGACCGAATTGTCGACATAAAGAGAGCGCGCGAAATCCGGCAAATATTCATGGGGGCGAATTTTGATGGCACGCTGGCTGCGAATCGGATCCCTCGCAAACAGCGGCTCGACGGGGCGAATCTTCCAAGTGCCGCTTTCAAGTTCTCGATTGTCGGTCAGGCAAATAAACGGCAGCCCGGACGACATGGCCGCGGGCTGTTCGGCCAGTTCCTCGTAGTCGTCAATGAGCACCGTGTAGACGCAGACTGAACCCATCCCACGCTCGCTTGCGCCACCTGGCAACACCGACGTGCCGCCTTTCCCTGTCCCGGTTGAATGCCTGAGTTCAACCTACTGGCGCAAGTAGCAATTATGACGAGAGCTCGCGCGAGCGCTTGGCGGCGGCGGCGACGGCGCGAACGAGCAGCTCCTTGAAACCGCCCTTCCCCATCAGCACCTCGAGGGCCGCCGCGGTCGTGCCCTTGGGCGAGGTCACTTTCTCCCTGAGCTCCGACGCGCTCAAGTCCGAGTGGCTCAAGAGCGCGCCGGCGCCAGAAACGGTCGCTCGCGCGAGTTGACTTGCGAGCTCTTCATCGAGCCCCGCCTCGCGTCCGGCTTCCGCGAGACATTCGGCGAGCAGGAACACATAAGCAGGCCCGCTGCCGGACACGGCGGTGACGGCGTCCATCAAGCTCTCGTCCGCAATCCACATCACCTCGCCGACCGCATCGAGAAGCGAGTCGCATTCAAGCGCTTGATCGCGCGACACCGCATCGTTAGCGCAAGCGACCGTCATGCTGCGCCCAACGGCGGCGGCGGTATTCGGCATCGCCCGAACGATCGCCGTGCCCTTCGGCAACGGGCGCGCGAGATTGGCGAGCGTCCGGCCCGCGGCAATCGACAGTACCACGGTTCCCTTGCCGATCTTCGGCGCGAGCTTTCTGAGGGTTTCCTCGACGAGTTGAGGCTTGACGGCGATGACGATGGCAGAGGGCTTCGCCGGAAGCTTGGCCGTCTCGATGCCGCGGCTCGCGATCACCGCCGCGACATCCTCGGGAGGCTCGGGATCGCTCACGAAGACAAGAGCCGGATCGAGGCCTTGCCGCAGCCAGCCCTCGAGGAGAGCCCCGCCCATCTTTCCCGCTCCCACCAGCAGCAACGGGCCGGCGAGGCGGAGGCTCATGCCTGGCCTTGTGTCTCGAGCATGGTGGCGGCGAGCGACTGCTCCGCTGATTTCCCCGCCCACAGCACGAACTGGAAGGATTGATAATAGCGCTCGCACGCCTCGAGCGCCGACCTGAGCAGCGCCTCGCATTGCGCGGCGTGGCTCTCGGCACCGGCGAGCAGGAGTCCGTGGCGATAGAGCAACATCCCGTCCTCCTTCCACAGGTCGAAATGACCAAGCCAGAGCTGCTCGTTGATCAGAGCGAGCAGCCGGTAGATTTCCGGCAGCCTTTGCCTTGTGACCTTGAAGTCGAAGGCGCACGCCAAGTGCAGCGCCTCAAGATCACCCCGCCATGTGAGCGAGATGTGATAGTCGCACCAAGCGCCCGCCACGGTGAGCGTCAGCTCATCAGGGGCGCTCCGCTCGAAAGTCCAGTCATGGATGGTCGCGATATGCTCGACCATGTCTACAGGGTTGGTGAGTCGGTCAAAGTTGAACTGTGCCGTAGCCATGCGTTCCCTCTGTGGCCTCTAGAGAGTTCCGTGCAACCCCAGACGACGCCGCGAATCACTTTGTGAATCAGTTATATAATGGGAGAGTCAGCCGCACCAACGGGGCCTGAGTCGCGTCAAGCCGAATGCTGTGGACCAACCAAACATAGTTGTGGATTAAACCACAGGCCCAAGCAGTAGAACGACTCGATTCCCTGTCCGGCGGGCGCGTTCCGCGATCGGACAGTCAAGAGGCAGTTTTGCTGTCGATGCACAAGGCGGCACGATCGAGGAGAAGCTTCCGCTCCCGCTCGTTGCGCGTCAGGGCCGCCGCCGCCTTGAATTCGGCGCGCGCTTCGCCGAAACGGCCGAGCTTGCGGAGAAGATCGCCGCGCACGCTCGGCAGCAAATGATAAGCCTTGAGCGTCGGTTCCTCCCTCAGTGCCTCGACGATCTCAAGCCCAGCCTCAGGCCCGAATAGCATTGCGAGCGCGACCGCCCGGTTGAGCTCGACGATCGGCGACGGTGTGATGTCGCCAAGCGCGCCGTAGAGTCCGACGATACGCGCCCAATCGGTCTGTTCGGAGGTGCGTGCCCGGGCATGACAGGCAGCGATCGATGCCTGCAACACATAAGGGCCCGGCGCTTGCTTGGAGCTTTGTCCCAAGGCCTCGGCGCGGCTCAACGCGGCGAGCCCACGCCGGATGAGGAGCTGATCCCAGCGCGTGCGGTCTTGGTCGAGCAGGAGCACGGGCTCCCCCGACGGGCCGGTCCGAGCCTTGAGCCGCGACGCCTGTATCTCCATCAAGGCGACAAGACCATGCACCTCAGGCTCCTCGCGCGCGAGCTCGGCGAGGATGCGGCCGAGCCGCAGCGCCTCCTCGCACAGTTGAGGCCGCATCCAGTCGTCGCCGGTAGTCGCCGAATAGCCCTCGTTGAAAATGAGGTAGATCACCTCAAGCACCGACGAGAGCCGCGCGGCAAGTTCCTCGCCTTGCGGCACTTCGAACGGCACGCGCGCCTCGCTTAAGCTGCGCTTGGCGCGGACGATACGTTGCTGAATGGTCGGCTCTGGAACGAGGAATGCCCGCGCGATCTCCGGAGGCGTCAATCCGCCGAGCAGTCGAAGCGTGAGCGCAGCGCGTGCCTCCGGCGACAGGATCGGGTGGCAGGAAATGAAGATGAGGCGGAGAAGATCGTCCCCGACATGATCGTCGAGCGCCTCATCGAGATCGGGTGGCGTCTCCTGCTCAAGCTCAAGCTCATAGCCGAGATCGGCCTGCTTGCGCTCTGCCAGCCTGTTGCGCCGGAAGAGATCGATCGCCCGGTGCTTGGCGGTTGCCATGAGCCAAGCTCCGGGCTTGTCCGGGATGCCCGAGTCCGGCCACTGCTCGAGCGCCGCGATCAGCGCATCCTGAGCGAGTTCCTCGGCGACGCCGACGTCGCGCACGACGCGCGTAAGTCCGGCGATGAGCTTGGCCTGCTCGATGCGGAACACTGCCTCGATAGTGCGGTGAGTGTCGGTAGCCGTCACAGGCTACCGACTATCCTCACTCTTTGGCGGTCGCAAGTCGGGTCAGACCGTGGCATGCGCCTTCTGGGGCTGCCCGCACGGCTCGGGTTCCCCCGGCGCCGCCATCTGGCGGACCTCGCATTCGCCTTCCCAGCCCGGCATGTGCACCTTGTGCAGGGCCATGAAACGCTCGGTCAATTTGATCATCGCGTCCTTTGACGGCACGTCGAAGACCGCAAAGCCGCCGACCACCTCCTTGGCCTCGGTGAAGGGTCCGTCGGTCACCGTCACTTTGCCGTCGGCAAGACGGACACGCGCACCAGCCTGGGTCGGGAACAAGCCGCCCGACTGCACCATCACGCAACCTTCCTTGGCGGCCTCCTGCAAAAGCTGGTTCATCGCGTCCATGAGCGCCTTGGGCGGGGCACTCAGCTTGCTCTCTTTCGACTTCACCAATGACATAAAACGCATCGTCGTTTCTCCATTTAGCTTGGTTTCGGTTTTTGCCGGTCGCTGCGTGCGTCTTCACGCGACGGGCGCCGGGCTATCTCCTCTTCGCGAGCTGGTCTCGCAGATCACGGTGATGCTCGACCGCTTCGCTGGCACCGAAGTCCTCCAGCTCGAAAATCTGCCGGATTTCGATCTCGCTCGCCTCGTTATGAGGATTGGGACAACGCTTGACCCATTCGATCGCTTCGGCCTTCGAGTTCACCTGGAGAATCCAGTAGCCGGCCACGAGCTCCTTCGTCTCCGCGAAGGGACCGTCGATCACGGTGCGCGGTCCGGTGGTTTGACCCGCTTTGCCGGCGGGGAACCTCACGCGTGCACCTTTCGCGCTCGCTTGCAGCCCGTTGCCATCGAGCATGACACCGGCCTTCACCATCTCCTCGTTGAACTTCGCCATGGCCGCAAGCGCGTCCTCCGAGGGCATGGCACCTGCCTCGGACTCCTTGGTCGCCTTTACCATCACCATGAATCGCATGGTCGATACTCCTCCTGTTCGGAGCCGGGGCTCCGGAGTCCGGAAAATCCCGGCTCTACCGTCACGTCGAACGGCGTCGCGCGGAATCGACAGGGGTGAGATAATTTTTTTCTTTGGCTTTTTGGCGAAGACGATCGGGCCAAGCCTGTCAGCCTTTGTCGGCCAAGCCCTTGACAATCGAAGCTTCGAGCGCGGCGATGCGCGCCTTTAGCGCGTCATTCTCCTCCCGCGCCTTTTGCGCCATGGCCTTCACCGCCTCGAACTCCTCGCGCTGCACCACGTCGAGATCGCGCAGAACCCGCTCGGCCTGAGCACGCACCACGCCCTCAATCTCCTTGCGCACGCCGTCGGCGGCTCCGGCCGCGTCGGTGATGAGCTTGCCGAGCTCGTCGAAGAACCGTCCCGTGGTTTGTGTCATGACATCGAACCTTCGTCGCCAGCACAACGGCTTGAACCAACACGACTATGGGGTGCCGCCGCGCGGGGTGCAAGACAGCGGCCCTTCGGCGCCTTGACAGGCAAGCGGTGCCGGTCAAGGGTCCGCCCGTTCAGGAAACGTGGGCTCGATCGCATGGAATTTTTCGTCATTCCCTACCCGGTCATCGATCCGGTAGCGCTCCAGATCGGGCCGGTCTCGATCCGTTGGTACGGACTTGCCTATATGGCCGGCATCCTTTGCGGCTGGCTCTATGGGCGGTATCTCGTCGCGCGCGATGCGCTGTGGGGCGGCAAGTCGCCCATGACTGTCCCCCAGGCGGACGATTTTCTGCTGTGGATCACGCTCGGCATCGTGGTCGGCGGACGGCTCGGCTTCGTCTTATTCTACGAGCCGAGCTTCTTCTGGAACAACCCGTCCCAGATCCCGGCGGTGTGGAACGGCGGCATGTCGTTCCATGGCGGGCTGCTCGGGGTCGTGCTCGCGGTCTATGTCTTCTCGCGCGTCAAGCACATCAACCCCCTGTCGCTTGGCGATGTCGCCTCGGCGGCGACCCCCTTCGGGCTGTTCTTCGGGCGCATCGCCAATTTCATCAATGCGGAAGTGGTCGGGCGGGTCACCGACGTGCCTTGGGCGATGGTCTTTCCAGGCTCCGGCGATCTTCCCCGCCACCCGAGCCAGCTTTACGAGGCCTTCCTCGAAGGCATCGTTCTGTGGGTCATCCTCCGCATCGCCACCCACCGCTATCGCGCGCTCGAGCGGCCCGGCACGGTCTTCGGCCTGTTCCTGATCTTCTATGGACTCTTCCGCAGCCTAGTCGAGGAGTTCGCCCGCGAGCCACACGCCGGCCACCCGATGGATGTCGGCATCTTTACGCCGGGTATCGTCTATTCGATTCCCATGGTTCTGATCGGCGCCTGGCTCGTCTGGCGCGCGAGGCGAAAGCCCGCGCTCGCGTCGTGATGGGCGCGCGACCAAAACTCGCCGGCACTGTGACAGCCCCGCTTGCCGAGCGCCTGCGCGAGAGGATCGCCCGTGACGGGCCGATCGGCATTGCCGATTACATGCAGGCCTGCCTCGCCGATGAGCGCGAGGGCTACTACGCCTCGCGCGATCCGCTCGGTGCTGCCGGCGATTTCGTCACCTCTCCGGAAGTGAGCCAGATCTTCGGCGAGCTTCTCGGACTCTGGACGATTGCGGTTTGGCAAACGATGGGCGCGCCGAAGTCGATCGTCGTTGCCGAGCTCGGGCCGGGGCGCGGCACGCTGCTCGCCGATGCTTCGCGCGCATGGCGGAGCATGACGCAATTCGCCGGCTGCGTCTCCTTGGCGCTTGTCGAGACGAGCCCAACGCTCCGCGAGATCCAAAAGAAGGCCTTGTCCTTGTCGCGCCAGCCCGTTCAGTGGTGCGAAACCATCGACGATGTGCCGCGGGGACGTCCCCTTATCGTGCTCGCCAATGAGTTTCTCGACGCCCTCCCCATCCGCCAGCTCGTGCGGCGCGCGGGCCTGTGGCGCGAGCGTCGTATTGCGTTGGGGCCGCACAATGCCTTGACCTTCGCCGATGGCGATATTGTTGATGACGATACCCTCCCTGTCGCGCCTGACAGCGCCATCTTGGAGATGCGCCCGGCGACAGCTCCACTGCTCGCCTCGCTCGTGCAGCGCGCGTCAGAAGTGCCGCTCGCCGCGCTCTTCATCGACTACGGCCATGCGAAGAGCGGCCTTGGCGACACGCTGCAGGCCGTGCGCCGTCATCGCTTCGCAGACCCGCTCGCTTCGCCGGGGGAGACCGATCTCACCGCTCATGTCGACTTCGCCGCCTTGAAGCATGAAGCGGCGGCGCTCGGGCTTCGTGCTTACGGCCCCATGCCGCAAGGCGAGTTCCTGTTAAAGCTCGGACTTGGCGAGCGCCGCGATCGGTTGCTCGAAGGGGCCCGCCCCGAGCAGAGAGAATTGATCTCCTCCGGCGCGGCCCGGCTTGTCGACCCGCGCCAAATGGGGTTGCTGTTCAAAGCGCTCGCGCTCGCAAGCGATGGGCTTGCTCCGCCGCCGCCGTTCGGTGACATTTAACGCAACTCTCTCGTCGGCCATGGTGACCCAAGACAAGATGAGGCTTTGCGCTTCGAGCCTCGCCGCAATCGGCGGGACCGCTCATGGATTCTTCACGCGGCAGGGCGGCGTCTCGGGTGGTATTTATGCCTCGCTCAATTGCGGGCCGGGATCGAACGACGATGCCGCCAGCGTTCAAGAGAACCGCGCACGCGTCGCCGAAATACTTGGCGCCAAGCCCTCACACCTGCTTACCGTCTTTCAGAAGCACAGCGCCACGGCGGTGATCGCAGAAGCGCCGTGGGAGGGGGCCAAGACGCCGGAGGCCGATGCGATCGTCACGGCGACACCTGGCCTCGCCATCGGCGTGCTCACCGCCGATTGCGCGCCGGTGCTGTTTTGCGACGGGAAGGCGCGCGTCGCCGGCGCCGCTCATGCCGGCTGGCGCGGCGCGCTGTCCGGCATCGTCGAGGCGACGGTCGAGGCCATGCAAGAGCTCGGCGCCAAGCCTGAGCGCATTGTCGCGGTGATCGGGCCGGCCATCTCGCAAAGGGCCTATGAGGTGGGCAAGGACTATGTCGAGCGCTTCCTCGCCGAGGAGCCGGCAAGTGGCGCCTTCTTTGCCACCGACGAGAGCTCGGGCGAGCCGCATTTCGACCTTGCCGGCTATGTGGACGAACGGCTCAAAAGGGCCGGTGTCGGCGCCGTATTCGACCTCGGGCTCTGCACGTATTGCGAGGAATCGAGGCTGTTCAGCTATCGGAGATCCCAGCATCACGGAGAGTCCGATTACGGCCGTCAAATTTCCGCCATCCTGCTTACCTGACTAGCATTCACCATAGGTCGCAAGGGCCCCAAGGCAGTCCACGCAAAAACTGGACGCGAGCGGGCTGAGGCAGGTAAGCTATTGTTTACTAGAGGGTTGGGAGTCCCGCCACGACCGTGTTGTCGCGAGCGGTTCTGTGCGGCCAACAGAGGGAGAATTTTGTTGGGCGCGGACTCGACGCATCTGTGCGGCCGTTTAGGGCATATCGCATCAATCGCGCTCGCCGCCTTGGCATTTCTCTGCCTCGCGGGCTGTGGCGGCGGCCCCAGCACGAGCAGTTTCTTCTCGAGCGCGACCAGCATGTTCAGCCGATCGACGAAGATCGCGCTTGCGCCCATCGTGGGCGCTCCCCAGCCCGTCGCCGAGCAGTTCACCCAGGCCCTGGTGGATGCCGGTAAGGATCGCCGCCTCACCATCATTCCGGGCGGCGGGAGCGCCGACTACACGTTGCGTGGCTATCTGCTCGCCTCGAGCGAAAAAGGCGGCTCGAAGATCTCCTATATTTGGGACGTGACCGACGCCAAGGGGACGCGCGTCGCACGTGTATCGGGCGACGAGCTCGTTCCGGGCAAGGCCGCCGACCCGTGGGACGCCATGAACGGCACCGTGCTCAACTCAATCGCCGGCAAAACCACGTCCCAACTTGCGGCAAGCCTGCCGCATGGTAGCGGCGCAGCGCCGGTGGCGGTCTCGGAAGGAAGCCCCGCCACCACGGCCTCTGCGGCGCCGCCAGCGGCAACCGCGCTGCCGCGGGCCAACGGTGTGCTCGTAGCCCCCGTAGCGGGCGCGCCCGGCGACGGGCAAAGATCCCTGACCACGGCACTCAAGAAGCGCCTCTACGCCGGTGGCATCAAGCTCGCCAATGGCACGACCGACAACGTCTATATGGTGAAAGGCAGCGTGGTGCTGGCCGACGCGAGCGGCGGCAAGCAGAGCATCCGCATCGACTGGCTGGTGCTAGACCCGAGCGGCAGGCGACTCGGCACCGTCTCGCAGCAAAATACCATCCCCCGAGGGTCTCTGAACGGCCCGTGGGGAGCCATTGCCGACGCCGCCGCGGGCGCCGCCGCCGACGGCATCATCAAGCTGCTCCCCAAATCGAGCTGATCCCGTCCACAGGCTTGCGTCACGGCGCGAGTTTACAGCGC
>Ga0187785_10000142_pt1 | contig 27190 bp, 28 predicted proteins | sample 0815_BV2_4_20_MG_FD_132466 | JGI IMG/M metagenome (GOLD analysis project Ga0187785, IMG submission 132466) | Tropical peat soil microbial communities from peatlands in Department of Meta, Colombia - 0815_BV2_4_20_MG | ecosystem: Environmental > Terrestrial > Soil > Wetlands > Peat | place...
CGACGCCCGCCGAGCCGACGCTGCATCGCGACTTCTTCGGGATGCACCGGTTCGAGTGGCACGACGACGAGGGCGCCGTCGATGCGATCGAGTTCCACCTGGGCCACGGCGACTCGCTCCGGCTCCTCCGGTCTGCCGGCTTCGAGGTCGAGGATCTGATCGAACTGCAGGCCCCCGAGCAGTGGGACGCATGGTCGGAGGACATCCCTTTCGCGTGGGCGCGCCGATGGCCGAGCGTCGAGATCTGGAAGGCGCGGAAGCAGCGCTGACGGCGAACGGTCAGTCGCGTCGGTGCGTCTTCGCGGGATCGGCGATCAGGTCTATGTCGACGATGCGGCCCGTGGCGACGACGAAGTTCACCACGGCGATCGGCGCGTCGCGGTCGTCGACGAGAAGTCGAGGATGAGCGGCCACAGGCGGGCTGGAATGCCCTTGCATGGCCAGTGGCCGGCTCCCTCCACGACTTGCAGACGCTTGACGCCGCGAGGTGACGCATCGACACCACTCGGATGTGCGACGTTGTCGGTTCGCCTAAACCTTCGTCCTGTTGAAGGGGTTCATGGCAGGCATGGATGAGAGGGCGGACATGGTGGGAACGGCTCCGATGGACGCCGTCCAGGTGCCGGAGCTGGCCTCGTCGTTCGAGGGATTCGCGGAGGAGGAATCAGCGCGGTTCCTCGGAGCTCTCAGACTCCTGACGCGGGACCGGACCGAAGCTGAGGATCTGATGCAGGACGCCTTCTTGAAGGTGTGGGAGCGCTGGGAGCACGTACGCGAGCTCGAGGATCCGTCAGGCTACCTCTACCGCACGGCGATGAACCTCCACCGGAAACGGATGCGGAGGGCGGCCGTCGCACTGCGACACGCGATCCGGCCGCGGCCACCGCGAGATCACCTCGATGACGTGGAGTCCCGCGACCTGGTCCTGCGAACGCTCGCGACGCTCACGCCACGTCAACGGATGAGCCTCGTGCTCACGGATCTCTTGGACTACACCTCGGAAGACGCGGGGCGATTGATGGGCGTGAAGCCGACCACCGTCCGGGTTCTCGTATCGCAAGGACGTGCCGCGCTTCGGGACAGCGTGGGGGATGAACTCGATGCCTGATACGAGACAACTGCTCCGCGAGACGCGGGATCGCGTCGTTCCTCCGTCCAACGTGCTGGGCTCGCTCGAACGCCGCCGTAACCGGCGGGAGCAGGCCCGACGGGTCTCTGCTGTGGTGGTGGCGCTCGTGATCGCGCTGATCGGGCTCGCCAGCTGGTGGGCGGTGGAACGAGACTTCGCGAAGGTGCCCGCGAATCCGCCGACCCCGGTCGATCTCGGGATCTTCGCCGGCGTGCGCGGCTGGATCGCCTACGGTGGCTCCGGCCATGAGCCGGGGATCTGGGCGATGGATCCGGCGAACCCTGGTGCGGAACCGGTCCTGCTGGACCCGGAGGGCGGCACCCCGATCGCGTGGTCGCGTGACGGATCGAAGCTCCTCATCGATCGACCCGTCGGCGATCCGGATCGATGGGGACGGCGGGACCACGAGTTGCTGGTGCTGGATCCGGACGGGACCGAGACGCCGGTGGCACGGCTTGCCTTCTCCGTGTACCCGGGCGGCTCGTTCACACCCGATGGCTCTCAGGTGGTCTACGAGGGGCCGGGTGGCATCTACTCGGTCGCGGCCGATGGTGGGTCGCCACGCCGCCGCCTCGCCCTGGACGCCATGGACGGGCTGTATCAGCCCGTGTTGTCTCCGGACGGCTCCCGCCTCGCGTTCTTCCTGGGGCATGGGGACGTGCAGAACAGCCTCTGGGTGATGAACATCGATGGGACCGACAAGCGTCGGATCGTCGGTGAAGACCAGGCCGGCCGGGCACCGTGGTCGCTCCAGTGGTCGCCCGACGGGACCCGGCTGGCGTTTCGGGGGGAATCCGACCGATCGTTCGGCGTGGTCAACGCCGACGGCTCGGGTCTCACCTTGATCAGCGCCAACATCCCGGTCCGCCTCGGATCCGACGCGGGCCCCTATTGGTCACCGGACGGGACACGCCTCGCGTTCACGATCGGAAGCGTCAAGTCCCCTTCACTGGCGATCGCACGTCCGGATGGAACGGAGCTCCAGGCGTTCAGCGGGGAGGCAGGTCCGTGGAACCCGTTGGATCCGGCGCCGACGGCATAGGTCCACGCGCTCCGATCGGCGTCATCACCCTTACCCTCCGACGTAGCCGATGCTGAGCGAACGGCTCGGCGGCCGTGTTCCCGGCGGGTCGTTCCCTGCGGCTCGGTCGGAGGGTAGGGTCGAGGAGCGATGTTCGAACGCGTCATGAGCGATGCCGTGAAGGTCTTCGAGGCGATCGGCGTCGTGATCCTGATCGGCGGTGGCTTCGTCGCGCTGGGCGGCTGCATCGTCGAGCTCGCTCGTGGGGGAGCCGCATCGCAGGTGTTCAACGACGTGCGGGCACGTCTGGGCCGTGCGATCCTGCTCGGCCTGGAGATCCTCGTGGTCGCCGACATCATCCGGACGATCGTGGTGAGTCCGACGCTCACCAGTGCCATGACCCTCGGGCTGATCGTCGTGGTTCGGATCGCGCTCAGCTTCGCGATCGACATCGAGGTCGACGGCGTGGCGCCCTGGCGGAAGGCCGCGATGAACGCGTCCCGCCGACCGCCCGCCTAGCCTGCTCGCGGCCACGATCGGCGTCGCAGACCGGCGAAGCGTGTCAGCACCCCTGGTGGTTGTGGTGCTTCCCGGGCCGTGCCTCCGATGCGGCCAGGGCTACCGTGCGGATGAGGCATCCCACGAGAGAGAGGGAGTAGGAACGATGAGCACCGAGGCGCTGTCCGAGGTACCGCCCGGGGAGACGCAGCCGGCGCGATGGTCGAGGTTCGCCGCGCTGGGGCTGGCGATGATCGGGCTCGCCGCGTTCCTCCTGTTGGCGGCCACGGTGGTCTGGGGGCTCGACGCCGGCGGGGAGCTCGCGCTGTTCATCGCGTTGATCGTGCTGCCGTTGGCCGGAGCCTACGCCGTGACGCGCTTCGGCACGTGGTCGAAGGTCGCCGCGATCGTCGTCGCGCTCCTCGCCCTCGGCGGGATGTTCTGGACCGCGTTCGGCGTCTCGCTCCCCGCGAGCTTCTTCGATTTCGTGCCGGCCGTGCTGGTGGTCCCGGGTGCCGTGATCGCGATCGTGGGCTCGGTCGCGGCGATGGTCGCGAAGCGACGCGGTCATGCGTCCGCGAAGCCCGAGCGAGGGGAGCGACGGGCGATCGCGATCGTCGCGGCGGTGGTCGGGGTGCTCGGGGTGCTCTCGGCGGTCATGAGCGTCGCGGGGAGCGGGACGGTCGACGCCACGAAGGCGTCCGCCACGGTCGTGTTCAAGGACTTCAAGTTCGACCGGTCGAGCTACGACGTTTCGGGCGGGACCCAGATCCTGGTCACGAACGACGATCCCTTCGCGCACACGTTCACGATCGATGCCGTCGGTCTCGACGTCACGCTCGGGCCGAGGGAGCAGAAGCTGATCGATATCCCCAGCTCGTCCGGCACGTACGTCGTCTACTGCCGGTTCCACACGAGCGACCCGAGGGACCCGACCGCGAGCGATATGGCATCGCGCCTCGCGATCGGCTGATCGTTCCGCGGGCGCGCACCGAGCGTGCCGGAGCCGATCCCAACGACGCTCATGTCCGGAATGCGCAGACCCGTAGCTCGGGATCGGCGAGAGGGGAGCCTCGAACTCCCACGGCCTCTCGGCCACCGGATCCTAAGGCTGGTCCAGCTACGCACGGATCTCGGTTCTGCGTGTCGTCCAGTGTCGTCTGGTGTCGTCCTGTGCCCGTGTGTGTCGTCCTGTCGTGCGCAAAGATGTGGGCAAGCAGGGGGGGAGAGCACGCGTTGCGGCTCCCGCACCGGCTCGCGTAGCGTCCTGTGGGTGTCCACCAGCAGCGACCGCATGAGCAGCGACTCCGTGGTCGGAGGGTGCGCTCCGATGGGGCCGTCCTCGCGGGCGGTGAGATAGCGTGGAGATCCCGCAGACCTGCTACGCGAGGACCGCGGACGGCATCCACGTCGGCTACCAGGTGGTCGGCTCGGGGCCGATCGACCTGGTCTTCGTGCCCTACGACTACTCGAACATCGAAGCGTCGTGGGACTTCCCGCCGTTCGTGTCCTTCGTGCGTGCCTTGACGTCCGTCGGCCGCGTGATCCTGTTCGATCGCCGGGGCAGCGGAACGTCGGACAGGGTGTGGGCGGGAGGAGCGGCCACGATCGAGGCGCAGATGGACGACATCCGCGCGGTGATGGACGCGGTCGGTTCGGAGCGAGCGTTCATCTTCGGGATCGAGAGCGGCGCAGCCCTGTGCTTCACGTTCGCCGCGACACATCCCCAGCGCACGTCGGGCGTCATCGTCCACGGTGCCCTCGCGCGCGGAACCCGGTCACCGGACTACGAGGCGCTGTGGAGCCACGACGACTTCGAGGACTGGTACGAACGCGTCGAGCGCGAGTGGGGCCAGCCCTCGTTCGTCCGCGAGTTCGTCGAACTGGTGTCGCCGTCGCTCGCGAACGACGAGGGTCTCGTGCGCGCCTTCGGTCGCTACCTCCGGCTGTCGGCGAGCCCGGGCGATGCGATCGCCCGCGACCGCGCGGTCGAGGAGACGGACATCCGGCACATCCTGCCGACCGTCCAGGTCCCAACCCTGGTGCTGCACCGGACGGGCGATCGCCTCGAACCCTTGGTGCAGGCTCGATACATCGCCGCGCGCACGCCCGGCGCGAGGTTCATCGAGCTGCCGGGCGACGATCACCTCTATCCCCTCGACGATCTCGTGCCGCACATCGCCGCGTTCGCCGACTCGATCCGGGTCGAGCAGGCGGAGTTCGACCGCGTCCTCGCGACGGTCATGTACACGGACATCGTGGACTCCACCGCCCGCGCCGCCTCCCTCGGCGACGCGCGCTGGCAGGACATCCGTGCTCAGCACGACGCGATCGTCCGCTCGCAGATCTCCCGGTACCGGGGTCGGGAGATCAAGTCGATGGGCGACGGCTTCCTCGTCACGTTCGACGGTCCCGCCCGTGCCGTGCGATGCGCGACGACGATCGCCGACGCGGTGCCGCCGTTGGGCATCGAGATCCGTGCCGGGCTCCACACGGGGGAGATCGCACTGGAGGGTGCGGACGTCGCAGGCCTCGGCGTCGTGATCGGTGCCCGAGTCGGGGCGCTCGCCGGCGCGTCCGAGGTGCTCGTCTCTCAGACGGTGAAGGACCTCGTCGCCGGCTCAGGCCTGACGTTCGAGGACGCGGGCGAGCATGAGCTCAAGGGGGTGCCGGATCGCTGGCGCCTCTATCGCGTGACCGCTTGAGCAGGTGCGAGAGGGGAGACTCGAACTCCCACGGCCTCTCGGCCACCGGATCCTAAGTCCGGCGCGTCTACCGGTTCCGCCACTCTCGCGTCGCGCCGAGCGTACCCGGGTCGGCGGCGTGTCCGCGCGGTCCCGTAGGGTCCGTGTATGGAGGTCATCAGCCCGCTCGATCGCGGGCGGTGGTCGTGGGGCGGCGCGCCGCCTCCCGTCGTCGAGCACCGCGGACGGCGATGCGTGCGCCTCTCCAGCGACGACGGCGCGCGCCTGGTCACCGTCGCGGGCACCGGATCGCGGGACGGCGTGCTCGAGGCCGACGTCTGCGTTCCGGCCGCGCGGTCGTTCCACGGGCTGATCTGGCGAGCGGTTGGGCGGAACTACGAGTCGTTCTTCTGCCGGCCGCATCAGGTGGGTTTCCCCGACGCGATCCAGTACACGCCGGTGTGCAACGGGATGTCGTGCTGGCAGCTGTACCACGGGCCCGGGTTCTGGAACGCGGTGCGGTACCCGATCGGCGACTGGTTCACGATCCGGGTCGCCTTCGCGGACTCGGCGGCGCTCGTGCACCTCGACGGCGACGAGGTCCTGCAGGCGCCGCTGCGGCTGCCGGCGACGGCGGGCGCCTTCGGCGTGATCGTGGGCGGTGAGGACCTCATGCTCGCGGAGCTCCGGTTCGCCGAGGGCGCGACGGTTCCGCAGATCCCCGATCCGCCCGCCGACCCGCGTGCGGTCGCTTCGTGGGAGGTATCCGATCCGTTCCCCGAGGCCGACATCGGGATCGCCCCTGAGCTCGACGGCCGCACCTGGGCGACGCTGGAGGCCGAGCCTTCCGGTCTCGCGAACCTCTCCCGCCTGCATCCGGTCGACGGCGAGCGGAACACGGTGTACGCGCGCGCGACGATCCGGTCCGACCGCGACGCGCGGCGTCGGATCGACTTCGGCTTCAGCGACCGCGCCGTCGTGTTCCTGAACGGTGTGCGTCTGTATCGGGGCGACGCGACGTACCGCTCGTGGGACCACCGGTTCCTGGGCAGCATCGGGTGGCACGACTCGCTCGATCTGCCACTCGTCGAGGGCGCCAACGAGCTGGTGGTCGCGGTGTCGGAGGACTTCGGAGGGTGGGGCGTCCAGGCGAGGTTCCCGGGATAGGGCGTTCCCGCCCGAACCGCTTCGCTGCGAGATGATGCCCGGGATGTCAACCGCGCGGCCGATGACCGACGACCTCGAGATCCCGGAAGAGGACGAGGTCGCCGCATGGCCGGAACGGATCTGGGCGCACGGCGCCGTCCGGGCGCTCGCGGCGTTCCTGCTGTTCCTCGCGCTCTCGATCCTGATCTGGGGTCATGGGGTGATCGGCCATCTGAGCTCGGTCTACGTCTCGGGCGGGGGCGACGCGGACTTCTTCCGATGGGCGCTGGGGTGGGTGCCGTGGGCACTGGAGCACGGCCGATCGCCGATGTTCACCGACCGCGTCTTCGCCCCGGACGGCGTCACCCTGACCTGGACCGCGGTGATCCCGGGACCGGCGATCGTGATGTGGCCGATCACGAAGACCTTCGGCTCGCTCGTGTCCTACAACCTGCTGATGCTCCTGGCGCCCGCGCTCGCCGCATGGGCCGCCTACCTCGTGTGCAACCGGCTGACCCACGCGTTCTGGCCCTCGGTCGTCGGCGGGTACCTGTTCGGGTTCTCGACCTACATGGTCGGACAGATGGCCTCGCACGTGAACCTCGTGCTGATGTTCCCGATCCCGCTCGTCGTGTACCTGGTGATCCGTCGGCTGGAGGGCTCGCTGGGCCTCCTGACGTTCCTCGCCGGGTCGTTCGGCGTGCTCCTGGCGATGTTCTCGATCTCGACCGAGTTGTTCGCGACCGCGGCGGTCTTCGGCGGCATCGCGTTCCTGCTCGCGATCGCGTTCGGCCCGGGTCGGGCCGCGATCCTGCGCACCGCGGTGCTCACGGGCGCCGCGTTCCTCGCGGTCGTCGCGGTGATGTTCGTCCCCTACGTGCAGCCGACCCTGCGGAACGCGCCGAGCGGTCCGATCCGGCCGATCGGTCCGACCGCGGCCGACGCGCTGGGGTTCCTCGTCCCGAGGGGTGACCTGCTGATCGGAGGCCGCACGTTCCTGTCCACGTCGGCGAGGTTCACCGCCCGGGTTCAGGAGGACGCGGCGTACCTCGGCGTCGCGTTGGTGTTGACCGTGATCGGGTTCGCGATCACGGAGCGTCGACGTCGCGGGACCTGGCCGCTCGTGGCGTTCGTGCTGATCGCGTCGGTCCTGGCGATGGGACCGATCCTGCACGTCGCCGGCGTGGAGCACGGCTGGTGGCCCGGCGCGCTCCTGGCCCACGCGCCGATCCTGCGGAACGCGACACCCCAGCGGTTCCCGATGTACACGGCGCTCGCGGTCGGGGTGATCGCCGCCCTCTGGGTCGCCCGTGGACGGGGGTGGTTCGGGTGGGTCCGGTGGGCCCTCGTGCTGGTCGGCGCCGTCATGCTGCTCCCCGCGGCCAAGACCGACCCCAACCCGATGGATCGGACCCCGTCGTTCTTCCGCGACGGCACGTACGCGTCGCAGCTCTTCCCCGACGAGAACGTCCTGGTGATCACGGACGCGAACGGGGAGGAGATGGCCTGGCAGGAGACCGCGCACTTCGCGTTCCGGATGCCGGAGGGCTACATCGGCGCGCTTCCGGACGCCTACGCGTCGCCCCGCCTGTTCCGGGGGCTGGCCGTGCACGACAAGCTGCCGTTCGTCCCCGGGCCGGACGAGCTGAAGCGCTTCATGCGTGAGCGGGAGGTCGGCGCGATCGTGATGGACGATCTGGCGCGTCCGACCTTCGAGACCGCCGTGCGGTCGGCCGGGTACGCGCCGGTCTACGAGGGAGGGGGCGTCTCCGTGTGGCGCAACGGATCGACCGCGGGAACGACGGCCGGTGGGTGAATCCCGCCCGGTGCCACCCGTATGATGGGCGCGCCCTCGCCCGAAGGATCCGGGCCGACACCGAACGTGGGTGCACGCGTGGGAACTCCCGAATACTCCCTGGTCATCCCCATCTACAACGAGGAAGAGTGCCTGCCCGAGCTGGTGGGCCGCCTCACCGCGCTGATGGAGCGCCTCGACGGACCGACCGAGGTGATCCTCGTGGACGACGGCAGCAAGGACAAGAGCTACGGCCTGATCAGCGACATCTGCAGCCGCGACCCGCGCTTCCACGCGGTCCAGCTCTCGCGGAACTTCGGTCACCAGACGGCGATCACGGCCGGCCTCGACTTCGCCTCCGGCAACGCCGTGGTCGTGATGGATGCCGACCTGCAGGATCCGCCCGAGGTGGTCCTGGAGATGGCCGGACGGTGGCGGGAAGGGTGCGAGGTCGTGCACGCGGTCCGCATCAAGCGCGAGGGCGAGTCGGCCTTCAAGACCGCGTCGGCGTCATGGTTCTACCGCGTGCTCGCGAGGTTGGGCGACGTGGACACCCCGGGGAACGCCGGCGACTTCCGGCTGGTCGACCGCAAGGCGCTCGACGCGTTCCGGATGATGCGGGAAACGAACCGCTACGTGCGCGGGATGTTCGGCTGGGTCGGCTTCCGGCAGTGCACCGTCGAGTACGCGCGTCCCGCGCGGTTCGCGGGCGAGACCAAGTACCCGCTGCGCAAGATGATGAAGTTCGCGTTCGACGGCATCATCAGCTTCTCGAACGAGCCGCTCCGGATCGCGTTGCGGATCGGGTTCGTGCTGTCGTTCCTGTCGCTGACGGCGGCCGTCGTCACGCTCCTGCTGAAGTTCTCGGGCGCGCTCGAGGTGCCCGGCTGGACCTCGATGATCTTCGCGATCACGTTCCTCGGCGGCGTGCAGCTGCTCACGATCGGCCTGATGGGGGAGTACATCTCGCGGATCCACGACGAGGTGCGGGGACGTCCGCTCTACCTCGTACGGGAGACGCAGGGGTACGAACGCGATCCCGCGAGGCCCGCGCGCCCGCGGGAGGCACAGCTGGCGCTCGAAGACGCCTCCCCGGCTGAGGACGCGCCCACGGTTCCTCCTCGATGAGCGCCGACTTCGACCGGCACCGCCACACGTACCGCGACGACGTCCAGCGTTCGATCGGGTTCTCCGGTCAAGACGTGGGGTTCTTCACCGACGTCAAGGCCGAGCTGCTGGTGGACCTCGCCTCGCGGGGGCTGGGGGATCCCGGGCGGCTCGACGTGCTGGACGTCGGCTGCGGCGTGGGACTGACGGATGCCGCCCTCGAGGGGCGGTTCGGGTCGATCCACGGCGTCGACGTCTCCGACGGCGCCACGGCCGAGGCGGCGATCGCGAACCCGTGGGCCTCGTACGAGTCGTTCGACGGGCGGACGCTGCCGCTCGCCGACGATCGGTTCGACCTGGTGTTCGCGATCTGCGTCCTGCACCACATCGACCCTCCCGACCGCTCCGCGTTCGTGGCCGAGATGCGGCGCGTGGTCCGGCCGGGCGGGCTCGTCGTGGTGATCGAGCACAACCCCCTGAATCCGCTCACCCGGGTGGCGGTCAGCCGGTGCGACTTCGATGCGGGCGTCGTGCTGCTGCGTCGATCGGAGGCGCGCGCGCTCCTGACCGGGAACGATCTGCGGCTCGTCGAGACGCCCTACGTCCTGTTCTTCCCCTGGCACGTGGAGCTCTTGCGGTCGATCGAACGCCGGCTGACCTGGCTGCCGATGGGCGCCCAGTACCTCGCCGCGGGACGCAAGGCCTGATGGCGGAGCCGCCGCCGACCGGCGAGGTCGAGCTGCACGAGCCCGGTCCCGACGAGGTCGTCGACGTGACGGACGGGGACGACGAGGTCGAGGACCTCTGGTTCCCGCGCCTGACGCGGTTCGGTCAGACGGTGCGGCCGTGGGTGCGGGGGGTGATCGCGTTCGTGCTGTTCGCGATCGCCGCGATCCTCACCTGGGCGCTCCCGATCCTCGGCTCGTTCGGGACGCGGTACGTCGGCAACGGCTACAGCGACGCGAAGTTCTACCAGTGGGCGGTCGGCTGGATGCACTGGAGCGTCCTGCACGGATCCGATCCGCTCTACACCACCAAGGTCTACGCCGTTCCGGGCACGAGCTTGGCCTGGGCGGCGTTCTCGCCGATCGGCGGCCTCGCGGTCCTGCCGCTCCGGTCGCTGTACGGCACGCTCGTGGCCACGAACGTCCTGCTCTTGCTGTCGGCCGCCCTCGCTGGCTGGGCCGCCTACCTCCTCTGCAACCGGGTGTCGCACGCGTTCTGGCCCTCGCTCGTCGGCGGATACCTCTTCGCCTACTCGGCGTACCTGACCGGGCAGCTCCACGGCCACGTGAACCTGGCCCTGATCTTCCCGGTGCCCCTGGCCGTGTACCTCGTGGTCCGATACGTCGAGGGCTCGTTCGGCAGGGTGGCGTTCGTCCTGTGGCTGACGGTGGTCCTCGTGGTGCTGTTCCTCAGCTCGACGGAGCTGTTCGCCACGACGGCGCTGTTCGGCGGGATCGCGTTCGTGATCGCGGTGATCGCCGCGGGCGAGCAGCGGCGGCGGGTCCTGGCGTCGATCCTGTACACGGGTCTCGCGTACGTGTTGACGGCGCTCGTCGTATCGCCGTACCTGATCGCGGCGATCCGCAACCAGCCGCCCGACATCTTCCACGACCTCGATCAGGCGTCGGTGGACCTGTGGGGGTTCGTGATCCCGCGGGGGCAGCTCCTCGTTTCGCCGGCGTTCGCTCGGGACCTCAGTGCGCGGTTCCTGGCCCACCCGATCGAGGACGGCGGCTACCTCTCGATCGCCCTCGTCGTGATGCTCGTCTGCTTCGCGGTCACGGAGCGGCGGCGGACGGGCACGTGGGGATTGCTCGCGTTCGTCGCCGTCGTCTCGCTGATCGCCCTGGGCCCGACGCTGCACGTGCTGGGAACGGCCTCGGTGCCGTTGCCGTGGCGTTTGGCGACGAACCTGCCGCTGCTGAAGAACGCGCTGCCGGACCGGTTCCCGGCTTACTCCGCCCTTGCCGTCTCGGTGATCGCCGCGATCTGGCTCGCGCGATCTCCGGCGCGGACGGCCGCGCTCCGTTGGGGGTTGGTCCTCGTGGGTGCCGTGATGTTGTACCCGAGCATGTCCAAGGTCGATCACCAGCCCCAGGTCGTTCCGGAGTTCTTCACGAGTGGCGCCTTCCGGGACGTGCTGCGCCCCGACGAGGTCGTGTTCGCGATCCCGGTGACGAAGGGGGACGAGCTGCTCTGGCAGGACGACGCCGATTTCGCGTTCCGGATGCCGCAGGGGTACCTCGGGCCGGTGCCGCCGGCGTACGCGGGCGAGCGGTTGAGCCACGGGCTGGCGTTGAACCCGCTGGATCTGCGCTTCGACTCGACCGACGACCTCGTGGGATACCTCAACGCGCACGACGTCACGGCGGTGGTCCTGGCCCAGCAGGGGATGGACGTCTTCGGACCGCTCCTGCGGTCCGCGGGTGGCGAACCCGTCTACACGGGGGGCGGCGTGGTCGTGTGGCGGGCGCCTTCGGGAACGTGGGTCGCACAGCGACCGGCCACCTGATCCTGAGCGAGCGCCCCGACGACCCGCACTATCATCCCCGGCTGTGACACGTCGGGGAGTCGTGCCGCTGATCGCGTTCGCGGTGCTCACGATCGGCGTGGCGTGCAAGAGCTCGCCCGTCGCGATCTCCGCCGCGGCCACCTGCCAGCTGACCGAGGTGAAGGGCTCCTCCGGCTCGAAGGACATCCTGTCGGGCGTCGTGCCGGCAGGACACGGCATGGTGGTGATCGGCACCCGCTACGCGGGATCGTCGGGCGAGCCGATGTACGCGAGCGGCACGACCGCCGCGTGGCGGGCTCGCGCGATCAAGGTCTCGACCCCCTTGTCCACCGAGATGGGGGAGGTCGGTGGCGCGGCGTCCAACGATCGCTGGGCCGTCGGCACGATCGCGCAAGCGGCGCCGCTGATCCTGTCGTGGAAGGGCGCGTCGTGGACCGAGCAGCACGTGGCGGATCCGGGCCCCCTCGAGGACGGCTTGTCCGGCGTCGGGGCCGTCTCGCGGAGCTTCGTCTGGGCCGTCGGGCGCCACGGGACCGACGCGGGCTTCCGCACGCTCGTCGAGCGATGGAACGGGGCCGGCTGGCGCACCACGCCGAGCCCCAACCTCGGGAACTCCGATGCGTTGAACGATGTGGCCGTGCGGGGCGCCAAGGACGCGTGGGCGGTCGGCTGGGCCGTCGAGGGGCGGATCTACACGACGCTCGCGCTCCACTGGAACGGCTCGGCGTGGACGACGGTCCCGACGCCGCACGTCGGCCCGGGCGATGCCGTGCTTTCCGGTGTGGCCGTGACCCCCTCCGGCGTCTGGGCCGTCGGCTGGATCTCCCGCGGCGATGCGTTCAGCCCGCTGATCGAGCGATGGACGGGTCGCGCGTGGGTGGTCGTGCGAACCCCGCTCGCGCTATCCGGAGCGGCCTTCACCGACATCGCCGCGCACGGCAGCACGCTCGCGATCGTCGGTCGGCGCTTCGTCGGAGGGCATCCGCAGCCGCTCGTCGTCCTCCGCACCGGCGGCGCGTGGCAGCTCCCCACCGTCACGCACGCCGCGGGCCAAGGATCCCTGTCGTCCGTCGCGTTCGGCTCGAGCGGCGCGGTCTGGGCCGTCGGGAACCAGGTCGACGGCAACGGTCAGGCGTCGTCGCTCGTCGTCTCCGGCTGCTGAGGGCTACGCCTTCGCGTGCCCCGGGCACGTGCGCTCGTGGAGCAGCAGCGGTGGCCGGGGCGGTTGCGAGAAGTCGAAGGCCGACAGCATGTCGCTGGTGTCGGCGTCGCGCGAGGTCAGCGTCGGGAGGTGGAAGACCGTCTCGATCAGACGCAGGACCGAGGCGAACTCCATCGTGTCGCCGTCGATGAACCCGCGCTTCGCCCACGGGGAGATGATGATCGCGGGCACGCGGGGGCCCAGTCCGTAGAGGTCGAGGTGCGGGGGCGGCACGTGGTCATAGAAGCCGCCGAAGTCGTCCCACGTGAGGATCACCGCCGTGGAGGACCACGCGGAGCTCCGCATGATGCGGTTCAGCGTCGCGACGGACCAGTTCTCCCCGTAGCAGATGCTCCCGGGGGGATGGTCCGACTGCGACATGCCGGGCGTCAGCCACGACACGGAGGGGAGCCGGCCGGCATCGAGGTCGGAGAAGAAGCGGCTCTCCGGAACGACGTGGCGGTACATCGGTGAGAACCGCACATGCCGGACCATCCGGAGCGGCTGCACGAACTCGTTCTGACCCCGGTACTCGTTCCAGGAGATCCCGGCCCGCGTGAGCAGGTCCGGCAGCACCGCGATGTCGGTGCAGGGCCACCGCTCGACCAGGGCGGCGCGTACCTGTCCGGCGGCGGACGCCCCCTGGGCCTCGAGCGTGTACATCGCCTGCTGTTGCTGCGGCGTCATCGTCGGGAAGGAGTACGCGGTCTCGGCCGGGTCGTCGCAGAACTCCCTGCGTGCGGTCCCCAGCTGCCCGGGACGTTCGTGGTCGACGAAGCGGCCCGACTGCGACGCGAACGTCCAGAGGTGCTCGATCCCGGTCGGCCCGTAGACCGAGCTGAAGAAGCGGTCGGCGAGGGTGAACCGCTTCGCGTACCGCCAGTAGTTGGGGATGTCGGAGCCGCGGTACTGGATGTAGCCCGCCTGCGCGAAGCAGTTCATCTTGCCGCCGTTCACCGAGACCAACCCGTCGATGAAGCTGTGTCCGACATCGGGCACCCGGTCCTTGGCGTGGGCCAGCGGGATCATCTTCCCGTCGCAGGTCGTGCCCTCGCGAGCGCCGTCCGCGCCGGGGAACCGGCCGAACATCGTGTCGAACGTCCGGTTCTCCTTGATCAAGAAGACGATGTGCTTGATGTGCGTCCGGGCCTGGGCGATCTTCTGCGGCGACGAATCGGGAACCGCTTCCGGCGCGACGTCCGCTCCCGGCTCGAGGTGTGAGGGGATCTGGAGCGGGGGGTCGTCCTTCGACGCGATGCAGGCGACGGCGACCGTCGCCAGGAGCGCGGCGACCAGGAGCCGCGGCGTCCGCGCTCGACGCGAGCTCCGGGAGGGCCGAACCATCCGGCGGAGGATACCCCGGATCGCCCCGGCGCCCCGATGCGCTGTGGCGGTCGTGACCTGGGATGATTCCGTGCCGTGGAACGCACGGAGGTGGTGACGGGGAGCGCGTCGCACGACGCCGCCGACGGGTCGCGCACGGTCGAGCTGCTGGCGATGGCCGAGCGGCACGCGGCACGCAACTACCACCCGCTCCCGGTCGTGATCGCCGAGGCCGAGGGAGCGTGGGTCACCGACGTCGAAGGCGTCCGGTACCTGGACATGCTGGCTGCGTACTCGGCACTCAACTTCGGCCACCGGCATCCGCGCCTGGTCGAGGCCGCGCATCGCCAGCTCGACCGGCTGACGCTGACCAGCCGGGCCTTCCACAACGACACGTTCCCGGTGTTCTGCCGCGAGCTCGCGGCGCTCGCGGGCAAGGACCTGGTGCTGACGATGAACACCGGCGCCGAAGCCGTGGAGACCGCGATCAAGACCGCGCGCCGTTGGGGCTACGACGTCAAGGGCGTGCCGCCCGACCGCGCGAAGATCGTGACGGTCGACGGGAACTTCCACGGCCGGACCGTCACGATCGTGAGCTTCTCGACCGATCCCTCGGCCCGCGAGGGGTTCGGCCCGTTCACGCCCGGGTTCGTATCGATCCCCTACGGCGACCTCGACGCGCTGCGCGATGCGATCGACGACGACACCGTCGGGTTCCTCGTGGAACCGATCCAGGGCGAGGCCGGTGTCGTGATCCCGCCCGATGGGTACCTGCCGGCCGCGCGCGAGCTCTGCTCCGAGCGCGGCGTCCTCCTGCTCGCGGACGAGATCCAGTCGGGCCTCGGCCGCACCGGAACGACGTTCGCGTGCGAGCACGAAGGCGTCGAGCCCGACGTCTGGATCCTGGGCAAGGCGCTCGGCGGCGGCATCATGCCGCTGTCGGCGGTGGTGGCCGACCGCGACGTCCTGGGGGTGTTCCGGCCGGGGGAGCACGGCTCGACGTTCGGCGGCAACCCGCTCTCGTGCGCGATCGGGATCGAGGTGATCGACCTGCTCCGCAGCGGCGTGTACCAGGCGCGATCGGCGGAGCTCGGTTCGTGGCTGCTGGCGTCGCTGCGCGACGCGGCGATCCCGACGGTCCGCGAGGTCCGCGGCCGGGGCCTGTGGATCGGCATCGACCTCGAGCCCGGCGCCGGCACCGCGCGCGCGGCATGTGAGCGGCTGATGGCGCGCGGGATCTTGGCGAAGGACACCCACGAGCACACGATCCGGCTGGCCCCACCGCTCGTGGTCGAGCGGGAGGATCTCGCGTGGGCGCTGGAGCGGATCGTCGAGGTCCTGACCACCGCCGGAAGGGCAGGAGCGGAAGGAGCGGAGCGATGAGCACGACCTCGGAGGCGATGGTGGTCCGGCCGCGGGCCTCGCTGGCGTCGGCGGAGGCGTTCCGCGCGGTCGGCGCGGTCGCGGTGGGCGCGATCGCGATCGGTGCCGCGTCGATCGGCGCGCTGGCCGTGAGCCGGCTGGCGATCAAGCGCGCCGTGATCCAGCATCTGCAGATCGAGGAGCTGGAGGTCGGCCGCCTGCGCGTGCGGGAGCTCCAGATCGATGAGAGGACGCCCGAGGTTTAGCCGGCTCGTCGTCGCGGTGGCGACCGCGCTGTTGCTCGCGTCCTGCTCCCGGACCGGCCTCGGCACGCCGGCTCCCTCGACCGGCCCTGCGTTCCAGATGACGGTGATCAGCCCGGTGCCCTGCGACGTCGGCGTGATCGCCACGGCCTGCGTGCAGGTGAAGATCTCGAACCTTGGCGACGAGGAGGGCGACGGGTCGTGCCGCCTCGTCTCCGCGAGCGGGGTCCAGGGCGACGTGTTCCCGGTCAGCGGGATCGGGCCGGGCGCGTCGCTCATGACCACGGCACTGTGGACCGAGCAGGTCCCAGATCCCCCGATCTTCTCCGGCGTCTGCGAGCCCGGGTTGCGGAGCTGACCTAGCGGGCGGTGCGATCGGCGCGACGGCGCAAGGTCCGTGCCTCGTCGGCCAGGCGACGGGCCTCCGCCTCGGCGGCCTCCGCCGCCTCGACGGCCGCCGACGCCTTCGCACGGAGCTGCGATGCCTTCGTCGAGGCACGCTTGGCCTCGCGTTCCGCCGCCGACGCGGCGCGCTCGGCGGCCTTCGCCTCGGCGTCGTCCACGGTCCGCGACGTGCGGGTCGGCTTCCGCCCGGCGGCTCCGCCCTCGAGGAGCTGGAACCCCTCCGGCACGCCGAGGCCGGTTCCGGGCGTGGCCTGGCGCTCGAGCGTCCCCTCCCGGAGTCGCTCGCCCAGCTCCGGATCGACGGAGGCCGCCTCGAACGTCGAGGCGATCGCGTCGCGGTGGGGGCCGGAGCGCGACCCGAGCGCCGCGGTCGCCGCGTCGGTCAGCGCGGCGACCGCGGCGCGACGGGTCCGGGTCGCCTCGACCAGGTCCTTCTGGCCGCCGCCGGAGATCGCCGTCCGTTGGGCTCGCCGGAGGTCGTCGCCCGCGCGCAGCAGCGCGGCGACGTCGTCGGGATGCTCGCAGCCGGCCACGTTGACCGCCCAGGCCACGACGCTCGGCTTCTTGAGTTCCTTCACCGCGGACGCGAGATCGTCCTCACCGCCCGCCTTCAGCTCGGCCGCCAGGGCGTTGCGCCCGGCGATGAAGTCCGCGGGCGCCGATCGGTAGAGCTCGGCCGCCCGCGACCTGGCCTCGGCCTCGGTGCCCATCAGTCCTGGGCGGACCATGCCCGGATCCGGACCAGCGCCACCTCGAGCGTCCGCATCGTTGCCGGGTCATCGAGGATCGCCGCGAGCCCGTCGGCGTGGGCGCCGCCCCGCTGCGCCGCCTCGATCCGTTCCAGCGCGCCCCCCGCATCCGTGACCGAGGCGATCACCTCTGCCTGGGTCGGCGCGCCGGCGCGCTGGGACACGGACAGGTCGTGGTCCTCGAAGAACCGCTCGAGCACCGGTCCCCAGCGCTCGCACAGCTCGCGGACATCGGTCGCGTCGTTGGCGTGCATCGCTCCAGGCTACGGGAGATGCGAGCATCGGCGCGTGGATCGGCCGAGGATCCGGCTCGAGCCCTGGGGCGCCGACGGTCTGCCGTTGCTGCGGGCCACGCTCGGGGATCCGGAGATGACCCGCTTCGTGGGCGGCCCCGAGTCGGAGGAGAAGCTCGCCGACCGGCAGGCCCTGTTCGAGCGGCTCGAGGCCGAGGGTACCGGGCGCATGTTCCGGATCGTCGACGGGACCACGGGCGAGGCGCTCGGCTCGGTCGGGTACTGGGACCGCGCCGGCGGCGACGAGGACGTGTACGAGGCGGGGTGGTTCGTCCTACCGGCGTACCAGGGCCGCGGCGTGGCCACCGCTGCGACGGGGCTGGCGATCGCGCACGCCCGTGCCGAGGCGAAGCACCGGTTCCTGCACGCGTATCCCTCCGTCGAGAACGCCGCGTCGAACGCGTTGTGCGCGCGGCTCGGCTTCACGCTTCTCGGCGCGGAGGACTTCGAGTACCCGCCGGGGCACACGCTCCGGTGCAACGATTGGCGGCTCGATCTGACGGCGCCGGAGTCCTCGGGCCCGTAAGGTTCCACCGTGCAGACGCCGCAGCGGCCACCCTACCCCTGGTACTTCTTCCTGAGCCTGCCGCTGATCGCTTTCGGCGTCTTCGACCTGGTGTCCTACGCGATCAACGGGCGGCTGCACGGGATGAACGTGGTGCTGTGCGTCGGGTTCATCGTCGCCGGTGTCGTGCTGAACAAGGTGGGCTTCCGCGTCGGGCGGCAGCGGATGGAGCGGGCGAGCGCCGAGCCGCCGGAGCCGCCACAGGAGTAGCTCAGCGGCCGAGCCGCGCGGCGAGGCCCCGAAGGTCGCCCTCGTCGTCGGTCCACGACTCGACGTCGCCGAAGCCCCGCTCGTCGAGCGCGGGACCGAGCGCGCGATCCTGGTCGCCGCCGAGCTCGAGCAGGAGCCACGCGCCGGGTCGGAGGATCCGTGCGGCGTCCTCGACCACCCGGCGGACCACCTCCAGCCCGTCGGCACCGCCGTCCAGTGCGTGCCGCGGCTCGAACGCCCGGACGTCGGTGGGCAACAGCCGGATCTCGTCGGTCGGCACGTAGGGCGCGACGGCCGTGACGACGTCGAAGGCGCCGGACCGGAGCGCAGCGCCGAGATCGCCGACGAACGCCGGCACGCCGTTGCGGCGTGCCGTGGCGACCGCCCTCGGATCACGGTCGACGCCGACCACGGTCCCGGCGTGCGCCGCCACGAGGTGGGCGGCGATCGCGCCGGCGCCGGTGCACAGATCGGCCGCACGTCCGTCGTGCAGGAGCACATGCGCGCGCCGGGCGAGCTCCTCGCTCTGCATCCGCGGGACGTAGACGCCCGGATCGACCCGGAGTCTGCGGCCGAGGAACGTCGTCGATCCGGTGATCCACGCGAGCGGCTCGCCCCGCTCCCGGCGTTCGACGGCGGTTTCGAGCCCGGCGTCGTCCGCGAAGGTCCCCACCAGTTCGTCGGCCTCGGCCTCTGCGGCGACGCATCCGGCCGCGGTCAGCCGTGCGACCACGTCCGCACGGGAAGTCACGGGGACGGGCGGCCCGGATCCTGCGTGCTCACGACGGCGGGACGCGGCCCCGGCGTCTGCCGGATCGAGCCGGCGCGTGCCCAGGCGAACAACACCACCGCGAGCACGACCACGGCGACCACGATCGTTCGATGCCTGCTCACGGATCAGGGCCCGATCGGTTCGGGAACCTCGAGTGGCTCGTGCTCACCCATCCGCCCGGACTCTACGCCCAACCCGATTTGACCCGGAGCGTGCTCTCGTCGGAGGCTCCGCGGCGTGGGCAGCACACCCGATGAGTTCATCTTGGCCGCCGCCCTGCGCAGGATGGACGGGGTCGGCGCTGCAGCCGCGGTCCTGGATCCACCCGCCGGGTGCTGGGCGATCCGCGTGACGCTGATCGAGGACGCGAACGGTTGGCAGGCCTTCCGGCGGCTGAACTGGCTACGGGAGAACGCCGGCGAGGTGCTCAGCTTCGCGATCGAGTGGACGGTCGGGCCGCGGCCGGTCGACGGGCCGATGACCACGATGCTGGTCGGGACCGAAGGCACCGCGAACATCATCGCGGAGCGGGTGCGCGACGAGCTCGTGTGGAGACGCGGGTGATGCGGCACTCACGCTGGTGAAGGAGTGGGCCCCCGGGGACTCGAACCCCGAACCTGCGGATTAAGAGTCCGTTGCTCTGCCAGATTGAGCTAGAGGCCCGCCGCAGGATACCAACTGCGCCGCACAGGAGTACGCTTCGCGCGGTCATCGTCTGTGGGAGGGCGGCATGTGGGACCGGATCAGGTCGAACCCCGGCGTCTGGGGCATGGTCCTGGGGGGCGCGGTCGGGTTCTTCGGGATGTACCTCCGGGTGCTCAAGCTGACCGGGCAGGCGGGCTCGACGTCGATCCGCGCGATCTCGACGTCGATCGGGACCACGCTGTTCTTCGGCGCGATCCTCGCGATGATCGCCGGCGCGGGTGTGGCCGTGACGAGCGGGCGCGGCTGGCGGATCTTCTGGTCGATCGTCGGGTTCCTGATGGGCCTGGAGCTCGCCGCGTTCGGCCTGTACTGCATCTTCTCGCCGCAGGACGCTGCGACGCGGATCGCGAACGCCGACGCCTACCAAGCGGCGACGGGGCTCGGCACCACGACGGTTTCGGAGTCGTTCAAGACCGCGTTCGCCGCGAACACGCTCTCCGCGAGCTGGGCGATCGGGGCGGTCGTCGTGACGCTTGCCGGTCTGCTGATTTTGATCGGGGCGATCTTCAGCTTCACGTGGAAGTACAAGGCCGCCGAGCGTTGAGGGCGACCGACGGGAATCGAACCCGCGACCCCCGGGACCACAACCCGGTGCTCTAACCGACTGAGCTACGGCCGCCACGCGCGCGTTCGCGCGATGCCACGATACCAACCGGACCTGCGCAGCTTGCCTGGGCAGGGGGTCGTGTGGCACCATCTCAGCGGTTCCTGAACGGCCGTTCAAACCCCGTGGACCCTGGTCCCGGGCGGCCGTCTCGCGAGGAGGCGAGAACCCCATGGCTCCGCGGATCCCGACCGGGTTCGACCTGGACAGGGTCGATCAACTGATCGCCGACGAAGAGGCGAAGCTCGAACCGAAGCACCGCGCCTCGATCGAGTACCGCGCGATCGCCGACCGCTACGTGGCCGGCGGCGTGGCATCCAGTTGGCAGGACTCCCCGCCGCACGCGATCTTCGTCGACCGCGGCCTGGGCAACCGCCTGTGGGACATCGATGGCAACGAGTACCTGGACTTCCACCTGGGCTACGGCGCGATGGTGGTCGGCCACGCCCATCCGAAGGTGGTCGAGGCGATCGAGCGTGCCGCCCGGCGTGGCACCCACTTCGCCCAGCCCACGAAGGACCTCGATGTGATCGGGGAGAACCTCGCCGACCGCTTCGATCTGCCGCTGTGGCGCTTCGCGAACTCCGGCACCGAGGCCACCCTCGAGGCGATCCGCCTGATGCGGGCCAACACCGGCCGCGACATGCTGATCAAGATCGAGGGGAGCTACCACGGTCACCACGACTCGATCATGTTCAGCGTCGCGCCGGATCGTTCGCTGATCGGCCCGCGCGAGCACCCGAACACGGTTCCGCAAGCGCTCGGCATCCCGCAGGCGTTCGCGGACCTGGTCCGGGTCGTCCCGTTCAACGACCTGACCGAGGCTCGGCGTGCCTTCGAGGAGAACCCCGGCCGGATCGCCGGCATGATCGTCGAGCCGGCGATGATGAACTGCGGCGTGATCCTGCCGGAGCCCGGCTACCTGCAGGGCCTGAAGGATCTCTGCCACCAGCACGGGGCGTACCTCGCGTTCGACGAGGTCAAGACCGGGGCGACGCTCGCCTACGGCGGGGCGACCGAGCGCTTCGGCGTCACCCCCGACGTGATCTGCCTGGCGAAGGCGATCGGGGGCGGCACGCCGTGCGGCGCGATCGGCGCCACGCACGAGCTGTTCCGTCCGGTCGTCGAGAACGAGTACGACATGGCCGGCACGTTCAACGGCAACCCGCTGACGATGGCCGCGAGCCGCGTCACGCTCACCGAGATCCTGACCCCGGAGGCCTACGACGGCTTCGAGCGTGTGGACAAGGCGATGAAGGACGGATTGAGTGCCGTCGTCGAGTCCTACGGCCTGCCGTGCCACGTCACGGGCGTCGGCGCGAAGGGCTCGGTGATCTACTCCGAGAAGCCGGTGCGCGAGTACCGCGACGCGATCGGGATCGACGAGCGGATCAGCTACCTCGCCTGGCTCTTCCAGCAGAACCGCGGCGTCTTCAAGTCGCCCTGGACGAAGCAGGAGACGTGGACGCTCTCCGTCGCGCACACGGAGGACGACGCGGCGCGCTACGTCGCGAACTTCGAGGAGTTCGCGGCCGCGGTCACGTCGTGACCGCTCCGGACGACGTCCGTACGTTCCGCGTCGAGGTCGGGGGCGGCCGCATGCTCGAGGTGCGGGCCGCCGGCCCGGCCGACGGCATCCCGCTGATCGCGCATCACGGCACGCCCTCGATCGGCCTCCCGTTCGGTCCCTACGTCGCGACCGCCGCCTCCCGGGGGCTGCAGCTGGTCACCGCGACGCGGCCTGGATACGCGGGGTCCACGCGCGATCCGGGGCGGACCGTGGCCTCGTGCGCGGCCGACACCGCCGCGGTGGCCGACGCGGTGGGCGCCGAACGGTTCTACGTCACCGGGCAGTCCGGCGGCGGACCGCACGCGCTCGCGTGCGCCGCGCTGCTGCCGGAGCGCGTGCTGGCGTGTTCCTCGACGGCCGGGGTCGGCCCGTGGGACGCACCGGGGCTCGACTTCCTGGCCGACATGGCGGAGGAGAACGTCGAGGAGATGACCGACGCCGCGCACGATCACGACGCGTTGATCGCGTACCTCGAGAAGATGGCCGGGATGTTCGAGACCGTCTCGCCCGAAGACCTCGCGGCCGAGCTGGGCGGGCTCGTCTCGCCCGTCGACGCCGGTGCGCTCACCGGGAACTTCGCGGCGCACGCGACGGCCATGGTGAAGGGCTCGGTCTCGACCGGCATCTGGGGCTGGTTCGACGACGATCTCGCCTTCGTGCGGGATTGGGGGTTCGCGCTCGAGGACATCGCCGTTCCCGTGTCGGTCTGGCAGGGCGGTGAGGACCGGATGGTCCCGTTCGCGCACGGCCGCTGGCTGGCCGAGGCGATCCCCGGTGCGCGCGCCTACCTGCTGCAGGACGAAGGACATCTGTCGTTGGTCGTCGGGTCGTTCGACCGGATCGTCGACGACATGTTGGACGCATCGGAAGGATGAACGAACCCATGGACACGCACACCGACACGGTCGAGATCGACCTCGGGCTCGTCGAGGAGCTCACGAAGCACGAGGTCGAGGCGCTGGACCGCAAGCACGCACGCTCGCTCAGCTACCGGGAGGAGGCGAAGGCGCACCTGCCGGGCGGCGTGTCGTCCTCCTGGCAGATGTGGCCGCCGCATCCGATCTACGTCGACCGCGGCCGCGGCTCGAAGGTCTGGGATATCGACGGCAACGAGTACGTCGACTACCACAACGGCTACGGCGTCATGGTGATGGGTCACGCCCATCCGAAGATCGTCGAGGCCGTGCAGCGGCGCGTGGAGCTCGGCACGCATTTCGCGCAGCCGACCGAGGACGCGTTGATCGTGGCGGAAGGCCTGGCCGAGCGGTACCGGCTGCCGTACTGGCGCTTCGGGAACTCGGGGACGGAGTCCACGCTGGACGCGGTGCGGATCATGCGCGCCGCCACCGGGCGCAACCTGATCATGAAGATCGAGGGCAGCTACCACGGGCACCACGACTCGCTGATGGTCAGCGTCTTCCCGCCGAAGGACCTGGCGGGCCCCCGCGAGCATCCGGTGCCCGTGCCGCAGACCCAGGGGATGCCCGAGGGCGTCGCCGAGCAGGTCGTGGTCGTGCCGTTCAACGACGCGGCCGCGGCGGAGCGGGCCTTCCGCGAGCACGAGGGACGGATCGCCGGCATGGTCGTCGAGCCGGTGATGTCGAACTGCGGCGTCGTGCTGCCCGACGCCGGCTACCTCGCGGCGCTGAAGGAGCTCTGCCACCGCAACGGCGCGATGCTCGCGTTCGACGAGGTGAAGACCGGCTTCACGGTGGCGCGCGGCGGCGCGGTCGAGGCCTTCGGCGTGGTGCCCGACCTCGTGTGCCTGGCGAAGGCGCTCGGGGCCGGCCTGCCCTGCGGCGCGATCGGCGGCACCGAGGAGTCGATGGCGATGATCCTCTCGGGCGAGCTCGAGCAGGTCGGCACGTTCAACGGCAACCCGCTGACGATGGCCGCCGCCCGGGCGAACCTGACCGAGGTGCTGACGCCCGACGCGTACCGCGAGTTCGACCGGATCAACGGGATCCTCTCGGGCTGCCAGGACGTGATCGACCGGTACCGGCTGCCGGCCTCGATCAAGCTGCTCGGCGCCAAGGGCTCGATCGACTGGCGGAAGGAGCCGATCCGCGAGTACCGCGATCTGTGGGAGATCGATGACCGGATCCCGCAGCTCGCGTGGTTGTGGCAGCTGAACCGCGGCGTCTTCAAGAGCCCGGGATCGAAGTGGGAGAGCTGGACGGCCTCGATCGTGCACTCGGACGAGGACGTGCAGCGCTACGTGGACAACTTCGAGGAGATGGCGGAAGCGATCACCACCTCGGGGTAGCCTTCGGCCGATGGCCGACCGCGAGGCTCCGGGCGACGCGAACGTCGACGCCGGCGGCGCGCCGCCGGCCTGGCTTCCGACGACGCTCAAGGACGCCCGCAATCAGCTGATCGTCGCGATCGTCGCGGGCGGCGTCGCGCTGACCTTCGTGTTATGGCTGATCGGACGGTTGGGGAACGTCTTCACGATCCTCGCGACGGCCCTCTTCCTGTCGTTCGCACTGGAGCCGGCCGTCGATCGCCTCGCGAAGCGGGGCTGGCGCCGGGGGATCGCGACGGGGTTGATCCTCCTGCTCCTGGTCGCGATCGGCGGGCTCCTGATCGCGCTGATCGTGCCCGCCGTGATCGCGGGGTTCAACCAGCTGATCCAGAACGCGCCGGCGCTGATCGACAAGCTCGCGCGTTGGCTGAAGCCGTTCGGGATCGATATCTCGACCCAGAAGCTGATCGAGGAGGTCCAGAGCAACTCCGAGCAGATCGTGAAGTCCGCGACCGCCCTCGCCGGCGGCATCTTCGGGATCGCCAGCTCGATCCTCGGCGGCCTGTTCCACTGGGCCACGGTGGGGCTGTTCACGTTCTACTTCGTGGCCGAGGGCCCGCGCCTGCGGCGCGCCGTCCTTTCCCGCGTGCGCCCGGATCGTCAGGAGCGCGTGCTCTTCGTCGTGGACAAGGCGATCGAGCAGACCGGCGGCTACTTCTACTCGCGGCTGTTGCTCGCGGTGATCAACGGGACCGGCATGTACATCGTGATGCGTCTCACCGGCGTGCCGTTCCCGGGTCCGCTCGCGATCTTCGGCGGCCTGATCTCGGAGTTCATCCCGATCGTCGGCACGTACATCGGTGGCGCGGTTCCCGTGTTGGTGGCGTTCCTCTACCAGGCGAGCGCCGGATTGTGGCTGCTCGGCTACATCATCGTGTACCAGCAGATCGAGAACTACGTGTTGAGCCCGCGACTGACGTCCAAGACGATGGACCTGCATCCCGCCGTGGCGTTCGCGGCCGTGCTGATCGGTGGAGCCCTCGGAGGCGTGCTGTTCGCCTTCTTGGCCCTCCCGGTCGCAGGTGTCGTCCAGGCGGCGGTGCGCGAGTACTCGAAGCCCTACGACGTGGTTGCCGATGAGCGGATCGGCGACGACGCCACGCCGAACGAGCCGAATACCGGGCGGATGCCGCGGCTCCGGCACAAGGACGAGGGCGGCTGAGGTTCAGATCGCCGGCGCGGGGCCTTGCTGCCCGGCCCGTGCGCGGTCGAGCTCGTCGAGCGCCTCCTGCGGCAACCCGTGCGCCTCGGCGGTGGCGCGCAACATGTCGACGTAGCGATCCGTAGGTCGCACGAAGGCCTCGGGGGAGTCGACCCAGAAGGTCGTGGCCTTCACGACGCCGTCGGGACCGGTGACCTCGACCTCGAAGGAGCGGTCGGCGTCGGCGCCGCCGGTGTTCACCGGCTCGAGGCGCGTCAGCTCGACGTCGTCCAGCGCCCACAGCACGCCCCAGAGGCTGGAGCGCGGATCGGGGACCGCGTTCGCGGCGCCCCCGCCCCAGCTGCGGCTGACCACGTTGAACGCCAGGCGGAAGCCGTCGAGCCGTCCGGGGCCCGCGAACCGCGCGCTCGGGGAGCCGGCCTGCATCTTCTCGGCGTTCATCCGGTCGCCGTAGGCGAAGAAGTAACCCATCGGCGGATGCTACGACCCGCGACGGATGCGCGCACATCGGGAACGTGGCCGCTCGGTGGACGGCTACACTCGGCCGGATGAACGGTCCGGTCGTCGGCGTGATCATGGGATCGCGATCCGACTGGGAGACGATGCGCCACGCGTGCGACACGCTCGAGGATCTCGGCGTGCGCTACGAATCCCGGGTCGTTTCGGCGCATCGAACGCCCGACGCGATGGCCGAGTACGCGAAGACCGCCGCCGGCCGCGGGCTCCGGGTCGTGATCGCCGGCGCGGGCGGCGCCGCCCATCTGCCCGGCATGACGGCCGCGCACACGACGCTGCCGGTGCTCGGGGTGCCGGTCGAGTCGCACGCGCTCAAAGGGATGGACTCGCTGCTGTCGATCGCGCAGATGCCGGCCGGGGTGCCGGTCGGCACGCTGGCGATCGGACGCGCGGGGGCGGTCAACGCGGCGCTCCTCGCGGCCGCGATCGTCGCGCTGCACGACGACGGGGTGCGCGACCGGCTCGCGCACTTCCGCGCGTTGCAGACCCAGCACGTGCTCGACGATCCCGATCCGGCGTCGGACCAGCCGTAGCGTGCGCGTCGGGATCATCGGCGGCGGTCAGCTCGGCCGCATGCTCGTGCAGGCAGGTGCCGACCTCGGCATCGCGTGCACGACGCTCGACCCGAACGCCGACTCGCCCGCGGCACGGGTCGGCCCGGCGATCGTGGGCGCGTACGACGACGCCGACGCGCTCGCGTCGCTCGCCGCCGAGGCCGACGTCGTCACGTACGAGTTCGAGAACGTTCCGGTGGCCGGCGTGCGGGCCCTGGCCGAGCGCGTCCCCGTGCATCCGGGGCCGGCCTCCCTCGAGGCCGGGCAGGACCGGCTCGCGGAGAAGCACCTGTTCACCGAGGTCGGCCTGCCGGTTCCCCTGTACGCCGCGGTCGAGGATCTCGCGTCCCTGCCGGAGGCGATCGAGGCCGTGGGCCTGCCGGCGGTCCTGAAGTCTCGGCGGCTGGGCTACGACGGCAAGGGCCAGGTGGTGATCGCCGATGCGGCGCTCGCCGAGGACGCCTGGCGCCGGATCGGGGAGGTGCCCGCGCTCTTGGAGGCCCTGGTCCCGTTCGACCAGGAGGTCTCGATCCTCAGCGTCCGCGGCCGTGACGGGGAGATCCGGTCGTGGCCGCTCGTCGAGAACGAACACGAGGAGGGGATCCTGCGGCGCTCGTTCGCACCGGCGCGCGGGGTGGAGCCGCCCGTCCAGGCCGCGGCGGAGGCACACGCCGGTGCGATCTTGGAGCGGCTGGACCACGTGGGGGTCCTGGCGATCGAGCTGTTCCGGGTC
>Ga0187785_10000143_pt1 | contig 26944 bp, 22 predicted proteins | sample 0815_BV2_4_20_MG_FD_132466 | JGI IMG/M metagenome (GOLD analysis project Ga0187785, IMG submission 132466) | Tropical peat soil microbial communities from peatlands in Department of Meta, Colombia - 0815_BV2_4_20_MG | ecosystem: Environmental > Terrestrial > Soil > Wetlands > Peat | place...
ACAGAAGCCCAGGCGTACGAAGTTCTGTCGAGCATCGTCAGGGCAGTTAAGTCTTACGATAGAAACCGCATCGTGGTGGCCTCGGGCTACTCCGACTACGCGAGGATCGGCTCGCTGTCCGCGCTGAAGCTGCCCGCGGTGGCAGAGAGGGCCGGATGCGACGTAGTCATGGTGGACACGGGCATCAAGGATGGAAAATCGACGTTTGAGTTCATGGACGAACCGGAGCTGCGGTCCTTCGTGGATAGCGCTCATTCTAAGGGCCTACAGTGTGCGTTGGCTGGCTCGATCAAGTTCCGAGACATCGATATGATCCGGAACATTGGCCCCGACATCATCGGCGTCAGGGGGTTGGTCTGCGGCGGAGACAGGAACGAGTGTATCAAGGCGGACCTTATCGACAGGCTTCGGGCCATGCTCAACTGAGTTTAGGTTATTAGCATACGACGATCGTTGCGGTTCTGATTGCTCAGAAATCCCCTAATAGTCGTGTGTTATTACATAACAAACCGGCCTCTGCTGACCGTTTGGGAAACTTATTAATACTTGGTCGGGTATAATCACCCAAAAGGGTATATGGTGATTAACCGTGTTCTCAAAAAAATTGGATGTACCCCTTGGGATTACGTTTGACGACGTGCTGCTTGTGCCCGGCCGGTCGTTTGTGGAGCCCGACCACACAGAAGTAAAATCGAGGTTCTCGAAGAATATTGGCCTTAATGTCCCTATCGTTAGCGCTGCTATGGATACTGTTACGGAGGCTGAGATGGCAATCGCTATGGCCAGGGAAGGCGGTATCGGCGTCCTTCATCGCAACATTTCCAGAGAGTTGCAGGTCGAGGAAGTGCGGAAGGTCAAGCGGGGAGAGGAGATTATCATCCGGGATGTTGTTACTGCTAATCCTCGTCAGACTATCGAATCGGTCTGGCGGGCCATGTCAGAACAGAGCGTTACCGGATTTCCCATCATCGATGACGGCAAATTGGTCGGTATCATCAGCCGTCGCGATATAAGGCCGATCGTCAAGACCGAGCCGGACCGGAAGATCGGCGAGGTGATGACCAGAGATGTTGTGACGGCCGCTGAAGATGTCCGGGTCGACGAGGCTATAGATATCATGTACGAGCATAAGGTTGAGCGGTTGCCGGTGATAGATGGCAAGGGCAGCCTGATTGGCATGATCCTTATGCAGAATATCCTGGAGCGCCGTCAGTATCCTAACGCCAACCGCAACGGCGACGACCAGCCGAGGGTCGCCGCCGCGGTCGGACCGTTCGACATTGAGCGAGCTATCGCCCTTGATAAGGCGGGCGTCGACGCGATCTGTGTCGACTGCGCCCATGCACACAATATGCGTGTCGTCGAGTCGGCACGTCGCATCAAAAAGATGGTATCGGCAGATGTAGTCGTGGGCAACATCGCTACCAGCGAGGCTGCCATGGAATTGGCCACTTTTGCTGACGGGATCAAGGTTGGCGTCGGCCCTGGCTCTATTTGCACGACCCGCATCGTCGCCGGCGTCGGGGTGCCGCAGCTGACGGCCATCGCTGCGGCGGTGGACGTGGCGAAGGACTGCGACGTTCCGATCATCGCCGACGGAGGTGTCAGGTATTCCGGCGATATTGCCAAGGCCATTGCTTCAGGCGCCGAGTGTGTCATGTTGGGCAACCTGATGGCCGGCACCAGAGAAGCTCCGGGTAGACTGATTACCATCAAGGGCCGGCGCTATAAGCAGTACCGGGGCATGGGCTCGCTTGGCGCCATGGCCGGCGGCGAGTGCTCCGACCGATACTTCCAGAGCGAACGGGAGATCGGGAGGACGAAGTTCGTGCCTGAAGGGGTCGAAGGAGCTATTCCCTACCGGGGCACGGTCTATGATACGATCTACCAGCTGGTCGGAGGCCTGCGCTCGTCCATGGGCTACTGCGGCTGCAGCAACATCGCTGAGATGCGGGAGAAGGCTCGTTTTATCAGGGTAACGCCGTCAGGCATGAGCGAAAGCCACCCCCATGACATCCTGATCACTGACGAGGCGCCCAACTATCCACTCTCCAGCAAGTTTTAACCTGGACCAAGAGGGCGGGGCGGGAGGTCATCGTCCTTTAGGGTGGGGTGAGAGCGCAGCCTCTTTGTCCCTTATCCGGTTTAGCCTCTATAATTGTACGTAAATTATATGTTATCAATCTGCTTGGCTACAAGGCCGAAAGTGCTGGTAGACGGCTCGTCAAAGTCGAACCCAAGGACACCACTCAACGGTGCTCTAAATGCGACGACATCGTCAAGAAAACACTGAGAGACAGAGTTCACGATTGTCACCGCGGCTTGTATATCGATGGAGACTAACGCCGAAGTCATCATACTCATCGCAGGGATGGGGCGTTGCAGCGCCTGCGGAACCAACGCCGCTGCTCCATCTAACTGTGGAGGAAGGCATTGGCGATGAAGTAGGAAACCACGTCGTGGATGATGGGTGGTTCACTCCTTTGTGCTTTTAATCTGGCGGTTTGTGTGGTGAGAGTCTGTTGGGGTGCCTTCGGTGTGAGTCGTCGGCTTCTTCGTTCTACTGGACAAAGACTGTGGGTGCGGTCCGATTTTTCAGTTATTTTTTGATGTTGGGTCGGAGTTTCTGGGCACTATAGCTAAATGCAGGCAGTTCCAAAATAGTCTCTTGTTGGGATAGTTGGTAGCGTGTGACCGGCGGTAGCTCTACTGGTTGGGGTATCGCCGGTGGTCGATGCGCCCATAATACTGTGTATCGGCATGTGTTGATGGGATTTTTATCGAGCCCCTTAAACAGATCAAACGAAACATCTATATACTATTAATACTAACTTCGTGTTAATGGTAGTATGGATACATCAGACCTGCTAGATATACTGGGCAACGAGAACCGAAGAAATATCCTGACCCTGCTCTCATATCGCCCGTGCTACGTGACCGAGATCTCCGAAGAACTCAAAGTCTCCCCCAAAGCCATCATCGATCACCTAAAGATCCTTGAGGAAGCAGGGCTTATCGAGAGCTACTTCGATGAACAAGGACGGAAATATTACGAGATCGCTAACAATGTCAGGATTGAGGTCTCTATATCACCCATCACCTTCCAAGTGGAAGTCACGAGGGTAGAAGCCGGAGAGGACGAACAGATGAAACTGCGCGACCAATTTAAGCAGAACCGAATCAACAAGGACCTGACCGGCTCTCTCAAATACCTGTGTAGCGAAGCACAGAAGCTTAACTACACTAGCATCGAACTCCGGGAAACGCAGCGATCTGTCCAAGCCATGCTATCAGAAGTCACGGGCATGTGCATTGAAATCATCAACCAAATCGCCTCGGACCAAATCGAGGCGGAGGTCCTCTACATGCTCGTACGAGGTCCCATCAGCTTCGAAGATATATCCGACAGACTCCACATCCCCCACCAGGTAGTCAAAACGGAGCTAGCGAGGCTAATGAAAAAGGGACTGGTAACCTACAGAACAGGCCTATGGAGCATATCACAATAATAGAACAACTATAAGGAGAGGTGTCACTGAATGGCTGATAAAAACGACGTCACACTGAAAATACAGGAAGCCTACCACCGAGATGTAGGCCGCGGTATAGCACGCATTGACATGGAAACCATGAGACAACTTGGCATGGTCAGTGGCGACATCATCGAAATCGAGGGCAAAGGAGCGACCGCTACCGCTGTTGTCTGGCCCGGCTACCCGAGCGAGGAAGGAAAAGGCGTCATCCTCATCGATGGCAACATCCGATCCAACGCCCGAGTAGGCATCGACGATCGGGTAAAAGTCCGGAAGATACAGGCAAAGAAGGCAGAGCGTATCACCCTCGCGCCAACACAGCCGGTCAGAATCACGGGCGGCGAATACTACCTACTGAAGCTCCTAGAAGGGAGACCGATCTCCAAAGGCCAAACCATAAGGGTCGAAATGCTGGGAAGCCCCATGACCTTCGTGGTCACCAACACCCGCCCCGCAGGCACAGTCATCGCCGATATGAATACCGAAGTGAACATCAGCGACAAGCCGGTCGAGGAAGGCAAAGCCGAGAAGGTCCCGCATATCTCCTACGAAGACATCGGCGGTCTACGAAGAGAGATCAGCCTCGTCAGAGAAATGATCGAACTGCCGCTGAGACACCCGGAAATTTTCCAGAAACTGGGCATCGAACCGCCCAAAGGCGTGCTGCTATTCGGACCGCCCGGAACAGGCAAAACCATGATCGCTAAAGCCGTGGCCAGCGAGACGGACGCTCACTTCATCAACATCAGCGGCCCGGAAATCATGTCCAAGTACTACGGCGAGTCAGAAAAACAGCTGAGGGATATCTTCAAGGAAGCGGAGGACAACGCCCCATCCATCATCTTCATCGACGAAATCGACTCCATCGCCCCCAAGCGTGAGGAGGTCACCGGAGAGGTAGAGCGCCGCGTGGTCGCCCAACTCCTATCGCTCATGGACGGACTGCAAAGCCGAGGCCAAGTCGTCGTCGTGGCCGCGACCAACCGACCGAACGCCGTCGACCCGGCACTACGCAGAGGAGGCCGATTCGACCGAGAGATAGAGATCGGCGTACCCGACAAAACCGGCCGCCTCGAAATCCTGCACGTCCACACCAGAGGCATGCCGCTCAAAAAACTGAACGAAGTCATCGCCAAGTATCTGTCAGAAGCCCTGAGCGTCAAGGACCTATCGGAAATCATCGAAAAGCCAAAACTCAACGAACTGCTCAGGAATAAAAAGTTTTACACCGAACTCATCAACGTAGCGACCAACGATAAAGACAACATAACAGTAGTTCAGCAAGAACTGCGGAACCTGCTAACACACGCAACAGACGCCAGATACGAAGACAGCAGCGATTCTGAGGAGATCATAGACCTAAAGAGAAAGCTCATCGACGTATTATTCAGGATCATCCAGAGACACGACGAAGAAAAGTTCGCGAAGAATGACGTCGAATTCATTCAAGACCACCTCAGACTAATCGAGAGAACGACAAAACAGAGGATCAACTATGACGAAGTCAAAAACAGCGACCTCATCAACAACTCCGGCTTCATTAAGAGCGTGATCAAAGGCCTGGGAAAAGCCAACGACCCCATCGACAAAATGGGCATAAAAGAACTTCACCTCAAACTATTCGAAGAACTGGAAAAGATAAAGCAAAAAGAAAACGAGACCAACAAGACCGACTACGTCGATCTAGAGAGGATCGCGGAGGTCACCCATGGGTTTGTAGGCGCCGACATAGCTGCCCTATGCAAAGAATCCGCCATGCACGCGCTACGCAAAATCCTCCCCCAAATCAACATCGAGGAAGACATCCCCCAAGAGGTACTGGATACACTGCAGATCACCGGCGATGATTTCACCGATGCACTGAAAAACATCGAACCCTCAGCAATGCGAGAAGTGTTCGTCGAGGTGCCGGACGTGCACTGGACAGACGTCGGCGGCCTGGAAAACGTTAAGCAGGAACTCCGCGAAACCGTAGAGTGGCCGCTGAAATACAAAGACGTCTTCAGCATCACCCACACAACCCCGCCGAAAGGCATCCTTCTGTTCGGCCCGCCAGGCACCGGCAAAACACTGATCGCTAAAGCGGTCGCCAACGAATCAGAGGCCAACTTTATCAGCATCAAAGGCCCGGAAGTACTATCCAAATGGGTTGGCGAATCCGAAAAAGCCGTACGCGAAACCTTCCGCAAAGCTAGACAGAGCGCCCCCACCATCATCTTCCTAGACGAGATCGATGCCATAGTGCCCACCAGAGGAGCCGGATCCGACTCCCATGTCACAGAGCGCGTCGTCAGCCAGATGCTGACCGAACTGGACGGACTGGAAGAACTGCATAACGTAGTCGTCATCGCAGCGACCAATCGTCCGGATATGGTGGACCCAGCGCTGCTGAGACCCGGAAGACTAGACCGGCTCCTGTTCATACCCAGACCAGACGAAAAGTCGAGAGAACAGATCTATAAGATCCACATCGCCGGCAAACCAATCGGCAGCGACGTAAACCTTGAAAAGATCGCGAAAGAAAGCAAAGACTACGTGGGCGCTGACATCGAAGCCGTATGCAGAGAAGCCTCCATGCTCGCCATCCGAGAAAATATCACCGCCGGCATGAGCCCCGAAGAGGCGAAGAAAAAGGCCGAAAGCATCAGGATTAACATGAACCACTTCAGAGAAGCCCTGAAACAGGTCAGACCGACACACACAAGAGACGCGTTCGGACGGTACGACAGCGTCGCGGAACAGTTCGCCCACCACATAGCAGGCATACCGATCGATAAAGCCGAGGCCAGCGACAACAAAAAGAAAAAGCCCGCTAACACGGAGAGAAAGCCATCCAAGATCAGGACAGCGCAATAACCGATCATGCGTAAGAATGAATAATCAAACCAAGGATGTGATAAAAAATGGCAGACAATAACCCGAGACGAAGAAGAGAACCCAAAGACCCCTTTGATATATTCAGAGACATCGACGACATGTTCAACGAGATGATGAAGGAGATGGAGTCCGGCGAGTTCAGGCAGAACGGACCGTTCTTCTACGGCTTCTCCTGGAACCAGCGCCCCGGCGAACAACCCGAAGTACGCGAGTTCGGCAACATCCACCCCGGAGAGAACGCCATAGAAATCGGAGAGAGAAAACCGCTAATCGATGTCTTCGATGCCGACGGCACCTTGCAAATCGTTGCTGAGATGCCCGGCATAGAAAAAGAGGACGTCGAACTCTCGATCGACCACAGAACACTGGAAATACGCGCTTCACACGGCGATCGCCACTATAACGAAATGGTCAACCTCCCCTCGGACGTGGACGAACACAGCGCGAAAGCGACATATAAAAACGGCGTGCTCGAGGTCACCCTAAAGAAGAAGTCCGGAAGCAAGAGAAAGAAGATCAATGTCGAGTGAGGCGCCTACTCGCCTACTCGCATCATTTTTAAATCCAATCCAAACATACCATTATCTTACTACCCTTACCCTCTGACAGACAGACAAACCGGCAAAAATGATATTATCTTTAGCCACCTTTCTCATATGGAGCTAGTTCGAGATGGGAGTCGATTTAAGCGACCTGGTAACGCCAAGCGAGATCGAACTGAAGGAGCTAAAGGACCGCACAGTGGCGATCGATGCATACAACACGCTGTATCAGTTTTTGAGCATTATCCGACAGCAAGACGGCGCCCCACTGGCGGACGACAGGGGCAACGTGACATCGCACCTGTCAGGCATCATCTACCGGGTAACCAACCTCGTCGAAGAGGGAGTGAAGCCAATCTTCGTATTCGACGGGAAGCCACCGTCATTCAAGGCCGAGACCATCAAAGCCCGGATGGAGGTACGGGAGGCCGCAAAACAACTATATGAGGCGGCCCGGGCGTCAGGCAGCGTAGACGCGTACCGCTACGCCCAAGCTTCGACCAGCATCAACAAGCAGATCGTCTCCGATTCGAAGGAACTGCTTAGCTACATGGGCATCCCCTTCATTACGGCGCCTTCCGAGGGCGAAGCACAGGCAGCACACATGGTATCAAAGGGCGCAGCCGATTACGTTGGCTCCCAAGACTACGACTCGCTGCTATTCGGAGCCCCCCAGGTGGTACGCAACATCACCATCACCGGCAAGCGTAAGGTGCCCAGAAAGAACATCTACACGAATGTCAAACCCGAGGTCATCGAACTCCAAACCGTGCTGCAAACACTGCAGCTGACTAGAACAGAGCTAATCATACTTGCCATCCTCGTAGGCACCGACTACAACCCGGGCATATACAAGGTCGGACCCAAGACCGCCCTAAAATTAGTAAAGAAACACAGCGACAATATGCCCGCCATCCTGAGCGAACTAGGACAAACCATCGAAAACTGGCAAACCATCAAGGAATTTTTCTTAAAACCCGACGTCACGGACAACTACAACATCAAATGGGGCAAGCCCGAGCCTGAGAAGGTCCGACAGTTCCTGTGCGAGGAACACAGCTTCTCAGCCGACCGGGTCGATAAAGTGCTGGAAAGACTCACAAAAGCGGTTTCCGAGACAGGCAAACAGAAGACACTATCGTCGTGGTTCTAACCCCCAACCATTATTTACCCTAAGAAACCCCCCAACAAAGTTCGAATGACAGAGTCTAACCGACTATCATAGCACTTTCGGCCGACGACACAATAGCCAAACAGACCATGCACAACACACCAAGGCTAAACATTTACGATCAATCCGAGTGGAGAGCGAGCGAAAGCCCACGATTAAAATCGCGGACCCTCTAGCTCCATCATAAAAATTCAATCATCGTAAAAATTCAAAAAGGCTTTAACATTAAACGCTGTTTATTACTACTCAAGAGGTTATCATATGAGCGCTAACGAGGAACTCTCATCGAAACTGAAATTGATCCTAAACCTGAAGGGCTCGCCCGTCGCGGTAAAGCTGGCCCGGACAAAGGAGGACATCCCGGCGGGAATGGAGGAGATCGGGGAGAAAGTGAGACACTGCGAAATGGTGCAGAAGGCGAGACATGGGGACTCTTTCTACGCCACGATCCATAAGCACGCCTGCACCGGCGGCGCCGCCGCGATAGGGCTCGCCGAGATCCCGCCCAAGATTGAATCAGGCGAGTTCTATTACGGACTGGGCCGTTTCAGCACCCGAGGAGCGGCAAAACGCACCATGGACGCGGTGGCAAAGGTAGAGGAGGAAATCTACGCTACGGTCTACGCGCCGCTGGAGAAGGCGACTTTCCAGCCGGACGTTGTAGTGATCATCGGCAACCCAGCACAGCTGCTCCGGATCGCCCAAGCGAACCTCTACGCCCTCGGCGGCCGAAACTACGTAGACTTCGCAGGCATCCAATCCGTCTGCGCCGACGCCGTGGCAGAGCCTTATATCACCGGCGATGTCAACGCCACCTTCGGCTGTGACGGTTCCCGAAAGTACGCCAAGATCGCCGACGACGAGCTTATAGTAGGCATCCCGGGTGAAAAGATGGAGGTCATCGTCCACGCGCTGGAAAAATTCGCGGTAAAAAAATGAGCATACACAAGCATACCCACATACATTCATGTAGTGACGACCCCCACGATTAAAATCATGGGCTTCTGATTCACACCAACGCCCCATTGCCGCCCAACACGACCATTGTTGGTTTCACCGTCAATGCTCAGCGTTTCACGCTACGGACATTCATAGCAACCAGCTACGTTGAATTCGGTGATAAGTCTAACTGGCTCATAGCACTAACCGATGACAAAGGTTAGACAACTACCATGATGTACAAGGATGGATTTGTATGGCGTCTGGAGGTGGATTCATCCCACGACTCTAGTCGTGGGGTTTCCCACCCACGGCCTCCTAAAAAAGCTATTTTTTAACTTGATTATGAGGTCGTAAAAAATGCTAGTTTCTGATTAATCAGCAAGCATGCGTGTTAACGATGTTTTCTTGATTATCAGCATCTTCACTCACCCCTGAATAGCCTCAGATTTTTATATAATCCTGCACAATTCGTTACGCGGCGATGATCCTATTGTGACGTCGAAGAATAAGTCCTTGGGTTTTTTGTATCTGGTACTCTCGGTGATGATCGGTCTAATTTGTGCGTTGTTCGGGGTTATCATATCCAACCTCGCATTTGTTCTATGGGACTGGATGTCTGGGATACCGGATGCGGGCTCTATCCCCGGCGTGATCTTCGGCCTGCAGCGTTTGGCGCTATTTATCGTCTTTGCGGCCGCGGCCGGCGTTTTATCGACAAGGTTTTTGAAAAATGACAGGCGAGAAGCTATTGTTTCTGGTGCGGTCGCAGGGGCTTCTATGGCGGTCCTGCTGTTCCTGCTTCTGGCCCTGCTCATTCTCAACCCTGTTGTAGTGTACGATATGCTGTCCATGTCGCTGCCACCGTACCTGGTCTCGCCAAGCCTGTACGATTATTCTGGGGATCAGCAGCAGCGGCTCGGTGTTATTACTCACGCCTGGCCTATGTTGTTGACCATGCTTATCCTGTTCATTGCGGTAGCCGCATATGCGGCGTACTGGTCGTGTTTCGGCCGTAAGGGCCGGCGTAGGAAAGAGCCGAGGAGCCCGTTCGTCGAAATTACCATGCTGATCTTGGCGGTCTTGCTCCTTCCGGCCGCTGTTGTCGCTGCGGCAGTCTCAGAAGGGGGGTTACCGCATCCGACCCAGATTAACTACGAGGCCCAGCTGGTCACTAACGAAAACCCGAATGCTACTGTGATAGCGGCAGCGAATGCCGGTTACCTAGACTTTACGCTGCTGGACAGCCCGGGCGCCCGCTATCTTGCTACTGGGGAGCCGTTCACGATGCTGATCAACGGCCGGGCGGCCACGAACCAGAGCCTGGCCTCCGCCAGCGGACTGCAGGTTGTGGTCGATCCGCCTCAGGGCCTGTCCAGCGCAAGAGGCTCGACCCTTCGGATCACTGGCATCAATACATCAGACCAAGTGGAGATCAGTGCCAACTTCCGGGACGGGTCCCATAAAGTGATCATTCGCAGCTGATTTTTCGTTTTTTACGGTTTCTAATGCTTTTCATCATGAAGCGTTCACATGGATATGGTGCTATAGGTTGCGCGACCTGTCCGAAATGGGGGACTTTGCGGCAGAAGCCGTCAAGCACGATACGGTGTCTTTCGTCGTATGGCAGAGGGATGGCTCCATACTGACGGCCAACCCCCAGTTCTTCAAGCTGACTGGGCACAGACCGGAGGATCTGGAGCGGCTCCGTTGGCCGGAAAGCTTCGCCGTAAAAGGCTCCAGGGCCCGCATCCTATCCGAGATGGATACACAGGATCTCGGCATGGATATCCGCCGTCTGGAGGAAACCCTGATCAGGGCGGACGGTACGACTATACCTATAGGGCTATACGTGCACCGGTATCGACAGTCGAAAAGTTCTGTACCGATCTACTTTGCATTTCTGGATGATATCACTGAGCGTAAGAAAATAGAGGACCGGCTTCGGCTGACTGAGTTCGCCATCGACAGGTTTAAGGACCCATCGTTATGGGTAGACAGCAAAGGCAGGATCATCTACGTTAATCAACAGGCAGGTGAGATGCTCAGCTATTCTCGAGAGGAGTTGTTATCCATGTACATCTGGAATATCGACCCGAATTATCCTCTGGAGAAGTACCGGAAGCTCTGGGAGGAGATCAGAGCGGCCGGGTCGTCCAAGTTTGAATCGTGCATCGTTGCCAAGGGAGGCTTCACCATAACCGTAGAGGTCCAGGTGAGCTACATCCATTTCCGTGACCAAGAGTTTCTGCTTGCCTTTACTAGGGACGTCACTGAGCGCAAGCGCTTTATCGAGTCGCTGGCCGATAGTGAGGCGATGTTCCGGGTCCTCTCCGAGACAGCCTTGGCCGCTGTATTGATGAGCAGGAACAACCGCTTCGTCTACGCGAATCCCATGGCCTTAGAGATCACCGGCTACAGCTATGACGAGTTCATGCGCATGCCCTACTGGGAGCTGATCCATCCTGACTACCGCGAGGAAATAAAGCGGTACGGTGATCTGCTGCTGGCGGGCAAAGCCCTCACCGGCAGGTTCGAGATGAAGCTCCTGCGGAAGGACGGGAAAGAGCGGTGGTGCGATGTCAGTGTGGGGCCCGTCATGTACAAGGGGACTATGTCAGGGGTGATCACGGCCGTCGACATCACAGAGCGGAAGAACGCCGAGCTCGCATTACGAGACAGCGAGGAGAAGTTCCGGGTGATGTCTGAGCTATCGCCGGTGGCGATCTTCATGTATCAGGGGGACATGATGATCTACGCGAACCCATCGGCCGTCGGGTTCACCGGCTTCAGCTATGAGGAGATCGTCCATAAGAAGTTCTGGGACATGGTACACCCGAAGTACCGGGAAATGGTAAAACAGTACGGCCTGGAGAGGCAGCGGGGGCTGCCGGTCCCGATCCAGTACGAGATTCAGTATGTCACCAAGGACGGCGAGCCCCGGTGGGCTCAGTTCACCTCGGGCCAGATCGAGTATCGGGGCAAGCCCGCCGGTATTGTCACCGCCATCGACATGACAGATCGGAAGCGGAACGAGATTGCCCTGAATGAGGCCCGACTTCAGGCCGAACTTTATGTGGATCTGATGGGCCACGATATCAACAATATGAACCAAGCGGCTCTTGGATTTCTGGAGTTGGCGCAGGGCAGGATCGAATCGGGGGAGCCGTTGAGCGGCGGCGATCTGCAGCTGATCTCTGGCGCCGTAGAGTCATTGAAGAGCAGTTCAGGCCTGATCGATACTGTGCGCAAGCTCCAGAAGGAGAAGAAGGGCATCTACTCGCCGCAGGAGATCGAAGTCGACCGGATCCTGGACGGGATCCGATCTAGGTTTTCCAGAGTTCCGGGGCGGAATGTCACCGTTGGGATGTCCGTCAAGAGCCACTGTCGGGTCAGGGCCAATGAATTGCTACGAGATGTGTTCGGTAACATCGTCGGCAACGCTATCAAGCACTCCACGGGGGACATCACCATCAACGCCTCTACCCGGGAGGTCGTCGAGAACGGCGTCCGATTCTGTCGAGTGGAAATCGAGGACACGGGACCGGGGATCTCCGACGATCGGAAAAAGGCGATCTTCGATCGCTCCACTCCTCAGCGGGGCAAGCTGACCGGGAAGGGCCTAGGCTTGTACTTGGTCAGAACGCTAGTGGATGACTATCATGGAAAAATCTGGGTGGAAGACCGGGTGCCGGGCGACTATACTAAGGGGTGCAAGTTCGTGATCCTACTGCCGATCTCCTCGAAGGTCCCGGGCGAAGCCGACGGCCAAGCCCGGGCGTGAGCACCGGAAGCGTAACATTTTTTGTTGGACTTCTTTTCGTCATAGGCCTGCCGACCAAATATGCCTCCACTCGACCCTGGAAATACGCCGCGAGTCGCCGAGGCGACACCTAACCCTGGACGGGCACAGCCCATTTCTCCAACTTATCCACGGCCAGATACAAGATCTTGGATAGACTCAATAGGAAACTGCCCTTAATCTTCGATCTCCCCTTTAATGTTCCAACCGAAAATTTTCGGTGAGATTTCACGCATCGGGGCCTCATCTCAGCGAGAGCCTGGAGAGTGCGCCCACTTTTCCCTGTAATCCCAGCCGACTTGGGTTAACCTACAATTTCACAGCAAATCAGGACACACCTCGAAACGTGGAGACCCTGCAGTCAGCTCTCCAACCCATTCACAACAAGATGGCCGCCTCCTCAAACCTATCCAAGACACCGTCCCACCTGTTATGAGCCCCGCGCAAACCCCCGCATCACTGCAGAACCGTTTAGATCCCTAATCGACGACCGGGCGCCATTCCTCGCCTGGCGACAATACACCGCGAACCCCGCCCAAAAACTAGCATGTAACCAATCTAACCTTCAGTCCATCTACACTGACCAAGGATCCACCATAGACACCCAATTCCAATCTGACAGGATTGTCATCCAAACTTCGAACTTTCAGCTTCGCCAACCCACCAAAGAGCCATCCACACATAGAGTTTCAGCAAAAATTTTTACACTCTCGAGTACTGGTCGGTCTGTGTCACCTGTTTGGTTGAAGTGTATCCTTATTTTTCTTGTAGGCCTTCTCAGTTGGGGACTTTTGTGTCTCTCTGATCTCTTTGTGGACGTCGATGATGCCTTTCTCGGTCTTGGCCAGTTTTTCCTCTGTCTTCCGGATCTTACTGTCTGTCGTTTTTCGCTCCTGTTCAGCCTCTGCTACGTGTTTTTCCACGTCTTCCAGCTTCCTGGTCGCCTCTAGGAAGTGTTCCCCGCTTTGTTCCGTATCTTTGAAGATCTTCTTGCTGCGTTTCTCCTCTTCCTCACGACGCCTGATCTGCTCTTCCAACGATCGCTCCATGGCGCTCATCTCCTCCTGTCGGCTCCGTAATTCGGCGTCGCTTTCTGCTCCTCTACGCTTTTCTTTCTCAGTCGGGCGGTCCGGATGGATTGTTCGCTTGTCTTCCTGGTCTCCTCCTGGGCCTTTTCCGACGCTTTCGCGGCTCTCTCGACTCCGTGTTCGACCTTCCGCAACGCTTCGGCCTCTTTTCGAGTCAGATCGTCGGGTCTGGATTTTTCTTTTGCCTTTGCAGCCATTATGTCCGCTGCTTTGTGCGCGTGTTTTTTGGACTCTTCAAGGTGCTTTATAGCCTCCTCGCCGCGCCTGACCGCTTCCAAGTTCGTCTTTTCGGCCTTTTCGGCCTTTTCCTTCTGCAGCTCTGCCACGCTCACCCCTCCGTAGTTGCGGTTTCCATGCCCTGTTGCGCCTTGCTGACCAGTCGGATTATCATATAGCCAGTTCCCAGCAGGGTATCCGGATTGCTTACCGATTTGCTGGCGGATATTCTAAAATTGGCCATAAAAATTCTCGATCTAACCAAGCATATATTTATATAAATAGTCTATCGGGTTTTTAACCGACCGGGGTCCCTCGTCGGTCGGTGGTGTTGGAGACTTCGGGGCCTTTACAAGCCTGCTATTCGCAGGCCGGCAGCCTGATTATGAACCGTACGCCTTTCGTGTGGTCTCCGGGCACCCGGTCCTCGACCTCGATCCGTCCCTTGAAATCCTCGATCAACGATCGTACTAGCATCAGGCCCAGTCCGTGGCGTTGCTTTTCTTTGATGGATTTCTTCGCTGATCCGGTGAATAGGGTTTTCTTCTGCCCGTCCGGTATCCCCGGCCCGTTGTCTTCGATAGTGACCCTGCAGTACCGTACGCCGTCCTCTGTGAAAGGTGCCGATCGGATATCGATGGTCAGGGGTCTGTCCGGGGATGAGTGCTTGATCGAGTTGCCGACTAAGTTCCCGAATACTTCATGAATCAGTTCGTTGGCGACGACGCGGCAGTCGCCATTCTGGCTAACCTGGATAGCTATGTCTCTTCCCTTGGCGCTGGAGAAGTCGTTTTTCACCCGGTCCAGAGCCGTGGACAGGCAGATCCCCTCCAGCTTCAGTCCCTCTGCCCTGCCCGATCGGAGTTTTTTGACGTTCTGGATGAGCTTCGAGGTGTTCTGAAAGGCGTCCAGCGTCCGCTCAAGCAGCTCCTTTTCCTCCGGGCCGATCCGCGGGCTTCCAATGGCCAGCTCCAGGAACCCGGTGCCGATCTGGTTCATGTTGGCGATATCGTGGGCCATTAGGTCGAGATACAGCTCGGCCTGGGCATTGCTCCGGGCCAGCTCCTCTTCCGCCTCCTTTCTCTCGGTGATGTCCAATGCCGTGATCAGGCCCGCGGGACGGCCTTGGTATTCCACCACGTTCCCCCTGTGTTCGATCCACCGTACTTCGCCCGTCCGGATCCGGTATCGGGTCTCATACTGCTCCTGGATCGGCTCGTGTCGCAACCGGGCCATGGCGATCCTCTCCACCCCGGCGCGATCCGATGGGTATACCCAATCCCAGACCAGCATCTTCCGGAGCTGGTCCCCACTGTAGCCGGTGATCTGCTCCAGCTGGGGGTTGAAATAGATTAGCCGAGCGTCGCTGTCATACATGAAGATCGCGGCCTTGCTTGCCTCCGCCACCACTCGGAACTTTTCCTCGCTCTCTTTCAGGGCGATCTCCGCCTTTTTCTCCCGGGTGACATCGAAGATAAAGAGGTTATACTGGATCTTCTCCATGGTGGTGACGACGCTACCGCTCAGTTCGACATAGCGGAGGTCGCCATCCTTCCCAACAAGCTTAGTCTCAAACCGGTTGATGTTTCGGCTTCCCCCAAACGCCCCCAGCACAATCTTCCTGAATTCAGGGACGACATCGGGCGATACCAGATCCAGGATACTTCGACCCTTCAGCTCTTTGTAGTTATAGCCAAGATAGTCCACGATCCTAGGGCTGATATACGCAATCCGTCCGTCTATGTCTATGGTGATGAGAAATGCTACGTCTCTCTCTCTCTTTTCCAACTGTGATTTTTCCAACTGTGATCCGCCTCGTGATCTCAGATAATAATGTTCATCTCGCAAAATTTATTTTTATGCTGTGATACTCGTGATTCGGAGAAAAAAACGAATGTTGTGCTGCTACTGGGGGGAGGTAGTTGGGATGTTTCGGATGTCTGCGGGTACGGGGCTTCGGTCGGAACAGCTACTATCGGCCTGCGTCAGGCCCTTTGTTTTCCTCTTCGAGGGCCGGCAGCCTGATTATGAACCGTACGCCTTTCGTGTGGTCGCCGGGCACCCGGTCCTCAACCCGGATGGTACCGTGGAAGTCGTCTAGTAGCGATTTCACGATGATAAGGCCGATGCCGCGGCGCATGCCTTTCATGGCCTTCTTCCATTGGTCGAACATGTGCTCCTTCTGTTCGTCGGGTATGCCGGGGCCGTTGTCCTCGATGGCCACTTCGCAGAACGTTTTGCCGTCGATCATGGCCTTCGCGAGCCGGATCTGGATCTCGATCGGGCCCTGTGAGTGCTTGATCGAGTTGTTTACGATGTTGGAGAACACCTCCTTCAGCAGTGGGTTGCCGTTGACGAAGCAGGTCCCGTTCGGATCTGCTCGGATAGTGACATCTTTGCCTGCGCTGTGGGAGTAGCTCTCCATCACCTCGTTCAGCAGGTCTCTGAGGTTGATCCTCTCTATAGCTGCGTTTTCCGCTTTTCCGCTTTGCATCCGTTTGATGCTGGAGATGAGTTCTGAGCTTCGGGCGAAAGTATCCAGGGCTTTTTTCAGCCCGTCTCTCTGGGCCTCGCCCAGTTCCGAATCCTCGATGGCCATCTCTAGGTAGCCCATGCCTACCATGTTCATGTTGTTGATGTCATGGCTCATCAGGTCCAGGTACAGCTCGGCCTGTTCACGGGCGGCTGTGATCTCCAGCTCGTACCTTTTACGCTCGGTAGCATCCCGCGCGATGATGCAGCCGTTTTCCTCGCCGGCGAACCTGACGTAGCTGATGCTAACGTCGACAGGGATGGCTTCTCCGCCGTACCGGTAGAGCTTGGCCTCCAGAAGCATCGAGCCCCTCTCGGCGATTTCCTTCCAGATCTCCTCCCATTTCTTCGGGTTGATATTGGTGATGTCAGTGATGCGGGACAGCAGCATTTTTTCCTTGTCATACTTCAGCTCGTCGATTGTGATCTTGTTCATTTTTCTGATCCGTCCCGCCGGGGTCGTCCAGATGACATAATCGGTCAGCTTGTCGATCGTGAATGCAGCGAGGCCTATGTAGCGCTCGTAATGCTTGCGACTTGTGACATTATACAGGACGGCGACCACGCCCCCCTCCGCCCGTGGGTATACGAAGGCCTCATACCAGATGTTCTGCCGCCGGGAGTAGTGATCGAAGGTCAGCTTCCGGCCCGCTTCTATGGCTTTATGGAAAAGCCTGTATAAGATGTCCTGAGATGAGACTGGATAAACGTTCCAGAGGGTCTGTCCGACCAGTTCCCCCCGAGACTTTCCGAAGAAGCGCTCCGCCTGCCGATTGACGAACACTATCTCGTAGGCGGCGTCGGTGGCGAAGACCGGGTTTCCCATGTTGTTCAGAACGGAGGCGGCCTGCGCATCTAGCTGGCCCGCCTTGATGATCGTCTCCTCAAACGTCTCGCTCAGCGCCAGGTCCATGATGCAGGCGGTGATCCGGCAGGTTTTCCCCTGGGCGTCCCCGATCCTTCCCAAGTACGCTGTAACCGGCACCTTGGCTCCCTCCCGAGACATGAGGCTCGTACAATAATGTCGGAACTGCGGCCGGTCCTGCGCCACTTCCGTCCGCCAGTCCCCGGGAACGAGGTCGATCAGCAGCGGTATTGCCTGAGGGCCCAGATCCTGGTAGCCGAGCAGCTCGAGAAACGCCCGGTTGCATGATATGGCCTGGCCTTCGGGGGTCAGCTCGACGAAGGGCAGCGGTATATAGTCAGAGTTGATGATAGCTGGATCTCTCCTATCTATACACTTGTCCGTTCGTCGCACCTTTCGCTCCCCCTCGCCTGCCTGCCACCACAAGGCTTTTCTAGCTGGTAAACTTGATCTGTAGCGCGCTGTTGAGAGCCAGCGCAATCTGGTTGGCGAACATCATCAGCAGGTTAAGGTACTCCTTGCCGGCCTCGATATTCTCGTGGTCCTCCACGTACATGCAGAGCACGCCGATGGCCCGGTCGTCGATCAGCAGCGGCATCGCCACGAGGACATCCCCTTCAAAGCCCTTGATCTCTTCGGCCTTGAGGTTGTCCTGTTTCGATGCTATGTCCTCCACCAGCTTGCCCTCTTTACGTTTGAACGTCTCGCCGACTATGCCCGAGCCCGGCGCCGTGACCAGCTTCTCGATCACGCCCTCCGGGAAACCGCGCTGGGCGACGACCTTCAGCTTCCGCTGTTTCTCGTCGTACAGATATACCCAGAGCGCTCTGGCCTCGAACTCTTTTTCCACCAGTTCTAGGATGGCCGCGGCGATGGTCTCCAGTGAGGTCGAGCAGAGGATGATCCTGCCCAGCTCGTTCAGCGGCGCACGGGCCAATCGGACGGCCACGGCGAGCTGCTCGCCGATGCCTGAGTAGAGCTCCATGTCATCAGCCGAAAACTTGTCTCGATCCATGCTATAGAGCTCCAGCACCCCGATGACCTCGTCCCGGTAGAGCAGCGGAATCCCGCAGATGGATACGATCCCGACTCGGGATAGGTCCGTCATGGGCCGACGCTCGCTAGTCAGGCTGTTGATGAAGTAGATCTCCGCGCTGCGGGCGATCGTGCCGGTGAAGCCCTCCCCAACTTTGACCATGCTATGGGATTCGACGAACTCCCGTGGCAGATTCTTGCTGAAGGTCATCATAAGCTCAGGCTGCTGCTCCTTGGTTAGATAAATAGAACCTGCGTTTGCTCCTGTCACCTTGATGGCCACATCCAGGCCTTGCTGCAGCGTGCGGTTCATCGACGTCGGCCGGCTTACCAGGGTCGTGATATTGTAGATGGCAGAGATGATCTTGGACTTCTTGAGCAGCGTCTGTTTAACTTCCACCTCTTCGGTGATGTCTCTGAAGAGTAGCATGGCTCCGTTGCACTCACTCCGGCTGCCCAGTATGGGCACGATGTCGAACTCTAGGGAGCGCGTGTGACCGTTCGACGCGGTATACTTGAACAGATCCTCATGGTAAGCGCTGCAGGTTCCCATCACTTGGAGGATCTTGGCCGTGATCTCCTCCGCTCCCAGCCCCACTTCCGGCAGTATGTTCTTGATGCTCCTGCCCACTGCGTTACCGCTCGTGATGCCCCACATCTGCACAGAGGTCGGGTTCCAGATCGTGATGACATTGTTATGGTCGATGGCGATCAGGCTCTCCCGCATGCCCTGGATGACGCTCTGGTTGTAGGCGATGATGGAGTTCAGCTGCTCGGTCCGCTCCTTCAGCTCGTCGTTGGTGGTCTCCAGCTCCTCGTTGATCGAGCGCAGCTCCTCGTTGCTGGTCTCCAGCTCCTCGTTCGTCGACTGCAGTTCCTCGTTGCTGGTCTCCAGCTCTTCCGCCGTGGATTGCAACTCCTCGGTCGTCGTCTCCAGCTCCTCATTGGAGGCCTCCAGCTCGGCGTTGGTGGTCTCCAGCTTCTCGTTCAGCGCCTGCAGATCGTCGTTCGACTTTTCCAGCTCCTGGCGCATATTGCGCTTCTCCGACACGTCGCTGACGATCATGATTACACCCAGCTTTTCCTTGGACGGGCTGATCAGCGGCACGATGGAGATCTCCAGGTATGTCTTCTCTCCCGCGCCGCCGGTAGACTCGACCTCGCCGACCTTCACAGGTCTGATGTCTCGCAGCGCCGTTCCAATCTCATCCCTGATGCCGGGGATCCTCTCGCCCATGCCAATATCGAAGAAGTTCCGGCCCACAGCGTAATCGGTCTTGATGCTCCACAGCCCCTCAGCGCCGGAGTTCCATGTCACGATCGTGTTTTCCGTCGTGATGACCACGATGCCCAGGCTGAGGTTCTGGATGACGCTCTGGTTGTAAAACTCGACGGCGCTGAACTCCTTGCGAGCCTCCTTGACCGCCTGGTCGATCAGGCTCTCCTCCAGGAATGTGGCCCGCCGCTCCGCGGGCGCCATACTCGGGATGGCGCCAGCCGCTTTCTCGAACATCCGCCACTTCTTGTTGACTGGCAGGAATAGCTTGGAACCTGACAGCATGGACTCGGACTTGCCGAAGAAGATATAGCCGTACCGGTTCAGGGCGTAGTGGAACTTGATGACAAGCCGGCTCTGCAACTCTATCTTAAAGTAGATGAGCACATTGCGACAGATAATGAGATCGAGGTGGGAGATCGGGGCGTCCATGATCAGATCCTGCCTGCCGAAGGCGATCATCTGACGGATGTTCCGCTTGATCTTGTAGCTGTCGTCCTCCTTAATAAAGTAACTCTCGATCTGCTCCTTCGAGACATTCTTCATCCTGTTGAGGCTGAACGTGCCTTTTCTGGCCTCATTCAGCGCGTTCTCGTCGATGTCCGTCCCGTAGATGCGAATCTCATAGTCGCCGATCGAGTCGCCCAGCTTATCCGCCAGCAGAATGGCGATAGAGTACGCCTCTTCGCCTGAGGCGCAGCCAGCGCTCCAGATTCGGATGGCTTCACCCTTCTGCTTGCGGGCGAGGATCTTCGAGATCACTTCCTCCCCGAGGACTTCCCAAGCTTCCGAATCCCGAAAGAACTCCGTGACGTTGATGAGCAGTGTGTCGAAGAGCCTATTATACTCTTCCGGGCGCTCATCCAGATACCCCATGTACTCCTCGTAGGTGCTCAGGTGGTTCTCGTAAAGCCTCTTATTGATCCGGCGCTGCAGGCTGGCCTTCTTGTACTCCCTGAAGTCGTAGCCACGCTCCTCAAAGACTTTCTGCAGCAGCGCATCGAGGTTACCTTTCACGTCCGCACTCCTGTCATCTACATTTCCCTCTCCGTTAGTCATTAAAGTTCCTCTCTGCTGATTGTCAGCTCGATAATCGCCTTCGAGATGTCCTGGACGGGAATGACAAAATCCACCATGCCTGTGGCGATGGCAGCATCCGGCATCCCAAAGTGCTCGGAAGTCTCCTTATCCTGCGCGATGGTGGTGCCTCCTTTTTCCTTGATGGCCTTGATGCCCATCGCGCCGTCCCGCCCGGTCCCCGACAAGATTATACCGATGGTTTCTTCTCCGTAAGTAGCCGCGACCGATTCGAATAGCAGGTCGATCGACGGCCGGGAAAAATGCACGAACGCGGTTGAAGTCAACGAAACATTGCCGTCACTCACGAGCATATGCTTGTTCGGGGGCGCGATATAGACGGTCGAAGGCTTGATAATCTCACCATCAGCTGCCTCCTTGACCTCTAATTTGCTCCTACGCTGCAGGATCTCGGCCATCAGGCTACGGTGCCGTGGATCCAGGTGCTGCACGATCAGCAAGGGGATTGGTAGATCTGGCGGCAGGCCCGAGAGAAGAATCTCAAGCGCCCTGATCCCGCCTGCTGATGAGCCGATTGCCACAATGCCGAACTTGCCCATAAGCCCTCGTTAAGTAACTGCTAGGATATATACATGTGAAACTTATAACAGATAAATGTTGGTAATCATCTATATTAATATAAGAGAACTGTGTGGCGGTAATAGTCTCCATCACACCCCTTAAATTTAAAAATAGCTCCTGATAAACCCCACCATTTCGCTGAATAGTGTGACATGGTCGTCCTCGGGGTATGGCATTTCCCTCTGGTCGATCTCCAGTGTGATCAGCCCGTCGTATTTGTATTCATGCAGCCTGGATAGCAGCATACCGAGCGGCAGCAGCCCGAAGCCTGGGAAGATATGGCCTCCGGTATTGTGGCCGCCGTAGTCGCTAAAGTGGATGTTCCTAATCCTGGGGATCAGCATGTCGCACGATAATAGTATATCCATGCCGGAGGCGGCGCAGTCCGACACATCGAAGTTAATAGAGATATCGTGCTCGTATGCTAGGTCGCGCAGCCGTTTCAGATTGAAGAGCGGCCGGGCTATGCTCATCTTGGATCTGCAGGAGTTCTCGATCGCGACCTTGCTCCGGCCGAACTTTTCACCGTATTTTTTGATCTGATCGATATACAGCTTCTTGAGCGGCCATCCCAGGACCGTCGCCTTCGGCACCTTGAAAACCAGCAGCTCGGGATTGACCTCTTCGATGGCCCGGTGATCGGCCGTATAATCAAACAGATAATAGCTGATCGGGCTCTGCGCGATCATGCTTTTGATGGGCAGGCCATGCTCCAGGGAAAGCAGTTGGATTCGATCGCAGTCCGGGCCTATATGGCTTCCGTCCATCTCTACGCCGTCGAAGCCCGCCCTTTCGGCCATGTCAAAGGCTCTTTTATAGCCCTTGAACCCTCCCCATGGTCGCAACTGTAACAGGACTTCAGGCATATGGCGTAGATAGTCCAGCCAAAAATATAGCCCCTTTTAAGGGAAAATTCACATATTATAGTATTTTTCCGTGATTTTGATATTAACGTCTCCAACCATTTCATATTCCTTGGACGAGGCGTCGTGCCGTATGATCCTGCGCTCCACATGATAGCCTCGGTCCCGCAGGATGTCGCCGATCGGTATTACGCGGCCTCTGATAAGTTCAATGAACTCCGGGGGGTTGGATGCGATATCCATCTCAACTACCGAGTGGACGATGACCTTTTCCGCCATCACGAACTCGGAGATGCGGTAGATCGTGTTATCCTTTTCTTCCTGTCCGATGACCTTGAACTCCACGTTCGCGTAGTTGTCAGTTAGATATCTGGTCGTCGACATGGTGGAATTGATCAGAATGTGATACCAAGACACGATGTCTTCACCGGAGGGAAAATGTTCGGACGAATAAATAGAGTTGAACATCTCAATAAGAGATGTTCAATTACTTATATAGCTTTTTTGGGCTCAATTCCTTGCTTATGCTTTAACGTAGAGGGTACCCTTGCCTGCCTCTGCGCGGTCGCCGTTGAAGACGCTGAACATCATCTTCTTGCCGTCCAGCTCGACTTCTTCGGTTCCGTTTGCAGTGAAGCCGGGCATCATTGTCTTGACGCCGCCGAGTACGAATATTGTGCCTCGAACCATCTGAGCTCCGACGCGGGCGTCTGCGATGCCGTGGATGATGATCCTGCCGCCAGGCTCCTTGGATTTGACATCCCTGCCGGCGTGGATGCCGGCGTTGAAGGTCACGTTGCCCATGATGGTGATGGTGCCGCCAATCATGTACTCGCCGAGGTCGTTGCCGGCGTTGCCCTTGACCAGGATGTTACCGCCCTTCATGCCTCTCCAGTCGCCGCGGTATGCTGCGCCCAGGTAGTTGCCGGCGTTGCCCTCGATGACGAGGTCGCCGCCCTCCATCTGGATGCCTGCGAACGCGTCTGCGCTGCCCTTACAGAGGATGCTGCCGCCTTTCATCCAGGCGCCGAGGTACATGTCCACGTCGCCCTTGCAGAGGATTGCGCCGTCGGTCATCTTAGAGCCGATGTACTTGACCCTGGGGACGTTGCCGTTGACCACGATGGCCGTCTCGGTCGCCGTGGCGCCGGTCTTGCCGCCGATGTCGAAGAACTTGCCCAGCCGGTGGGTGGTGTTACCCTCCCATACCGTCATGTCGGCGATCTGCTCCAGCGTCTTGCCGGCAAAGTTGTCGGGGGTGATGCAGTCAGCTTCGAGTACTAGGTACTTCTCGCCGTTCGGGGTTAAGGTGACTTTTTCCATTTTAGTTGCCTCCTGCCAGCGGGCCTGCTTTTATGACCTGCTGATGCGGAGCGTAGTTCTCCTGCACCGGGTAGTTGTTCAGGGTGAGCGAGTAGTATTTCAGGAACTTCTCTACGATGTCGTTGGTGACTTCCTTGTTGTTGAAGTTGTCTGCGTCGGTCCAGATGGTGAACTTTGGCACGTCGACCGCTACTACTTCGCCGTCCTTGACGACGACCTCGCCTGCCTTGATGGTGTACGCGGCGGAGCCGAATGCCTTAACTATAGCCTCAGGGTTCTTGGTTACGTCGGTAGTCTTTAGGTTCAGATCATAGATCGAGACGTCTGCGTCCGCTCCGATGCCGAGGTGGCCCTTGGTCTTTGACATGCCGAGCGCCTTGGCCGGGCCTGCCCTAGTCATCTGGGCTATCTCATACATGGACATCTCTCTGGAGATCTCAGCGATCTTGGTCTTTTCCGGCACCCATCTGTGGAGGGTGGCCATCTTGTCGTCCCTTGCCTTTTTGCTCATGAGCCAACTGGTAATCACCGGATATCTGGTGAACGGTCCTGCATTCGGGTGATCCGTTGTCAGGAAACACTTCATAGGATCCTTGACGAGCAGCGCAAGCTCAAGGCCTACCGCCCACTGCCTGCCGAAGACACTGTTCTTCGGGTCGTATACGAAGGGCACGACTCCGGAACCGGTCTCCAGCTCAACGTCGAGGTTGCCCCACTTCAGGTGGTTAGTAGTCGACAGGGAAAACTCGAACGGGCCGTCCGCGGTCATCGTTGTCGTCTCGTCTAAGGTGACGAATCCAACATCGATGGTTATGTGGTCATGGGAGTTGACATAGTCTGCGATGGCGTCCGCCTTTGATACCATGTCCCCCCATTTCGTGCCGCCATATGAGTTGAACTGGGTGTGAGTAAAGTGTATATTCTGGGTTCTGCCCGACTTCTTGTTGGTAGTGATGCCCTCGGTCAGCGCCATGGTTTTCAGCGTGGTGGTATAGTTGCCTGGGTGGCCCAGGTTGTTACCGTGCAGGTGGATCGAGTGCGGGAGTCCTAGCCGCTCGTTAGAGGCGGCAAGGCCCTGGATGATCTCCTTCGGCGTAACGTCGAAGTAGGGGACTGGATCGTCGATGTCCGTACAGTTCTTGCCCCAGCCCCATGCCTCTGTGCCGCCGGGGTTAACGATCTTAACCGCGCTGCCCTTGGTGGCCTTCAGCATCCAGGCGACGTATGCGTCCAGATTCTCGGGTTGGTTCTTCTTGATGTACTCCATGACCAGCCAGTTGTTGCCAAGTAAGGTAAAGGCGGACTGGTCGATGATCGGGGTGTCGTGGATCTCCTCGTGGGTGTGCCTCGCTAGGAGGGGCGGCATCGCTGCCTCATTGACGAAGGTGTACCCGAGCTTGGCGTATCGGTAAGCGGTTTCGAAGGTGCTCGGTACTGAGAACCCACCGCCTGATCTGAGTAAGCTCGTGCGGGTAGTCATCGTGTCGTGGAGCTTGTCCTCCGGCCTGAACATGCGGCCCACGTTGACCTTCGGTCCTGCGACGTGGGTGTGTATGTCCACTCCGCCTGGCATGACGATCTTACCCTTAGCATCGATGACCTTTGCCTTGGTGGAGAGCTTGGAGGGCTCAACGATCTTGCCATTTTGGACAGCGATATCCTTGACGTCGCCCTTAACGCCGTTTAACGGGTCGAATACGAACCCGTTTTTGATGAGGATCTCATTTTTTGGTGTAATTGGGTTTGCAGACATGATTCTAACCTCTCACTGTCCATTTTTCTCTGCCCTGATCTCCTTGACCTTCTTCAGGACTTCTTCAACACCCACTATGTCGGTTGTCGGAGTCTCATGTGGATCTATCCGGATGGTCGGGATCTGTGCATAATACTTCATGGACGATACTGGGAAGTGTGCGTCCGGATACGAGGCAATTACCAGTGCGGCATCGCACTCCTGCCTCCGAAGAATGTCCTCGTCGGCAGCTGTCTCTCCCTCCGGGTTATATCTTGCGTCTCCTCTGGAGAAGTCCATGGCAAGCGGGAGGAAGCCCGATTGCCACGTCCTGACCTGGCTGCAGTTCTCATAGATAATGGGGTCTGCGCCGCTGTTCTCGACTTCGCCCAGTGTGCAGCACGGGGCGCTTGCTGTTCGAATCATTCTCAGGTCTCCAATTTTTTTGGCCCGCGGTTAGTTCTTCTGAACCGGGGCTGCTTCTACTTTCTTACCAGCGCTTATCTTCGAGATCTCTGCCAGGTCGTCGTCAGCGATCGCAGCTTCACCGTGGGAGTGATCTGCTGCTGATTTGACCTTCTTCGATACGGGGCTTGGGCCAAGTTTCTTGATATCGTTGACCATGTTCTTGACGACTTCCGCCCATAGGGCACCCTCTGATGCCGAGACGAATGTCATCTTGAGTCTCTTGCCGTCAATTCCCATCTCTTCCAGGACCTTCCTGGTCAGGGCGACGCGGCGCCTGGACTTGAAGTTGCCTGCAATATAGTGGCAGTCGCCGATGTGGCAACCTGACACCAGTACGGCGTCCGCGCCTAGGCTGAATGCCTCCATGATGAAGGACGGGTCTACACGTCCGGTGCACATGATACGAACGACACGGACGTTAGGGGGATACTGGGTTCTCGATGTGCCCGCCAGGTCTGCGCCTGCGTAGGTACACCAGTTGCACAGTATACCGAGTATTTTTGGTTCGAATTCGTCAGCCATTTTATACACCGCCTGCCGGAGTGAACAACGCAGCTATCTGCGCCCTGATCTGTGGGTTGGTGAAGTGCTGCATGGTGATCGCCTTGGATGGGCATGCTCCACCGCAGGTGCCGCAGCCCTTGCACATGGCATCGTTCAGGTTCGCTTTTCTATGGCCTTCCTCCAGGTCGACCATGGTGATCGCCTTGTACGGGCATAGGCCTGCGCATACGCCGCAGCCCGAGCACAGGGTGTCGTTGACCTTGCCTGCGATCGGCTCGAGCATGACCTTGCCCTGGTTGATGGGTACGGATGCCGCTGCAGCCGCGCCGGCCGCTTGCGCTACTGTGTCAGGGATATCCTTGGGGCCCTGGCAGCAGCCTGCGAGGAAGATACCGTCGGTGGAGGTCGAGAACGGGTTCAGCTTGGGGTGAGCCTCGAGCAGGAACAGGTCAGAGCTTCTGGAGATGATGAGCTTGTTCCTGAGCTCTTCGGTCGACTTCTTCGGGACGATGGCGGAGG
>Ga0187785_10000144_pt1 | contig 26932 bp, 33 predicted proteins | sample 0815_BV2_4_20_MG_FD_132466 | JGI IMG/M metagenome (GOLD analysis project Ga0187785, IMG submission 132466) | Tropical peat soil microbial communities from peatlands in Department of Meta, Colombia - 0815_BV2_4_20_MG | ecosystem: Environmental > Terrestrial > Soil > Wetlands > Peat | place...
CGGCGACGTGTTCGACGCGATCGCCGCGAGAGGGTTCGTGCACGGGTTCACGTGGTCGCACCAGGCGCTGGGGGCGGCAACCGCGCACGCCGTCCTCACCCGCCTGCGCGACGACGGCCTGGTGGACCGCGCGCGCGACCTCGGCGCGAAGATCCGGGGCGACCTGGCCGCCGCGCTCACCGACGTCCCGATCGTGGGCGACGTTCGCGGAGCCGGCATGCTGATCGGGATCGAGCTGGTCGCCGACCACGACACGAAGGAACCGTTCCCGCGCGCCGAGCGGGTGGTGGAGCGCGTCGTGGCCGCCGCGCGCGAGGACGGGCTGCTCCTGTATTCCTCCTCCGGGCACGTCGACGGCACGGATGGCGACCTGATCGTGCTGGGACCGCCGTTCGTCCTGAGCGACGAGGAGGCGGTGCTCCTCGTCGAGCGGACCACGTCGGCGATCCGCTCGGTCGCGTGAGCGACCGCGTCGGGCTCGTGGTGTGCCCCCAGGCGCGGATCTACGACCACGGCCCGGAGCACCCCCTGCGCCCCGACCGGGTGCTCCTGACCTGGGAACTGATCGCGGCGACCGGCCTCGACGCCCTGCCGAACGTCGAGCGCCTGGGCTGCGCGCCGGCCGACGACGACACGCTCGAGCTGGTCCACACGGCCGCGTTCGTCGACGCGACCCGGCGCGCGGGTCACGGTGAGGACGGGAACTGGGGGGCGTTCGGCTACGGCCCGGGCGACAACCCGATCTTCCCCGACATGCACGAGGCGGGCGCCCTGGTGGCCGGCGCGTCGGTGCACGCGGCCGAGGCCGTCTGGTCGGGCGCGTGCGACCACGCGTTCAACGCTGCCGGCGGGTTGCATCACGCGATGGCGGAACGGGCCTCCGGCTTCTGCGTCTACGACGATCCGGCGGTCGCGATCGCCGTGCTGCTCGCCGCCGGCGCCCAACGGGTGGCCTACGTCGACGTCGACGTCCACCACGGCGACGGCGTCCAGGCGATCTTCTGGAACGACCCGCGCGTGCTGACGATCTCGATCCACGAGTTCGCACCCTGGATCTGGTTCTTCCCGGGCACGGGGGACCGGAGCGAGCGCGGCGGGCCGGCCGCGCCGGGGAGCGCGATCAACGTCCCGCTCCCGCCGGCCACCGGCGACGCCGCGTGGCTCGAGGCGTTCCGGGCGATCGTGCCGCCCGCCGTGCGCGCCTTCGCTCCCGACGTCCTGGTGAGCCAGCTGGGCTGCGATACGCACCACACCGATCCGCTCGCGCACCTGGAACTGACGACGGCCGCCTACGCCGCCGTCGCGGCCGAGCTCCACACGCTGGCGCACGACGCGACGGGCGGTCGCTGGGTGGCCACGGGCGGCGGCGGCTACCAGTGGGCCCGGGTGGTGCCGCGCGCTTGGACGCTCGCCTTCGCCGAGATGGCCGGCGCCGAGCTCGTCGATGCCCTCCCCGCGCCGTGGGTGACCGAGGCCGGGCGGCGGCTCGGGGAGCCCGTTCCGACGACCTTCTCCGAGCCCGCGCTCCCTCCCGGATACGGCGACGACGAGGCTCGGGCCGTGACGGCCGCCCTCGAGCGGACGCTGTTCGCCTGACCGGCGGTTGCTCCGGCGGACATCGACTTTGCTAGCGTGGTCTCGATGCCGCCGGCCCCCGCCCGCTCCCGCCGTCGTCGCCCTACCCACGACCGCCCGATCCGCCGTGCGGCGCTGGGGCTCGCGGCGATCGCCGTTTCGGTCCTGATCCCCGTGGTGCGTGCCCCCCAGCCCGCCGCCGCGGCCACCGTCGCCCCCAACGTGTTGATCCTCCTGTCCGACGACCAGGCGATGGGCACCCTGGGCGCGATGCCCGAGCTGATGCGTCACGTCGCGGCGCCGGGCGTCACCTTCTCGCGCGGCTACATCAGCGATCCGCTGTGCTGTCCGTCGCGGGCGTCGATCCTGACCGGCCTGTATGCCACCCATACCGGGGTCTTCACGAACGGCGAGGGGAGCATGAACACCCAGCACGGCGGCACGGAGGCGTTCGAGGACAACGGGAACGAGGACCGAACGATCGCGACGACCCTGCAGGCCGCCGGATATCAGACGGCGCTGTTCGGCAAGTTCCTCAACGGCTACGAGACCTACTCGATCGACCATCCGGGCCCGAGCGGTCCCTACTTCCGCCCGGATGGATGGGACGTCTGGCGTGCGTTCTACGGGGACAACGGCGCCTACCTCAACTACGACCTCCTCCGGTACGACGTGGGCACCGAGCCGCGGCTGGTCCACTACGGCCTCCAGAACCGCAAGGGCGCGACCGACATCTCGACCACGGTCCTCGGGCAGCAGCTCCGGTTCTGGCTCGGGCACCGCGATGCGTCCGTGCCGTTCTTCGCCTACTACGCGCCCTATTCGCCGCACGGGCCCTCGTCCTACGACGCCCGTGACGCGTCGAAGTTCTCCGATCTCCCCCCGTTCACCTCGCCCGCGCTGAACGAATCGCCGAACGCGAAGTCCGACATGCCGACCTACGTCCGCAACGTCAACCTCACGGCCCTCCAGCTCAAGAACACGCAGACGGCGAGGATCCGGCAGTTCCGCTCGTTGGCGAGCTTCGATCGGCAGATCGGCCAGGTGATGACCTACCTCGAGCGGACGCCGGATCCGCGGACCGGACTGCCCGCGATCCAGAGCACGATCGTGCTGTACCTGTCGGACAACGGCGTGATGTGGGGGGAGCACGACCTCCGCGGGAAATCCGTGCCGTACGAGCGCTCGACCCACGTCCCGATGTTCCTGCGCGACGACGCGGCGCCGTCCTCCACCGGCTACATCCCGGGGTCCACGAGCCGGCGCCTCGTGGCGAACATCGACGTGGCGCCGACGATCTACCAGCTCACGGGGGTGGCGCCGCCCGGGCCGCTGGACGGCGTGAGCATGCTCCAGGGGCACGACGACGGCGTGATGCTGGCGTCGCTCGCACAGACGCCGACCTCGGCGCCGAGCTTCTGCGGGGTCGTGCTGCCGAGCGGCTGGAAGTACGTCGTCTACGTCCCGCTCGCGGGCCAGATCGAGGCGCCGTTCGAGGACGAGCTCTACCGGATCCCGGACGATCCGGCCGAGCTGCGGAACCTCGTGGATGCCGTCGACGACCCCGCCGCGATGGCCGCCGAGTCGCGTGCCAAAGCGTTGCTGCAGGCAACGACCGGCGGCGACCACTGGTGCGAACTTCCCGGCGTGCCGGAGAGCTGGTACGACGCCTGGGCCTGATCGGCACCCGTCACGTCGCGGTCGTCACGCCGGCTCGCCGATCTCTTCGATCAGCATGCCGAGCAACCAGCTGAGGTACGTGTAGAGCTCGAACGTCGCCTCGCGATCCGGATCACCGGAGACGTCCTGCGGCGACGCGTCCTCGCGGATGTCGAGCCGCGTGCCCAGGACGAGCCGGACGTCGTTGATCGCGCGCATGCACGCGAGGACGTCGGGTTCCAGGATCGTCTTCGCCCGGGCGGTGCGCTCCAGCACGTCGAGGCTCGCCAGGCGGCCCTGGAGCAGCTCGTCCCCGACGGCGTCCTCGTACTCCAGCTCCGCGATCGGATCGTCGGGGTGGGCCGGCGGGAACAGGCGCTGGAGCGACGGGTCCGATGACGGCGTCTCGTGCACGAGCAGCGCGCGGAACTGCCCCACGACCTCGGTCAGCACCTCGCGTTCGTTCGCTCCGAGCGCGACCTCGAACGTGCCGTCGCGACGGCGTTTGACCGGGCGACGGGCCACGTCCTCAGCGGTCCTTCTGCATCGTGGCCCACAGCCCGTACGCGTGCAGCCGTGCAACGTGCCCTTCGCACTCGTCCTTCGAGCCGTTCGACACGACCGCCTTGCCCTTCGTGTGGACGTCCATCATCAGTCGCTCCGCCTTCGTGCGCGGATAGCCGAACAGCTTCATGAACACCCAGGTCACGTACGTCATCAGGTTGATCGGGTCGTTCCATACGATCACGATCCACGGCACGTCCGGCTCGGTGACCTCCCCGGCGCTCGGCCGCTCGACCTCGACCGGCGCCGTTCGGGCGGCGGCGCTCATCGGTGGCCCGACCGGCGCACCTGCCGGACGCCCCACCGGTACAGCGGCGGCGTGAGCACGCGGAACGCCTGCAGCGGCGCGACCCAGCGAGGGATCGAGTACTCCGGCGCGATCCCCTCGCGCACGACCTTCACGATCGCCTCCGCCACGTCGTCGATGTCGAGCACCGCCTGCGGCGGCAGGTCGTCGTGCGTGAACGCCTCGGTCTCGACGAAGCCCGGGTTCACGCTGGTGACCAGGACCCCCTTCGGCGCGGTGTCGTAGTTCAGGGATTCGCTGAACGCGACCACCGCGTGCTTCGTCGCCGTGTAGATCGCGGCGCCGGGCGCCGCGAACCGTCCGGCGAGCGAGGCGATGTTCACCACGTGGCCGGAGCCGCGCGCGAGCATGCCGGGCAGGAACGCCCGCGTCCCGTACAGGACGCCCAGGACGTTCGTGCGGACGATGCGCTCGATCGAATCGTAGGGCAGCGACGCGAAGTCCCCGCGGCCGGGCACGCCGGCGTTGTTCACCAGGACGTCCGCGGGTCCGACCATCTCGCGAACCACGCCCGGCAGCCGGTCGAGCTGCTTCGGATCGCCGACGTCCACGGTCAGGGCCAGCGCCCGGCCGCCCGCACCGTGGATCCGCTCCGCGAGGGCCTCCAGGCGCTCGGTCCGCCGGGCGGTCAGCACCACCTTCGCGCCGCGTTTCGCGAACGCGACCGCCGCGGCCTCGCCGATGCCCGAGGACGCTCCGGTCACCACGACGACGCGGCCGCGCAGCTGCATCCGGTCCTCTCGGTAGGGTGATGGTCGCCGATGTCCTCCGACGTTATCGAAGCCCACGTCCGTCGTCTGCCGCCCATCGATGAACGGTGGGAACCGCGCGCCGCGACCCGGGCGGAGCTCGAGCGCGGTCTCCTGGCGGGCACGGTCGCCGGCTGGGCCACGCATCCGCTCGACAACGTGCGTGGGAACGCGCAGATGCTCTTGGACCACGATCCCGACAAGGAGTTCGGCCTGCGCGATCTCCAGCGGGGCATGACGCTGGAGCGGATCCTGCAGCTCGTCGAGACGGCCGCCGGCGCTCCGATCGATCGCGAGGCACGGACGGGGCCGGTGGAGATCCGGCCGGGCCCCATCGTGGAGGCGAGCGTGGCGGCGGGGGAGCGGCTCGCCGATGCCGCGCGGAACGGCGCGTCGGTACTCCTGGCGACCGGCCACCCCGTGGGTCTGGCGCACCTCTACCATCAGCTGGGATCGTTCCTCCGCGGCACCGGCGTTCGGGTCCTCGAGCCGCCGGCCGGCCTGCGATGGCGGGAGCCGCACCTCGACCACGACTGGTCGGTGGAGTCTTGGGACGGGGTCGCGATGCTGAGCGACGGGACCGAGCCCCGGCACACCCATCGGCCCGACGCGATGGAGCGGATCGTGGCGTCCGAACGGCCCGGCCTGGTCTTCGCGGATCACGGGTTCGCCGGCGCGGCGATCCAGGCCGGGATCGAGACGATCTCGATCGCCGACGTGAACGATCCGGCCCTCCTGGTGGCCCGCGACCAGGACCGGACCGAGCACGTCCTGGTCTTCGACGACCACGTCCGGCCCCAGGACTACTGGCCGGTCTTCCTGGCCCTGACGGCGCCGATCCGCGGCGCGGCACCCGCCTGACCAGCGGCGTTACGCTCGGGTCTGGACGGCGTTCGGGACCACCCCCTACCATCCGCCCTGACCATGCGAACACCCTTCACCGAGGCCCGGCTGTTGACCGTGAACGAGGTCGCTGACCTCCTGCGCGTATCCAGGATGACCGTCTACCGGCTGATCAAGGAGGGCCAGATGCCGGCCCTGCGCGTCGGCCGGAGCTACCGACTCCGAGAGGACGACGTCGACGACTACCTGAGCAGGCGCTACACCGAAGCGATGTAGCGCCGCACCACCGGGCCCTCCGTGGTTGGGACGGAGGGGCACCATGAACGAGCACGAGCAGCTCGTCGACCGCGCGGCCCGACATGCGCGGACGGCGTTGTTCCTCGGCGGGATGGACTCGGGCAAGAGCACGCTCGCGCGTGCCACGGCCGCGTTCGCGTTGCGCGTGGGCCGCTCCGTCGCGTACCTGGATGCCGACGTCGCACAGAAGACCGTGGGCCCGCCCGCGACGGTCGGCATGAAGCATCTGCGCGATGCCGATGATCTGACGCTCGAGCGGATGGCCGACGCCGATGCGCTCGGGTTCGTCGGCTCGACCTCGCCGCAGGACCACCTGGTCCCGCTGGTCGGCGCGCTCCAGCGGCTGAAGGATCGGGCGCGCGCCGAGGGTGCCGACCTCCTGATCGTCGATACGGGTGGCGAGGTCAGCGGGATCCGCGGGCAGCTCGTGAAGTACTACAAGGTCGACGCCCTGCACCCCGACCTGGTGATCGCGCTGCAGCGCGGCGAGGAGCTCGAGCCGATCCTCGGGATCATCGACCGGTTCTTCGGGATCGAGTCGGTTCGCGCGCCGGTCCACCCGGGCGTCGAAGCGACCAGCGTCGAGGAGCGGATGGCGATGCGGGAGAAGGCGATGGCCCGGTACTTCGAGCAGGCGCCCTTGCAGCGCTTCCGGGTCCGGCCCACCGTGTTCATGCCCACGTTGCCGCCGCTGTTCGATCTGCAGACGCTCGACCGGCTCCTCGTCGGCCTCTCGGACGGCCACGGCGGGTTCACCGGCCTCGGCGTGCTCGAACACGTCCCCGAAGACGGTGGCCTGCGGCTGATCTCTCCGGTGGCAGAGCCGCCGAAAGCCCTTAGACTGGGCTCCGTTCGCCTGGAGGATTCCTACCGAGCGAAACGGGTGGACCTCCGGAACCTCTTCGGAACCGAATGAAAGGCGTGATGGGTTGCCGTCACTGGTGAAGAAGCGCCGCAAGAAGATGCGCAAGAAGAAGCACAAGAAGCTCCTGAAGCGCACCCGCCACCAGCGGATGAAGCTGGGCAAGTAGGCCCGTGGGCGGGACGCCCCGGCCCGGGCGGGTCCTCGCGCTCGCGTTCCCCCTGATCCTGGTGGCCGCGTCGTGCGGAGCTGTCTCTTCCGCTCCTTCGGGCGGCGACTCGACGCCCGTGACCTTCCGGACCTCCGACGGCGTCCAGCTGTCCGGGCGGCTGTTCGGCCCGACCGACGCGTTGCAGGGCGTCGTCCTGACGCACATGCTCCCGGCCGATCAGACCTCGTGGTTCCCCGAGGCCGCCCACCTGGCCCAGCAGGGCTACCAGGTCCTGACGTTCGATCTGCGGGGCTACTGCCCCGGGGGCGCCGGCGGCTGCTCGCAGGGGACGAAGGATCCCGGCGCCGCGGCAACCGACGTCACGGCCGCGCTCGCCGAACTGCGGCGTCACGGGCCGCAGCGGGTGGCCCTGCTCGGCGCGAGCGTCGGCGGCACGGCGTCGCTGATCGCGGCCTCGCAGGATGGGAACGTCCCTGCGGTCATCACGCTGTCGGCGCCCCTGCAGATCGGGACCCTGGCAGCGACGCCGCAGATCCTCGGCGCCCTCGACGCGGCGAAGCTCTACATCGCCGGGCTGGGCGATCCGACGGGCGCGGCGCAGGCGGCGCAGTCGCTCTACGACCTGAGCCCGCAGCCGAAGCGCCTGGATATCGTGACGACCGACGCGCACGGCACCGATCTGTTCGCGAGCAGCCAGGGCACCAGCGTGGCGCTGGCGATCGACCAGTGGCTGCAACTGCACCTGCAGAACGGCGGTGCGACGTGACCAGGCCGATCGTGTTCCTCACGGACTACGGGCTGCGCGATGAGTTCGTCGGGATCTGCCACGGCGTGATCGCCCGGATCGCACCCGACGCGCTCGTGATCGACCTGACCCATGCGATCGCGCGCCAGGATGTGCTCCGGGGCGCGCTCGCGCTCTCCCGCGCGGCGGCCTACCTCCCCGCCGACGCGGTGTACTGCGCGGTCGTCGATCCCGGCGTCGGCTCGGAGCGCCGCCCGATCGCGGTGCGCGCCGCCTCGGGCGCCCTGCTGGTCGGTCCGGACAACGGGCTCCTGTCGATGCTGTGGGAGGTCCTGGGCGGTCCCGAGGTCGCGTACGAGATCGCCTCGCCGGGGATCGTGCTGTCCCCGATGTCGAAGACCTTCCACGGGCGGGACATCTTCGCGCCGGCCGCCGCGCATCTGGCGTCGGGTACGCCGGTCGAGACGCTCGGTGCGAGCCTGGACGTCGCCGGCCTCGGCACGTTGGAGCTTCCGGGGCCGATGGTGGCGCCCGGCGCGATCGGCGCCCGCGTGACCGCGGTGGACGGCTTCGGCAACGTGCAGTTGAACGTCACCACCGAGCACCTGCGGAGCGCCGGGATCGAGGGGTCGCTGGACGTTGGCGGCGCCACGATCCCGTTCGTCGGAACGTTCGCGGAGCTCCCCGAGCACGCGCTGGGCGCGATCGTGGACTCGCAGGGGTTCGTCGCGTTCGTGGTGAACCGAGGGAGCGCGGCCGAGATCCTCCACCTGGGCGACGGGTCGACCGTCGTCCTGGAGTAGCGACCGGCGCCTCAGCCGGGCGGTGCGGACGTCGCCGGGAGGTCGGTGCCGCTCGCCGGGCCTGGATAGGGCGTGCTGGGCGATGGCTGCCGGAACTGGGCCGCCGCCGCGATCAGCAGCAGCACGAACAGCACGATCAGCACGATGGCGGTTCCGCGGCGCACGTCGCGAGGATACCGGCCCTCAGGACGCCAGCCGCTCCTCCAGGCGCTCGCGCATCGCGGTCATCTCGCGGCGCAAGCGCGTGGGTTCGGTCAGCGACCGGCGCAGGTCGACCTCGAGCGAGATCGTGCCGTCGAAGCCGCTCTCGACGAGGTCGTCCACGAACCGATCGAGCGGCAGGATACCGAGCCCGGGAGGCAGGTGGGAGTCCCAGCCCCGACCCGCGTTGTCGGACAGGTGCACGTGGCGCAGCCGATCGCCGAAGCGCCGACGGACCTCGACCAGGTCGTGGCGGGCGACCGCCGCATGGGAGGTGTCGAGCACCAGGTGTGGGATCCCCTCGAGATCGTCCAGGTCCTGGTTCGCGTGCAGCATCAGGGGTCGCCGGCCCACGTGCAACGGGAACATGTTCTCGATCGCCACGGTGATCCCCGTGCGGTCCTCGAGGCCCGGCAGCCGCTCGTGCAGCCAGCGCCGGTAGCCGCCCTGCCAGCGGTACGGCGGGTGGGTCACGACGAGCGGCGCATCCGCCTCGGTCGCGACCCGGACCGCCCGGTCGATCTTCCCGACCGGGTCGGCGCCCCAGACCGACCGCGTGAGCAGCAGCGAGGGCGCGTGGATCGCCTCGATCCGCAGGCCGTGCGCCTCGGCCAGCGCGCGCATCCGCTCCGGGTCCTGGCTCGCGGGGTCCTTCGTGACCATCACCTCGACCCCGCGGTAGCCGCACTCCGCGATCAGCGGGAAGCTCCGCTCGAGCGGCCGCGCGAAGAAGGCGGCGGTGGAGAACACGAGCCGAGGCGCGGTCATGCCTGCAGGCTAGCCATCGGGCCGCCCTGCGGCATCGGTCCTTCGTATCCTGGGGCGACATGTTCCTGGTACCCCTCGTCGCGGCCGTGATCGCGGGCGCGTTCGCCTTCCTGCTGGCGAAGGAGTTCGCGGCGAAGCGGCGCCCGTACACGCTGCTGTGGGCGATCGCGATGGTCTGCTTCGCGGTCGCCTCCGCGATGGTGATGCTGGGGGTGCTGGGCGGCTGGACCGAGCGGGAGTTCGCGGTCTATTGGGCCCTCGGCGCGGTGCTGAACGTGCCGTTCCTCGCCGCCGGCGAGATCGTGCTGCTGTTCCGCCAGCGGTGGGCGCTGTGGGGCTCGTGGTTGGTGCTGGTCTTCTCGGCCGCCTACACGACGACGGTGCTGCGCGCCGCGGACATGAACGCCGTGGCCCTCGCCGACCGGCTGCCCTCCGGCAAGGACGTCTTCGGGGCCGGCACGGCCGCCCAGCACCTGCCCCAGATCTTCTCCTATCCCGCGTACTTCATCCTGGTGGCGGGCGCCCTGTGGTCGGCCTGGCGGATGCGGGGGCACCCCGAGCTGCGCGACCGGTTCGTCGGCACCCTGCTGATCGCGGTGGGCGCCACGATCGTGGCGGGGGGAGCGACGTTCGCCGCGTTCGGGCTGCTGGTCGGATTCATCATCACCCTGGTGGCGGGGATCGCCGTGATGTTCGGGGGCTTCCTGCGGGCCTCACGTCGGGCGCCTGCGCCGGCGCCGGCCTGAGGGGCGGATCAGCCGGTCTGGGCCCACGCCGGGCTGCCCGGCGTGGAGGGCTGCGAGCCGGCAGGCGCGGTGGTGATCAGCAGTCGGTCGAACGTCGTGGGGTCGATCGAGACCAGCAGGATCACGCGGCCATCATCGGGCACGAAGTCCCCGAGCCACTTCGCGGGACCGTCGGAGATCGCCCAGAGGCGGTAGGTCGTTCCCTGCGGCGGCGAGGGCACGTCGGTGCCGAAGATCACGAATTGCTCGACGCCAGGAGCGGTGATCTCGGTCGCGTGGCCGAGGTCGGTCTGCTTGGCGCCGGGCGTCGTGGCGATCTTCATCGCCCGCTCGAGGTCTGCGGGGGCCATCGGCGTGCCGGAGCCGCCGAGTTGCGTGATGAGGAGTCCACCGAGGCCCACGACCAGCACGAGGCTCGCGGCCACGGCGACGATCCGGGCGGGGCTCCAGCGGCCGGGCCGGGAACCGCGAGGCTCGAGCTCGCGATGCAGCTGGGGCAGCAGGGTCTCGGGAGGGTCGATCGGGCTGGCGTCGAGGGCCAGGTCGGCGGCGACCGCCTGGAAGGCCGTGAGGGTCTCGCGGCAGCGGGCGCAGCCGGGAACGTGCTCGGCCAGCAGGTGGTCCGCCTCGGCGCCGTCGGGGCCCGACAGGCTCCGGAGCACGTAGCCCGCCAGCAGCTCGTCGATCCGGTCGTGGTCGATGTCGCTCACGCGGTCTCCTCGAGCGCGACGCGCAGCTTGCGCATCGCGGCGAAGGTCCTGGTCTTCACGGTGCCGAGCGGGATCCCGAGCTCCTCCGAGATCACGACCTGGGTCTTTCCTGCGAAGTACGCCATCTCGAGCACCTGTCGCTGTTCGGGGGGGAGCCCCGCGAGCGCGTCGCGGACCTCCTTCCGTCGAACGCTGAGGTAGCCCTCCTCGGCCACCGCGTCCGCAGGGTCTTCGTCCACGGTCGGCTCGAGGTTCGCCGCCTTCTCGGTCCTGGCACGCAGGCGTTCCTCGCGGCGGACCAGGTCGACGGCCCGGTGGTGCACGAGCGCCAGGAAGAAGGTTCGGAAGGGCCCCCGGGCCGCGTCGTACGCCTCCGGAGCCCGCCAGAGCGCCATGAAGGCATCGTGGACGACGTCCTGGGCGAGGATCTGTTGCCCGGTCACCCGGTAGGCCAAGCCGTAGGCGGGCCCGGAGAAGCGCCGGTAGAGCTCATCGAACGCTCCTCGGTCGCCGGCGGCGAGGCGGCGCTGGAGCCCCAGGTCCTCCCGGTCGGCATCCCGCACGGCCGTATCCTCCCAGCCGATGCGGACCGTCGTCTTGTACACGCGCCCGGGCTGTCACCTGTGCGACGACGCGCGAGCCTCGATCGAGACCGTGCGGGACCGGGTCCCGTTCGCGTTCACGGAGATCGACATCGGGTCGGACGACGACCTGGTCCGCGACTACGGGATCCGGATCCCGGTGGTCACGATCGACGGCGAGGAGCGGTTCGAGATCTCGGTCGATCCCGACGAGCTGACGGCCGCCCTGACGGAGCCGGCGCCCCGCTAGGCTAGGGGCGCATGGGCTCTGGGTCGCGTTCGGGTGGAAGGGACATCCCCGACTCCACCGTCGCCCGCCTCCCGCTGTACCTCCGGGCCTTGGTGGACCTGGCCGCGACCGGAGATCGGACCGTCTCTTCGGAAGCGCTGGCGGAGGCGACGGGTCTGACCTCGGCGAAGGTCCGCAAGGACCTCTCGAACGTCGGTTCCTACGGCACGCGAGGGATAGGCTACGACGCGGCCTCCCTGATCCACGAGATCCGCCGGGTGCTGGGCCTGACGCAGCACTGGGCGATCGTGATCGCCGGGGTGGGGAACCTGGGCCGCGCACTCGCGCACTACAAGGGGTTCGCCGAGCGCGGCTTCCGGGTGGCGGCGCTGGTCGACGTCGATCCGGACAAGATCGGCCGGAAGCTGGACGGGTTGGAGATCCGCCCGGTCGAGGAGCTGGAGGCGCTGGCCGCCCGCGAGGAGGTCGCGATCGGCGTGATCGCGACGCCGGCCTCGGAGGCCCAGGACGTCGCCGACCGGATGGTGGCCGCGGGGATCCGCTCGATCCTGAACTTCGCGCCGGCGGTCGTGACGGTGGACGAAGGGGTCACGGTCCGGAAGGTGGATCTGGCGACCGAGCTGCAGATCCTGGCCTACTACGAGCAGCGCAACGCGGAGAGCTTCGAGGAGGGGTCGCCGCGCGACGCTAGCGCGGGATCGTGATCCAGACCACGACGGCCACGATCACGATCATCACGACGAACAGCATGAACTGGATGCTGCCCTGATCTAGGAGCGGGGTCGGGATCGCTGCGAGCATCGGACGGTCTCCTCTCAGGCCGGCCCGTACCATGGCGGCGCCTCGCCGCCGGTCAGGAACGCCTTGCGAGAGCGCTCGGCGCGGTCCAGCAACGGCACGTGGAGCACGAACAGCAGGATCGAGCCGATCAGGAACATCAGCGAGTACCTGGGCACGCTGCCGCTGTTGTAATCCATCAGCAGCGTGACCTCCGGCCCGCCGCCCGTGAAGTGGGCGGTGGCGATCGCCAAGGGTGTTCCGTCGGCCGAGTCGGCGAAGCTGACCGAGTCCACGGTGAAGTTCGTGGTCTGCAGGGCGGTCAGATCGAGGGGATCGATGCCCAGCTGCTCGTTCGCCTGCTTGGCCAGGAAGGTCGTGGCCGACCCCTGGACCGACAGGAGGTCGGCGGCGCGGCTCTGATCGGTGGGGCTCGGGGTCACCCACGCGTCGCTCGGGTATTGCGCGAACTCCGGGTACTTGTCGAGCGTGGGGGTCACGCCGGCGGCGAGCACCTGCCACGCGGGCTCCGAGCCGCGGGGGCCGAGGTTCGTCTTCGTATCGGGGCCCTGGGACCAGAAGCCGAACATCCAGATCGAGGACTGGATGATCAGCCAGCCGGTGAAGGCGACCATCAGCACCAGGTAGCCCATCCAGCGGCCGAACACGGCCGCCAGCACGACGTAAACACTGCCGACGAACAACAGGAAGCCGGCGGCCACGACCCCGATGCCCTTGAACATCGTGCCGCAGCTGACCGCGAAGCTCAGGCAGGTCTGGCCGGTCATCTAGGGGCGCTCCAGCACCGTGCCGGCTTGCTGCGCGCGTTCGATCGCGGCCTTCTCGGCGGCAGGATTCAGGCAGACGTTCTGGTCGAAGGGGACGTTCTTGGAGCTCATCTCGACCAGGTAGGTGACGATGTCATTGATCTGCTGGTCGTCCAGGGCGCCGTTGTACCGGATGCTCCAAGAGGGCATCGCGCCGCGGCCCTCCTCGATCACCTGGTAGATGTCGTCGACGCTCGCGATCGCGGCGTGCTCGGGATCGTTGTTGCCGGCGCAGATCGTGGTGAGGTTCTTCGGATAGGCGAAGCCGTCGAGGTAGGGGATCACGCCGCCCTGCAGCTCGTTGCCGTGACAGCGCGTGCACCCGACGCCCAGCTGGTTCTCCTCGGAGTACGGCAGGACCGCCTGCGCCCCGCGCGCGATCGAAGCGGAGCGCAGCTCCTCCTCTTGCGCGAGGTTCCGGGAGGGCTCGACCAGCCACTGCACCGGGAACCACAGCACGAAGAACGCGATCAGGACGACGCCCCAGCCCTGCATCCGGTTCAGCAGCGGGGTCTCGAGCGCCGCGTCGGAGGGACCCGGCCGCATCACGTTCGGGATCTCGGGGCCCTTGCCACGAGCGCGGTTCCGGGCGACGAGCGCGACGATCGTCACGACGACCAACAGGACGCCGAGGACGATCAGCAGGACGCCCGTGAGGTTCGTGTCGGCGAGCATGCCCCCGGTCACCCCCTCAGCCCGTGGCCACGCAGAAGGGGCCCTGCGGCGGCTCGTTGATCGTGTTGGTTCCGCGGGGCGGCCCGAGCACCGTCTGCGACGTGTCGACGATCACCTGGTCGCCATCGACCGTGACCTTGAACCGGTCCAGGCCGCGGGGCGCCGGGCCCAGCTGGTACTCGCCAGCGAAGTTGTACTTCGAGCCGTGGCATGGGCACTCGAACCACTTCGAGGACGTGCAGAACGGCACGCGGCAGCCCAGGTGCACGCACCGCTGGTACAGCGGCATGATCCCGTCCTGCGTGACGCCCTTGGCCGGATAGTTGGCCTGCCCGACGCCGGGGGTGCCGCTCCAGGGAACGATGTAGAAGCGGCCGGCGCCGTTGTAGACCGGCTGGTCGGTCGCCTGCAGCTGCGACTTGATGTCGTTCAGGGATCCGGCGGCGATCAGCGATCCGAACCCGCCGCGGAGGTTCGGCCACAGGAACGCGATCGTCCCGCCGCCGAACTCCGCCGCGAACACCAGGACCGAGGTGATCAGGGCGCGGCGCTGGAAGTCGCGTCGCGACATCACCTTCACCGGCTTGGCCGGCGCCTGCTCTCCGGTGGCCGAAACGTCCCGCGCCGCACGCAGGAACGAGATCGCCATGTAGCCCACGAACAGCACCAGCACGCCGAGGACGGCGAGGACCGCGATCGTGGGAGAGGTCAGCGCGAGGGGGCTCACAGCTCGAAGAACACCCCTTGCGCCCACGGCCAGATCCAGTTGTAGCCGGGGCCGCGGAAGAACGAGCCGATGATCGTCAGCGTCGCGCCGAACATGAACAGGATCGTGAACAGCGTGATCGCGATCTTGCGGTCGCCCGGCCGGATGCTGGGGTTGCGGTCGACGTAGGGCACGGCCGCGAGACCCACCAGGATGAAGGTCGGGATCGAGATGCCGGCCACCATCGGGTGGAAGTAGCGCAGCAGCTCCTGCAGGCCCAGGAAGTACCAGGGCGCCTTCGACGGGTTCGGCGTGAGGTTCGGGTTCGCCAGCTCGCGCAGCGGCGCGTTCACGAGCGAGGAGAACACGAGCATCCCCGCGAAGAGGATCAGCATCGCGATGAACTCCTCGATCAGGAAGTGCGGCCAGGTGCTGACGCGGTCCCCTTGCTCGCGCTCGACGCGCTGGATCCCCTCGGGAGGCACCAGGGCGAGCAGCCGGTGCTTCTCCGGCGCGCCCTTCTTCGGCTCCGGCACTCCGCCGGTGGGCAGCGGCGCCTCGCGGCGCGCGGTGGTGGCGGGGCGGCCGCGACCGCGACCGCCGCGGCAGCCGCGGGCGCGGCCACCGAGGGGGCGGCGGCGGCAGCGGCGGCCGGAGCCGGGGCGGCGGCCGGAGCGCCCGCCGCGGCGGAAGGCGGCCCGGGCGCGGCCTCGTGGGCCTCCTCCGGATGCTCGGCGAGGTAGGCGCGGATCGCCTTGGAGCGCGCGCGGCCCTCGGCGACGCGGCGGTCGGCCCCCCCGGCGAGCTGCGCGTCCAGCATCGCCTGGTAGGCGGCCATGTCCTTTCCGGCGTCCTCCCAGCTCATCGGGTTCGCTCCTCGCTCACATCGGCCCCGAGATGCCGCCGTCCTTGCGGATCCGCCAGAAGTGGACCGCGAGGAACATCACGAGCACGAAGGGCAGCGCCAGCACGTGCAGCACGTACCAGCGCAGCAGCGTCTGCGGACTCACGATCGCGCCGCCCAGGAGCAGGAAGTTCGCCTGCTTCGCGATGAACGGCGAGTAGCCGGCCAGCGACGTGCCCACGGTGATCGCCCAGATCGCGAGCTGGTCCCAGGGGAGCAGGTAGCCGGTGAACGACAGGCCGAGCGTCAGGAACAGCAGGACCACGCCGACGACCCAGTTGAACTCCCGCGGGGGCTTGTAGGCGCCGGTGTAGAAGACGCGCGCCATGTGGAGCGTCACGGTCAGGACCATCAGGTGCGCGCCCCACCGGTGCAGGTTCCGCATCAGGTCCCCGAAGAACACGGACGTGCGGATCGACTGCATGTCGGTGTACGCCTGGGCGCCGCCGATGTCGGCCATCGGCCGGTAGAAGAACATCAGGAAGATGCCGGTCAGGGTCAACAGGACGAACAGGAAGAACGACAGCCCGCCCAAGCAGAACGTGTAGGTCAGCTTCAGTCCGTGGCGCTTGACCTTGACCGGGTGCAGGTGCCACAGCACGTTGTTCATCACCGCGAGCGCCCGGTCGCGCGACGTGTCCTTGTAGCCCTTGCGGTAGATCGAGCCCGGTCGGAAGATCGACTTCCAGACCTCGCTCTCTCGAAGGTTCGGCGGCTGGATCTTCGCCACGTATCCCTTCCTCTACTCCGCTGCCGCCTGCGAAGCGGGGACCTCCGCCAGCGTGCGCCGACCACCCGAGGACTCGGGTAGTCGCGCATAGTACAGCGTGTCGGTGGGGCACCGGTCGACGCACACGGAGCAACGGGTGCAGGCGTTGTCGTCCACCACGAAGAGCGCGGTGGATCCGAGGACCTCGGCCTCGACGGCCTCTTCGTCGGAGTCGCGGACGATCTCGGTGGACATCATCCAGATGCAGTTCCAGGGGCAAACGTCCTCGCAGGCCCGGCACAGGATGCAGTTGTCCGGATCGAGCATCAGGTGCTTCGGCGACTTCACGCCGTGGGTGAGCCACGCCGCGTCCACCGACTCCACGACGTAGTCGTCGTGGATGTCGACCTCGGTCTTCGTGAAGGGCATCCAGGCTCCTACCGATATCCACCGGCCGGCCGTGCGTCGCCGCCCCCGCCCCGGAGCTTGCGGCGCCAGTTCTGCATCGCGGCCGACGCGATCAGCACGGTCACGATCGGACCCACGGTCAGCCCCATCGCGACCGCGTCGCGGACCTGCAGGAACGCGGCGGGGCTGGGATGTGGGAAGCCCATCGTGGGGTCGAACGGCTGCTTGAGGAACGCCTCGACGTCGGTCGGACCGGCCCAGCCGATCTTCTGCTCGGCGTAGTACATCCAGAACGAGGGGATCACGACCGCGGAGATCAGCAGGAAGAAGAGCAGCGCCATCGAGAACAGGATCGCGCTGGTCCAGGTCCACTCGAACGACTTCACGAACTCCTCGGCACGGGCCTTGAGGCCCTGAGAACGCTGCGCGAGCGGCGACTTGGTCGCGACGTCGATCTGGCTCATGGCGTTCGTTCGCTCCGTCGGAACGGCATCATAACAACGGACCCCTCCGGACCCGTCGCTCGAGCGCCCGGGTGCGAGGCACACTATCGCGGCCGCCGGGGCGGCGGGCAAGGCACCTCGCCGGGGAGCGCCCCTACACTCTGGCGCGACCCTCGATGATCGCCGACGCCGCGGAGCAACTGTCGCGATGGTGGGCGCCCGCGCTCGCGTTCGTGGCCGGCCTGGTCTCGTTCGCGAGCCCGTGCGTGTTCCCGCTGGTGCCGGGCTACCTGTCGTTCGTCGCCGGCGACGCCGCCGTGGAACAGGCCCGGCGGGAGCGCCTGGCTCCGATCCTGCTGTTCATCGGCGGGTTCACCCTGGTCTTCACGCTGGAGGGCGCCTTCGCCGCGACGTTCGTGAAGATCTTCGAGGGGACGACGGCCCAGGTGATCGCGGGCGTCGTCGTCGTCGTCGTGGGCCTGCTATTGATCGGCTTCGCCGTGGGGCGCGGGGGCGTCTCGCTGTACGCCGACCGCCGCCCCTTCCTCGGCCGGGTCCGGCCGGGGGTCGCGGGCGCGCTCCCGCTGGGCATGGCGTTCGCGGCCGGCTGGACGCCGTGCATCGGGCCGGTGCTGGCGGCGATCCTCGTGCTCGCCGCGTCGGCGGGCGGCGCCGCACGCGGCGCGTTCCTGCTGATCTGCTACTCGCTCGGCCTCGGCGTGCCGTTCCTGCTGATCGGCCTGGGGATCCAGTGGCTCTCCGCGACCGCCGGGTGGATCCGGCGGAACTTCCGCGCGATCTCGGTGGTGTCCGGTTCGTTGCTGGTCGTGGTCGGGGTGCTGCTGATGACCGGCGCGTTCACGCGGTACCTCGTGACGCCGCTGCTTCGGTTCACGCCCGGGCTCTAGTTCCGGGGACCGGCTAGCATCGTGCCGGGATGTCGTCCCCGGCCTCCAGGCTCACCCTCCGGCAGTCGGTCGCCCTCGTGTGGCGGACCTTGCGCTCGATGCGCACGGCGCTGGTGTTGCTCGGCCTGCTGGCGCTCGCCTCCGCGGTCGGATCCCTGCTGCCGCAGATCCCGAACAGCCCCGAGCGCGTCTCGGCCTACCTCGTCGATCATCCGTTCTGGGGCGAGCTGTTCCTGCGGGGTGGCTTCTTCGACGTCTTCGGGTCGTGGTGGTTCGCGCTGGTCACGGCGCTGCTGTTCATCTCGCTGGTCGCATGCCTGATCCCCCGCTCGCGCGCGATGCTCCGCACGATCCGGCAGCGTCCCGTCCAGGCCAAGGAGCTGGAGGCCCTGCCGCACTTCGCGAGCTTCGCGGTCGACGGCGAGCCCGAGGTCGCGACCGCGCGGGCGCGCTCGGTGCTGCGGCGACGGATGTACCGGGTGGCCGTCGCGCCGGACGGGCGGGGCGTGGCCGCGGAGAAGGGTGCGCTGCGCGAGACCGGGAGCCTCACGTTCCACTGGGCGTTCCTGCTGCTCCTGATCGCGGTCATCGTTGGCAAGGGCACCGGGTACACGGGCCACGCGACGATCGTCGAGGGGCAGACGTGGACCGACGCGGCCTTCAACTACGACGGCGACCTGCGGACCGGGCGGTTCTCCTCGGGGCAGCACACCGGCGCGGGGATCCACCTGATCAGCTTCCAGGACGCGTTCCGCACGAGCGGGATCCCGATGGACTTCACCTCGGAGGTCGAGCTCCTGGATCCCGACGGCACCCCGGTGCGGCGGGACGACGTGCGGATCAACCACCCGGTCCTGTTCGACGGGCTTCGGATCTTCCAGTACGGGTTCGGGTGGGCTCCGGTGGTCACGGTGCGCGACCGCACGACCACGCTTAGCGACGGCCCGGTCGTGATGGTCCAGGACGCCGGACCCGACGGGAACCAGCTGGCCGCGCCGGGGGAGGGGTTCGTGAAGCTGCCGACGCTGCGCCCGCAATACGCGATCCAGCTGGAGCTGATCCCCGACAGCACCGCGTTCATCCAGAGCCTGATGACCGGGGTGCCGCAGCCGATGACCCAGGTGCGCGCGCCGTTCATGCGTTACACGGTGTGGAAGGGCGTGCTGACCGATCCGTCGCTGTCGGGTCTGGACACCCGGTTCATGCGCAAGGTCTCCACCGGGATCGTCGGCCGCGGCTGGACCGTCGACGTGGCCCGCGGGTGCGTGATCTCGAGCGGCTCGGGGTCCGGGCTGCCGACCGGGCTCGCCCGGACCACCCGGTGTCCGGCCGGCGGGCCGGCCCCGGCGCTGACGCTGTCGTTCCCCGAGCTGCGCCGGTACTCGCGGCTGCAGATCTCGAAGGACACGACGGTCCCCTACGTGCTCGGTGCGGCTATCCTCATCCTCCTGGGGTTGGTCGCCGCGATGTACTCGTCCCGGCGCAAGGTCTGGGTGCGGGCCGAGGCCCGCGAGGAGGGAACCGTCCTGCAGGTCGGAGGGTTCGCGCTGCAGCGCAAAGACCGGTTCGAGGAGGAGTTCCCGAAGCTGGTGGCCGAGTTGCGCGCCGCCACGGGCGGCGACCGTCCGGCCCGGGAGCCCGCGGAGGCGGGCGCGCGATGACCGCGGCCCGCCTGTCCAGCGACCTGTTCAACGCGGCGCTGTTCGCCTACATCGCCGCCATGGTGCTGTCGTTCGCCTATCTGGCGTTCCGGAAGCGGCCGTTCCACACCGCGGCCCTGATCGTCGGCTGGATCGGCGTGGCCGCGAACGTCGGCTCGATCGTGGCCCGCGGTGTGGCGGCGCACCGCACGCCCTGGGGCAACATGTACGAGTACTCCGTGCTGCTCGCGTGTTTGGTGGTGCTCGCCTACCTGGTGATCGTCGAGTGGCGCTACAAGGTCCAGACCGTCGGTGGGTTCGTGTTCGCGTTCGCGATCTTCACGATGGCGATGGCGACGTCGTTCTTCTACGTCGGGCCGACCGACCTGCTGCCGGCGCTGAACTCCTACTGGCGGCAGATCCACGTGACCTCGATGATCGTCGCGACGTCGCTGCTCGCGACCGGCTGCGTCTTCACGATCCTGTACCTGGTGAAGGTGCGCTCGGAGCGCCGCGAGCTCTCCGCGATGCGCTCGCAGGACCCGCCGCCGATCCTCGGCGGCGCCGTCGACGCGGACGCACCGCCGGACTACGTGCCGGGTGCCGACGATCCGGTCGGCGAGGCGGCAGCGCCCGGCCAGCGCCGCGGCCTGCCGCCCTCGGCGACGCTCGATCGGCTCGCGTACCGCTTCATCCAGTTCGGCTTCCCGATCTGGACCTTCGGCGTGATGTGCGGCGCGATCTGGGCGCAGCAGACCTGGGGCCGGTACTGGGGCTGGGATCCGAAGGAAACCTGGTCGTTCATCACGTGGGTGATCTTCGCGTGCTACCTGCATGCGCGCGCGACGGCGGGCTGGCGCGGCGCGAAGGCCGCCGGGATCGCACTGGTCGGCTTCGTCAGCCTGTTCGTCACGTATTACGCGGTGAACCTGTGGATCGCCGGACTGCACACCTACGCGAAGTGACGCCGGGGCGCCGGAAGGCCGGTGGTACGCTCACGCGGACCCGCGCCCGGGCGGGGGACGCTGCCAGCGCTGCGGAGGTGCCGAGCGACGTGCGGAAGAGGCTGTGGTGGGTCCTCGGCCTGCTCGCGCTGACCGTCCTGTTGTCCGCCTGCTCCGGCTACAAGCCGCAGAACACCTTCGATCCGGCCGGCCAGCCTGCGCAGGAGCAGAAGAACCTGCTGGTGCCGGTGCTCTGGATCGCCGCCGGCGTGTTCGTGATCGTCGAGGGCGGCATCCTGTTGATCTCGATCCGGTACCGCCACCGGAAGGGGCGGGAGCGGATCCCGAAGCAGATCCACGGCAACACGCGACTGGAGATCGGCTGGACGATCGCGCCGGCGCTGATCCTGGCGGTGATCATGGTCCCGACCGTCTCGATGATCTGGCAGCTGGCGGCGGTTCCGGCGAACGCGATGCACGTCACGGTCCAGGGCTATCAGTGGTGGTGGGGCTTCCAGTACACGGACGAGGACATGCGCACCGCCTTCGGGGACCACGGCCCGATCACGGTCGCGGACGTCCTGGTCGTGCCGGCCGGCCGTGAGGTCGAGCTCTCGCTCGCTTCCGAGGGCGGGGGGGCGCACACGACCGACGGGATCCCCGATCACATGGTGATCCACTCGTTCTGGGCGCCGCGGCTGTTCGGCAAGCAGGACGTCGTGCCAGGCCGCACGAACCACATCACGTTCTCCACGGACCAGCCCGGCGTCTACTGGGGCCAGTGCGCCGAGTTCTGCGGCCTGCAGCACGGCCGGATGCGGTTCCGGATCGCCGTGCTGGATGCGCAGCGCTGGGACGCGTGGGTCAAGAACGAGAAGCTGCCCGGGGTGACGCCGACCGACACCCTCGCGAAAGAGGGGATGAACCTGTTCCTGAACGGCGTCTCCAGCGGCGGGCAGTGCATCGCGTGCCACGCGGTGGGTGGCACGGCGGCCAGCGCGACCGCCGCGCCCAACCTGACGCACTTCGCCGCGCGCACCCACGAGTGCTTCGCCGGCTGCGACTTCGAGACGTTCTTACCCGACGGCTCGCCGAACTACGCGGCGCTGACGGCGTGGCTCCAGGATCCGAACGCGGTCAAGCTGGGCGCGAAGATGCCGGACTACGACCTGACGCCGCCCGAGATCGACGCGTTGATGGCCTACCTGTACAGCCTGACCTAGGAGCTCCGGAGCGATGGCGACCGCGACCGTGCCGACGAGGCGAGGAGGGATCCTCCGCCGCCCCACGGCCACGACCGGCTTCTGGAGCTGGTTCACCACGATCGACCACAAGAAGATCGGGATCCTCTACGGCGTCACGGCGTTCACGTTCTTCATCGTGGGAGGGCTGGAGGCGCTGATCATCCGCGCGCAGCTCGCACGCCCCGACCAGACCCTCGTGAACGCGGCCCAGTACAACCAGATCTTCACGATGCATGGGCTCACGATGATCTTCCTGTTCGTGATGCCGATGTCGGCCGCGTTCTTCAACTACCTGATCCCGCTGATGATCGGCGCCCGCGACGTGGCCTTCCCGCGGCTGAACGCGTTCTCGTACTGGGTGTTCCTGATGGGTGGGTTGTTCCTGTACTCCAGCTGGTTCCTGGGCGGCGCGCCGAACGGCGGCTGGTTCGGCTACGCGCCGAACTCCACGACCGATCCGACACCCGGCATGACGTTCTACGCGCTGGGCCTGCTGATCACCGGGATCGCCTCCTCGGCCGGCGCGATCAACCTGGCGGTGACGATCGTGAACATGCGCGCGCCCGGCATGACGCTGTTCCGGATGCCGGTGTTCGTCTGGATGGGCCTGGTGGTCCAGTTCCTGCTGGCGTTCTCATTGCCGATCATCACGGTGGCCCTGTTCGAGATGCTGTTCGACCGCCGGTGGGACACCGCGTTCTTCGATCCGACACGGGGCGGCGATCCGATCCTGTGGCAGCACCTCTTCTGGCTGTTCGGCCATCCGGAGGTCTACATCCTGATCCTGCCGGCGTTCGGGATCTTCAGCGAGGTCCTGCCGGTGTTCAGCCGCAAGCCGTTGTTCGGCTACCAGTTCGTGGTGTTCTCCGGCATCGCGATCGGCTTCATCGGGTTCGGCGTGTGGGTCCACCACATGTATGCGGCCGGGCTGGGCCCTGTGGCGAACACGGCGTTCGGCATCTCGACGGCGATCATCGCGATCCCGACCGGCGTCAAGATCTTCAACTGGATGGCGACGATGCAGGGCGGGGACCTGCACTTCGATACGCCGATGCTCTACTCCGTCGGCGGCGTTGCGATGTTCGTGATCGGCGGGTTGTCCGGCGTCACCCACTCGGTCGTCCCGTCGGACTACCAGCAGACCGACACCTACTACGTCGTGGCACACTTCCACTACGTGCTCTTCGGCGGCGCGGTCTTCGGCTTGTTCGCGGGGATGTACTACTGGTGGCCGAAGGTGTTCGGGTTCCGGCTGGGGGAGGGGCTCGGGAAGCTCCAGTTCTGGCTGATGATCATCGGCTTCAACCTGACGTTCGGCCCGATGCACATCCTGGGGCTCGAGGGCATGATCCGTCGCGAGTACACGTATCCGGCAGCCCTGGGACTGGCCTTCTGGAACGAGGTCGCGTCGGCCGGCGCGTTCCTGATCGCGATCTCGGTGCTGGTGTTCATCATCAACGCGGTTCGGGCGCGCGTGCGACACCGGCCGCTCGAGACCGACGATCCGTGGGACGCGCGGACGCTCGAGTGGACGACATCGTGCCCGCCGCCGGCCTACAACTTCGAGACGATCCCGGTCGTGCACACGCTCGACGAGTTCTGGCACCGCAAGTACGCCGAGGACAAGGAGGGCCGGCTCGTGCGGGTGCCGGCCGGCGCCTCCGACGACGCGCCGGCGCCGGCGGTGGGACACGCGATCCACATGCCGAGCCCGTCCTTCTGGCCGCTCGTGGCCGCGCTGGGCCTGCCGACCCTGGCCTACGGGGCGATGTACTCGTGGTGGATCGTCGGCCTGGGCGCGCTGATCGTGGTGGTCGCGTTCACCGGATGGGCTCTCGAGCCCGGGACCGCGGAGTAGGTCGATGGCCGACGCGACCGCCGGACACGCCCGCCCCGTCCACGTCGAGCAGACCAGCACCGGACTGCCCAGCACGAAGCTCGCGATGTGGCTGTTCCTGGGTTCGGAGTGCCTGCTCTTCGGGGCGCTGATCACGACCTACGTCCTGTACCGCGGGGCGAGCCAGACGGGGCCGTATCCGCAGGACGTCTTCGACATCCCGTACACCTCGGTGTCGTCGTTCGTGCTGCTGGCCAGCTCGCTCACGATGGTGCTGTCGCTGACCGCGGCCGAGAAGCACGACCACGCACGGATGCGGCTGTGGCTGCTGGCCACCGCGTTCCTGGGCATGACGTTCGTGGGCGGGCAGGTCTACGAGTTCACGCACTTCTACCGCGAGGGCCTGTCGATCTCGACGAACCTGTTCGGCACGACGTTCTACGTACTGACGGGGTTCCACGGCGTCCACGTGACGGTCGGCATCCTGATGCTGCTCTCGCTGGTGGGGATGTCCTCGACGAACCGGCTGCCCGAGGATCCCGCGTTCCCGGTTGAGCTGGTCGGCCTGTACTGGCACTTCGTCGACATCGTGTGGATCGTGATCTTCACCGTCGTCTACCTGATCCCGAACCCGGTGCCCAAGTAGGCTCGCGAGCGATGGACGAGCACGACACGTTCCGGGAGGAGTTGGGGGCCGAGGGCCTGACCGACCCGCGCGAGACCGGCCGGCCGCACCGGCCGCACCCCAGCGCGAAGGAGTACATCCGGATCGGGATGATCCTCGCGGTGCTCACCTCCCTGGAGGTGTGGACCAGCTACTCCGGGCTGCCGCACGGGATCATGATCACGTTCCTGTGGGTGATGTCGGCGATCAAGTTCTCCTTGGTCGCCTTGTGGTTCATGCACCTGCGGTTCGACGATCCCCGCTACTCGCGGTTCTTCATGCTCGGGATCGTGGGGGCCTGCGTGCTGTACCTGCTGGTGCTGCTGTCCTTCCGGGTCTTCGCGAGGTAGCGATGCCGCCGTTCCGCTGGCACGTCGACGTCTGGGTGATCCTCGGATCGGTCCTCGCCGCGTACCTGATCGCGTCCCGGCGCCACGGGGAGCGGACCGGCGAGCCCGTGAACCGGCACGCGCGGCGGCTGTTCCTGGGCGGCATGGCGGTGCTGTGGGTGGGGGCGGACTGGCCGATCCACGACTGGGCCGAGCGCTACCTGTACTCGATGCACATGGTCCAGCACCTGCTGTTCACCCTGATCGCGGCGCCGCTGCTGGTCGCGGGCATCCCGGCATGGCTGTGGCGGGACCTGCTGCGCAACGCGACCGTGCGGCGCGTGTGGCGCTTCGTGACGCGGCCGCTGATGGGCCTGATCATCTTCAACTCGGTCCTGCTGTTCACGCACTGGCCGGCGGTGGTGACGTTCTCGGTCCACTCCGAGCCGGGGCACTTCGCGCTGCACTGCGTGTTGGTGCTGGCGGCGATCATCATGTGGTGGCCCGTCGTGTCGCCGCTGCCCGAGATGCCGCCGATCTCGCCGCCGGGCCAGATGCTGTACCTGTTCTTCCAGTCGCTCGCCCCGACGATCCCGGCCTCGTTCCTGACGTTCGGCCGGGTGCCGCTGTATCCGGTCTACGCGACGTTCCCACGGATCTGGGGGATCTCGGCGCTGACGGACCAGATGATCGCGGGGCTGACGATGAAGCTCGGCGGGACGGTGATCCTCTGGACCGTGATCGCGACGATCTTCTTCCGCTGGGGCCGGCGTGAGCGCGAAGAGGGGTGGGACGCGCTCGCGTGGCGCGACGTCGACGCGGAGCTCCGGGCCGTGAGCGAGCAACGGTGAGCGAGCACCCGGAGCCCTCCCGCGAGCACCTGCTGCTGCCGGTGCTGATCCCGGTCGTGGCGCTGGTCGTGATCGGCTCGGTGCTGTTCCTGCTGTCCCGGGTGCTGTTGCGGGTCACGCCGACCACCGCCACGATCACCGCGCTGATCGTGGCGGCCTCGATCCTGGGCGTGGCGACCTACGTCGCGAGCCGCCCCCAGGTGAGCGGTTCCTCGGTCCTGCTGATGGCCGGCGGCGTGCTCGGGATCGCGATGTTCACCGGCGGGATCGCGCTGCTGGTGGGCAAGCCGCACGAGGAGGCGAAGCCGATCGTCCTGTCGCTCGCGGCGCCGCAAGGGGCCGCCACGAAGGGCTTCGACGTGAACACGTTGACGGGGCCGGCCAACGTCGGGTTCGTGTTGGACTTCAACAACCAGGACGGCGGGATCCAGCACGACGTCGATATCGCCTCGGAAGACCCCCTGAAGAACCCCGGCGCCACGGTCTTCCTCCAGGGCGCGCCGACCACCGGTCCGCAGCAGATCCAGTACGAGGTGAAGGCGCTCCAGCCCGGGAAGTACTACTTCTTCTGCAGTTTCCACCCGACCGTGATGAACGGGACGCTCACGATCGCGGCCGGCGCCCCGCCGCAGGAAGGCGGCAACAACGGCGTGACGATCGCGGCGAAGGGCCTCGCGTTCAACACGAAGCTGCTCGATCTGCCCGACGGTCAGCCCACGCAGCTCACCTTCGAGAACGAAGACGCGGGCATCACGCACAACATCGGGATCTACTCGGACAAGAGCTACTCGCAGGAGGTCTTTCGCGGCACGGACGTGGTGGGCGTGAACACGGCCACCGAGACGATCCCGGCGCTCCAGGCCGGGACGTACTACTTCCGCTGCGACTACCACCCCACGATGGAGGGGGTCGTGAAGGTCGGCAGCGGCGCGGCGCCGCCGAGCGGCAGCCCGGGCAGCCCGTCGGCGGGCCCCTCCCCGTAGGGCGCATCCGGCCGCCGACGGTACCGTGGTTCCCATGCGGAGAGCGTTCGCCCTGTTCGTCCTGTGTGTCGCCCTCGCCGCATGCACGGGCTCCGGCTCCTCGCCCACGAACGTCCGCGCGACCGCGTCGCCGCTGCCCGAGCTGACCGGCACGGGCCTCGACGGGAGCGAGCTCTCGAGCGCGCCGTACCGCGGCAGGGTTCTGGTCGTGAACGTGTGGGCCTCGTGGTGCGGCCCCTGCACGAAGGAGC
>Ga0187785_10000145_pt1 | contig 26873 bp, 27 predicted proteins | sample 0815_BV2_4_20_MG_FD_132466 | JGI IMG/M metagenome (GOLD analysis project Ga0187785, IMG submission 132466) | Tropical peat soil microbial communities from peatlands in Department of Meta, Colombia - 0815_BV2_4_20_MG | ecosystem: Environmental > Terrestrial > Soil > Wetlands > Peat | place...
ACGAGCGAGAAGACGATGTTGATGCGGTTCGGCTTCACGAGTGTCCCCAGCACGAGCCCGAGGCTCGCTCCGAGCAGGACCACGGCGACGATCAGCAGGACCCCGGACAGCGTGAATGCCCACCACAGCAGGATCAGACCCGGGCCGCCCGCGCGGAAGCGCTCGAGGATCTCGGAGGTCGGCCGGCGCAGGATGTCCGGATAGTCGAAGCGCTTCGCCAGCAGCGTGAAGGTGACGTTGAACCACACGGGGGCGGCGATCAGGAAGCCGCCCGCGACATCCTCGACGCTCATGCAGCCGGTTCCCTGCCGGCGGCGGCGCGGCCGAGCAGCCACAGAACCGCGCCGAGGAGGAGGGTCAGCGTGGCCGCACCGGACAGACCCGGATTCGCCCACCGATCGTCCGGATCGACCCCGATCGCCGTGGTCACGGTCCATCCGAGGGCCCAGGCGACCGCGCTCGCCGGGATCCACCACAGGGATCCGCGGACGCGGGTGCGGAGCTCCCACCACTGCGCGGCGCCGATCCCGGTGCCGGTCACGCCTCCCATCACGGCGAGGTCGCCGACCGAGTCGCCGTATCCCAGGACCCCGTAGGCGAGCCCCAGGCCGGCGGCGCCGCCGGCCGTGGTGGCGGCGATCCACGTCGGGCCGATGCCCGTGCGGCGGAGCGCGAGCCACTGCGCCGCACCGATCACCGCCCCGGCGATCGCGCCGGCGAGGACGGCGGTCCAGATCGCGTCGACCGGCCCGGCGATCGCTCGTGCGAGCAGGCCCGCCGGTGGGAACGCGAGGAGGGTCAGGGCCCAGGCGAGGAGACCCCGCCCGTCGATCAGTGGCTTGTCCATCGGCGGAGCCTAGTCGTCCGCCGCGGCCGGCGCGCTCCCGGTTGCATCGGCGGTGAACGCGGCGACGTGATCGGCCACCCACTCCCTGAACGTCCCCGGCGGGCGACCGAGGAGCTCGGACACCGTGGGGGTGACGAACGCCGGCACACCCATCGTGGCGCCCCACGCGTCGAGCAGCATGTCCAGGGCCGCGGGCGGCCAGGTCCCCTCCGCCTCCTTCCGGAACCCTTCCGGCGGGAGATCCACGAACGGCACCGGGCGGCCGAGGACTTCACCGATGATGCGCACCTGCTCGGCCTGGCTCAGAGACTCCGGACCGGTCAGGACATGGTCGCCGTCGGCGTCGCCCTCCCGCGACAGGATCGTCGCCGCGACGGCCGCCACGTCGCGGTCGTCGATCGGCGCGGTCTCGGCGTCGCCGTACGTCCACCGCACCTCGCCGCCCGCGCGGATCGTCGGCGCCCACCAGGACAGCGCGTTCGAGTCCAGCATCCCGGGCCGCAGGAACGTCCACGCGAGGCCGGACGCCACGATCCGATCCTCGATGGTGGCGTAGAGCTCCGCCATCGGGTTCGGCTGCTGGAAGAACGGGTGCGGGGTCCGGTGCGGGGCCGAGAGGAAGACCACGCGCCGCACGTGGGACGCGAGCAGATCGATCACGGCCGGCGCGGTCACCGGCGGCGCCGTCCAGACCAGGAAGACCGCGTCGACGCCCCGGAGGGGTTCGTCCAGCGAATCCGGCTCGGTGAGATCGGCGCCGACGACCTCGACGCCGGCCGGGAGCTCCGCCGTGCTCTCGAGGCCGTGCGTGAGGGCCCGGATCGGCACGCCTCGCTCGACCAGTCGATCGATCACGGCGCCGCCGATCCGGCCGGTCGCGCCGGTGACGAGGACCCGCGGCACGGCGGTCTCGCTCATGCGCATATCGTCGCAGGCCCCGGAACCGGAGCCCGGGCGTCGACCGGGACTACCCGGCGTGGTGCGGCGGGGTGGCGTCGGCGTGCGTCGGGGGCTGACCCAGCGGTGGCACACCGCCGGCTGCGGCCTGCCGGACAGCCTTCACGATGCCGTCGTACCCGGTACAGCGGCAGAGGTTGCCCGACAGGCCGATCTTGATCTCCTCGTCCGACGGGTCGGGGTTGGCGCGAAGCAGAGCGGTCGCCGAGATCAGCATCCCCGGTGTGCAGAAGCCGCACTGGACGCCGAACTGCTGCAGGAACGCCCGCTGGAGCGGCCCGACCTCCTCGTCGCCGGCGAGACCCTCGATCGTGGTGACGTCGCGGCCCTCCGCCTGCAGCGCGAGGTACGAGCAGGAGTTCACGGGCTTGCCGTCGAGCAGCATCATGCAGGCCCCGCACTCGGAGTCGTCGCAGCCCTCCTTCGAGCCGGTGAGGCCGAGCTCATCGCGGACCGCACGCAGCAGGCTCACGTGGGGGTCGAGCTCGACCGGGTAGCTCGTGCCGTTGACCCTGAGGGTGGCGGAGATCTTCATCGCCCGGACCCCGGGTCGCCGAAGGTGGCCTGGCTCGCGGGGATCTCGACCGAGCCGCCGCCGGCTCGGGTGAGCGCGCCGGCGATCGCCCTGCGGGCGATCACCTCGGCCATCGCCGAGCGGTAGCCGGCGGAGCCGCGGACGTCGCTGATCGGCGTCGAGGCCTCCGCCGTGGCCGTCGCAGCGGCCGCGATCGCCGCCGCTCCCCCGTCGGTGCCGACGAGGGCGGCCTCGGCCCCGGGAACGCGGCGGATCGTCGGGGCGAGCGCCGTGATCGCGATGCGCGCGTCGGTGACGGCGCCATCCACCACCGTGAGGACCGCGGTCGCGCCGACCACGGCGATCTCCATCTGCCGGCGGTATTCCAGCCGGACGTAGCACGAGCCCGTTCCCGCCGCGGGCACCGGGATCCCGACGGCGGTCAGCAGCTCGTTCGGAGACGCGGTGGTCTGCCCGGGGCCGGCCCACAGCTCGGCGAGGCCGAGCGTGCGCTCCCCTGCCTGGGAGCGCAGCGTGACCGCGGCGTCGAGGCACAGCAACGGACCACCCGTGTCCATCGCCGGCGAGGCGTTCATGACGTTGCCGCCGATCGTCCCCTGGGCGCGCGTCGCATGCGATCCGACGATCGCGCACGCGTCGGCCAGGGCGGTGAGCCGTTGGCGGACCGTCGCGTCGGCGACGAGCGCTTCGTGCGTGACGAGCGCGCCGAGGACGATCGCTCCGCCATCGTTGCGGATGCCGGTGAGCCCATCGATCCGATCGATCGCGACGATCGCGTCGGGCAGCGGGGCCTTCCCCTGGCGGGCGCCGACCACGAGGTCGGTGCCGCCGGCCACGGGGCGCGCACCGAGGTCGATCGCGGCGAGGGCCTCCTCGACGGTGGCGGCCGACGTGAACGAGCGACTCACGTGCCGGCCTCCCGGCGTGCTTCCCAGACGCGCTCGGGCGTCATCGGGAGCTTGCGCACCTGGCCACCGAGCACCTTGGTGATCGCGTTGGCGATCGCGCCGGCGGTCGGCACCTGCGGCGGCTCACCGACGCCCTTCGAGCCGCGTGGCCCCACCGAGTCGTACTCGATCCACCGCACCTCGATCTCGGGCGCGTCCGAACAGGTGACGAGCTTGTAGTCGAGCAGATGCGGGTTCCGCTGGTGGCCCGCGTCGTCGATCATCGTGCCTTCGGACAGCGCGAGGCCGACGCCCATCACGACGCCGCCGTAGACCTGGCCGTTCGCACCGTTCTTGTTGAGGATCCGCCCGGAATCGTGCGCCGCGGCGACGCGCAGCACACGGACGACGCCGGTGTCGCGATCGACCTTGACGTGTGCCGCCTGGGTGATGAGCTGCGGCGCGAGGAAGGTCTCGTTGCCGAGGCGTCCGACGCAGCCGCCGGTGTCGCCGGTCGGAGACTCCGGCACCGCGCCGGAGCCCTTGCCGTGGACGGTGCCGATCTCGCCGACGAGGTCGGCGATCGCGACCGAGCGATCGGGCGAGCCCTTCACGCGCGCCTGGCCTTCCATCAGCTCGATGTCGCCGCGGTCGGCCTCGAGCTGGTCGGCGGCGGCGTCGAGCAGCTGCTCGCGCACCTCCGCCGCGGCCGCGAGGATCGCCCGTCCGCTGTTGAACGTCGTCTGCGAGCCGCACGAGCCCATGTCCCACGGAGCGACGTCGGTGTCCTGATAGAGGATCGAGACGTCCTTCGGATCGATGCCGAGCTCCTGGCCCACGAAGACCGGCATCGCCATCACGGCGCCGCTGCCGTTCTCCTGCGCGCCGGTGAGCACCGTCGCGCTGCCGTCGCCGTTCATCTGGATGTAGGCGCCCGACGGCGCGGCCATGCACGGCCACCAGCCGACGGCCACGCCGATCGCCTCGTCCTCCGGCAGGTCGGCCTCGTCGTACCCGATCATCCGCACGGCGGTCTCGAGGGTGTCGCGCACGCCGACCTTGTCGAACACCTGGCGGGTCGGCCCCTCGGCGCCCACCTCGATCAGGGTTCGCCGTCGCAGCTCGACCGGGTCCATGCCGATCGCGCGGGCGACCTCGTCCATGTGCTGCTCGAGACCCCAGCAGACCTGCGGGGCCGTCGGCGCGCGCACCGACCCCGACGGCTGGTTGTTCGTGTAGTTCAGGTAGGACTCCACGTGGATCGCGTCGATGAGGTACGGGCCGCAGGCGTGCATCGCCGCCATCTGCCCCAGGAACCCACCTTCGCCGCAGTAGGCGCCCTTGTCGAGCACGAGCCGCGCCTTCCGGGCGACGATCCGACCGTCGCGCGTCACGCCGGTCTCGAACTCCATCGCGATGCCCTCGCGGCGCTGGGCGATCGCGACGAACTCCTCCTCGCGGGAGAACACGAGCTTGACCGGGCGCTTGGCGGCGCGCGCGAGGGCGGCCACCTGGCCCTCGAAGTGCAGATCACACTTGGCGCCGAAACCGCCGCCGAGCAGCGGCACGATCACGCGGACGTCGGCCTCCGGCACCTGCAACGTCTGTGCGACGCCGGCGCGCGCCGCGTACGGCACCTGCGTCGAGGACCAGATCGTGACCTTGTCGCCCTGCCACTGTGCGACGACCGCGCGCGGCTCGATCGGCACGCCCTGCGATGCGTCGGACACGTAGCGGCCCTTCACGACGACGTCGGCGGTCGCCATCGCGGCTTCCGCGTCGCCCTTGACGATCGTGTGGTACGCCATCGTGTTCCCGTTCGCGACGATGTTGTCGTCCTTGTCGTACGACGCGAGATCGGGGTGGATCAGCGGCGCGCCCGGCTCCATGGCCCGCTCGAAGTCGGCGATCGCCCGCAGCGGCTCATAGCGGATCTCGATCATCGCCGCCGCCTCGGCGGCGATCTCGGGCGTGAGGGCGGCGACGCCGGCAACGATCTCCCCCTCGAAGCGCACGACGTCCTTCGCGAACAGGTAGCGGTCCTGGACGAAGGAGCCGAAGCGCACGTCCGGAAGCTGGTCCTGGGTGACGATCGCGACGACGCCGGGCAGGGCGCGCGCCTCCGTGGTGTCGATGCTCAGGATGCGCGCGTGCGAGTGGTCCGCGTAACGGAACTTCGCATGCGCCATCCCGGTGAGGACGAGATCGGCCGTGTACCGGCCGGTCCCCGTGACCTTCTCCTTGCCATCGGGGCGGATGAACCCCGGTGCGATCTCGACGGCTGCCACTCGGAGGCCCTCCCTCTCGCTCGTCGCGCATCCTACGGTGCGCGCGGCCCCGGGGGCCAACGCGCGAGCGCCGGGGTCAGAGGCCAGGTTCGTAGAATCCCGCGGGTGGGGCCTGTAGCTCAGCCTGGTTAGAGCAGGGGGCTTTTAACCCTCGTGTCGCGGGTTCGAATCCTGCCAGGCCCACGGTGACCGACCCGGAGCCGGCGGAGCGCGACGGATCGCTCGGCGAGGTGGCCCTCGCGTTCCTCAAGCTCGGCGTGATCGGGTTCGGTGGGCCGGTCGCGCACGTCGCCTTGATGCGGCGCGAGTTCGTCGATCGGCGCCGGTGGCTCGGCGAGGACCGGTTCCTCGAGCTCTTCGGCGCCGCGAACCTGATCCCCGGGCCGTCCTCGACCGAGCTCGGGATGATGCTCGGCTACCTGCGCGCGGGATGGGCCGGGCTGCTGGTCGCGGGGGGCTGCTTCATCGCGCCGGCGATGACGATCGTGCTGATCCTGGCGTGGGCCTACGTCCGCTACGGCACGGTGCCGCAGGCCGACTGGGTGCTGGCCGGCGTGGCGCCGGTGATGATCGCGATCGTCGCCGACGCGCTGTGGCAGCTCGGCCGGCGCGCGATGACGACGCTGCCGATGGCGGGGGTCGGCGTCGCGACGTTCGCGCTGTACCTGCTGGGGCTGAACGCGATCGCGCTGCTGTTCGGGGGCGCGTTCGTGGTGATGCTGGGACGGCGGGCCTGGGCCGCCCACGACCACGCGGCGATCGCGTTGCCGCTCGCCGCGGCGACCGTGTCGTTGCGCGACCTGTTCTTCGAGTTCCTGAAGCTGGGCGCGATCGTGTACGGGAGTGGGTACGTCCTGCTCGCGTTCGTCCGCGCGGACCTCGTGCACCACCTGCACTGGATGAGTGACGGAACGCTGGTGGACGCGGTCGCGATCGGGCAGGTGACACCGGGGCCGGTGTTCACCACCGCGACGTTCATCGGCTACCTGCTGGCCGGCGTGCCGGGCGGGCTCGTGGCGACGCTCGGGATCTTCCTGCCCTCGTTCGTGTTCGCCGGCGTGATCTTCAGCCTGCTGCCGCGGATCCGCGGGTCGGCCTGGGCCTCCGCGTTCCTGGACGGCGTCACGATCTCGGCCCTCGGGCTGATGGCCGGCGTCACGGTGCAACTGGGGCGCGCGACGATCGTCGACGTCTTCTCCGTGGTGCTCGCGGTCGCCGCGTTCGTGATCCTGCGTCGGTTCCAGCCGAACTCCGCCTGGCTCGTGCTCGGGGGTGCGCTGATCGGCTTCGCGGTCCGAGGCCTCGGCGCCTGAACGTGTCGGCGGCGGGGACTACCGTCGCGGGATGCGGCGGGTGGCGGTCGGCGCACGCACGGTGTGGGTTCCCGAACGCCGACGCGAGCGGGTGCGCGGACTGCGCGGCCGGCCCGCCCTGCCGCGCGCCGAAGGACTGCTCCTCGAACGGTGCCGGTCGGTGCATACGTTCGGGATGCGGTTCGCGATCGACGCGGTGGTCCTGGACCGGCGGCACCGGGTCGTGGCGGTCATCGCCATGCGGCCCCGGCGGCTCCTGCGTCCCCGGCGGCGGGGCCGCCACGTGCTGGAGGTCGCCGCCGGCGCCGGGCGGGAGTGGTCGCTCGTTATACTCCCCGGGCTGCCCCGAACGAGCCTCGGTCCCCATCGTCTAGAGGCCTAGGACGCCGCCCTTTCAAGGCGGAAGCACGGGTTCGAATCCCGTTGGGGGCACCGGTCGTCCCGGTGGCGGCCGTGACAACCGAACACGCGCCTGTGGAGGAGCCCGGAGTCCTCATCGCCCTGTCAAGGCGAAGATCGCGGGATCGAAGCCCGTCAGGCGCGCCGAACCGAACGGGCCCGACGCCGCTGGCGCCGGGCCCGTCGTGTCCTCAGTCGCTCCGCTCGCGCATCAGGCTTTCGATCTTCGCCGATAGGTCGGGGTAGGAGCGCTGGAGCTCGCGGAACCGGGTGCCGAACAGCGCGAGGAGCACCAGGTCGGTCTCGGCCACGACGCTCGCCGTCCGCCGGCCGTCGCCGATGATCGCGGCCTCGCCGAACTCGTCCCCCGGCCCGAGCCGGCGGACCTCCCGGTCGCCGTGCAGGACGCGGGCCTCTCCCCGATCGATCACGAAGAAGGCGTACCCGCTCGCGCCTTCGCTCGTGACGTGATGCCCGGCACGCACCCCTTCTTCGTCGAACCACTCCGCGATCGTCGCGAGGTCCTCGTCGGAGACCTCGTCGAAGATCGGCGACCTGCGCAGACGATCGGATGCCACCGCCACGTTCCTGCTCCTCCCCGTTCGGTCGCGCAACGATAGCCGGGGCGGCGCGGAGCGGCTCCGCTAGGATGCCCGTGCGGCCAGGTAGCTCAGTCGGTAGAGCACGCGGCTGAAAACCGCGGTGTCGGCAGTTCGATCCTGCCCCTGGCCACCGCCCGCCGCCTCGGCTAGTTCAGGATCTCGCGGCTGCGGACCTCGGCCCAGTGGCTCAGGACGCTCTGATAGACGTCGGCCGAGCGCCCGTACTCCAGCTTCTCCAGCGCCTCCAGCGCCTCCCGCAGGTCGGCCGCGCTGTGGTCGTCGTCCAGCTCGTCCCACGTGAGGAAGTCGCAGAGCCCGCCGTAGTCGAGCTCGACGAGCGACCGGGGTTCGAACGAGGACAGCCATTGGTGCAGGTCCAGGAGCAGCTCGCCGATCGGACCCAGGTCGGAGCCGCGCAGCACGTGGACGGCGTTCTCGGCGCGACGCATCGCCCGGCGGACCGTCGTCACGTAGCGGAGCCGGAGCCGGCCCTCCTCGTCCTCGATGATCCGTCGCTCGTCGTCCTTGAACAGCAGGAACCATCGGATCGGCACGTGCCAGGGGCTCTGGTGCACGAAGGCGGGCTGCCCGCGCGTCCGCCGCCGGAGGCGGATCAGTTCGCGGCGGGCGCGGCGCGCCTCCTTCTTCGTCACGAACACGTCCCACAGGTCCATCGGCTGGGCCTCGCGGAACGCCACGGCGGCCGCGAGGATCCGCAGCCGCATCCGCTGGGGCGAGACGAACGTCCGGCCTTCGACGACCCGGATCTCGGCGTGCTCCCGGCCGGCCGGCGCCAGCAGGCCCACACCGTCGCCGGTGGGGTGGTCCACGAACCGCGGCACCGGCCGGCGCAGGGCCGAGCGCTCGACCAGGTAGCGCTCCCAGTGCAGCTGCTCCTCGCGCTCGAACGCGTCGAGCGGCTGGAACACCCGCAGGTAGGCCGACGGCACCATCGCGACTCCGAGTCTATCGACGTGAGGTTCCCCTATCCTCTCGGCATCCCCGACGAGGAGCTTCAGGCGTGTCCGACGCGGCGCAGATCGACGGTGCTCCCGAGCGCGCCCGGGCCGGCCTGAGCGCCGAGGAGCTCCGGAACCTCCTGCGCTGGATGATCCTCGCGCGGCGTCTGGACCGCGAGTGCATCGCGCTGCAGCGCCAGGGCGAGCTGACGGTCTATCCCGGGTTCGAGGGGCAGGAGGCCGCGCAGGTCGGCAGCGTCACCGCGCTCGGGGCCGAGGACTTCGTGTGGCCCACGTTCCGCGAGCTGGCCGCGGCGATCGTGCGCGGCGTCGACCCCGTGCAGTACCTCCAGTACCACCGCGGCACGTGGCACGGCGGCCCGTACGATCCGCGGGCCACGCGGTTCGGACCGATCAGTATCCCGATCGCGACGCAGATCCCGCACGCGGCCGGCTACGCGCTGGGCCAGAAGCTGGACGGAACCGGCGCGGTCACCCTCGTGTACTTCGGCGATGGCGCGACCAGCGAGGGCGACTTCGCGGAGGCGGCGAACCTGGCCGGCGTCTGGAAGCTGCCGCTCGTGTTGTTCTGCCAGAACAATGGCTGGGCGATCAGCATGCCGACGGCGCAGCAGACGTCCGGCGAGATCTGGCGGCGCGCGGAGGGGTTCGGCTTCCCGGGCGTGCGGGTGGATGGCAACGACGTCCTGGCGGTGCGCGAGGCGACCGACGCGGCCGTCGCTCGCGCCCGAGCCGGCGAAGGGCCCACGCTGATCGAGGCGATGACCTATCGGATCGGCGCGCACTCGACCGCCGACGACCCTGCCCGGTACCGCGACGACGCCGAGGTCCAGCGCGCCCGGGTCGGCGATCCGATCACCCGGTTCGGGTCGTGGCTCGCGGAGCGTGCGCTGGCCGATGACGGGTTCGTGGCGGCGTGCGACGACGAGGCCGAGCGGTTCGCGATGGACGTGCGCACCGGCGTGATCGCGACGCCGGCGCCGCCGACCTCGTGGATGTTCGACTGGGTGTGGGCCGAGCCGCCGGCCGGCTTCGACCGGATGCGCGGCGAGGCGCTCGGATGAGCGAGTGGACGATGTCCGGCGCGCTGAACCGCGCGCTGGGCGACGCGCTGACGCAGGATCCGCGGGTCCTGGTCTTCGGTGAGGACGTGGGACGCAGCGGCGGCGTGTTCCGCGTGACCGACGGGCTGCAGACCCAGCACGGTGCGGCGCGCGTGTTCGACACGCCGATCAGCGAGGCCGGGATCACCGGCGCGGCGGTGGGGCTCTGCTTCGCTGGCTGGCGCCCCGTCGTGGAGCTCCAGTTCGACGCGTTCTCGTATCCGGCGCTCGAGCAGGTCGTCGACCACGTGGCGAAGATGCGCAACCGCACGCGCGGCCGGGTCGACCTGCCGATCACGCTGCGGATCCCGGCGTTCGGCGGCATCAAGGGCAAGGAGCACCACGGTGAGAGCCCGGAGACGTACTACGCGCACACGGCCGGGCTCAAGGTGGTCGTGCCCTCCGGCGCGCTCGATGCGTACCGGCTGCTGCGCGGCGCGATCGCCGACCCGGACCCGGTGGTGGTGCTCGAGCCGAAGGCGCGCTACTGGTCGAAGGAGTCGGGCGAACTGTCGCTCGACGGACCGGGGCTGGGCGAGGCCCGCGTCGTGCGGGGCGGCGACGACGCCACGATCGTCACCTACGGGGCGATGGTCAGCCGGGCGCTGGATGCGGCGGCGGCGCTCGCCGACGCCGACGGCCTGCACGCCCGCGTCGTCGATCTTCGCTCGCTCTCGCCGCTGGACGACGAGCTGCTGGCGCGCTGCGCACGCGAGACCGGCCGGATCGTGGTGGTGCACGAGGCGCCGCGCACGCTGGGGATCGGCGCCGAGGTCGCCGCGCGCGTGATGGAGCTCGCGTTCGATCACCTGCAGGCACCGGTCGCGCGGGTCACCGGCTGGGACGTGCCCTATCCCCCTGCGTCGCTCGAGCAGCACTACCTGCCGAGCGTCGAGCGGATCGTCGACGCGGTGCGGTCGGTGAGCAGCTACTGATGGGCGAGCGGATCTTCGCGCTGCCGGACCTGGGCGAGGGCCTGGAGGACGGCCGGATCGTGACGTGGCTGGTCGCGGCCGGCGACGAGGTCGCGCTGAACCAGCCGCTCGTGGAGGTCGAGACCGCGAAGGCGGTGGTCGAGATCCCGTCGCCGTTCGCGGGGGTCGTCACGATCCTGCACGCGTCGGAAGGGGTCGATCTGCCCGTCGGAGCGCCGCTCGTCACGTTCGACGTGGCGGACGACAACCCCCTCGATGAAGGAGTGGTCGGGGAACGACCAACAACAACAACAACAACGTCGGCGAGTGAGGGTCAAGATGTTCGGTCCGAGGTCGCCCAGGTCCAGGTGTCCGGGGGTCCAGCAACGTCGACACCACCGGTTCGCAAGCTCGCCCGCGATCTCGGGGTGGACATCGGATCGGTCGTGGGAACCGGTCCCGGCGGCCGGGTGATGGAGGCGGATGTCCGAGCGGCGGTCGGGGGTGTTCGAGCGACCCGCATCGAACTCGACCACGTGCGCCGGGAGGTGGCGGCGAACCTGAGCGCGGTCGCGGCGATCCCCCAGGTGACGACGTTCCGAACGGTCGACTGCTCGACCCTGCAGGCCTATCGCGAGGAGCTCGGCGTCTCACCGCTGCCGGTGCTGATCGCGGCCCTGTGCGCGACCGTGCCCGGCCATCCCCTGGTGAACGCGCGATGGGGCGAGGACCACATCGACCTGCACCACGACGTGGATGTGGGCGTGGCGGTCGACACCGAGCGCGGGCTGGTCGTGCCGGTGGTGCGCGACGCCGGCGCGCGCGGGATCGCCGACGTCGCGGCCCAGATCCGGCGGTTGGCCGAGGCCGCGCGCTCCGGCCGGCTCGCGCTGGACGACATCCGTCCGGGACCGACGATCGCGGTCAGCAACACCGGCTCGTACGGCTCGGAGGCCGGCACGCCGCTGCTCACGCCGGGCTGCGCCGTGACCCTGGCGTTCGGGGTGATCCAGCCGCGCGCCCTGGTCGTGGATGGCGAGGTCGTGGCCCGCCCGGCCGCGACGCTGTCGCTGACGTTCGATCACCGCGTGCTGGACGGCGCCGCCGCGGGCCGCGCGCTGACCGACCTGGTCGACCGGTTGCAGTCCGCGGACCTCCTGCGAGACTTGCCGCGATGAAGATCGCGTCCCTGCTGCCGTCGGCGACCGAGATCGTCTACGCGCTGGGGCTCGGCGACGACCTGGTCGGGGTGACCGACGAGTGCGACTTCCCCGCCGACGCGGTCACGAAGCCGGTGATCTCGCGCAGCGCCCTTCCTCAGGGACGGATCCAGACCCCGCGCGAGATCGACGACGCGGTCCGCGCCAAGGTCGGCGAGACCGGAGCTCTGTACGTGCTCGACACCGACCTGCTGCGGCGCGAGCAGCCCGACGTGATCCTCACCCAGGACCTCTGCCGCGTCTGCGCGGTGCCGGCCGGCCAGGTGAAGGAAGCGCTCGACAAGATCGGCACCCCCGACGCGAAGGTCGTCTCCCTGGACCCGAACACGTTCGACGAGGTCCTCAGCCAGATCGAGATCGTCGGGAAGCTGCTGGACCGTACCGAGCAGGCCTCGACGCTGACGGCGTCGCTCCGCGAGCGGGTCGCGGCGGTCCGCGAGACCGCCAAGCGCGTCCCGACCGTGAGCGTGTTCGCCCTGGAGTGGTCCGATCCGCCGTTCTCGGCCGGCCACTGGGTGCCCGACATGATCGAGTTCGCCGGCGGAACACCGGTGCTGGCGGAGAAGGGACAGCCCTCGCGGGAGGTCGCATGGCACGAGGTCCGCGCGGCCGGACCCGAGGTGATCGTGTTCATGCCGTGCGGCTACTACCTGGAGGAGGCGGAGGAGGAGGCCGGCTCGTTCCTGGACCAGCCGGAGTTCGCCGACACGCCGGCGGTCCGCAACGGGAACGTGTTCGCGGTCGACGCCACGTCGTACTTCTCGCGGCCCGGACCGCGGATCGTCGACGGCCTGGAGATCCTCGCGTGGGCGGTGCACCCGGACTCCTACCCGACCCCGGCCGAGGGGACGATCACGAAGCTCGGCTAGGCTCGCGCGATGCAGCGCGACGACGCCCCGATCCTGGAGTTCGACCCGTCCCCGACCGCGGTGATCGAGCCGTCGGAGCAGATCGCGCCGATCGACGTTCCGGACCGCGTGGTCCTGTGCTTCTTCCAGGACGTGATCGCGGCCGTGGTCGAGGAGCACCAGGGTCGCGTGATCGATCACGTGGTCTCGGAGATCGGCCGCAACCCGATCTGGGAGCTGACCTACGGCGGCCGGCGGCTCGGCCTCGTCCATCCGGGCGTCGGCGCCCCACTGGCGGCCGCGTTCCTGGAGGAGCTGATCGCTCGCGGCTGTCGCGCGTTCGTCGCGTGCGGCGGGGCAGGCGTGCTGGTCCCCGACGTCGCCCTCGGCCACGTGATCGTGCCGACCGGGGCGGTCCGCGATGAGGGTACGAGCTATCACTACGCGCCCGCGGGCCGCGTGAACCATCCGTCGGCCCGGGCGGTGGCCGCGATCGTCGCCGCGCTCGATGAGCATGCGGTGCCACACGTCCAGGGCACGACGTGGACGACCGATGCGATCTACCGCGAGACGAAGGAGAAGGTCGCGCGCCGCGTCGAGGAGGGCTGCCTGACGGTGGAGATGGAGGCCGCCGCGTTCTTCGCGGTCGCGGCGTTCCGCGGCGTGACGTTCGGGCAGCTCCTGTACGCCGGCGACGACCTGTCGGGCGACGCGTGGGATCCGCGGGGATGGGACGACCACGTCGACGGCCGTGAACTGCTGTTCCGCATCGCGGCCGAGGCCGTGCTGGCGCTCGAGCCCGGCTAGGCTTCGCTCGTGCCGACCTGCGCGAACTGCGGCGAGGAGAACGGACCCCGGGCGCGCTTCTGCCAGGCGTGCGGGTCGTCGCTCGCCGGTGCGGCCGGCGCACGGCGCTCCCGCAAGATCGTGACGGTCCTGTTCTGCGATCTGGTCGACTCGACCCCGCTCGGGGAGCGCTTGGATCCGGAGATCCTGCGCATGGTGATGTCGCGGTACTTCGACGCGATGCGCGAGCCGCTCGAGCGGCACGGCGGGACGGTCGAGAAGTTCGTGGGCGACGCCGTGATGGCGGTCTTCGGGATCCCGAAGGTCCACGAGGACGACGCGCTCCGGGCGATCCGCGCGGCGACCGAGATGCGCGAGGCCCTCGGCCCGCTGAACGAGGAGCTCCGCGAACGCCCCGGCGTCGAGATCCAGATCCGGATCGGCATCAACACGGGCGACGTGATGGCGGGCGATCTGGGCGGGGACGTCCCCGTGGCCACCGGGGACACGATGAACGTCGCCGCCCGCCTGGAGCAGTCGGCCGCCCCCGGCCAGATCGTGATCGCAGCGGAGACCTACCGGCTGGTCCAGGACGCCGTGCTGGTCGACGGGCTCGACCCGATCTCCCTCAAGGGGAAGAGCGCGCCGGTCGCCGCCTATCGGCTCCGCGAGGTGATCGCCGGCGTCGAGGGCCGCACGCGTCGCCTCGACTCCCCGATGGTGGGGCGGATCCGGCCGCTCAACCTGCTGCTGCAGGCCTACGAGGGCGCGAGCGCCGACCGGACCTGCCAGCTGGTCACGATCCTCGGGACGGCCGGGGTGGGGAAGTCGCGCCTCGTCGAGGAGTTCGTCGGCGCGGTCGGACCGGCGGCCGTCGCCCGCGGCCATTGCCCGCCCTACGGCGAGGGCATCTCGCTCGCGCCCGTGCTCGAGGCGGCCCGGCAGGCGACCGGGCTGACCGAGCTCGAGACCCCCGACGCGGTCCGCACGAACCTGACCACCCTGCTCGCCGGCGACGACGAGGGCCCGACGGTCGCGGAGCGGATCGCGCAACTGCTCGCCGGCGGCGAGGGCGCGTCGCAGGAGGACACGTTCTGGGCGATCCGGCGGTTCTTCGGGGCGCTCGCGCGCGACCGGACGCTGGTGCTCGTCTTCGACGACATCCAGTGGGGCGAATCGATGTTCCTCGACCTGCTGGAGCACGTGGCCGACTGGTCCCGCGACGCCGCGATCGTCCTGGTCGCGATGGCCCGTCCGGAACTCCTGGAGCTGCGGCCGGGCTGGGGCGGCGGCAAGCAGAACGCGGCCGCGATCACCCTCGAGCCCCTGTCGACCGAGGAGTGCGACGCGTTGATCGCGAACCTCCTCGGCGCCGCCGAGATCGACGAGGACACGCGGCGCCGGATCACGGACGCCGCGGGCGGAACGCCGCTGTTCGTCGAGGAGATGCTGGCGAAGCTGATCGACGACGATCTGCTGGTCCGCGACGGCGACCGATGGGTCGCGGCGGGGGATCTCTCGGAGGTGCCCGTCCCGCCGACCATCACCGCGCTGCTGGCCGCCAGGATCGACCGGCTGACCGACGGCGAACGGGCCGTCCTGGAGCGCGCCGCGATCGCCGGCGACGCGTTCTTCGCGGGGGCCGTCCGTCGCCTCTCCCCCGAGGGGGACGGCGATCACCTCGACGGGGACCTCCTCGGGCTCGTCCGCAAGGATCTGATCCGCCCGATGAGCTCGACGATCCCGGGTCAGGACGCGTTCCGGTTCCGGCACCTGCTGATCCGCGACGCCGTGTACGACGCGATGCCGAAGGAGCTCCGTGCGCAACTGCACGGGGCGTTCGCGGACTGGCTCCAGGCGGTCGCCGGCGACGCGACCGGCGAACAAGACGAGGCCGTGGGATTCCACCTCGAGCAGATGAACCGGTTCCGCGAAGAGCTGGGCCTCGACGCGGACCCGGCAGCGGCACACCGCGCGGGCACGCTCCTCGCCGCCGCCGGTCGCCGGGCCGTCTCCCGGGTGGACTTCTCGGCCGCGATGACCCTGCTGAACCGCGCCGCCCAGCAGCTCCCGGAGGACGACCCCGAACGGGCACGGGTCCTTGGCGAACTGGGCGCGACGCTGAACCGGGTCGGCCGCAACGTCGACGCGGAACGCACCCTGAGCGAGGCGATCCAGCTCGCCGATCGATCCGGGGAGATCGTCGTGGCGACCCGCGCACGGCTGGACCGGCTCTGGACGTCCCTCGAGCTCGACACCGAGGCGTTCCAACGGGGGCTCCGGGACGGCGAGGTGGAGCGGTACCTGCAGATCCTGCGTGACCGCGACGACGACCTCGGCATCACGAAGGCGCTCCAACTGCTGGCCTGGAGGGACGGGCTGTCGTTCCGCTACGAGCAGGAGCAGGTGCTCCTGGACGAGGCGCTGATCCACGCGCGGCGCGCGGGCGACCGACTGGAGGAATCCGAGATCCTCGTCGAGCTTCTGGAGGGTGCGTTGTGGGGTCCGACCCCCGTCGAGGAGGCGTTCCGCCGCTGCGATGAGATCGCGGGGCCCGCGGCCCGCGACCGAAGGATCGAGGGCGCCAGGCTCGGCGTTCGGAGCATCCTCGAAGCGATGTGCGGTCGCTTCGACGAAGCCCGCGCGATCGCGGCGCAGGTCGAGGTCGCCTACCGGGAAACGGGCGTCGAGTTCGTCTGGGTCGAGGCCTCGATCCGCTGGTGGTTCGTCGAGATGCTGGCAGGCCGGCCGGACGAGGCGGAGCGGCGCATGGCGTCCGCGGGCGTCGGTCGGATCGAGATCGATCGGACCGGCGAGTGGCTGATCGATTCCCTTCGGGCCCAGGCGATCAGTGATCAGGGCCGTTTCCACGAGGCGCGCAGGCTCGCCGAGGTCTGCATCCGGACCGACGGTCCGTGGCTCCTGGGGAAGGTGGTCTCGCGGACCGGGCTCGCCAAGGCGCTCAGCGGGCTGGGGGATCAGGCGGCCGGCGAAGACCTGGCCCGCGAGACGGTGGACATGATCGCTTCCACCGACGCGATCGCGATGCACGGCGACGCGCTGATGAACCTGGCCTGGGTGCTCGATCACGGCGGCGGGACGCAGGGGGCGATCAGGTCAGCCGAGGAGGCCCTGGCCCTCTACGAACGCAAGGGCGACCTCGCGTCGGCGGCCAAGGCCCGGACGTGGATCGCGGCTAGGATGCCGTCGCGATGACGACTGCGAACCAGGTCACACCGGACGACCTCGGCAGCCGCGTGTCGTTCCAGTTCGAGCTGCCGAACGGCTACCTGTCGGAGGCGGTCGGCGTCTTCGAGCGGTGGGACGACGAAGCGCAGACCTACTTCGTGCGCACGAAGGACGGCCGCGAGGTGCGGGTGCCGGCGCGCGGCGTCCGGTTCGGCAAGGTGATCCCGTCGTGAGCGACGAGCTCCCCACCGCGCACATCCGGCTGCGCCTGGGCCGGGAGGACGCGCACTACGGCGGCAACCTCGTGGCAGGCGCGACGCAGCTTCGGATCGTCGGCGACCTGATCACCGAGCTCGCGATGCGCTACGACGGCGACGAGGGCCTGTTCCGCGCCTACGAGTCGGTCGAGTTCCTAGCGCCCCTGTTCGCAGGCGACTGGATCGAGGCGACCGGGAAGATCGTGAGCGTCGGGCGAAGCAGCCGCCGGTGCGAGTTCGAGGTCTGGAAGATCGGCGCGGCGCGCACCGACATCTCGGAGAGCGCGGCCGAGTTCCTGGAGGAACCGATCCTGACGCTGAAGGCGGTCGGCACCACGGTCGTGCCGGCCGAGCACCAGCGGTTCCCGCACTGAGCCGCGCTACGACGCGACCTGGAGCCCGTGCAGGACCTGGAGGAGCTCGTCGACGTCGAACGGCTTGGGCACGTAGGCATCGGCGCCGAGCGCCGTCGCCCGGTCCCGGTCGTCGACCGACGCGAGCGCGGTGACCATCACGACGCGCGGCCGGTCGCACTCGGGCAGCTTCGCCAGCTCCTTCAGGACGGTCCAGCCGTCCATCCTCGGCATCATGACGTCGAGGACCATCAGCTCGGGATGGTGCGCCGCGACCTGCTCGAGCGCCTCGACCCCGTCGCGCGCGGTGGCGACGTCGTAGCCCTCGGACTCCAGCCCGAAGCGGAGCACCCACACGACGTGCGGCTCGTCGTCCACGACGAGCACCCGGGGCGCGGCGATCGCGGCCATACCCTTGATAACGGGCGCGACGGGCGCCGACTCGATCCGTCATGAGGCTCGATCGCGCGCTCGCCCGACGGTGGGACGACCTCGGTCGGACGATGGCGGAGCGGGGGTGATTCCGAACTAGTCCCCGCCGGGTAGGCAGCGGGCTCAGACGATCTCGACGCCGGCGCCCTCGACGACCTCGCCGATCCGAACGGCCTGCGGCGCATGCCGCATCGCTGCATCGGCGTCGTCCGAGCCGACCAGGAGGATCATCCCCATCCCCATGTTGAACGTCGCGAACATCTCGTCGTCCGTCGCGCCGCTGTCCCGCTGGACCAGGCCGAACACCGGTGGCTCGGTCCAGGACCCGCGCGCGATCCTCGCGCCGAGCCCCGGCGGCAGCGCCCGCGGCACGTTCTCCGGGAACCCGCCGCCGGTGATGTGCGCGGCAGCGTGCAGCAGCCCGGCGCGCCGCAGCGCCAGCACGGTGGGCGCGTCGATCGCGCACGGCTCCAGCAGCTCGTCGGCCAGGCTGCGGCCGAGCTCCGGCAGCACCTCGTCCAGATCGTGCTTCGGCAGGACCGCCTCGCGCACCAGCGAGTAGCCGTTGCTGTGCAGACCGGTGGACGGCAGGCCGAGCAGGACGTCGCCGGCGCGCACCTGCTCGGGCCCGAGCAGGTCGGCTTCGTCGGCGACCCCAACGCAGAACCCGGCCAGGTCGAACGCGTCGGGCTCCATCACGCCGGGGTGCTCCGCGGTCTCGCCGCCCAGCAGCGCGCAGCCGGCGCGACGGCAGCCCTCGGCTACGCCCTCCACGATCCGCGCGACGCGCTCGGGCACCACGCGCCCGACCGCCAGGTAATCCAGGAAGAACAGCGGCTCCGCTCCGGTGCACACCACGTCGTCGGCACACATCGCGACCAGGTCGATCCCGACCGTCTCGAGCCGGTCGGTCATGCGGGCGATCTCGAGCTTCGTCCCGACGCCGTCGGTGGCGGCGGCCAGCACCCGGCCGTCGCTGATCCGCACGAGCCCGGCGAACCCCCCGACCCCGGCGGCCACCTCGGGACGCCGCGTCCGTTCGGCCAGATCGGCGATCAGCGCCACGGCCTTCGCGGCCGCCTCGGTGTCGACGCCGGCGGCGCGGTAGACCTCGCTCACGCGCTCAGCCGGTCGGGAGCTGGAGCTGATCCTCCAGCACGAACTTCCCCGCGCCCTCGGGGATCTGGATCGGATACTCGCCGTCGAAGCACGCGCGGCAGAAGGTTTCCTTCCCCCCGCCGGCGGCTTCCACCATGCCGTCCAGCGACAGGTACCCGAGCGAGTCCGCACCGACGTAGGACCGGATCTGGTCGACCGTGAGGTCCGCGGCGATCAGCTCCTGCCGCGTGGGCATGTCGATCCCGTAGAAGCACGGCCACCGCGTGGGCGGGCACGTGATCCGGATGTGGACCTCGGCCGCGCCAGCTTCGCGGAGCGCCTGCACGATCTGCTTCGTGGTGGTTCCGCGGATGATCGAGTCGTCCACGACCACCAGGCGCTTGCCGTGGATCGAGTCGGGCAGCGGGTTCAGCTTCAGCTTCACGCCCCGGTCGCGGAGCGACTGCGAGGGCTGGATGAACGTCCGTCCAACGTAGTTGTTCTTGTACAGGCCGTCGCCGTAGGGGATCCCGCTGACCTCGCTGAACCCCTGCGCCGCCGAATGCCCGGTCGTCGGGACCGCGATCACCAGGTCGGCGTCGGCCGGATGCTCCGAAGCAAGGATCCGCCCCATCTCGCGGCGCGCCTCGTGCACCGAGCGCTCGCGCATCCGCGAATCGGGCCGCGCCAGGTAGACCATCTCGAACACGCAGAGCGAGCGCTTCGGCGACTCCGCGAACCGCATGCTGTGCAGCCCTCGGTCATCGATCCGGACCAGCTCGCCGGGCTCGACCTCGCGCAGGAAGCCCGCCCCCACGATGTCCAGCGCGCAGGTCTCCGAAGCCACCACGAACCCGTTCGGCAGCCGCCCGATCGACATCGGCCGCACACCGTGCGGGTCACGCGCGGCGTAGACGCTGCGCTCGTCCATGAACACGAAGCAGAACGCGCCACGGAGGATCGGGAGCACCCGCATCGCGGCCTCTTCGAGTCCTCCCGAGGCCGGGATGTCGTTCGCGATCAGCGTGGTGACGATGTCCGAGTCGGTGGTTGCGCCGCCCTTGGGCACCATCCCCGCCAGCTCGGTGGTGTTCACGAGGTTGCCGTTGTGCCCGAGGGCCAGCGAATGCACCCCGTCGGTCTTGAAGACCGGCTGCGCGTTCTCCCACGTGGTTGAGCCGGTCGTGGAGTAGCGCGTGTGCCCGATCGCGAGGTCGCCGTGCAAGGTGGTGAGCGTCGCCTCGTTGAACACCTGGCTCACCAGGCCCATGTCCTTGTAGACCAGGATGTTCGTGGAGTCGGAGACCGCGATGCCGGCCGACTCCTGCCCGCGGTGCTGCTGGGCGAACAACCCGAAATAGGTCAGGCGCGCGACGTCGTCCCCGGGCGCCCATACGCCGAAGAGGCCGCATTCCTCCTTCGGTGACTCGGCGCCCATCGAGGAACCCAGTGTACCGGGCCCCTCCGACCCCTCGTGCCCCTCCAGCCGTCAGGGGAAGATCCGGATCGGGAGTTCGCGAGCAGCGACCCGCAAGGCCCGCCGGTCGAACGAGAGGACGGCGCCGCCGTTGCGCTCGGCGCACGCGATCACGGCGGCATCGGGCAAGCGGAGCGGCACGTCGGCGAAACGGAGCAGCAGCTCGCGGATCCGCGGCACGTCGAGATCGCCGCAGTCCAGGAGCGTCTCGCCCCGCTCGAGGCCGGCCAGGAACATCGGCGTGGCGGCGGAGTCCAGCCGCCGCGCCAGGAGCCGGTCCACCTCGGCGAGGGTCGCCGCGGGCACGACCGTGGGGAGCAGGCCGGTCCGGCCGAGGGCCTCGAGGGCGGCCGGGTGGCGTTCGTGGCCGGCGTCGAGCAACGCCGCGATGGCCGACGGTGCAAGCGTGATCACGCCGAGCGCGCGACCGGGGCCGAGGGTCGCCAGGATCCGATCCACGACGGGAGCCGTCGCTCGGCGTCGGCGTGATCGAGGTAATCGACGAGGGCCTCACGGACCAACTCGGTGGGAGCGCGACCCGACCGGGCCGCGAGCGCCCCGAGTCGCCGGTCGAGCTCTGGGTCGGAGCCGACGGCGGGCTCAGATGGGTTCGACATCGTTCGGTCCCCTCGGGAGCCGTCGAGTCCATCACGTACGGACCTCCGATCGCCGTGACCGCGGTCACTCCCAGGAGGGGAACGTCCGAAGTTGACCGCCCGCGAGACCCGTCGCTATCGTCGCGCAGGCGAGGAGCGGCGATGCGCGGAACGGTTCGACGGCCGGGGTTTCATCGGGTCGACCGCTTCGCCCTCCTCGTGGTGATCGCGCTGATCGCATCGGCCTGCGGCGCGAGCTCGAGTCCGAGCAGCAGCGCCTCGCCGGCGACGCTCGCCCCCGGCGAGGCCCACATCTACTGGGGGAACGACAGCGCTGCGAGCGTCGGGGCCGCGAACATCGACGGCACGGATGCGATCCCCCATCTCATCGATGCGGGCCTGGCACCCTGCGGCGTCGCCATCGATGCCACCTACGTCTATTGGGCGACGGAGGGCGACACGACGATCGGTCGCGCCAGGTTGGACGGCACCGACGTGGACGAGCGATTCATCACCGGAGCGAAGGCTCCCTGCGGCGTCGCGGTCGACGCGTCGCACATCTACTGGGGCAACGCCGGGCTCGCGAACGGTGCTGCGGGCACGACGATCGGACGGGCGAACCTCGACGGGACCGGGGTCGACCAGGCGTTCATCACCGGAGCGAACGGGCCGACCGCGGTCGCCGTCGATGCGCAGCACGTCTACTGGACCAACTGGTCGAGCGGCACGATCGGGCGCGCGAACATCGACGGGTCGGGGGCGGATCAACGCTTCATCGAGACGCAGCTGCGCCCGCAGGGGGTCGCCGTCGACGGGACCTCCATCTACTGGGCCTCCGGCGACACGATCGGCCGAGCTCACCTCGATGGCTCGGGCGCCGATCAGCGCTTCATCGACGGGGCGAGTGGGCCCTGCGGCATCGCCGTCACGTCCACGTACATCTACTGGGGCAACATCGGTCCGTTCCCGGCCGAGGACGGGACGACCATCGGTCGCGCCAAGCTGGACGGATCCGACCCGCAGGAGTCGTTCATCTCCGGGGCCACCGGTCCGTGCGGCGTCGCGGTGGAGCCAGCGAGCTCGTAGGTCCGGGCCCCGTCCGAACATCTACGTGCGGAGCCGGCTCAGATCCCTCCCGAACGAGACCGACTCACGGAATCCCTCCATCGAGTCGGCGTCCCGGCGTTCCACGAACCGGGCCAGCGCCGGGCCTTCGGACTCGGAGCCGGCGAGCCATGCGAGCAGCGCATCCGCGAGGTACGTCGCGTGCATGCTTGCGTTGTCCATCCCCGCGCCGGTCCACGGGTCCTGGTACAGGCCCGCGTCGCCGGCCAGCGCCCATCCCGGGCCCCACGCCTGGCGCACGACCGACGGCCGCGGCCCGCAGCCGAACAGCCTGCCGGAGGGCTCCGCCGCAGCGACGCGCGGGCCGAGCGCCGGGTGGGCGGCCAGCCGTTCGGCGAACGCCCGAGCGGGATCGCGCCGCACGATCGGATACGCGCCGATCGGCATCGAGACCGCCACGCAGGTGTGATCCCCGTCCGACGGGAACGCGTAGAGCAGCTCGTCGTCGCCGAGGGAGAACTCGGGTCCGTCCGCCGCGCCGTTCGGGCCGGGCATGTCGCGGACGTATCGGTAGTACATGATCCGGCTCGGCTCCTCGACGATCTCGTCGCGGGCGCCGACGAGCGCCGCGACCTTCGAGGCGTGGCCGTCGGCGCCGACCACGACCCGCGCCGTCACGTCCAGATCGCCGTCCGGCCCGGTCAGGCGCGCACCATCCACGCGGCCGTCCTCGGCCGTCAGCTCGACGAGCGAGGTTCGCTCGCGGACCTCGACGCCTTCGCACGCGGCGGCCGTGCGGACGAGCAGCGCGTCCAGCGGCTCGCGACGCACCGACAGGTTGAACCCGAGCTCCCCCGGATCCTCCTCGTGCGAGACGTCGGTCGTGCCCGCGAGCGCGTCGTGGTCGTACTCGCACACGAGCTTCGGCGCGCCCCAGCCCAGGACCTCGTCGAGGACTCCCAGGTCGGCCAGCACGCCGGCGCAGCCGGAGCCACGGAAGAAGTGCGTCGAGAGCGTCGGGCTCGGGAACGTCGCGCGATCCACCAGCAGTACGCGCAGCCCCGATCCTCCGAGCCGGATCGCGAGGACCGACCCGGCGATCCGGGCGCCGACGATCAGGACGTCGACGTCCACGGTTCCGTTCCGAGCCGGGGCGCCATCGCGCCCTCCAGCTCCAGGAGGTACTCCTTGCGGTGCAGGCCGCCGGCGTAGCCGGTGAGCTTCCCGCCGGCGCCGATCACCCGGTGGCACGGCACCACGATCGGGATCGGGTTCGAGCCGAGCGCCGCGCCGACCGCCCGCGCGGCCGAGGGATGCCCGATCCTCGTCGCGATCGTCCCGTACGTCGTGACCTCCCCGAACGGCACCCGGGCGGTCGCCGCAAGCACCTGCTTCGCGAACGGATGCATCAGTCGCCGGTCCAGCCGGAGCTCGAACCGTTCGCGCGAGCCGGCGAAGTACTCCTCCAGCTCTCGGCGCGTCTCGTCGGTGGGCCGGGCCGCCTCGACCACCCGCGGCGACAGCTCGTCGGCAAGGCGCTCCACCAGTTCGTCCCGGGAGTCGTCGTCGAACGCGATCGCGGCCAGGCCGCGACGGGTCACGGCGACCAGCAGCTCGCCGACCGGCGAGGGCATCGTCGCGATCGCCACGTCGACCAGCCCATCCTCGTCGGCAGCGAGCCGGAACCGGTCGGCCGCCACGCGCGAGGCCGCGTCGGCCTCCGCCTTCGAGATCTTCGGCGTTCCGCTCATGCGATCTTCCCCTTCAGGCTCTTCAGTCCCTGGTACGCGTTGGCCCGGACGGTTTCCGGGCTGCACTCCATCAGCTCCGCGGTCTCGGCCACGCTGAGCCCGAGGACGTGGCGGTACGTCACCGCATCGCGCTGCCGCTGCGGCAGCTCGGCCACGGCGGCCACCGCCTCGCCGGCGTCCTCGACGGTGACCGCCGCCGGCTCGGGCGGGTCGGCCACCGGGATCGGGGCGCGCGCCGTCCGCCGATGGTGATCGATCGCCTTGCGCGAGGCGATCCGCAGGACCCACCGGTCCAGGCGGGCCGCCTCCGTGCACCGCGGATAGGCCCGCAACGCCGCGAGGTAGGTCTCCTGGAAGACGTCGTCGGCGTGCTCGCGTCCCACGGCCGCCACGAGGTAGCGATACACGGTGCCCCTCGTGTCCTCGAGGACCGACTCGAACGGCGGGAGCCGGGTCCTCACACGCTCCACCAGCGCTTCAGGTCGAGCCACCGCCGTGGCTCGCTCCGTCGCGGCCGCGGCCGGCGGGTCCAGCTGCGCAGGTACTCGGGCTCGGGCTCCGTCACGCGCCACATCCTCCACCGGTCGTCCATCGCGTGTCCCCTCCTCTCCTCGTGGGGAACAACGCGCGGGAGGGCTGCGGCGTGAAAGCCGGGCTCAGGCGATCTCGCCGAGCAGCCGAGGGATCGCGCCCTCCCAGACCTCGGCGAGCTCGGCGACCGGCACGTCCAGCAGTCCGTCGATCATCGCGCGCGGGCCGCCCGTCTCGCCCAGGCGCGCCGCGGGGACGCCGCGGGCGCCGGCGATCGCCAGCAGCCGCTCCTCGTCGGCCGGATCTACGCTCACGACCGCGCGCGAGGCCGACTCCGCGAACAGCGCCACGTGCGCCGGCAGGTCACCGCCGACCGCGACCGCGAACCCGTTGCCGCCGGCGATCGCGCTCTCGGCGAGCGCCACCGCCAGACCGCCGTCGGAGCAGTCGTGCGCGCTCGCCAGGACGGTCTCGGCCGCCGCCTCCTCCAGGAGGCGCAGCAGGGCGAGCTCGCGCGCGAGGTCCAACGCCGGCGGCCGCCCGCCATCGGCGTGCAGGACGGTCCGTGCGAACTCGGAGCCGCCGAGCTCGGCGAACGTCTCCCCGAGCAGCCAGATCGCGAGGCCCGGCCGCGGGAAGCCCGAGGGCACGCGCAGCCGGTGGTCTCCGAGGAGCCCGAGCATCCCGATCACGGGAGTGGGATCGATCGCCGTGCCGCCCGAGGCGTTGTAGAAGCTCACGTTGCCCCCGGTCACGGGCGTGCCCAGTGCCAGGCACGCATCGCGGATCCCGCGGATCGACTCCGTGAACTGCCACATCACCTCGGGGCGCTCCGGATCGCCGAAGTTCAGGCAGTTCGTGATCGCGAGTGGGCGCGCGCCGGTGACGGCGACGTTCCGCGCCGCCTCGGCCACCGCGTGCATCGCGCCCAGGTACGGATCGAGCGCGCCGTAGCGGCCGCGGCCGTCGGTGGCCAGCGCCACCGCCTTGTCGCCGACCCGCACCAGCGCCGCATCCGAGCCCGGCCCGGCCAGCGAGTTCCCCTGCACGAGCCGGTCGTACTGCTCGAAGATCCAGCGCTTGCTCGCGACATCGGGAGCGGCGAGCAGCGCGCGCAGGGCGTCGGCGAGATCGCCGTCGAACGGCGCGAACGTCGGATCCTCGCCCGTGGCGGCCGGCGGGGCCGCGGACGGCCGGTCGTACTCGGGACCGTCGTCGGCCAGCGACCGCGCCGGCACACGGGCGACCTCCGCCCCGCCGCGCACCACCGCGAGGTCGGCGCCCGCCACCAGCTCCCCGATCACGGCCGTCGCCAGGCCCCAGCGCTCGCAGATCGCGCGGACGTCGGCGAGCCCCGACGGATGCACGATCGCGAGCATCCGCTCCTGCGATTCCGACGTCAGGATCTCGAACGGCTCCATCCCCGGTTCGCGCAGCGGCACGGCGTCGAGGTCGAGCCGGACGCCCATCCCGGCGCGCGCGGCCGACTCGCTGACCGCGCACGTGATCCCGGCGCCTCCCAGGTCCTGCAGCCCCTCCAGGAGGTCCGCCTCGATCAGCTCGAGGGTCGCCTCGATCAGCAGCTTCTCGGTGAACGGATCCCCGATCTGGACCGACGGGCGCGAGGCCTCGGCGCCGTCCTCCAGCGTGGCCGAGGCCAGGACCGACACCCCGCCGATCCCGTCGCGGCCGGTGGAGGCGCCGTAGAGGACCAGCAGCGAGCCCTCGGTCGGCGTGTGGGTCTGCGCGGTCATCAGGCGGTCGGCCTCGGCGACCCCCATGCACAGCACGTTCACGGTGGGGTTCGCCGAATGCGCCTGCGCGAAGCGGATCTCACCGCCGACGGTCGGCACGCCGATGCAGTTGCCGTAACCGCCGATCCCGGCGACGACACCCGACAGGAGCCAGCGGTTCCGCTCGTCCTCGAGCGAGCCGAACATCAGCGGATCGAGCAGCGCCACGGGCCGCGCGCCCATCGAGACGATGTCGCGGACGATCCCGCCGACGCCGGTCGCGGCGCCCTGATACGGCTCGATCGCGCTCGGATGCGAGTGGGACTCGATCTTGAACACGACCGCCGTCCCGTCGCCGATGTCGACCGCACCGGCGTCCTGGCCGGGACCGACCAGCACCGCCTCGCCCTCGGTCGGCAGGGTCCGAAGGTGGATCTTCGAGGACTTGTAGGAGCAGTGCTCCGACCACATCACGGCGTACATCGCGAGCTCGGTCGGGTTCGGCTCGCGGCCGAGCGTGGCGCGGATCCGCTCGAGCTCGTCGTCCGCCAGGCCGAGCCGACGGTGCAGCTGCTCCTCGGGCCGGCTCACCGGGCGGCCGCCACGAGCGCCGCGTGCAGCAGCGACGCGAACAGCGGCTGCCCGCCCGTGGGGCCGACGTCCGGATCCACGGCATGCTCGGGATGCGGCATCAGGCCGACGACGTTGCCGG
>Ga0187785_10000146_pt1 | contig 26786 bp, 30 predicted proteins | sample 0815_BV2_4_20_MG_FD_132466 | JGI IMG/M metagenome (GOLD analysis project Ga0187785, IMG submission 132466) | Tropical peat soil microbial communities from peatlands in Department of Meta, Colombia - 0815_BV2_4_20_MG | ecosystem: Environmental > Terrestrial > Soil > Wetlands > Peat | place...
GGCATCGTTGCCGGCACTGTCGACTATGGCGGATTGAATACGTTTCCTTTCCGAAGCGATCGCTTCGTACTCGTGGTCGCAAGAAATCATCCGCTCGCGTCCCGATCGCGCATCGGTTTCGCCGAGGTCCTCGACTACGACATGGTCGGCCTCGACCGTGCCAGTGCAATTCAGCGGTTCCTTGCCGACAAAGCCAATCGCGTCGGCCGCCCTCTCCGTCTGCGTGTACAGCTACGCAGCTTCGATGCGATCTGTCGCCTGGTTGAGTGTAACGTCGGTGTAGGCATCGTACCGGAAACAACAATACGGCGTACCGAGCGGACCATGGCAATTAGCGCGGTGCGACTTACGGATTCCTGGGCGCCGCGCGAACTGACTATCTGCGTGCGTGATGTCGAAGCGCTTCCTCCTTATGCGCGGCAGCTCGTCGATCATCTACGCGCGGCCGCGTGATACTCAGCGCGGCAGGAGCACCCAGTAGTCGAAATCAAGGATCACCGCGGGGTCGTAGTCGTCGCCGTCTTTGATTGGGAAGTCTGCACAAGGACGATCCTTGGTTGCGATGGTACGCACACGCAGCGCACCGATATCCGTTCGGCCCGGTACGTCTGCGCATGCGAGGATCTCCGACCAGGCAAATACCGTACAGCCCGCGAACAACGGCACCACGTGGCGTCCACCGTTGATGGCTGCCAGCTGAAACGCGTTGCCAAGCCCATTGAAGGACAGCGCACGCGCGAGTGAAATCGCGTGCCCGCCATAGACCAAGCGACGTCCGAAACGGCCTTTGCTTTCGGTGAACTGGTTGAAGTGGATGCGCGCGGTGTTCTGATAAAGCCTGGTGGCAATTTGATGCTCGGCCTCTTCGACTGTCACGCCGTCGACGTGATCGATTTTCTCACCGGCCTTGTAGTCGCCAAAGCGATACGGACTTCCCGCGAGTACGGTGTCGTAGGCCTTGCTATTGATCGTTGGGCACGCGCCGCCCAACTTCGCAGCTTCAACATTCTTGGGAAGGTCGGGCACCTTTTCAGCGGTCGGCGGCGCTGCTTCATCGCGCTTGCGCACCATCACCCAGCGCACGTAGTCGAGCACGGGTTCGCCAACCTCGTCGAACCCTCGAGACCGTACGTAGACGATACCCGTCTTTTTGTTCGAATTCTCCCTCAGACCGATAACTTCGGACACCGCACTCAGAGTCGAGCCAGGAAAGACGGGCTTGAGAAAACGGCAGTCTGCATAGCCAAGATTGGCAACTGCGTTGAGAGAGATGTCCGGCACTGTCTTGCCGAACACGACATGGAACACCAGCACATCGTCGAGTGGAGCGCGCGAGTAGCCGATTTTTTGCGCAAAGGCATCGGACGATTGCACCGCAAAGCGCGCGCCGAACAGCCCATTATAGAGCGCCACATCACCGAGGGTGATGGTGCGCGGAGTGGCGTGACGAATCTGCTGACCGAGGCGAAAATCCTCAAAGAAATTGCCGGGACTGGTCTTCGGGACAGGACTCACGCATTCGCTCCTTTATCGGATCGTGTCCGGCACGGCATTCTCACAAAACCGTGAGCTAAACGCCACCTTGCAACAACAGGAAACTGATGAGGACGTGTTCCGCCCGTGTGATAGCGCATAGGCGCAACGTCGATCGTTCGGAGGAATACTCCGAAAAAAGAGTATGCTGTTTGTCCAAGGGCCGCACGAACAAGTAAGTTCAGCAAAATGGCCCGGTTCGCGCATCCGCGGGCCCGGCCCCATCGTATCTTTGGTGAAAGCCCGCAATTGGCTAACAACGACAGGCCTCAAATGAGCGTCGAAACTATAAGCGTGGCCTCCGCCGACAAAACGATCCACCCGCGCTGGGTCCGCGTCTGCCATTGGATCAATGCGCTGGCGATTCTCGTGATGATTGGTTCTGGCTGGCAAATCTATAACGCCTCGCCGTTGTTCGATTTTACGTTTCCCGGAAGCATCACCCTCGGTGGCTGGCTCGCGGGCGCATTGCTTTGGCATTTCGCCGCCATGTGGGTGCTGGTCGTCAACGGGATCGTCTATGTCACCCTTGGCATTGTTACCGGTCGTTTTCGGCGCAAACTTCTCCCGATTCGTCCGGCCGAGGTGATAGCAGACGTAAAAGCAGCACTAACTTTAAAGCTCGCGCACGATGACCTCTCGCACTACAACGCGGTGCAGAAGGTGCTCTATTCCGGCGTGATCTTGGCAGGCATCGTCATCGTGCTGTCGGGACTCTCGATCTGGAAGCCGGTGCAGTTTCAGGAACTGGCAGCATTGTTTGGCGGTTATGACGCTGCCAGGTACGTGCATTTTCTTGCGATGAGCGCGATCGTTGGATTCCTCATTGTTCATCTGGCGCTTGCGCTGATTGTGCCGAAAAGCCTGCGCGCTATGGTCATCGGACGTTAGGGGTACCTCATGCGACAACGTAAGATCATTCCTGGGGTCGACCCAAAGCTGCTCATCAAGGACGCGGCCAAACTAATGCCCGGCGCCAGCCGGCGCGGTTTCCTGCGCGGCGCAGCGAGCCTCGGCGCTCTCACCTTTTTGACCGGCTGCGATATCATCGACGGCGACACCGCCGAAGGCGTGTTGCGCAAGATTTCAGAGTTAAACGACGGCGCCCAGGCAGCACTCTTCAGCCGCACCAAGCTCGCGCCAACTTTTCCCGAAAGCGCGATCACGAAGCCGTTCCCTTTTAATGCCTATTACGATGAGGACGAGGCGCCGGAGGTGGATGGCAAAGCCTACAGATTGGAAGTCGCCGGCCTGGTTGAGAACAAAAAACCATGGACGCTGGATGAACTGCACGCGCTGCCCGAAGTCTCGCAGATCACACGGCACATCTGCGTTGAAGGCTGGAGCGCGATCGGATCCTGGCAGGGAACCCCGCTGTCGGAGTTTCTCAAGCGCATTGGCGCTGACACGCGTGCAAAATATGTTTGGTTTAAGTGCGCTGAGGGTTACACCAATACCATCGACATGCCGACTGCATTGCACCCGCAGACGCAAATGACGTTTAAGTTCGCCAATCAGATTTTGCCGCGTGCCTACGGGTTCCCGATGAAGATTCGGATTCCCACCAAATTGGGATTCAAGAATCCGAAGTATGTGGTGGCGATGGAAGTCACCAACACCGACAAGGGCGGCTACTGGGAGGACAAGGGCTACAACTGGTTCAGCGGGCTGTAGGCGGCGTCCCGAACGGTGTTGAAGTCGCTGGGCCGTCACCGACGATCAATAAAACGGCATCTGTGTCTTTTGCGCCGTCCCAGTGCACCTGCTTGCCATAATGCGTTACGAACGAACCAGCGGGCATTGGCACACTGGCGCTGTTCGGATCGAAATCAGATCCGCTGCCGACCCACCATGTTCCCGACAACACCGTGATGAAGCGATCGTTGGGATGGAAATGTGGCTTGCTGAAGTGATTGCCGGCCAGCCATTTCACCATGACTCCATATAACCCGGGTTTGGTGGGGTCTCCGAACAGGATTGCCTGCTGATTTCCGGCCGGGGTCACCGGCCCCCAGTTGATCTGGTCGGGAAGTTTGTACGCGAGGACCTTCGCATCGAGTTCGACCGCACGCGAGTTTGCGGTCATAGCAAGAAGCAACATTGCGACGAGTGCGGTCGAAAGCACCTTGCATGGATCGTTCACGATAACCTCCCGATCTACGGTTCGTTGGCGGAATTCCGTTTGGGTTGGGTGTCGCGTGTTGAGTCTTCGCGGCGAGGTACGTTTGTGATCAACCGAGCGCCACGCTGAAAAGTAACGTAATCCCAAAACCAATTGAAAGCCACGACGAAGCGATTACGAAGTCCGATCAGAAAATAGATATGGGCGACACTCCAGAACACCCAGCCCAGGAAGCCCTTGAGTTCGAGCCGTCCGAATTTAACGACTGCAGCGCGCCGCCCGATCGTTGCCAGTTCACCAAGATGCATGTAGCGAAATGGCTTGTGCCACTCGCGGCCCGCAATGCGCGCAGAGATCAGCTTCCCGACATACTTTCCCATTTGCTTTGCTGCGGGCGCAATGCCCGGAATTGGATGACTTTTGCTCTCGATCAGTGTGGCTGTATCCCCAACAACGAAAACTTCAGGATGGCCTGGAAGCGACAGGTCCGGACCGACTTTGACGCGCCCGGCGGAGTCAGCCTCGGCACTCAACCAGCGCGCTGCCGGTGAGGCCATCACGCCGGCGGCCCAGATAATGGTGCCCGCATCGATGCGCCCATCCTTGAGGGCGACACCGCGAACGTCGCATTTCGTTACAAGAGTTCCTGTTTTTACTTCGACGCCTCCGCTTACGAGAACATCACGTGCGTAATCTGAAAGGCTTTCGGGGAACGTCGGCAGTATTCGCGGGCCGGCCTCGATCAGCACGATGCGTGCAGAACGTGGATCGATGCGGCGAAAATCTGCGGCCAGCGTTTGCCGCGCAACGTCCGCTATCGCGCCGGACATTTCGACGCCGGTAGCGCCACCGCCGACGATGACAAAAGTAAGCAATCGCCGTTGCTCGTCCGGATCCTGCACCACCTCTGCTCGCTCGAAGGCGATCAGAATGCTGCGTCGAACTCGCGTAGCGTCCTCGATGCGCTTCAAGCCGGGCGCGAAGTCGGCCCAGTCGTCGTGACCGAAATAGGAGTGCATGGCTCCAGTTGCGATGATGAGATAGTCATAGGACAGATCGCCGAATTGCGTATGGACGGACCTTTTATTGAGATCGATTCCGTGCACCTCTTCCATCAGTACGGTAGCGTTGCGCTGCGGACGCAGGATGTGCCGGATTGGCCAGGCGATTTCGGCCGGGGACAGAGCCGCGGTTGCCACCTGATAGAGCAGCGGCTGGAAACAGTGGTGATTTTGCCGGTCGATGACGATTACATCGGCTGCCGCGCGCTTTAGCGCCTTGGCGGCTTCGAGACCGCCAAAACCTGCGCCGATGATTACGACCCTGGCATTGCCTGACACGGTCTGTCCTCGATTGCCGCAGTGACGCAGCGTCGGCTTATGTATGGCAGGTTGCCAAGCGTGCGGCGAGGCATTAGCAATCCGCGCAGCAAATTCCCTGCGAGGTAAGGTGTATGGCGACCCACAATCTGCTTCTTCTCCCGGGCGATGGCATTGGCCCCGAAGTGATGGCTGAGGTAAAGCGCATCATCGATTTCTTTAACAAAAAAGGTCCCGACAAGTTCGTCGTCGAAGAAGCGCTGGTCGGCGGCTGCTGTTACGACGCGCACGGAGTGGCGATCACCGACGCCACCATGGGCAAGGCCAAAGCAGCCGATGCCATCATTTTCGGAGCCGTCGGCGGACCGAAATGGGACAAGGTGCCTTATGAGGTACGGCCGGAAGCCGGGCTGCTGCGGCTGCGCAAGGATCTTGACCTCTACGCGAATGTACGCCCGGCCATTGTTTATCCTGCGCTTGCCGATTCCTCATCGCTAAAGCGTGAAGTGGTTGAGGGTCTCGACATCATCATCCTGCGTGAGTTGACCGGCGGTGTTTATTTCGGCGAGCCGAAGACAATAACCGACCTCGGCAATGGCCAAAAGCGCGCCGTGGACACTCAGGTCTATGACACCTACGAGATCGAGCGCATCGACCGCGTCGCCTTCGAATTGGCGCGCAAGCGACGCAATAAAGTCACCTCGATGGAAAAGCGCAACGTCATGAAATCGGGCGTGCTCTGGAACGAGGTGACTACGGCGCTGCACGCGCGCGAGTACAAGGACGTGCAGCTCGAACATATGCTGGCGGACGCGGGTGGCATGCAGCTGGTGCGTTGGCCCAAGCAGTTTGACGTCATCGTTACCGACAATCTGTTCGGCGATGTTCTTTCTGATATAGCGGCCACGCTGACCGGCTCGCTCGGCATGCTGCCATCGGCGTCATTGGGCGAAGTCGATCCGAAGACAAAAAAGCGCAGGGCGCTTTATGAACCGGTACACGGCTCTGCACCCGACATTGCCGGCAAAGGCATCGCCAATCCGATTGCGATGATCGCATCGTTTGGTATGGCGCTGCGATATTCATTCAATCTGGTAAAGCAGGCCGATTGGATCGAGCATGCGATCTCCGCGACGCTCGCTAGCGGTTTGCGCACCGCCGACATCAAGTCAGAGGGCACCAAGGTCGTGTCAACGGCGGAAATGGGGTCGGCGATTTTGGCCGAACTGGAAAAGCTCGCCGCTTAACACGAACTACAAAATAGAAAACGCGGCCTCATGGCCGCGTTTCGTTTTGGAGTTTCCCGTTTCCTCTTAGTATCCGATCCAGGGATTGTTCTTGCCCGGCAGGGTCCACGGTCCGGGAAGCGCCGATTGCGTATTGTAAAGACCAGCGGACGTATTGTTGATCACGCTTCCAGCGTATTGATTTGGATTTTCGATATAGCCTGTATTGCCGACATGTTCTCCCGGGAAAGTCGCTGTGCCGGGGTCAAGATACGAACGCCTCTGGACGATGATCCGTGTGCGCGTGCGGCCGTCCTCATCGCGGCTGATCATGACGGTATGATCGCGATTATAGACCACGGCCTTCTTCTTTGGTTGGCTCGCTTGGCCCGTCTGGGCGCTTGCCGGCGCGACCAGCAAACCCATGACTCCAGCCAGAACGAGCGCCGCGGCGGTGATTTTCAATTTCATGGGCTCCTCGACCATTGGCTCTTTCTTGTAACGCAGTCTAGCGGGGTTCTGTTTCGCATAACAGGCCTGATTCCAGCTAAATGTCGGTAAATTCAAACTAAAACCCCGCCACCGGGCGGGGTTTCGTGGGCGTTTCGGAGCTGGACCGAAATCAACTTCCGTAGTTGTTTTTCAGGTATTCGGCGATCGCCTTGGCGTCCGTATCATCGATCGGCGCCCCAAAGGCCTTGATCATTTTCGTGACCTCCGCGTCCCACAGCGTTGCGTTAGGGAAAGGAGAGTTCATCGGGATGTAATCGAGGCTGTGACAGGCTTGGCAATTGGCCTCGACCTTATCGAGACCCGGCGCTTTTTTCAGCTGCACCGGCTTCTCATCAGCGGCCGCAGGAAGTGCGATCAGTGCGGCAATGGCAGCGATCAAGAATGCGCGCATGATCCACTCCTACGCGTTGAGCGTGATGTTCTGCATCACGTTGTTGTGGTAGCCGGCCGGGTTGAATATCAGCTCGGACGTTTGGCTTTGCCCGAGCTTGTTGATTGCATTGACCATGACCGTGTTCTTGCCCTTCTTCGCGATGAGGTCGAAGCTCCACGGCCGGAAAGCGAATCGGCCGAGATCCTGGCCGAGCTTCGCTGCGGACCAGGTCTTTCCGCCGTCTGCGGAGACTTGCACCGAACTGATGCCATAGCCGCCATCCCACGCCATGCCACTGACTGTGATCTTGCCGGCCCTCACATTGGCACCGTCGCGATGACTGGTGATCAGCGAGTTGACCACCATCTCGGTGATGGGTGTGCTGGTTGCATTTTCCTGACTGACAAAGCGGTCCCGGAGTGGGAATTTGCCGACAGGAACGCGGTAGGCCGGAATCATCCAGAATCCGCCCTGCGGTTTGGTCAGCGCGTTGATCGTGACGACGTGTTTCATCCAATAGGTACCGGTCCAGCCAGGCACGACGATGCGAGCCGGGAAACCATTCCAGTGCGGCAGCGGTTGACCGTTCATCTCGTAGGCGATGAGCGTCGATTCTTCGAGCGCCTTCCAAACCGGGATGCTTTTGATGAAGTCGGGCGTCTTGTCGACTGCCGGACCGTCGGCACCGTCGAATGCGACCTCAATCGCTTCTTTCTTTAGTCCGGCCTTCTCCAGCACGTCCTTGAGTCGAGCGCCTTTCCAGCGCGCGCAGCCCATGGCGCCGTAGCCCCATTCCACACCGACAACGTGCGGATTCGACAGTCCGCGCCGGTTGCCGGAGCATTGGTTGACTGCGACCACTTCAAATACCGGCAATCTCTTCAAATCATCGAGCGTGAGTTCGATCGGCGAATTGGCGCCGTCACCGCCGACTTTGATCTTGTATGTCTTGGCATCGACCTCGGGAATGTCCGCGAGGTGATAGCGCACGAAGAACTCGTCGTTTGGAGTTATCGGCGTGCGGAACACTTCGAGAGGCGATTCATAGTTGGGCGGCCGGTATGAGAGTTTGATCAGCGGCTTTTTGCCGGGCAGTGCTTCCATGGTAGCGACAGTGCTGAGGCCCGCTGGCACGCCCGGCGTAAGACCGGCGCTCGCCGCTTCGGCAAATCTTTTTCCGGTGAGGGCAAATGCAGTGCTGGCGGCCGCCGTACCGAGCAGGTGACGTCTTGTGATCATCGTTCCTCTCCCCAGAGGTTCACCGAAGCATGCCAGTCATCACCGGCGCTTCAGATATTATTATTGGAATATGATCCGACGAATCTATTGTTCAGTCAATTGTGTGGCGCCGCACTGGGAGAAATTTTATGGCGCTTAACGCCCAATGCGCCGCGGCTCAGGTCGATTGGCCAGCGCCTTCCACAGCAAATGATATTTCGGTGTTGGCGCGAGAATTGTATCGCGCTGGCCACAATAACTGCGGTTGAGTTCTGCCTTCGCGAATATCGAACCGACCTTCGGCTCGCTACCGGCTGCAAGCAGCGTCAACCGGTCAAGTGCACATGCCAGGGTGCTTTGCTCGATGAATTCGGCACCTCCCTGGCAAAACCAACCGGAGATTTGCAGTCGTGGGTCGCTGTAGGCGTGAACGAAACCGACACAATGACGTGGTATTCCCTTTGAGGTGGCAAAAAAAACAATCGTCAAGGGCCCAAATTTGCTCGCCAGAGGTTTCGCGGCGCGTGTGATCTCGGTCGGTCCGAGAGTTATGGCGCCGTTGACGATTTCGGTTTTTGCATCTGCGAAACGACGAATCTCGCGCCCCGGCCGATGGATCTCGACTTTCAGATAGGGCCCTGCGCTGTCCGCTTCGCCCAGCTCAAGAACATCTTTGCGGCCCCCGCCTTCGGTGTGTCGACGGATGGCGTAGTTCGAAGGCACATCAGCAGCCTCGGGAATCGACAGTGCGAAAGCCGGAAATGGCCGCTCGACATCGACCCATTCCGGTCGATGTATCGGAGTAATGTCACTCATCAACTTAGGTGATTGGGAAAGGCGCGCGGCGGCTATGGACAGCAGCGCGAGAGCACCCAGATATGCGAGTATGCGCACGGGGCTGTGAGGCAGTTCATCACGCCATGAGCGCAAAGCAGGGTGCATACGATTGTCAGGGCAGGGTGCCGTTGTGTTGAAAGCTGTTCTCGCCTAGAAGCGCTGCGATCCGGTTGCCCTCTATCAGCGACCGGATGGTAATTTATTCCGGAGCGTTAACAATGGGTTACAAGGTCGCCGTCGTGGGTGCCACCGGCAATGTCGGGCGCGAGATGCTCGATATTCTTGCCGAGCGCAATTTCCCTGCCGACGAGGTCGTCCCAGTTGCGTCGCGCCGGAGTCAGGGCGTGGAGTGCTCGTTCGGCGACAAGACATTGAAGGTCAAGGCGCTCGATCACTTCGATTTCTCCGACGTCGACATCTGTCTGATGTCGGCGGGTGGCGAGGTGTCAAAGGAATGGTCGCCAAAGATCGCTGCACAGGGCGCGGTGGTGATCGACAATTCTTCCGCCTGGCGCATGGATCCGGACGTGCCGTTGATCGTGCCGGAAGTAAATGCCGAAGCCATTTCCGGTTTTACAAAGAAGAACATTATCGCCAATCCAAATTGCTCGACTGCACAGCTCGTTGTTGCGCTCAAGCCGCTGCACGACAAGGCGAAGATCAAGCGTGTTGTGGTTGCGACCTATCAATCGGTATCGGGTGCAGGCAAGGATGCGATGGACGAATTGTTCTCGCAGAGCAAGGCGGTATTCACACTCGATGAAGTCGAGACAAAGAAGTTCTCTAAGCGGATTGCATTCAATGTGATCCCGCACATCGATGTTTTCATGGAAGACGGCTACACCAAAGAAGAATGGAAGATGATGGTCGAGACCAAGAAGATTATCGATCCCAAAATCAAGCTCACCGCGACCTGCGTACGCGTGCCGGTATTCGTCGGTCATTCCGAAGCTGTCGATATAGAGTTCGAGCAGCCAATTACCGCCGACGAGGCGCGCGAGATTTTGCGAAGCGCGCCGGGTTGTCTGGTGATCGACAAGCGTGAGCCGGGCGGTTACGTCACACCGTATGAGAGCGTCGGCGAGGACGCGACCTACATCAGCCGCATCCGTGAGGACGCGACCATCGAGAATGGCCTTCAAATCTGGATTGTGTCAGATAATCTGCGCAAAGGTGCGGCGCTCAATACGGTGCAGATCGCCGAGTGTCTGATCAATCGCAAGTTAATTCAGGCAAAGCGCCGGGCGGCATAGACCCCTTCCGTCGAACCTTTCAGTTCGCGATTGCTAGGATGCCTTGCCGATGCGTGGATCGGTGCCGTCCTGCGCCCGAATTTGATTCGCCAGCTCTTGAAAATCTGCAAGCGCCGAGTGCCGCTCATTATAGAAGCGCACAAGGCGTTGTGCTGTGGCCAATTGCAGGCGATCGAAATTGCGCCGTGCCGCCTCGATGGCTTGCGGGGAATAGCGAAAAGCCTTGCGGCGGAGGATGCAAATCTGTTTTGCGGTTGGCCATGACAGGCCGGCGGCCTTTGCCAGGATGAGTGCGAAATCACTTTCTGCCCGTGAATCATTCATGATGCTTTCGACGAGCTTGCTTGGCGTCTGACAAAGCGCCGAAAGCGCCGCGACTGTTTCCTCGAATTGCCCCTTTGCGGCGTACTCGCATACGACGGGGTCAACCGGGCTCCCCGAACGCCGGACAATGTCAAATTGCGCTGCAGCTTCCCGATAGTCGCGCTTTGTTTTCGGCTGCGTGCCCGCATCTTGCCCGGTAATGTCGCTCAATACTCTGTGCACCTCGTAAACCGCGTGCGGATTGCTGGCCACCAGCTTTTCAAACACGACTTCCGAGGCCTTCGCGATGAGCGAATTAAAGTGTGTTTGCGGAATGTCCTTGCGCATTGAGACGCAGATTGCCAGCACTTCGTCATTGATTGATTTGTCGACCAGCTTGTCGTAGCCGGCGTCGGAAAAACGAGCGCCTTCATTCTTTGTCACAGAGAGCACAACGTCGCGGTTGCCGTGTGTCACCAGGACGTCGCTGACCTTTTCACTCAGCGTCGAGCGTTTTGAGATCGCGAGCAGCCGATCCTGACTTTTACCGCTGGCAATGGCCAGCAGATCTTCGTCGGTCAATCTGTTCGAGCGACTCAATATCGGGCCAGCAACGTCGATTGACTCATCGCGCGCCAGGTTGCGCACGGTCATCGGGGGCGCGTTGTCGGTGGGGGCCAGACGATGCGCAAGTTCGGCCCTCGCTTTGGTCTCGATCTTTTCCGCAAGACGGGAAATGACGCCGTCAAACAGATCGACGTGCTCGTCGGAGTAGCGATCGGCGCCAGCCAGGAAAAGGTCGGTGACACGGCGGACAATTTCCGCCTGCTTCTCGACCGATCCGGTTGCGAAAGTGCCTTCAATCTCGGCGATAAGCGAACGCTCTTCCATCACGGGATCAGACCGTCCTGGCAATGTGAATTGCCGCTATCTGTAACAGTCGGTAATTACCATCGCGTTAGGCCAAATCCCGGCATTCTCGGTAACCGTGACTGGCTGTGCCGCCACGGATCACACAGGAAAATCCGGCGAATTACGGTTAAGGCGAGGTAATCGCCGGGCAGGGCCGGTCAGAATCGTGGCCGCGAGAACAGCCGCGTATGATCGTCGGCAGCGATCTGGATGAACTTTCCAGTCGCGTGGTCGCGCACCGAGAGCTGACCGGTGGCCACGCCGAAATAAGCGCCGTGGATCAAAACCCGACCACGCTCGATCAGCTGACGCAACCGCGGAAATGTCATCAGGTTCTCAAGACTGTTGACGACATTCGCCTGTTCGAGCCGCATCAGAAAATCCTCCGGTGTCAGCGTGCCGCGCGGGCCGACCTTGTCCGCCGCGGGTGCCATCAGTCTCATCCAGTTGCCGATAAAATCGCCTGGCGTCAGCGGCTCGGCATCCTCTGCGTAAGCCTTGACCCCGCCGCACTGCGCGTGACCAAGCACGACGATGTGTTTGATTTTGAGGGCGCCGACACCGAATTCCAAGGCGGCCGAGACGCCGTGAGCCTGTTTGTCCGGCGCATAGGGCGGCACGATATTTGCCACATTACGTACGACGAACAACTCACCGGGTCGCGCGTCGAAGATGACTTCCGGAGACACGCGTGAATCGGAGCAACCAATCACCATGATCTCCGGCGATTGGCCAGTTTGGGCGAGATCGCGATAACGATCTTGCTCGTGGCGTAACCGCCCGATGAGGAACGCGCGGTAGCCGTCAATCAGTTGCGCAGGAAATGGCATGCCGTTGTTGGTCAGAGCGATAAATTGCCCTCACACAATCACGGCAGGATCGCTGTTGGCAACCGGCTTTAGTGTGGGAGTGGCGCGTCGATTGCACTGACGATAGGCTTGAGGTCGAAACAGCAGGGGTCGGGAGCCAATGACCATCCGCCCGCGTCGCAGCGTGCTCTACATGCCGGGTTCCAACGCGCGCGCGCTCGAAAAAGCGAAGACGCTGCCGGTCGATGGGGTTATCCTCGATCTCGAGGATTCGGTGGCGCCGGAGGCCAAAGAGACTGCGCGTCAGCAGGTGGCCGACGCTATGAAAGCCGGCGGCTTTGGCCAGCGTGAGGTATTCATCCGCGTCAATGGCATCGATTCGCCGTGGCATGCCGACGACCTTTTCTCGGCTGCTCATGCTGCGCCTGATGCAATCCTGGTACCAAAAGTATCGAGTGCAGACACGCTCGAGCTGATTGGCCGGCGGCTGCTCGATATGGGTACCGATCACAAGACCCGTGTGTGGGCAATGATTGAAACGCCACTCGCGATCTTCAATATTCTTTCGATTGCTGAGGAGGCGCGCGATTCCGAAACACGCCTGTCAGGTTTCGTTATGGGCACTAACGACCTTGCAAAGGACACGCGCGCACGCCTGGTGCCGGGTCGAGCGCCGATGCTGCCATGGCTTTCAATGTGCGTCGCGGCTGCGCGCATTTACGGAATCGAGATTCTTGACGGTGTCTACAACGATATCGGCAACGCCGGCGGCTTCGCCGAGGAATGCGCGCAAGGGGTTGAGCTTGGCTTCGATGGCAAAACGCTCATCCATCCCGCCCAGATCGAGCCGTGCAACAAAGCATTTTCGCCCTCACAGGCCGAGGTCGAGCAGGCGCGCAAGGTGATTGCCACCTTCGATCTCCCGGAGAATAAGGGCAAAGGCGTGGTCTCTATTGATGGCCGTATGGTCGAGCGACTGCACGCCGAAATGGCGCGGCGTACAGTCGCAATCGCAGAGGCTATCGCGCAGTCATCCTGAAAAAGTCGCACGACATTCCACCGCGGGGAGTTTGCTTGCGGTGTGGCCCGCGTCCCGAAATCGCATGGATCAATTCACCAAGTTCGCATGGCTTTCTGTGGTGAAAGTGCTGTAGCGGCAATAGTTTAGAACGTTTTTAAAAAGCAGTTTTATTTTGACTCAGAGCAATGCACCGGTTAGCGAATACCCTGACAAGGTGTTCGATGATTGTCTGCTCCTGCAACGTATTGAGCGACCATGAGGTCCGAAGTGCGGCCAGTGCCGCGGCGCGGCGTTCTACGAGCCACGTTTATGGCTGTCTTGGCTGCAGTGCCCAATGTGGCCGCTGCGCTCGTACCATTCGCAAGATCATCGACGAGACGCTCCACGGCGCCAAAGTCGGCTGCCCGGTTGGCTGCGCCTGCGCGATGCATGCCGCAGACGCGCTCTAGGAAAGTCCCCGATAGCTCTTCCGATGTGGAAACCTGATGCCGGTTGCGGCAGCGCATCCGGGCTTTTTTTGCTAACGTCCAGGCGAGACGCTGACCGCAAAGCGCCCACGACAGGAGCCGGTTATGAAGGGTGACGCAAAAGTCGTCGAGTTTCTCAACAAAGCGCTTCGGCACGAATTGACGGCGGTCAATCAATATTGGCTGCATTATCGGCTACTCGACAATTGGGGCTACAAGGATTTGGCAAAGCAATGGCGCAAGGAATCGATCGAAGAAATGGAACACGCGGACAAGCTCGTCGAGCGCATCATTTTTTTGGACGGATTTCCAAACATGCAGGTGCTCGATCCGCTGCACATAGGGCAGAATGTCAAAGAGGTGCTGGACTGCGATCTGGCAGCGGAGATTTCTGCCCGCACGCTCTATCAGGAAGCGGCGACGCATTGCCACACCGCGCGCGACTACGTGACACGTGATCTGTTCGAGAAGCTAATGGCGGATGAGGAACACCACATCGATTTCCTGGAAACCCAACTTGACCTCGTCGCCAAACTCGGCCTCGAACTGTACGCGCAACATCATATCGGTGAGATGGGAGAAGACGGCGAAGACTGAATTGGGTTTAGCCGGTTTTGCCGGCGTAATGGCAAATCAGGCCCACGGCCTTGCCGATCTGGCCTTGTCTTCGTAGTTCGCAATCTTTGCCTGTTTCTGCTTGGTCAGGCCGATATCGTCGAGGCCGTTGAGCAGGCAATGCTTGCGATGCGCATCGATTTCGAAATGAACGACGCCACCATCGGGACCGCGGATTTCCTGTTTCTCAAGATCGATGGTGAGCGTCGCGTTTGCGCCACGGTCGGCATCGTCGAACAGCTTCTCCAGATCCTCCGGCGACACGCGAATCGGCAGCACGCCGTTCTTGAAACAGTTGTTGTAGAAAATATCGCCGAACGACGTCGAGATTACGCAGCGAATACCGAAATCCATCAGCGCCCAAGGTGCGTGCTCGCGCGAGGAGCCGCAACCGAAATTGTCGCCGGCGACCAGAATCTTGGCTTTGCGGTAGGCCGGCTTGTTGAGAACAAAATCGGGGTTTTCAGTGCCGTCGTCCATATAGCGCATTTCGGAGAACAGCCCTTTTCCCAGCCCGGTGCGCTTGATGGTCTTCAGGTATTGCTTGGGGATCACCATATCGGTGTCGACATTGATGATGTGCATGGGCGCGGCAACGCCTTCGACTGTGGTGAATTTGTCCATGCTTCCTAAACTCCCGAACATCGCTGCCGCACGGCCCTTGTCATAAGGGGCCCGGCGGTTTGGTCAATAGCAGCCGCGCCTGGCCAGATATGCAAAATGACGCCGGCTTGAAACGCTTAGATTCAGCTTGCCGCAAGCTCCTCGCGCTTGAATTTAGACTCCCGCACCACATTGCATACTTGGACACTGTACTCGGAATAGTAAATTTCGCGTGCCTTTTTTTGAGCGGCGCGGTGTTCCGGGTTCATGCGCCACGCTCGCATGCCTTCCTCATGCTCGAACTCGACAACGGTCACCCGCTCGCCATCCTCGGCGAAAAAACCCTTGTGTGAGATATAGCCCGGCATGGTTGCCGCCAGCTCGATCATGCGGTCGACCAGTGCGACATATTCCTCGCGTACATTGGGCATCAAGCGGGAACGGAAGACGGTCACGATCATCGCGAATCTCCTTGAACGTGATGCTGACGCAGTCGGCTGGTATCCACCAATTCTGTTTTTAGATGGCCGCCATCAGTTTTCGAGATTGGTGGTTCAGTCTACTCCACGCTGGCTTCGATCGCCTCCATATCATCATCCGACAGGCCGAAATGGTGACCGACTTCGTGCACCAACACATGGGTCACGATGGCGCCCAATGTGTCTTCGTGCTCGGCCCAATAATCCAGGATTGGGCGGCGATAGAGCCATATCATGTTGGGCATTGGCTCTGGTGCGGTGTCCGACTGGAAAGGCAAACCCACACCCTGGAACAGACCCAGCAGGTCGAATTCGCTCTCGAGCTGCATTGAATCAATGACTTCCGCATCGGGGAAATCTTCAACCCGAACGACAAGGCCGCCGCACAATTTTCGGAATCGCTCAGGCAGGCGGGAATAGGCCTCCGCCGCGAGCGTCTCAATGTCGGCGAGAGACGGTGCAGCCAATCCTCGCCAGTGGTCGAACTGGCCGGTCATGCCAATGTTGTAGGGGAGGTTTCCACGTCAACCAAGCGGTTGACGGCACGGCCTTGGATGGGCAACGGTTGTTCGTCCTTACGTGAGTAGCTGGATGCAAAGCATTACAACCAGTCTGTCGGTTATGGGCTTGTTGTCCGCTCTGGTGGTCAGCGTACCGGCGCAGGTATCGGCTGGTGCTGGCTGCGACGACCAGCCGGGGCCCGTATGCGGCCGGGTTGACTCCAGACCACCATTAACTTGGGAATTTGCGGCGCAGACCAAACGGCCGCGTGTCACCATCTACCGCCGGCGCGTCTATCCCGGACCCTACGCGGTGCGGCAGTGCCGCTCGTGGCTGGTGCAAGAGTACCGTGTCAGCGGTCCGGTCATCACGCCACAAATGCGCTGCTGGTGGGAATAACGCCGGCCGACAAGACGCGCCGCTATTTCCATTCCCGCACGTCGACAAAATGTCCCGCAATCGCAGCAGCGGCGGCCATGGCCGGCGAAACAAGGTGAGTTCGCCCCTTGTATCCTTGGCGCCCTTCGAAGTTTCGGTTTGACGTTGAAGCGCAACGTTCGCCGGGCTGCAACTTGTCAGGATTCATGGCGAGGCACATCGAGCATCCCGGCTCGCGCCAGTCGAAGCCCGCGGCCTTGAATATCTTGTCGAGACCTTCAGCCTCCGCTTGTGCCTTCACCAGGCCCGAGCCTGGCACGATCATGGCATTGACGCTGCCATTGACCCGCTTGCCTTCGACGACGCGCGCGACTTCACGCAGATCTTCGATGCGCGCATTGGTGCACGAGCCGATGAATACACGGTCGAGCCTGATTTCGGTGATCTTCTCGCCGCCCTTGAGGCCCATGTAGCCGAGCGATCGTTCGGCCGCGATGCGCTTCTTCTCGTCGGAAATTTCTGACAGCAACGGCACCCGGCCGGTGACCGTAATTACCTGCTCGGGGCTTGTGCCCCAGGTCACGAGCGGGGGGAGCTTCGCCGCATCGAGTTTGATCTCGCGGTCGAAATGTGCGCCGTCGTCAGAATGCAAAGTCTCCCAATAGCGCATGGCCTCGTCCCAAGCCTTGCCCTTGGGCGCTTTCGGCTTGTCCTTGAGATATGTGTAGGCCTTCTCGTCCGGCGCGATGAAGCCGGCCTTTGCCCCGCCTTCAACGGACATATTGCAGACCGTCATCCGGCCTTCCATCGAGATCGCACGGATCGCTTCGCCCGCGTACTCCAGCGCGTATCCGGTGCCGCCGGCGGTGCCGATCTCGCCGATGATGGCAAGGATGATGTCCTTGGCAGTGACGCCGGCGGGCAATCTCCCGTCGACCACCGCGCGCATGTTCTTTGATTTCTTTTGGATGAGCGTTTGCGTCGCCAGGACGTGCTCGACTTCGGATGTGCCGATACCATAGGCGAGCGCACCGAAGGCGCCGTGCGTTGCCGTGTGGCTGTCGCCACACACAATCGTGGTGCCGGGCAGCGTAAAGCCCTGTTCAGGGCCGATGATATGGACAATGCCCTGTCGCTTGTCGAATTCGTCGAAATATTCGATTCCGAAATCCTTCGCGTTTTTTGCCAGCGCGGCAATCTGTTCGGCGCTCTCTGGATCCGGATTTGGTTTGCTCCGATCGGACGTCGGCACGTTGTGATCAACAACGGCGAGAGTCTTGTCCGGTGCGTGCACCTTGCGTCCGGCAACGCGCAGACCCTCAAAGGCCTGTGGCGACGTAACTTCATGCACGAGATGACGGTCGACATAGATCAGGCACGTTCCATCCGGTTGTTCATCAACCAGATGATCGTCCCAGATCTTGTCGTAGAGCGTACGCGGTTTCATGGCTTGAAGACTTTTGCTCAGAGTGAACGGGAAACGAACGGAAAACGTCCGGCGCCGCCGGGCGCGCTCAAAGTCCCGCTTGCACTGCCGTCAGCCGGCCAAAAAAGCGCCACGACAGGCGCGCGTGGTCGACCAGGACAATCCGCTGAGCTTTGGAAACCATAGTGGCTATATAACCAATCGCTGTCGTTTCGACAATGAAAGGCCGACCCTTGAAAAAGGGCCGGCATGCGGCCCCTTGATGCGTTTGCGGATTGGCCGCCGCTATTCCTGCGTCGCCTCTGCGCCTTCAGGTCCGCCGGCGCCTTGCGCCTCGGAAATGCGTGCCTTCTTGCCGCGCAGCCCGCGCAGATAATAGAGCTTGGCACGCCGCACCTTGCCGCGTCGCACCACCTTGATCGAGTCGATCATCGGCGAATAGAGCGGGAAGACGCGCTCAACGCCTTCGCCATACGAAATCTTGCGCACCGTGAAGTTCTCGTTGATCCCGCTCCCCGAACGGCCGATGCAGACGCCTTCATAGGCCTGCACGCGCGCCTTGTCGCCTTCGACGACTTTCACATTGACCAGCACAGTATCGCCAGGCTGGAAGTCGGGAATTTCCTTGCCGGCCGAGAGCCTCTCGACCTGCTCTTTATCGAGCTGCTGAATGATGTCCATCGCGAATTCTCCGTCGGCAGCGCCAGCAACCGGCGCGCGGTCTTGACCTAGTCTGAATGGGTTGGCGAGCTTGTATTACAAAGTATTCGGCTTGTCACCCTTTGGATTTCGGTCCTTTTTCGGGCCTTTTGCCCGTCTGATAAGCCGCCCAAAGGTCGGGGCGACGCTGTGCCGTGAGCCGTTCGGCTTCGGCACGACGCCAGGCTTTCACTTTGCCGTGGTCTCCCGAGGTGAGGACCTCGGGGATTGGCTCACCCTCGAAAACGAGCGGCCGCGTGTACTGCGGGTATTCGAGCAGCCCATCCGCGAAGCTTTCCTCCGCCGCGGACGCCTCCTTGCCCATGACGCCGGGCAAGAGCCGTACGCAGGCGTCAAGCAGGGCTAACGCGGCAATTTCGCCGCCCGAGAGCACGAAGTCGCCGAGCGAAACCTCTTCCAGATGCCGCGCCTTGATCAGCCGCTCGTCGACGCCCTCAAAACGAGCGCAGACGACAACCGCGCCAAGGCCATGCGCGAGCTTTGCGACACGAGTTTGCGTTAGCGGCTTGCCACGCGGGCTCATCAGCAGGCGGGGACGGGTATCGTGCGGAACGACGTCAAGCGCCCGCGCAAGGACGTCAGCCTTCATCACCATGCCCGGGCCGCCGCCAGCCGGGGTGTCGTCGACGGTGCGGTGCTTGTCGCTTGCGTGCGTGCGGATGTCGATCGTGTCGAGCGACCAGACACCGGACGTGAGCGCCTTGCCTGCGAGACTCTGCGCCAGCGGGCCCGGGAACATGTCCGGAAAAATCGTCAGCACACTGGCGCGCCACATGATCAGTCTTCCCGCGCTTCGATTTCCACAGGGCGCACAATTACGATCCGCTTTGCCTCGAGATCGATTTTCGGCACTGTCATTTCGTTGAACGGAAGCATCACGGGCTCGCCGCTGCCGAGCGGCATGATCTCGATGATATCGCCGGCGCCGAAATTATGCAGAGCGCGCACGGTGCCGACCTGCGTTCCATCCGGCGTCACCGCATCGAGTCCGATCAGATCAGCATGGTAGAAAGTGTCGTCTTCGTCGATCTTCGGCAGGCGTGTGCGCGGAATATACAGCTCAAGATTGCGCAGCTTCTCTGCCGCGTCGCGATCGCCAACACCGGCGATGCGCGCGACGAAGTGATCCTTCGCCGGACGTAACGCCTCGATCTCAAAACGCTGCATGCCATCTCGCGTTTCCAGTGGCCCGTAACTTGCGACTGCTGCCGGATCTTCAGTGAACGACCACAGGTTCACTTCGCCGCGGACGCCGTGCGCGGCACCGATGCGGGCAACGCAGATGCGGCCGGCCACGGCGAGGAGAGGCGAGCCTTAGCTCGCCGCCGGCGCTTCGGCCGGTTTGTCTGCTGCGGCTTTGTCGGCTGCCTTGGCAGTCGCCGCGGTCTTGGCGGCCGCGTCGCCGGCCTCCTTGGCTTTGGCAGCTTCTTCGTCTTTGGCCTTACGCTCTTTGCGCGGGACCGCCTTCTCCGGATTGTTGCGCTTCGGCCGTTTCATGATGCCGGCGGCATCGAGAAAGCGCATCACGCGATCCGATGGCTGCGCGCCCTTTTTCATCCAGGCCTGCACCTTCTCGAGATCGAGCTTGAGCCGCTCGGTCTTTTCTTTCGGCAGCAGCGGATTGAAATGACCCAGCCGCTCAATAAACCGGCCGTCGCGCGGTGCACGATTGTCGGCGACCACGACATGATAAACCGGCCGCTTCTTTGTGCCGGCGCGGGAAAGACGGATAACAAGAGACATCTTTAGTCCTTTCTCACTCTTATTGATCGTTGATCATTTCTTCTTTCCAAGTCCGGGCGGCAGACCGCCCGGCAATCCAGGAAACTTTCCACCCAGGCCCGGGAGCCCAGGCATATTCGGCGGCAGCGTCGGCATGCCCGGGGGCAATTGCCCGCCCGGCATATTTTTTGCCATCTCTGCCAGCTGCTCTGGCGAGGGCATTCCGGTGCCCATGCCCATGGCTTGCGCGAGGCCGGCAAGGGGGCCGCGCTTGGCATTTCCCATCATTTTCATCATGTCGGCCATGCCGCGGTGCATCTTCAGCAGCTTGTTGATCGCTTCCGGCGTTGTGCCGGAACCGGCAGCAATCCGCTTCTTGCGGCTGGCTTTGAGAATGTCCGGGTTGCGCCTTTCCCGCGGCGTCATCGAATCAATAATCGCTATTTGCCGCTTGATGACGTTTTCATCGATATTGGCGGCTGCCAGCTGGTTTTTCATCTTGCCGATGCCGGGCAACATGCTCATCAGCCCGCCCAGGCCACCCATTCCCTGCATCTGCGTGAGCTGCTCGCGCAGATCGCCGAGATCAAAGGCGCCTTTGCGCATCTTCTCGGCGGCACGCATCGCCTTCTCGGCGTCGATATTCGCGGCGGCCTTTTCTACCAGTGCGATGATGTCGCCCATGCCGAGAATGCGGCCGGCGATGCGCGCAGGGTCGAATTCCTCGAGTGCGTCCAGTTTCTCGCCGGTGCCAACAAGCTTGATCGGCTTGCCGGTCACCGCGCGCATCGACAGCGCAGCGCCGCCGCGGCCATCACCATCGACGCGGGTCAGGACGATACCGGTCAGCCCTACGCGCTCATCGAATGAGCGGGCGAGATTGACCGCGTCCTGACCCGTCAGGGCATCGGCCACAAGCAGCACTTCGTGGGGATTGACAGCGCGTTTGATCTCGGTCGCTTCGCTCATCATGGCGTCGTCGAGCGTTGTGCGTCCGGCAGTATCGAGCATGACAATGTCGTAACCGCCGAGCCTGCCAGCTTCGATCGCGCGACGAGCAATCTGCGTTGGCGATTGCCCCTCAACCGCCGGCAAGGTGTCGACTTGCACGTCACGCCCAAGAACGGCGAGCTGTTCCATTGCCGCCGGGCGGCGGACATCGAGCGATGCCATCAGCACCTTACGCCGCTGCCGATCGGTCAGGCGTTTGGCGAGCTTGGCTGTGGTCGTGGTTTTGCCGGAACCTTGCAGGCCGACCATCATGATGGAGACTGGCGGCGCGGCATGGAGATCGATGCCCTGACCATCGGTGCCAAGTGTCGCGACCAGCTGGTCGTGCACGATCTTCACGACCATCTGGCCGGGCGTGACCGACTTCATCACCTCAACGCCGACCGCCTGTTTCTTCACGCCGTCGGTGAAGGCGCGCGCCACATCCAGCGCAACGTCGGCCTCAAGCAAGGCGCGCCGGATTTCACGCAAGGCGCCGTCGACGTCGGCTTCGGTAAGCGCGCCGCGGCGGGTGAGGCGGTCGAGGACGCCGCCAAGTTTTTCCGACAGGTTGTCGAACATCTGTCCTACAAAACACCTTTGCGCCCGAGGGCGCATCGCGCTGTCGGGCGGTGGCCTCCGGCCTCTGTATGGACCGGGCGGCGAAGTTGAATTTCCACGTCTCTTGTCGAGAGCGGGCGGAACCTAGGATTGGACCACAGTTAAGTCAAGATAAGGCCGATTTAGGGCGTCAATTCATAACTAACGGTGACTGTCGCCCGCAATGTCTGCTCGCCTGGCGCGATCGGAACCGCGCTGGCACGCATGGTCTGCATGGGCCGCGGCGCCGCGGCCGAACCCTCTTCCGTAATGGCGACCACGTGGCCGATCTTGCTCCCGGCAGCTTGCGCGTAGAGTTCGGCCTTTCGACGTGCGTCAGCAATGGCGTCGTCGCGCGCGCGATCAAGAAGTTTCGATTGCTCCGATACCACGAATTCGATTCCGGACATTTCATTTGCCCCGGCTCCAATGGCACGATCAAGAACCACCGGCAGCCTGTCGATGTCGCGGATCTTGATCGTAACCTGATTGGTAGCCATGAAACCAGTAAGGCGCGGTGTGCCGCTCTTGCTCGCGTCGTATTGCGGCTGCAGGGACAAACGTGACGTCTGAATATCGCGATCGGCGATGCCAGCGTCCTTGATGGCGGCGAGCACGGCGGTCATCTGCTTTGCGTTGGCTTCACTTGCCTCACGCGCGGTCTTGTCCTGGCTGCTGACGCCGATGCGGATTACAGCGGCATCTGGAGCAACAGCGACGGTGCCCTCGCCGGTGACAGTCACCAATTTCTCCGCGGCGCGTGCAGGCCCGAGAGCCGTGACGGCCACGAACAACGCAAAGAGAACGCGCGACCCAAACATTACTTCACCGGAACGAATACATTGACCACCAGCTTGTCAGGAGGTGTATTCACCGGGTCCGTAGCATACTCCTCGATGAACAGATCCTTGGCTTCCAGTTGCTTGTCGTCGAGATAATTGGTGATCGCTTCATACGTCGAATCCATGGCGTCGTATGAGCCGCGATGAACGAATTTAAGAGCGCGTCCTGATGGAGCCTCACCGATCGCGATGTCGCCTTTCGGCGGATCTTTCGGTGCCTGCGCAACTGGCATCGCAGCCTGGAACGAAAAGCCGGCGTCGTCGGTCTGGGTGTAGATCGTTATGGGAGGGCCCGCCGGTTTGACGTCCTGCTTGTCAAGATATTCACGCAGCGATTTGAATGCATCAACCAAGGTATCAAAAGCGCTGTCCCATTTGCTGTAGCCTTTGATGTAGACGATGGTCCGCGCTGGCAGCGTGACCGACTCGCCAAAGGCATCGCCAGGCTGCAACGGCGAGGGCGCGGGCGGCTTTGCCGCCGGCGGCGGCATTGGCTCACTCACGCCGGGCTTGGATGGGGCAGGTGAGTTTTGCGCCTGGGCCGAGCCGGCGCCCAATGCAAATGCCAAGGGAATGGCGATTAGGGTGAGTTTGAAAGGCGACATCACGGTTCTCCGACAATTGCGGCGGTCCGGCGATTCGCCAGCATTGCTACGCATCCTACCATGGCCTCTGGTCAATCCGCGTTTATTCGCCATATAAAACGGGCGAAACCCAGGCAAAGCAAATTATGGGCGTCCTCGCCAATCAGCCCTTCGTGAAAATGAACGGAATCGGCAACGAAATCGTCGTTGTTGATATGCGCGCGCGCGGCGGCAAGATCGAAGCCGACGAAGCCCGCGCGGCCGCGCGGCCTGACGGCACGCCCTACGATCAGCTGATGGCGCTCTACCCGCCGCGCACGTCCGGCACCGACGCATTTATCCGCATATACAACAATGACGGTTCGGAAGCCGGAGCATGCGGGAACGGCATGCGTTGCGTCGCCGATCTGATTTCCAAAGAGAACGGCAAGACCGACCTCACTTTCGAGACTACGGCAGGTATTCTCAATTGCTGGAAGGGCGCTGACGGCTTGTTCACCGTTGACATGGGCCCGCCGCGGTTCAAGTGGAACGAAATTCCGCTGGCGGAGGAATTCCGCGATACGCGCGCCATCGAACTGCAAATCGGCCCAATCGACAAACCGGTGCTGCATTCACCGTCCGTGGTGAGCATGGGCAATCCGCACGCGATCTTCTGGGTCGACGATGTGAATGCCCACGACCTCGGCCGGTTCGGGCCGCTCCTGGAAAATCATCCGATCTTTCCCGAACGCGCCAACATCACGCTCGCGCAGATCGTCGCGCGTGACCACATCATCATCCGTACGTGGGAGCGAGGCGCAGGTCTGACCAAGGCCTGCGGATCTGCTGCCTGCGCTGCTGCGGTCGCCGCGGCGCGGCTCCGGCGGACGGATCGCAAGGTGAAAGTCACGCTTCCAGGTGGCGAGCTTCTCATTGAATGGCGTAAACAGGATGATCACGTGTTGATGACCGGCCCGGTGGAATTCGAGTTCAAAGGCCGATTCGATCCGGCGCTCTTCGCCAAGGCAGGCTTGTCATGAGCGTTGATGTCGTGACATTTGGCTGCCGTTTAAACGCCTACGAATCGGAAGTCATCCGGCGCGAGGCGGCTGCTGCCGGCGTTGCCGATGCGGTCGTCGTGAACACCTGCGCCGTTACCGCGGAGGCCGTCCGTCAGGCAAAGCAGACCATCCGTCGCCTCAAGCGTGAGACGCCAGGCACGCGCATTGTCGTCACAGGATGCGCGGCGCAGACCGAATCCGCTGCTTTTGCAGCAATGCCCGAAGTTGATCGCGTCATCGGCAACGAGGAAAAGTTCGATGCCCAGGCCTTGATGACAGGGGCGAAAATTGCCGTGTCCGACATCATGGCAGTGAAGGCCATACGATCGCATGCGATTGACAGCATCGAGGGCCGTGCGCGGGCATTCGTCCAGGTGCAGAACGGCTGCGATCACCGCTGCACCTTTTGCATTATACCCTACGGCCGGGGAAATTCGCGTTCGTTGCCGGTTGATGATGTCGTGTCTCAGATACGGCGGCTCGTCAGCAACGGCTACCGTGAAGTAGTGCTCACCGGCGTTGACATCACTGGTTACGGAACCAACTTGCCTGGCACGCCGCGCCTGGGTGTATTGGTCAAGCGCATTCTCAGGGATGTGCCGGAGCTTGCCCGGTTGAGGTTGTCGTCAATCGATTCGGTGGAGGCCGATGCCGATTTGCTCGACGCGCTTGCAAGCGAGTCGAGGTTGATGCCGCACCTCCATCTGTCATTGCAGGCCGGCGACGATCTTATTCTCAAGCGCATGAAACGGCGGCACTTGCGTCGCGATGCCATTGCATTTTGCGAGCAGGTGCGGCGCTTGCGTCCAGATGTTGCGTTCGGCGCTGATATCATTGCCGGGTTTCCGACGGAGAGCGAAAATATGTTTGCCCGCTCGCTCGACCTGGTCGACGAATGCGGGTTGGCGCACCTTCATGTCTTTCCATTTTCGCCACGGCCCGGCACGCCTGCCGCACGGATGCCGCAGCTGGACCGGGCAATCGTCAAAGAGCGCGCGCGCCGCTTGCGTGAAAAAGGGGAAATAGCTATGCGGCACCACCTTGACGGGGACGTTGGCCGCCGCCGCCAGTTGCTTGCTGAAGCACGCACGCTCGGGCGTACCGAGCAATTCATGCCGGTGCGCCTTGCTGCCCCGGTGGAGCCTGGCGTTATTCTCGATGTGACAATCAAGGGGCACGATGGCCGGCAATTATTGGCCGCTTAGGGGGAGACTGACGATGGCCTACCGCGATCATCTAATCACGACCATGGAACAGCTCCAATCACTCTATGGCGAGAGGATGGGCGCCTCGGTCATCAAGGAGATCGATCATATCAACGATAGTTACCGCAAATTGATCGAGGCAGCGCCGTTTGTGGCGGTGGCAACCTCGGGGCCGGAGGGCCTCGATTGTTCGCCAAAGGGAGATGCCGCGGGATTTGTTCGTATCCTCGACGACAAAACACTTGCGATCCCCGATCGCCCCGGCAACAACCGCATCGACGGATTCCGCAACATTATGCGCGATCCACGTATCGCACTGTTGTTCCTTATCCCCGGAGTCGGGGAGACATTGCGCGTCAATGGCCGCGCCTCAATCTCCATCGACCCGGAACTGATGCAGAGCTTTGCGGTTAACGGCAAGCTGCCGCGTTGCGTGCTGATCGTCCACATCGAGAGCGTTTATTTTCATTGCTCGAAGGCCATCGTCCGCTCGAAATTATGGGATGAAGCTACCAAAATCGACCGCAAGATATTGCCCTCGACTGGTACGATCATTGCTGAGTTGAGCCAGGGAAAAATGGGCGGAGAAACCTACGACCGCGAGGCGCCGGAAAAGATCAAAGCGATGCTGTACTAGACAGGCGACGACAAGTCAGGGCCGGACCAATCACACTTGCCCAACAATTCACGCATGTGATCCGGCACCGGCGCAATGACCTTGACCGGGGGCTTGTTCTTGGAAATCGGCACGGTCACCTCCCGCGAATGCAAATGTAATGAAGGCCCCCCCGTGCGCGCAGCTTTGCCGTAGATATTGTCACCAACGACCGGCCATCCCATTTCGGCGCAATGAACGCGCAATTGATGCGTGCGCCCGGTCAACGGCTCGAGCGCAAGCCAGGTGATGCCGGGCCCCCGGCCCAGCACTTTCCAGGTGCTTGTGGATGGAAGACCATGGCTGTCCGCCTTCATCCACCAGCCGCGCGAATCATCTCGCTTGGCGAGTGGAATGTCGATCCGGCCTTCATTCGATTCCGGCCCGCCTCCGACTACGGCCCAGTAGCACTTGCCGACTTGGCCCTGCTTGAACAGCTTGCCAAGTAATGCCAGCGCCTTGCGGTGACGGCCGAGCACCAGGCAGCCGGTCGTGTCGCGGTCGAGCCGGTGTGCCA
>Ga0187785_10000148_pt1 | contig 26192 bp, 27 predicted proteins | sample 0815_BV2_4_20_MG_FD_132466 | JGI IMG/M metagenome (GOLD analysis project Ga0187785, IMG submission 132466) | Tropical peat soil microbial communities from peatlands in Department of Meta, Colombia - 0815_BV2_4_20_MG | ecosystem: Environmental > Terrestrial > Soil > Wetlands > Peat | place...
GCCGAGAGGCCGGTGGCGATCAGCGAGGTCATCTGGCGCACCCGCCGCTCGTCCGCCGCGGTGTAGAGGCGGTAGCCGCCGTCCGACCGCGTGGGCCGCAGCAGCCCGTATCGGGACTCCCAGGCCCGCAGCAGTTCCGGGGAGACGCCCGTTCGGCGGGACAGCTCGCCGATCCGAACGGGGCCGCCAGCCGACTCGCGCATGCGGGAAGGATACCCGATGGCGAACAAACCTTCTACGAACCCTTGACATAGATGCCGGGAGTACCGTATCTTGACCCTCGACAAACTCTCTACAAGGAGGGAGACAGATGCGGAAGTTGGACGTGCTGGCGTTGGTCCTGGTGATCGTGGGAGCCCTGAACTGGGGCCTCGTCGCGATCGGCGAGTTCGATCTGGTCGCGAAGATCTTCGGTCTCGATTTCGGCCAGACGAACCCCGCCACCCGCGTCGTGTACGGGCTCGTGGGGCTCGCCGGCGTGTGGGTGGCCGTTCGCGCCACGACGCTGCTCGGCGTCGAGCGCCGGAAGACGGCGCTCGCCTGAGGGCCGATCCGCCCGCGCACCGGGCCGTGGCCCGTGCGGCCCGGTGCGCTCAGGGTCGTACGTAGGCCGTCTTGACCGTCGTGTAGAACTCGATCGCGTAGGACCCCTGCTCACGGGATCCGCTCGAGCTGCCCTTCGTGCCGCCGAACGGGACGTGGAAGTCCACCCCGGCGGTGGGCAGGTTCACCATCACGAGGCCGGCTTGCAGCCCATCGCGGAACATCGCGGCGTGCTTGAGCGAGGTCGTGACCACGCCGGCCGACAGCCCGAACTCGGTCGCGTTCGCGAGCGCCAGCGCGTGCCCGGCGTCCTCGGCCCGCTGCACCGTGGCGACCGGCCCGAAGATCTCCTCGCGGTTCACGCGCATGTCGTTCGTGGTGTCCACGAGCAGCGCGGGCTGCAGGTAGTGACCGGGCGTGTCGCGTTCCAGGCGCTCGCCGCCGAACGCGGTGCGGGCGCCCTCCGCCTCGCCGATCGTGAGGTAGTCGACGTCCTGCGAGAGCTGGTCGAGGGAGACGACCGGGCCGATCTCGGTGCCTTCCGCTAGGGCATGCCCGACCCGCAGCGATCGCATCCGCTCGACCGTCGCGTCCACGAACGCGTCGTGGATCCCGGCGGTCGCGATCAGCCGGCTGCTCGCGGTGCACCGCTGGCCGGTCTGGAAGAACGCGCCCTGGACCGCGCAGTCGACGGCGACCTCGAGGTCGGCGTCGTCGAGGATCACGAGCGGGTTCTTGCCGCCCATCTCCAGCTGGTACTTGCCGAAGCGCGCCGCCATCGCACGCGCCACCCCGATCCCCACCGCCTGCGAGCCCGTGAACGAGACGCCGCGCACGCGGGGGTCGGCGAGGATCCGTTCGCCGACGACGCTCCCGGAGCCGGCCACCAGGTTCAGCACGCCGGGCGGCAGGGAACGGCTCGCGATCTCGACCAGCGCCCACGCGGAGGCCGGCACCAGTGTCGCCGGCTTGAACACCACCGTGCAGCCGTACGCCAGCGCCGGCGCGATCTTCCACGCGGGGATCGCGATCGGGAAGTTCCAGGGCGTGATCAGCCCGACCACGCCGAGGGGCTCGCGCAGGATGTCGACGTCCACGCCGGGACGGACGCTCCGGAGGTGCTCGCCCTTGATCCGCAGCGCCTCCCCGGCGAAGAACCGGAAGATCTGCGAGGCGCGCAGGACCTCGCCGACGCCCTCGGCCCGCGGCTTCCCCTCCTCGCGGGACAGCAGCTCGCCCAGCTCGGCCGACCGGGCCTGCAGCTCCAGGCCGATCGCCTCGAGCGACACCGCGCGCTCGCCCGGCGTCGCCGAGGCCCATCCCGGACCGGCCTCGGCCGCCGCCACGATCGCGTCGTCGGTCTGCGCCTCGGTCGCCGCCGCGTACTCGCCGACGACGTCGTTCAGATCCGAGGGGTTGACGTCGAGCACCGCCTGATCGCTCTCGACCCAGCTCCCCGCGATGTGGTTCCCCAGCACCCGCGCCACCTCCCGTGCCGGCCATCCTTCCACGGCTCGGCGGCCACGTCCTTCCGCCGCTGCGGCGATACGCTCCGCAGCCGGGAGGTGCCGGGTGGACGAACGTGGACTGATCGACGCGGCGAACCGCAACTACGCCGGTTCCTACCGGAAGCTCGTCGAGCACGTCGACGGGGCCGCGCTCCGGGAGACCGAGGGGATCATGGCGTTCGTCACCGGCGCGCCGCTGCCGCTGTTCAACGGATGCCTCGTGACCGCCCCCGTGACGCCGGCGGAGCTGGACGCGGCGCTCGCCTGGCTGGACGCGTACGACGTTCCCTCCTCCCTGTGGATCCAGGAGGGGTTCGAACGCGACCTCGAGCCCGGAGTCCTCGAGCGCGGCTTCGTGCGGGAGACCTGGGCCGAGCCGGCGATGGTGCTGGATCCGCCGGTCGCGGTCCCCGCCGCGCCGCCCGGGATCGCCGTCACCGCGGTGGACGCGCCGGGCCTCGAGGCGTTCCTCGGGATCGGCGCCGAAGGTGGCCGGCCGTCGCAGGCCGCCCTCGACCTGTTCCCGCCGACGCTCGTCGACGATCCGGAGGTTCGGCTGTTCGCCGTCGCCCTCCATGGCGAGCCGGTCGGCACCTCGATCGCGGTCCGGACCGGCGACGTGGCCGGGATCTACGGGGTCGGCACCAGTGAGGCCGCCCGCCGGCGCGGGGTCGGCACGGCGGCGACCTGGGCGGCGGTCCGGGCCGGGCTCGAGTGGGGCTGCGGGACGATCGTGCTCCAGTCGAGCGAGATGGGGTTCCCGGTCTACGACGCGATGGGCTTCCGCACCCTGCTCCGCTACGTGACGTACGTCCCAGCGGCGGAGGGTCGATAGGCCCCCAGGGGCTGGACACGCGGCCGATACGGTCGCCCGGAAGGTGCGCAGGAGGCACGGCGCGGACGCGCCTGGACCGGGAAGGGGTACGGGATGATCGCATCGAACGGCTTCTGGTTGTGGTGGACGTTGGCCGTGATCATCTGGGTGGCGATCGCGTTCTGGCCCGCCCGGGTCGCGGGCCGCAAGGGCCACAGCTTCTTCCTGTTCTTCCTGTTCAGCCTGCTGTTCTTCCCGGCGGCGCTGATCACCGCGTACCTCGTGCACGACCGCACCGCGGCCGGCGCGGTCTGAGGAGGTCGCCCGCAGACGCCGGTTCGCGGAACCGGCGGTTCCGTGGCAGGCTTTGCCGCGCCACGGGTGCTCGGCACTGGGGTCGGAGCGGGAGCCGCGGGCTGAACCCGGGGCTCCGACGTGCCGATGGGGAGCAGGAGATGAGCGAGCCCGAGGAGCCTACGAAGTCCACGCCGCCGGCGAAGCCGGCAGCCAAGCGCACGGCCGCCCGGAAACGGACGACGGCCGCGAAGCCCTCCGCGGCGGAACCCACGGCCCGAGAGCCGCGCGCGCCAGCGCCGGTGCAAGGCGCCACCCCTCCACCGCCCGACGGCCCGGCGCCGAAGGTGGTTCCGCACCCCTCGGTGCAGGAGCGGCGGACGACGGGCAAAGAGGCACGGACGCGGGCGCCGCTGTCGACCCACAAGACCTGGGAGGCCGCATCGGACCGGGCCGATCCGGTCGCGCTGCTCGAGGAGCAAGACCGCACGCGTGAGGCCGACCTGGTGCCGGTCCGGCACGGACGGATGCTGGTCTCGCCGTTCACGTTCTATCGGGGCGCGGCGAAGATCATGGCCGCCGACCTGGCCGAGACGCCGACCGCCGGGCTCCTCGTCCAGCTCTGCGGCGACGCGCACCTGTCGAACTTCGGCATGTTCGCCTCACCCGAGCGACGCCTGCTGTTCGACCTGAACGACTTCGACGAGACCTTGCCCGGCCCGTTCGAGTACGACGTCAAGCGGATGGCCGCGAGCTTCACGATCGCGGCGCGCAACAACGCGTTCCCGAAGGCCGACCAGCGCGACGTCACGCTCATCGCGGCGCGTACGTATCGCGAGGCGATGGCGAGCTTCGCCGGGATGAGCACGCTCGACGTCTGGTACGCCCACCTGAGCGAGGACGATCTGCGCAACGTGATCGGGCAGGCCGCGAAGAAGGCCCGCAAGGAAGGGATGTCGAAGAAGGTCGTGGAGAAGGCGGAGGCCCGATCGGCCGCGACGTTCGCGAAGGCGCACACGCGCGACAGCCTGCAGGCGCTCTCGAAGTTGGCCGAGATGGTCGACGGCGAGTACCGGATCGTCTCGCAGCCGCCGGTCGTGATCCCGCTCCGCGACGTCGCCGCCCTCTCGGGGCTCTCGGCCGAGCAGGTCGATGCGGTGATCCACGACCAGTTCCGCGCGTACCGCTCGACGCTGCAGCACGACCGCCGCAAGCTGCTCGAGCGGTACCGGATCGTCGACGCCGCTCGGAAGGTCGTCGGCGTCGGCAGCGTCGGCACGCGCGCGTTCATCGCGCTGCTCGAGGGCCGCGACGAGCAGGATCCGCTGTTCCTCCAGGTGAAGGAGGCGACCGCCTCGGTGCTGGAGGACCACCTGCCGAAGAGCCGCTTCAAGAACCCGGGTGAGCGCGTCGTCCAGGGGCAGCGGATGATGCAGGCGGTCAGCGACATCTTCCTGGGCTGGACGAAGGGCCTGGAGCAGGGGCGCTTCTACTACTGGCGGCAGCTGCGCGACATGAAGGGGTCCTTCGAGGCCGAGTGGATGGACACGAAGGCGCTCGGGCTGTACGCCGGCGTGTGCGCGTGGACGCTCGCGCGGGCGCACGCACGCTCGGGCGACGCCGTCGCGATCGCCGCGTATCTGGGCTCGAGCGACAAGTTCGACCGCGCGATCGCGTCGTTCTCCGAGCGCTACGCCGATCAGAACGAGCGGGACTTCGAAGCCTTCGGAGCCGCCGTGCGTTCCGGCCGGATCGAGGCCGTCGAGGGCGTCTGATCCACTCGCCCGCGTCTAGGCGCGGCGGCGTTGCGCCTCGTTGAGCGCGTGGGCGACCTCGGCCACGAGGCCCCCGAGGACCTCGGCCGTCTCGGTCGCGTTGCCGCGGCGGCGGCGGTACCCCTCGTTCGCCCGCGCCATGCCCTCCTTGGCACCTCGCCACGGGTGGTTGGCCTTCCACCACCGCCGGTACGCGTGTTCGCTGCGGTACGCGATCGCGATCCCGGCGGCGAACGCCAGGGCCGCCGCCGCGAGGAAGACGCCGTGCGGGACCTCGCGCTCGCCGGTCGGATCGCTCATCCGGTGAGCGCCTCGATCACGTCCTTCGAGTGCGTCAGCGGGATCCGGTTCCCCTCGAGCTCGATCCGCGAGCCGTCGTCGTGGATCAGCTCCAGGACGCGGACGTTCACGCGCTGGTGCACCTTCGCGGTCAGGCCCTCCCGCGGCACCTGGAAGACGAGCTCCGTGGGCTCCTGGCTGCGCGAGCGACCGGCGAACCCGTAGACCGCCGAGGAGGAGACCCCGAGCAGCATCTCGGCCGGCAGGCCCGAGTTCCGGTCGGCCTCGTGCCCGGCCGCGATCGCGCCGCCCACGGTGCCGATCGCGTCGCCGGTCTGGCCGAGCAGGCCGCCGATCTCGCCGCCGGCCATCCCGCCGGCGAACATCGCCCCGACGTGACCGCGCGGCTCGAACTGGCCGGCCGCCTCGATCGTGTCCTGGATCCCGTGATCCGCGATCGCCTTCTGCAGGACCTCCACCATCGTGTCCTCGCCCATGTCGCTCCCTCCGATCGGGCTGGTGCGGGTCCTCGACCTTACCTCCCGGGACGATCCCGGCGGCCTCCCAGCTCCCGCCCAGGCGTCCCGGCTACGGTTCCGCCGACGCGGGAGGGAGCGAGATGGGATCCGAACCGAGCTTCGAGGGGCGGCCGCTGCCGAACCCCGACGAGGAGATGTTCGACCAGGGGCTGTCGTTCGACGTCGGCACGCTGCTCGACCGACGCCGTGTGCTGGTGCTCGCGGGGTCGTCCGTGCTGGGTGCGGCCCTGGCCGCGTGCGGCCTGTCGAGCACGAGCACGTCTTCGGGCGCGGCGACGAACGGCTCGGCGAGCACGGATGAAACGATCCCGGAGGAGACCGCCGGGCCGTATCCGGCCGACGGCTCGAACGGCCCCGACGTCCTGACGCAGAGCGGCATCGTCCGGCGCGACATCCGCTCGAGCTTCGGCGGGATGACCGGCACCGCCGCCGGCGTGCCGCTCGAGATCCGGCTCGCGATCGAGGACGCCGCGACCGGCGCGCCGCTCCCGGGCGCGGCGGTGTACGTGTGGCACTGCGACCGCGACGGGGGCTACTCCCTCTACACGGTGACCGACCGGAACTACCTCCGCGGCGTGCAGCCGACCGGCGACGACGGCGTCGCCACGTTCACGAGCGTGTTCCCGGCGTGCTACGCGGGGCGGTGGCCCCACATCCACTTCGAGGTGTACCGGGACCTCGCGTCGGCGGCCGCGGGGGAGGACCGCCTCGCGACGTCGCAGATCGCGCTGCCGCAGGCCACGTGCGAGGAGGTGTACGCGACCGAGGGCTACGCGCGGAGCGTGACGAACCTGCAGCAGGTCAGCCTGGCGACCGACATGGTCTTCGGCGACGACGGCGGCGTCCGACAGCTGGGGACGATCACCGGCTCGGTCGCGAACGGGCTCGCCGTGCGTTTGGCGGCGCCGGTCACGGAGGCGTGAAGGTCCTAGGCTCTGCGCCGTGATCGTCTGTCCCGCCTGCGGGGAGGAGAACGCCGAGCGCGCCCGCTTCTGCCAGGCGTGCGGCGCGCCGCTGGCTCCGCCCCCGCCGTCGGCCGAGGAGCGGCGGGTGGTCACGGTGCTGTTCGTCGACCTGGTCGACTCCACCGCCCGCGCCGAACGTCTCGATCCCGAGGACGTGCGCGCGATCCTCGAGCGCTACCACGGGCGGGCCCGCGCAGAGGTGGAGCGGTACGGCGGCGTGGTGGAGAAGTTCGTCGGGGACGCCGTGATGGGCGTCTTCGGCGCACCGGTGACCTTCGGCGACGATCCCGAGCGGGCGGTGCGTGCGGCGCTCGCCGTCCGGGAGGCCATCGCGAGGATGAACGAGGCCGAGCCCGGGCTGGACCTCCGGGCGCGGTTCGCCGTCAACACCGGCGAGGCGATCGTGATGCTCTCGGCCCGCCCGAACCTGGGCGAGGCGATGGTCGCCGGGGACGTCGTGAACACGGCCGCGCGCCTGCAGAGCGCCGCGCCGGTCGACGGCGTGATCGTGGGGGAGGAGACCTACCAGGCCACGCGAACCGCGATCGGCTACGAGGAGGCCGATCCGGTCGTCGCGAAGGGCAAGGCCGAGCCGATCCGCGCCTGGATCGCGACCGGGCCGCTCGTCGGGGTCGGGGAGCGGACGTTCTCGCGGGTGCCGATGGTCGGGCGCGGCCGGGAGCTGGCGAGCCTTCGCGAGCTGTGGGACCGGGTGGTCGAGGAGCGCAAACCGCACCTCGTGACGGTGTTCGGGCCGACCGGGATCGGCAAGTCGCGCCTGGCCCACGAGCTCTCCGAGCGGGTTGAGGCCACTGGCGGCCGGATGGTGTTCGGCCGCTCGGTGGGTTACGCCGACGCGGGGCCGTACAGCTCGTTCGCGCAGCACGTGAAGCAGGTCGCCCGGATCTTCGACAACGACGAGGTCGACGAGGCGCGACGCAAGCTGCTCGAGGCCGTCCGCGAGGTGACGGACGATGACGCCGCGGAGGAGACCGCCGCGAACCTCGGGGTGTTGCTCGGGCTGCCGGTCGAAGGTCAGGCCCCCGACCGCGAGTCCCTGTTCTTCTCGGCGCGGCTGCTGGTGGAGGGCCTCGGACTGCGCGCCCCGACGCTGCTGGTGTTCGAGGACATCCACTGGGCCGATCCGAGCCTGCTGGACCTGATCGAGTCGCTCGTGGCGCGGGCGCGGGACGTGCCGGTCCTGTTCCTGACGATCGCGCGGCCCGAGCTGCTGGCCAGTCGTCCGTCGTGGGCCGGCGGCCTGCCCGCGTCCAGCGGGCTGCCGCTCGAGCCGCTCACCGATGCCGACGCAGAGGATCTGACGTCACGGCTCCTGGATCTGCACGGGCTGGAAGGGCTCAGCGACCGGGTCGGAGCGCTGGCCGGCCAGGGCGACGGCAACCCGCTGTTCCTCGAGGAGCTCGCGGCCTCGCTGGCCGAGCGGCCCGACGACGACGCGGCCGAGCTCCCCACGAGCATCCGCGGGATCATCGGCGCGCGGCTCGACGCCCTGCCGCGGTCGGAACGCGAGGTGCTGCTGGACGCCTCGGTCGCCGGCAAGGTCTTCTGGCGCAACGCCTTGCTGGAGATCAACCCCGACCGGCCCGACCTGTCGGACGTGCTGGGCTCGCTGGAGCAGCGCGATCTGATCCGCCGCGAATCGGTATCCCGGATCCGCGGCGAGCAGCAGTTCACGTTCAAGCACGGGCTGATCCGCGAGGTCGCGTACCTGACGCTGCCGCGCTCGGGCAAGCGCGAGCGGCACGAGGCGGTGGCGCGGTTCCTGGAGGGCGCGACGCCCGACGTCGGCGAGTACGCCCCCGTCCTGGCCTACCACTGGCGCGAGGCCGGCGACGCCGAGCGGGCGTACGGCTACCTGATGGCGGCGGCCGAGCAAGCGGGGCGCGGCTGGGCGAAGGAGCGCGCGATGCAGCTGTACCAGGAGGCGCTGGAGCTGGTGCCGGAGGACGATAGGGAACGCCGCCGCGAGGTGATGCGGCGCCGGGCGGTGATGGCGGCCGCGGCGGCGCACATGCCCGACGCGGAGCTCCAGCTCAAGATCCGGCCGAGCGAGGAGCGTTAGGCCGGGGTCTCGATCGGGAAGTCGGCCGGCGTGACGTCGCCGGCCATCTCGTAGATCGCCTCGACCACGTGATGCCCCAGGGCCTCGGCGTGCCGGTAGAGCGCCGCCTCGTCGGGCGCGTCGTAGATGCAGAACATCCGGACATGATCGCCTTCGTCCTCGATCGCGACGTGGCTGTGGATCCAGGTCACCTCGGGGACCTGGTCCCGGATCACGACGTTGGACTCCCGGCCGATCTCCGGCAGGTCCGCGCCCACCTCGAACCGACGCTGGATCACGTATTTCGGCATCGACCACCTCCGTGGAGGAACGCTTGGATTGTAGGGCAACCCCCGCGCGTCTACGAACCGGAACCGCCCGGGGGCCACTCCCTCCCGTAGAGATCGCTCGCCGGGTCGAAGAACCCGCCGGCCGGCCGGGCGTGGGCATGCCAGTGGTCGGGGATCCGTCGGCGCTCGGGATCGACCCAGTAGCCGTCCTCGCCGTAGCGCGCGGCGGCGACGCGCTCGAGCCGGCGGAGCAGGCTCGCCTCGAGCCGGGCGTCGGGCAGCCCGTGCGTGCGCCAGACCACCATCGGGGTGCGGCACACGACGCAGTCCGCGACCCAGCAGTCCTCGTCCTCGAGGTGCCGGTCGGTCAGCGCTTCCGCGTCGCAGAGCATGCAGGGCTCGCTCACGACCGTCCCTCCAGGTGCGCGGTGTCGCCGACGGCCACGTGGTGGCGGGTGAACCATCCCATGTTCGCCTCCACCGCCATCGTGAACGGCGCGTCGGCCCCGTAGGTCGCGCACGGCTCGGCGCCGCACGGCGGCATGTCGCGGATCGTGACGATCCGGCCGTCGGCGCCGACGAACGCGATCGACAGCGGGATCAGCGTGTCCTTCATCCAATAGGTGTCGGTCGAGGGATGGTCGTAGACGAAGGCCATCCCGTCGCCCTCGGGGAGCGCCATCACGTCCATCAGCCCGGTCAGGCGGAGCTCCGGGGTGTCGGCCACGCGCACCGCGAGCGAGGGCCCGCTGCCGAACACGACCGTGGCGTGCGCCGTGGCGCTCGGGCCGGGCGAGGACGCGCGGTTGCACGCGACGAGCGCCACCGAAGTGAGCACGGCGAGCAGCAGCGCGGTTCCACGGGCGGAGCGAGGCACGTTGCTATCATCGCCGACCGTTGGAGGATCGGGTGCCCGCCGCCGCTTCCCGCCGCGCGATCGCGGCGGTCCTCGCATCCGCGCTGCTGTTCGGCCTCGCGCTCGACGCCGTGGTCGTTCCCGCCGCCGTCGCGGGCGACGCGGGATCCGTCACGATCGCGGACTGCCGCACGCCCGAGATCCCCAAGGACCTGCACCGGAACCTGGTCGCGGCGATCCGCGCATCCCGGAACCTGCCCAGGGCCTGGGCGCGCTCCCCGTACGTGGCGAGGATCCTGTGCTGGCAGGACACCGGCTTCGATCCCGGGTTCACGGCGACCGGCTACGGCCAGCAGTGGTACGGCGTCTTCGCGATGAGCGTGCGCGAGATGCAGACGATCGCGGGCCCGTGGATGAGCAACGACCGGTACGAGCTGATCCTGTCTCCCATGTGCTTCGTGCACGGGTGGGCGCGCTGCCGGCACGACACGGCGAACGCCCGCACGATCCAGCAACTGGTCGCCGGCCTGCGCTGGATCTGGCTGAACTACGGCTCGCCGGCGGCCGCGTGGGCCCAGATCGTGCGGACCGGCCGCTTCTCCTCGTACCCGCGCCCGGGCACGGACGACACGCCGACACCGACGCCGTTCCGGCTCTGCCCCGTGACGCCGCCGGTGCGCTATCTCGACACGCTCGGCCAGCCTCGAGGGGTGGGCGGGTTCCATCCGCATTGGGGCAACGACGTCAAGGCGCCGATCGGCCGGCCGATCCGCGCTCCGTTCGACGGCTTCGCGGTCGCCCACGACGACGGGTGGTTCGGCGGCAAGTACGTCACGGTGGTCGGGGCCGAGGGCTACGTCCGCAACGGCCACCTGTCGCGGTTCGGACACCTCGGGAACGTGAAGGCGGGCACGGTGATCGGATACGTCGGGGAGACCGGCGACGCCAGGGATCCCCACGACCACGTCGAGTGGCATCCATGGAACGTGCCGCACGTGTTGCACCGCTCGCCGTACGGCATCGCGCGGATCCTCGACGCGGTCGACCCCTATCCCTACCTGAACTTGGTCTGCCGCTGACGGCGACCCGCCGCGGCACGCTCCGGAGGGAGCGCGCATACTGGCACGATGGTGGACGTCCGGGGGTCGACCGATCCGGCCGCCGCGCTGACCGCCGTCGCCGAGGACCTCGCGGGCGAGCTCTCCCTGCGGCCCCTCCTGGAGCGGATCCTCCGCCGGTCGATCGAGCTGCTCGGCTGCGACGCGGGATCGATCTGTCTGGTCGACGAGGCCGCCGGCGTCTATCGGAAGGAGGCCGACATCGGGATCGCGTGCCAGTCGGGCATGGCGTTCCCGCTGAGCGAGGGAACGACCGGCGCGATCGTGCAGCGGCGCGGGCCGGTGATCTTCGAGGATTACGCGCAGGTCCCGGGCGGGCACGTCCGGCTGGAGGACCGGGCGGCACTGAAGGGCGTGATCGGCGTGCCGATCTGGTGGCGCGGCGCGATCGTCGGCGCGTGCGTCGTGTTCAGCCGCGATGCGCGGCGATCGTTCCGGCCCGAGGACGCCGAGCTGCTCGAGGTCTTCGCGAAGCACGCCGCGATCGCGATCACGAACGCGCGGCTCCACGAGGCGGCCGAGGCGAACGCGCGCGCGGAGGCCGTGGCCTCGGAACGGAACCGGATGGCGCGCGAGGTGCACGACGCGGTCGCGCAGGGGCTCGTGTCGATCCTGCTGCAGCTGCGCTCGGCCGAGGGGGCCCTCGCGACCGGCGAGGTCGACGAGGCCTCCGGCGCGCTGGCGCAGGCGCGCACGGCCGCCGAGGCCGCGTTCGAAGAGACGCGCCGCAGCGTCCTGGGCCTGGCGCCCTCGCCGCTGGAGGGCCGCTCCCTCGAGGAGGCGCTCGAGTTCGAGCTCGCGTGGGCGAACCGCACCGGGGTGGTCGACGCGCGGCTGGTCACGTCGGGGGCGCGCATCCCGCTGCCGCCGGACCTCGCCCACACCGCCTTCCGGATCGCGCAGGAGGCGCTCACGAACGCGCTGCGGCACGCGCACGCTCGGTCGGTCCGCCTCGGCATCGTCTACGGCGACGAGGGCCTCACCGTGCTGGTGCAGGACGACGGCGACGGGTTCGATCCGGCAGCGATCGGGCACGACCCCACCGAACGCCACGGGCTCGACGGCATGGCGGAGCGTGCTCGCCTCCTGGGGGGCACGTTCGAGCTGGACGCGACGCCCGGATGGGGCACGCGCCTGCGCGCCTGGATCCCGCTGCCGGCCGGCCAGGACGCACCGCCGCCCGCGCAGCCGCTGCGCGTGCTGGTCGTCGACGACCACGTGGCGACGAGGACCGGCATCGTGCACCTGCTCGCGGAAGCCGATCCGAGCCTCCAGATCGTCGGTGAGGCCGGCTCGGCTCGCGAGGCGGTCGGCGCGTGGCGGGCCCTGCGCCCCGACGTGGTGCTGATGGACCTGAAGATGCCCGGCGGCGACGGGGCGGAGGCGATCGCGACGATCCGCGCCGAGGATCCGACCGCCACCGTGGTGGCGCTGAGCGCGTACGCGAGCGACGAGTCGGTTGCCGGCGCGCTGCGCGCCGGCGCGCGCGGCTACGTCGGCAAGGACGCCTCGCCGGCGGAGCTGGCCGCGGCCGTGTCGGCCGCCTCGCGCGGCGAGACCGTGCTGTCGGGCGCGGCCGCCGACCGCCTGGAGGCGCATCTGAACGGCGCCGGCGAGGCTCCGTCGTTCACCGAGCGTGAGCGGGAGGTCCTGGAGCTGCTCGAGCGCGGTGCGACCGACCGCGAGATCGCCGCGTCGCTCACGATCTCGGTCAAGACGGTCGAGAAGCACGTCGGCTCGATCCTGCGCAAGACCGGCGCCCAGAACCGGACGCAGGCGGTCGCGCACGCGCGCGAGCAGGGCCACCTGGGGTAGGGACATCCCGGATCTCCCGGACGGGGGATCCCCCCGATGCGCGGGCCGCGGGTGGGGTCCTACGCTCGAGGTCCTTTCCGTCCCAACCGGGGTGCAGCAGGGATGCCGGTCGTTCCGCTCAAGGAGATCGTGGACCGCGCCTACAAGGAGCGGTACGGGGTCGGAGCGTTCAACATCGTCAACGACCTGACGCTGGAGGCCGTCCTGGCCGCCGCCGTCGACGTCCGTGCCCCCGTGATCATCCAGACGTCGGTCAAGACCGTGAAGTCGATCGGCCTCGACGTCCTGTACGGGATGTGGACCACGATGACCGCCGGGATCGACGTGCCGGTCTGCCTGCACCTCGACCACTGCCCCGAGCGTGAGGTGATCTCCTCGTGCCTGGCGGCCGGCTGGAACTCCGTGCTGTTCGACGCCTCGTCGCTGCCGGTGGAGGAGAACGAGCGACAGACGCACGAGGTGGTGGCCGAGGCGCGACGCTACGGCGCGCACGTCGAGGGCGAGATCGAGGGGATCAAGGGCGTCGAGGACGACGTGGGCTCCGACGAGGAGTCCGACCGGCAATCGCTCGAGGTCGCGGTCGGGTTCGTCCGCTCCACGGGCGTCGACGTCTTCGCCCCGGCGATCGGCAACGCGCACGGGATGTACGCGAGCGAGCCGAAGCTCGACGCGCAGCGGGTGACGGACATCGTGGAGGCCACCGACGTGCCGATCGCGCTGCACGGCGGCAGCGGCATGACCGATGCGCAGTTCGCCGACCTGATCGCGCGCGGCTGCGCGAAGGTCAACATCTCGACGGCGCTGAAGCGCACCTTCATGAAGTCGAACCTGGCCTTCCTCCGACAGGCGGAGCACGACGACACGTGGGATCCGCCCTCGCTGTTCCGCGCCGTCCGCGACGACGTGATGGCGATGGCGGCCGACCACATGCGCCGGTTCGGGAGCGAGGGCAAGGCCTGGTGACCGCCCTGATCTTCGATTGCGACGGCGTGCTCGCCGACACCGAGCGCGACGGGCACCTGCCGGCGTTCAACCGGACGTTCGAGGAGTTCGGGCTGCCGGTGCGCTGGTCCGAGCAGGAGTACGGCGAGAAGCTCAGGATCGCTGGCGGTAAGGAGCGGATGACGAGCCTGCTGACGCCGGCCTTCGTCGCGGAGGCCGGGCTGCCCACCGATCCGGAGGGCCAGAAGGAGGCCGTGGCCGCCTGGCACCGGCGCAAGACCGAGCTGTACACCGAGATGGTCGCGGCGGGGAAGCTGCCGGGACGACCCGGCATCGCCCGCATCGTCGGCGAGGCGCTCGACGCCGGGTGGCGGCTCGCGGTGGCCTCCACGTCCTCGGAGGCCTCGGTGCGCGCGGTGCTCGAGCACGTGGTCGGCGCCGAGCGGGCCTCGCGGTTCGCGGTCCTGGCCGGGGACGTCGTGCCGGCGAAGAAGCCCGCGCCCGACATCTACCTCCTGGCGCTGGAGCGTCTCGGCGCCGCGCCGGGGGAGGCGCTGGTCGTGGAGGACTCGCGCAACGGCCTGCTCGCGGCGGTGGGCGCCGGCCTCCCGTGCGTGGTCACGGTCAGCAGCTACACGGTGGAGGAGGACTTCGCCGAGGCGGCGCTGGTCGTGTCCTCGCTCGGCGAGCCCGCCGGGCCGCACAGCGAGGTGCTCGCGGAGCGCGGCGTGCACCTGGGGGAGCCGTGGGTGCGCCTGGAGGACCTGGCGGCGTGCCTCGCCGCCAGCGTGTCGTAGATCGAGGTCGGCGTCCGAACGGGAGGTGTGGATGGGGGAGTCCAGCTTCGAGCAGGTGGAGTTGGCGGTCCGGACGATCGCGGAGACCGCGGTCGCGAACGAGACGTACTTCGGGGAGCTGGACGCGGTCGTCGGCGACGGCGACTTCGGCTACTCGATGGCCCGCGGCTTCGAGATCGTCGTGGCCGACTGGGATTCGTTCGACCGGACCGACATCGGAACGTTCCTGAAGAAGATCGCGGTGACGATCACGAGCCGGATCGGCGGCACCTCCGGCCCGATCTGGGGGACCGGGTTCCTCCGCGCCGGCGCCACCGCGGGCGACAAGACCGCGCTGACGTCGGCCGACGTGATCGCGATGCTCCGCGCCTCGATCGAGGGCATCAAGCAGCGGGGCAACTCCGATCTTGGCGACAAGACCCTGCTGGACGCGCTGGTGCCGGCGGTCGACGAGCTCGAGGCGGCGTTCGGCGAGGGCGTTTCGGGCAAGGTGGCCCTGCAGCGTGCTGCCGGCGTGGCCCGGGAGCGCGCCGAGGCGACGCGGGAGATGCTCGCGAAACGGGGCCGCGCCTCCTACACGGGCGAGCGCAGCATCGGCACGCTGGACGCCGGGGCCGTCGGGGTCGCGGTGATGTTCGAACGGCTGGCCGAGGTCTGGCCGGAGGACTGAGGCACCGGAAGGGGGAAGCATGAAGAAGTTCGTCAACGATCCGAAGGACTTCGTACCGGAGATGCTGGCGGGGATCGCCGCGGCGAACCCCGACACGATCAAGTACGTGCCCGAGTACAACCTGATCATGCGGACCGACGCGCCGCGCGACGACAAGGTCTCGATCATCCAGGGCTCGGGATCGGGGCACGAGCCGGCGCACGTGATGATCGTGGGCAAGGGGATGCTCGACGCGGCGTGTCCCGGCGACGTGTTCGCCGCACCGCCGATGGACTACGTCCTGGAGACCACGAAGCTCCTGAACTCGAAGAAGGGCGTCCTGCACCTGATCAACAACTACACCGGCGACCGGATGGCGTTCGACATGGGACGCGAGATGGCCGAGGCCGAGGGCATCACGATCAAGACCGTGATCGTCGACGACGACGTCGCGGTGAAGGACTCGACCTGGACCGTCGGGCGGCGCGGCGTGGCCGGCAACTTCTTCGTGATCAAGGCGATCGGCGCGGCCTCCGAGGCCGGCGCGGAGCTCGACGACCTCGTCGCGCTCGGCGAGCGGGTGAACTCGGTGACGCGCACGATGGGCATGGCGCTCACCTCGTGCACCCCGCCGGCGAAGGGCTCGCCGCTGTTCGAGCTCGGCGACGACGAGATGGAGATGGGCGTCGGGATCCACGGCGAGCCGGGCCGCCGCCGCGAGAAGCTCGCCGACGCGAACGCGATCATCGACGAGCTGGTCGAGGCGACCGCCTCGGACCTCCCGTTCCAGAAGGGCGACACCGTGGCCCTGATGGTCAACGGGCTCGGCGGCACCCCGATCAGCGAGCTCTACCTGGCCTACGGCCGGGCAGCCGACCAGCTGAACAAGCGCGGGATCAAGGTCGGCCGGAGCTACGTCGGCGAGTACTGCACCTCGCTCGACATGGCGGGCTGCTCGGTGACGCTGGTCAAGCTCGACGACGAGCTGACGAAGCTGCTGGCGGCGCCGGCGGAGGTCGTGAACCGGATCTTCTGACGGCCGGCTCCGTTCCCGGGCGGGCGGGGCGGCGAGCTCCGCCCCGCCCGCCCCGCTCCGGCTGCTACGGTGATGCGCGCGCCGGAGTAGCTCAGGGGTAGAGCAACGCCATGGTAAGGCGTAGGTCCGGGGTTCGAATCCCCGCTCCGGCTCTCCGTCATGGATGCCATCGCCTACCGTCCGGATCCGTCGGCCTTCGCGTGGACGTTCGGCGGCGCCGCGCCGGTGATGAAGGTCGCCCCCGGCGCCGTCCTCGAGCTCTGGACCGAGGACGGCTTCTGCGGCAAGGTGCGGGGCCCCGAGGACCTCGTGACCCGCGTGATCGAGTTCCCGTTCGTGAACCCGCAGACCGGGCCGTTCTACGTCGAGGGCGCCGAGCCGGGCGACACGCTCGCGATCCATTTCGTCTCGATCGAGCCATCGCGTGATTGGGGGGCGTCGTGCCTCGTGCCGCTGTTCGGCGCGCTGACAGGCACGAACGTCACCGCCACGCTCCAGGATCCGCTCCCGGAGGTCGTGTGGATCCACGAGATCGACGCGGCGGCGCGGCTCGTCCGGTACCGCCCGCGCAACGGCGACGCGATGTTCGAGCTCCCGCTGGATCCGATGCACGGCACCGTCGGCGTCGCGCCCGCGAACCTCGAGACGCGTCTGTCGCTCGTTCCCGACGCGCACGGCGGCAACATGGATACGCCGGAGATGCGCGCCGGCGCCACGTGCTACCTCGGGGTGAACGTGGAGGGGGCGCTGTTCTCCCTCGGGGACGGGCACGCGCGCCAGGGCGAGGGCGAGACGTGCGGCGTCGCGGTGGAGACCGCGATGGACACCGTGATCGCGATCGATCTGATCAAGGGGATGCCGACCCCGTGGCCGCGCCTGGAGAACGACGACTTCCTGATCTCGACCGGCTCGGCCCGCCCGCTCGAGGACGCGTTCCGGATCGCCCACACCGACATGGTCCGCTGGCTCGTCCGCGACCACGGCTTCGAGCAGCTCGACGCGTACCAGTTCCTGACGCAGGTCTCGCAGAGCCCGCTCGCGAACGTGTGCGACCCCAACTACACCTGCCTCGCGAAGGTGCCGAAGCGCTACCTGCCCGCCGGCGACGTCTACCGGGGGACGCACGCGAAGCTCCGCGAGGTCGCCCGGGAGTACCACCGGGGCCGCTGAGCGCGATCGGCCACCGCGTGCCCGACGCCCCGTCTCCGTCGAACGCGGACCTCAGCGAACTGTTGCTCGCCGCGGCCGCCGAGCAGGAGGGGCACCGCGCCCGGGCGCTGAACCGCGCCGGCCGTGACGCGCGCTTCTGGCCGGAGGAGGCCGCCGCCGTGCTTGCCTCGGGGCGACCGCTCACGGAGCTCCGGAGCGTCGGCCCATGGGTCGGCGAGCAGCTGACCGGCTGGATCGAGGAGCCGCCACCGGCCGTCGACATCCCGCCGGAGCGCGCCGGGTTCCTGACGTTCGCGGAGGTCCGCGCGATCCTCGACGGGGCCGGCGAGCCCTGGACCTCCTCGGCGGTCGCCGACCTCCAGGTCCACTCCACCGACAGCGACGGCGCCTCGCCGATCGAGGAGATGGCGGCCGCAGCGCGCGACCTCGGCCGCACGTGCATCGCGCATACCGACCACTCGGTGGGTCTGAAGATCGCGCACGGCCAGACCGACGAGGAGCTCCGCGATCAGGGCCGGCGGATCGAGGCGCTGAACGCGGTGTTCGCCGGGCGGGGCGATGCCTTCCGCTCGCTCCGCGCGATCGAGCTGGACGTGTTCCCCGACGGCAGCTCCGACGCGATGGACCCGGCGCTCCTGCACCAGCTCGACCTGGTGCTCGGTGCGTTCCACTCGAGCCTGCGTGTCAAGGAGGATCAGACCGAGCGCTACCTCGCGGCGCTGCGGAACCCCGACGTGCTGATCCTCGCGCATCCGAGCGCGCGGATGTTCGGCCGCCGGGTCGGGCTGAGCGCCGACTGGCCGCGCGTGTTCGCCGAGGCGGCCCGGCTGGGCAAGGCGGTGGAGATCGACGCGACGCCGGCGCGGCAGGACCTGCGCCTCGAGCACGCGCGGCTGGCGGTCGCGGCCGGCGTGACGACGTTCTCGCTCGGCAGCGACGCGCACACGACCGGCGAGCTCGGGTTCCTCCCGTTCGGGATGGCGATCGCGGCAGCGGCCGGCGTGCGGCCCGAGACCGTGCTGAACCTCCGCGCTCCCGACGAGGTGATCGCCTGGGGACGCGAGCTGCGCGAGCGCTAGGTGCCGACCGGCTTGTCCGTGTCCTCGTCGCGCTTGGCGAACTCGTCGCAGGTGTACGCGGCGCGGATCACGCCGCGCACGAACTTGCAGCTCCCGAACTCCATACGCGGGAACATGTACGCGCACACGTCGCAGCGGACCTCGAGCTTCTCGGCAGGGCGGTAGCGCGCCTGCGCCTTCGTGAGTCCCCAGGTTCCCGGCATCGCGTCCCCTCCTTCCCCGATCCGCGCAGCATAGGCCGGGGTGCGCGCCCCAGCATCGTTCGTGGTGGAGCCACCCGCGACCCGGCCCGGAAGCCGCCGCTAGGGTGGGGCGAACCGATCGGAGGGGGCTGCGTGGAACGGAGGATCGAGGCATCGGCGGCCCCGACCGCGCCGTCCCCGGCCGCCCCCGTGGCCTTCGGCGCGGTCGTCCTGATCGTGGTCGTCGGCAGCGTGCTCGCGGTCCTGGGATGGCCGTACCTGGCGCCGGTCGACGCGGTGGCCGTTCCGCTGCTGCCGATCGCCGCGATCGTGTACGCCGCGCTCGGCGCGCTGATCGTCCGCCGCGCTCGCAACCCGTTCGGCTGGGTGCTGGTCCTGGTCGGGGCCCTCATCGCCCTCATGTTCGCGACGTCCTCCTACGCGATCCTCGGGTTGCGGGGAACGAGGTCGCTCCCCGGCGCCGAGATCGTGGGGCTGGTGTCGGGGGTCCTGTTCGTCCCCGTCCTGACCTCGATCGGCTTCCTGCTCCTCCTGTTCCCGACAGGGACGATCCCTTCGCCCCGGTGGCGTCGGGTGGTCGTGGTCGGCCTGGTCGCGGGAGGGATCATGAGCCTGGCCTTCCTGCTCACCCCGGCACTGGTCGAACTGCCGGGGCCCGGCGGCATCTCCGTCGTGTACCCGAACCCGCTCGGCGTCCCGGGGCTCGGGAACGTGGCGATCGGAACGCTCCCGTGGTTGGGGGTCGTCACCGGCGTGCTGATCGCGGCCGGGGCCGCGGCGCTCGTCGTGCGCTACCGCCACGGGGACGAGGAGCTGCGGCAACAGATCAAGTGGGTCGAGCTCGCCGCGGGCGCGTTCGTGATCGCGCAGGTCGCGATCACGATCACGATCGCGACGTTCCCGAGCGACTCGTGGGTGGTGGCCGTGGTCGGGTTCGTATCGGCCGGGACGGCGTTGGTCGTGCTGCCGGTCGCCATCACCGTCGCGATCTTCAAGTACGGGCTCTTCGAGATCGACCTGATCATCAACCGCGCCGTCGTCTACGGGCTGCTCGCCGCCGCGGTCACGGTCGTGTACGTCGCGATCGTGGTCGGGATCGGCGCCCTGCTCGGCACGCACGGCGGGCCGATCCTGACGATCGCCGCGGCGGTCGCGATCGCGCTGCTGTTCCAGCCGCTGCGGCAGCGTGCGGAGCGCGTCGCGAACCGGATCGTCTACGGCGAGCGGGCGTCGCCCTACGAGGTGCTGTCGGAGTTCGCCGACTCGATGGCGAACACGCTGCCGCTCGAGGAGCAGCTCGACCGGATGGTGGCCCTGCTGGCGAGCGGCACCGGCGCGACGCGCGCCGAGGTCTGGATCCGCGTCGGGCCCGAGCTCCGGGCGACGGCGGTGTGGCCGGGCGACGCGCCCGCGCCGCCGCCGGTCGCCGGCGACGACCCGGACGCGTTCGACGGCGCCACCGCGGTCTTCCCGGTGCGCCAGGACGACGAGCGGCTCGGCGTGATCGCGGTGCATAAGCCGCCGAACGAGCCGCTCGCGCCGACCGAGGCCGCGCTCGCCGAGCACGTCGCATCGCAGGCCGGCCTGGTCGTGCGCAACGTCCGGCTCACCGCCGAGCTGCGGCGGACGATCGAGGACCTCCGCGCGTCGCGGCGGCGGCTGATCGACGCCCAGGATCGGGAGCGCCGCAAGATCGAGCGCAACCTGCACGACGGCGCGCAGCAGCAGCTCGTGGCGCTCGGCGTGCAGCTGGGGCTGCTCGAGCGCCTGGCGCGCGCGGCGCCGCAGGCCGAGCGGGTCTCCGAGGCGATCCCGAGGCTGCAGGAGATGCTCGGCGGCGCGCTCGAGGACCTACGGGACCTGGCCCGCGGGATCTATCCGCCGCTGCTGGCCGACCGCGGGCTGGCGGTGGCGCTCGACGCCCAGGCGCGCAAGGCCGCGGTGCCGACGACCGTGGACGCCGACGGGCTCGGGCGCTACGACCGGCAGGTCGAGGCCGCCGTCTACTTCTGCACGCTGGAGGCCCTGCAGAACGTCGCGAAGTACGCGGACGCGACCGCGGCGACCGTCCACCTGCGGGCCGACGACGGATGGCTGACGTTCCACGTCCGGGACGACGGGTCCGGCTTCGAGCCGGACCATGCCTCCGGTTCCGGTCTGCAGGGGATGGCCGACCGCCTCGACGCGATCGGCGGGAGCCTCGAGATCGACAGCGCCCCGGGCGCCGGCACGCGGGTCGGCGGACGGATCCCCGCCGTGCCGCTGGGGGATCAGGAGTAGAACCACACCTCTTCGAAGTCCGGCGACGGGTACCAGGTGGTGATCGCGCCCTTCGGCAGCGACGCCATGTCGCCGACCCCCAACTCGAGGGTCGGGCCGCCCTCGATCTCGATCCGTACGGTGCCTCCGAGGATCACGATCGTCTCGCGGGCGGGGAGCTCGTGGGCCGCGACGGCGCGCCCGACGTCCGGGGCCAGCTTCCACAGCCCGCCGGTCGCCTCGCCCTCCTCGAACAGGACGTGGACCGAGCCCCCGACCTCCGGGTCGAGCTCCCAGTCGTCCGTATCGGTGCGCGACACGAAGATCCCACCGCCCATGTCCGTCATGCGTCCTCCAGCGTCGCTCGTGTCCGGATGCTAGCCGGGCTTGCCTCGGCGGGCTTCCGGGGGAAGATGGTCGCGATGCGGTTCGTCACGACCCACGGCAGCCCTTTCGAGCGGGGCGCGCAGACCGGCGAGGCGTTCGCCGAGGCGATCGGCCGGTCGGTCGCGTTCAACCGCCGGTACCTCACGCGGCACGGGCTCGCGCACGACGGGCTGGAGACGATCCTCCTGCCGTACCTGGAGGCCTCCCGCCGGGCGCTGCCCCATCTGGTCGAGCAGATCGAGGGGATGGCCGAGGGCGCCGGCGCGCCCTTCCTCGACCTCTTCTTCGCGAACGCCTTCGAGGAGGTCTACGGGATCCTCGAGCTGGGGCTCCCGCAGCCCGCGCCCTTGGAGCGATGCACCGACGTCGCGGTCGGCGCCCCCGGTGGAACGCTCCTTGGGCACACCGAGCAGTGGTACGCGGGCGACGACGGCGAGGTGGGGGTGGTGCTGGACGTGCCCCATGACGGGCCGGCGCTCCTGGCGCCGGTCGTGGCCGGAACGTTGCCGCTCGTGGGGATCAACGCGTTCGGCGGATCCTTCGGCGCGATGTCGCTGTCGGCCGGCGACGAGCGCGTCGGCGTTCCGCGGTCGCTGGTCGCGCGGGACGTGCTGGATGCGCGCGACCGCGCCGACGCGGTCGCGCGCGCCACGCGCGACGACCGAGCCGGCGGCTACTCCTACCTGTGTGCCTTCCCGGACGGGGACGTGGTCGCGATCGAGTCGACCGCCACGACGGCCGCCGTGCTCGAGGTGCGGGAGCACACGAACCACGCCCTGGATCCGTCGGTCGCCGCGGCCGCCCTCCCGCCGTCGGAGGGGAGCCGGTCCCGCCTCGCGCGGGCTCATCAGCTCGGTCCGGCCGCCGCCCCGACGGTGGAGGGTCTGGCCTCGGTGCTGGCCGATCACGACGGGGCCGCCGACGCGATCTGCGCCCATCCCGATCCCCGGGACGGCGAGGAGGCCTCGACGATCCTGTTCGCGATGATCTGCGAGCCCGGAACCCGCACGATGTGGGTCACGCCGGGGCACGCGTGCACCGGGACGTTCGAGCGGTTCGCGATCCCGGAGCGATAGCTCCCCGGCGCGATCGCGCGGGGCCGTTGCCGGATCTCCGCCGCGGCGCAAACCCAGCGGGTCAGGATCCGGAAGTCCGACGACGCGAGAAGAAGCGGATCCTGGTCAGGATCCACAGCGCTTCCACGCCGTCTTTCCACGTGAGCTTCTTGCCCTCGTCCCGACCCCGAGCGCGGTAACTGATCGAGACCTCGTAGGGGCGGATCCCGCGGGCCAGGATCTTGCCGGTCACCTCCGCCTCCATCCCGAAGCCAGCGGATCGGATGTCGAGGCTCCGGTAGAGCTCAACCGGCATCAGCTTGAAGCAGGTCTCCAGATCGCTGATCCACGTATCGAAAAGCAGGTTCGCGAAGAACGTCACGGCCTTGTTGCCCATGACGTACCAGAAGGAGAAGGCGGTGTGACTGCCGAAGCTCCGCGTTCCGTAGACGACGTCTGCATCGCCCCGCAGAACGACGTCCATGAGGGCGGGGATGTCCTCCGGTGCATACTCCAGGTCGGCATCGCACATGATCATGTAGTCACCCGTCGCGAGCTTCGCGGCGGTTCGAACCGCGGCCCCCTTCCCTCGGTTCCTCGGATGTCGATGGGTGACGATGCGCGGGTCCTCCATCAGGTCGATGATCTTCTCGGTCCCATCCGTGCTCCCGTCGTCGACGAGGATCAGTTCGAACGCGCACGGGTATGCCACCTCCAGTACGCGACCGACCATCGCCTCGAGGGTGCCGACCTCGTTGTAGACGGGCATCAGGATCGACAGCATCGTCGCCGTGGCCGCCGCGGCGTCGTCAGGGGCCTGAGATCTCGGGCTTCTCACGGAACCACTCGATCGTTCGCTTGAGGCCCTCATCGACCTCGACGGTCACGTCCCAATGCAGTTGCGAACGCGCCAGCGTGATGTCCGGCTGGCGCACCGTCGGGTCATCCACCGGCCGCGGGACGAACTCGATCGCGGACTCGGAACCAGCGAGGTCTCGAACCTTCTGGGCGAGCTCGAGCACCGTGAATTCGGTCGGGTTGCCGATGTTCACGGGCCCCTGGAGCGAGCTCTCCGCCAGCGCCATAACGCCGGCGACGAGGTCGTCGACGTAGCAGACGCTGCGCGTCTGCGACCCGTCACCTGACACCGTGATCGGCTCGCCGCGGAGCGCCTGCCGGATGAACGTGGGGATGGCGCGCCCATCATGGGCTCGCATCCGCGGGCCGAAGGTGTTGAAGATCCGAACGATGCCGGTATCGACACCCTTCGAGCGCCGATAGGCCATCGTCATCGCTTCCGCGAAGCGCTTGGCCTCGTCGTAGACGCCACGCGGACCGACCGGGTTCACGTGGCCCCAATAGCTCTCCGGTTGCGGATGGACCTGCGGGTCTCCGTACGCCTCGGAGGTCGAAGCCAGGATGAAACGTGCCTCCTTCTCTCGCGCGAGCCCCAGCGCATGGAGCGTTCCCATCGAGCCGACCTTGAGGGTTTCGACGGGTAGCTGCAGGTAGTCGATCGGGCTCGCCGGTGACGCGAAGTGGAGGACCAGGTCGACCCCGTCCGGTACGTGCACGAAGTCGGTGACGTCGCAGCGGATCATCCTGAACCCCGGCTCTCCTACGAGGTGGGCGACGTTGTCCGCTGCGCCGGTGGAGAGGTTGTCGAGGCACAGGACCTCGTACCCGGCATCGAGCAGTCGATCGCAGAGGTGGGAGCCGAGGAAGCCCGCCCCGCCGGTCACGACAGCTCTCGTCATCCGTTCCGTTCCCTCCTCGAGCGGCCACAGGGTAGCGCCTCCGGCGCCGCGATCGCCCGTTCTGAGTTAGTGACCGACGGGGGTCGGCGGTACGTCGACCGCGATCAGCTCGTCGTTCACGACCCGTGTCGTCCCGACCCGATCGCCGGCCGCGAGATACGCATCCACCACCCGTTGCGAGGTGTGTGAGACGACGATCCAGAGCGTGTGTCCAGCTGCGAGGCGGGCCGCTCGTTCCACGTCGCTGTCGAGACCGGTCAGCCCTATGCCCGTTCGAACTTCGATGCCTGCGGCGCGATCGAACCGAGGAACGAACCCCACCGCGTTGATGCTGGAGGACACGAAGCCCGGTTGTGCGTCCGGCCAATAGAACGCGAACCCGTAGCCGGCAGGCAGGTCGACCAGCACGACGTCGCCAGGCTGACGGTGTGCCGCGACATACGCAGCGGCACCCCGCGTGTCCTCATCGACGAGAGGCGACGCCCAGCGGTCGGCGGCCGTCCGCGCGGTCAGTCCGATCACGAGGATGCTCGCGAGCACGGCGATCGGTGTCGCCACGCGCCGATCGACGCGTCGGGGCAGGAGCTCTGTCCCGTACGTGAGTCCGATCACGGCGACCATCGTTGCGAGGGAGACGAGATAGGTCGACGTCCGCTCATCCCACAAGGGATAGAGCCGCATCGTAGCGACGACGATCGACTCGACGAGCAAGACGGGAAGCAACGCGGCGAGCGCGTGAAGGTGGAACCGAGCCAACACCACGCAGCCGAGCACCAGCAGGGCCATCGCAACGATGCGCCAGCCGAAGCCTACGCCAGAGACGAAGACATCCCAGCGCGCGACGACGAAGTCCAACGCGGCCGCCCGACCGCGACCGGTCGGAACGTAGTAGGCCTCCCAGTAGCGAACGAGCTGTGGCGTCCTCGCTGCCGAATCCACGAACAGATACATCGCCCCGAACGCGACCGCGGAGAGGGCTGCTGCCGCAGCCGTCCATGCCGCCTCCCGATGTCGCCGTCGCGCGAGGAGCACGAGCACGAGCAGTCCCATCGCGGGCATGGACACCAGGATCGAGGTGTGGCTGAGGATCGGTGCAACGCACGCCACCGACGCGAGCGCCGCGAGTCGCCGTGGCGACCAGCGCACCTCGAGGCGCGCGACCAGCACCACCAAGAGGAGCGCGCAGAACGCATCGGCGGTGTACTGCTTGAGGTCGTGTCGGAGCGTCGCCGGCAGCAGCACCCCCGCCACGCCCAGCACGATCGCGCGCCATCGCGAATCAGGGTCCAGCGTTCGCCCGAGGACGTACCCGAGCGGCGCCACCGCCGCTCCGAACAGGAGTGGCACGATGCGGATCCGCTCTGGTCCGCCGATCGGTGGCACGAGTCGGAGCAAGAGGGTGAAACCGAGAGGGGAAGAGGAGGTGATGTGCGGCAATGATCGGAGGGGAGCACGAAGCGAATCGGCCACCCACGCCTCATCCAGCCAGAACGGGTGCTGGAGCATGTACCCCGGTCGCCGGATCGCGATCGCCGCGAGGAACAGGACCATCATCGTGATCAGGTCCCACGAGCCCCACGCCTGCCGGCGCTCGCCGGGCAGCTCCGTAGGGGGTGCCTCGACCGCCCCTGTCTCGCGGGTTCGGACGTCGGACGGCGGGCCCGCGTCGGCGACCATCGAACGCCGAGCCTATCAGTGGCATCCCGAACTTCAGCTCGTTCCCACCTGCGTGGCGCCCTCTGTTCCTGCAGGTAGACTCATGCGGCGGCACCGGGCGGGGTAGCTCAGAGGCAGAGCAAGCGGCTCATAATCGCTGTGTCGCGGGTTCGATTCCCGCCCCCGCTACCCGCAGACGGCACCGAGCGACGGACCCACGGAGGACCTGACCACATGGGCAAGCAGAAGTTCGAGCGGAACAAGCCCCACGTGAACATCGGCACGATCGGGCACATCGACCACGGCAAGACCACCCTGACGGCGGCGATCACGAAGCGCCAGGC
>Ga0187785_10000149_pt1 | contig 26183 bp, 28 predicted proteins | sample 0815_BV2_4_20_MG_FD_132466 | JGI IMG/M metagenome (GOLD analysis project Ga0187785, IMG submission 132466) | Tropical peat soil microbial communities from peatlands in Department of Meta, Colombia - 0815_BV2_4_20_MG | ecosystem: Environmental > Terrestrial > Soil > Wetlands > Peat | place...
CGCTCGCCGAGACTTTGCGCAACGTGCCCCCGGCGAAGGTCTGGGGCTTCGCCGCGAGCAGGCGGTAGCGATGCGTGAGCGGAGGCTCGTTGAGCGAGCCAGGCGCGGGTTCTGCGGGCAGCGCTGGCGGCACCGGCCCAGTGTTGATATAGACCTCCTTCTTGGGGAAGTCGGCGAAGGTCGCGGCCGGCACGCCGAAATTCCTGGCCAGCACGTCGGGCGGCGTGTGCCCGATCCAGTCGCTGATCGAGAACGTGCCGAACTCCGAGAAATAGCCGTTGTCGAAGACGAGGAGGAACGTACAGGTTCCTGGCCCGAGCCCTTGGATGGAATGGCCATGGCCCCGCGGAAAGTACCAGACATCGCCGGGACCGAAATCGACGATCTCGCATTGGCCGGCGGGATCGATGGTGGTGACGCGGCAATTGCCCTCGATCACGTAAGCCCATTCGGCGGCGTTGGCGTGCCAGTGCAACTCGCGCAGCGCTCCGGGCTCGAGCGTCATGTAGACGCCGGCAAGCTTCTCCGACACGGGGAAGCCGGTGACGTTCGCTTCCTTGGCGGTGCCCCCATTGAATTGCTCGGTCTTCTGCGCTCCGAGTGAATAGCGGAACGAGGGCAGCTCAGGTCCGTCGAGGGGCGCCGGCGCGGGTCCGTAAGGAGGCTGCTGTGACTCGGTGCTGAGCGCCGCTGTGTTCCACAGAAGACCGCCCATCGCCACTCCTCCAAGCATACCGCGCCGGGATATCTCCACCACGGCCAACTCCGCGTGACGCGCGTGCTCGTGCCGCGCGGGCGACACTCTGCTTAAGGAACACTAAGGAAGGCTTATCGCGGAACGATGACCGCGCCGTCTCAGGCCGCGAGCTTGCCCGATCCGGCTGCGGCGGCACTGAAATCGAGCGTGGGCAGGTCGCAGAGACCGCCGCCTAAGAAGAGGTGATGCCAAAGCTGGGTGGCCATCACGCCGGTCAGTCCAAGGCTGGCGAAGGTCCCAAGCTTGTGTCCCGAGGCGTCACTGAAGCTCTGATAGTCGCGCTGCACGCTCGCCACATCGAAATAGCCGGTCTTAACGAGCGCCTGTTCGCTCATCAAATCGCGCACGAAAGGCGGCGGATTGATGAAGAAGCTCTCGGCGAGCGGCAGGCGGAACATCGATTTGCGGCGCTGCGCCACCTCGACCGGCAGAATGCGCTCGGCCGCCTTGCGCAAGAGATACTTGTCCTTGAGCCCGCGACGAAGCTTCCAGCGTGGATGCAGCCTTGCGGCGAGCGCGATCACGTTCTCGTCGAGGAACGGATAGCGGGCCTCCACACTGTTCGCCATGGTTATGCGATCGCCCTTGTGCGTCAGCAGCATGCCGGCAAGCAGCACCTTGTAACCGAAATAGAGCGAGCGATTGAGCGGGTGCCACCGGAGAAGCCGCTCGGCATCGAAATTGAGATCTTCGTAGGCCACATGACCGGCGAGCTCTTCCCTGAAGCCGTGGCTGTAATAGCGGTGCCGCGAGCTCCCGACGAGATTGTAGAGGATCGACTGGGCATGGGGGCCGCCTATCATCGCATCGATCTGCTTGAGCTCGCCAAAGCTGACATCGCGCGTGCCGTATTTGCGCACCAGGCGGCTCAGCACCGTGCTCGGCTTGAAGCGTCCCACGTCGAGGACGCGCGCGATCTCGCGCCACTTGAACCAGAGATAGCCGGCGAACGCCTCGTCGGCTCCCTCACCCGTCAGCACCACCTTATTGCCGAGATCGCGAACCTTGCGCGACAACCCGAGCAATGCGGCGCATGACGTATCGAGCACCGGGCTCTCGGCGGCCTGGATAAGCCGTGCATAATTTGCCGCGATCACATCGGCGCCGGCCTCGAGCACCGTCTGGCCACTGCCGATTTTGAGTGCCGTGACTTTGGACTCCGACGTCTCGTCGAATTGGGCTTCCGGCACCCTGACCGTGAAGCTCGGTAACGGCTTGCCGCGCAGACGCGACGCGGTGGCGAGCACATAGGCTGAGTCGACGCCGCCGCTGAGATATCCGACCACCGGCACCTCGGCTCGGAGCCTGATCTCGACCGCGCGGCTGAACACGGCCTCGAATTCGTCGACGAGCGCGCTCTCATCACGAGGATCGTCCTCATCGCCCCAATCGGGGAAGTCGAGATCCCAGTAGCAACGCTGCTCGATCTCTGCGGCCGAGCCATCATTGCGAAAGGCAATGCGCAGATAGTGCCCAGGTCGGAGCGACTGGACGCCCGCGAACATCGTTCGCTGCGATCCCATGGCAAAGAACGTGAAGATATGGTCGAGCCCACGAGGATCGATGGCGGGCTGCACCGCGCCTGACGCGAACAGCGCCTTGATCTCGGATCCGAAATAGAGGCGATCGCCCTGCCGCGACCAATGCAACGGGCAGATGCCGGTACGGTCGCGCCCGAGCAGCACGAGGCATCGCGCGAAGTCGACAAGCACGAAAGCGAACTGGCCCTTGAGATGGTCGAACAGACCCTCGCCATGCTCCTCGTAGAGATGAACGATCAGCTCGGTATCGGAGTCGCTGCTGAAGACGTGGCCCTTGGCTCTGAGCTCGGCCTTCAGCTCCGGATAGTCGAACAGCTCGCCATTAGCGATGACGCCGACGCTGCCGGACTCGTTGAAGATCGGCTGTTGACCGTTGGTGACGCCGACGATGGCGAGCCTGCGGTTGCCCATGGCGATGCCTGGAGCCATGAGGTAGCCGACGCCGTCAGGCCCGCGATGCTGGAGCGCGGTCGCCATACGGCTCACCAGAGCCCGGTCGGGTTCACCGGCACCTTTGAGGTCAAGAACGCCCGCTATGCCGCACATCGCAGCTCCATCGATTGAACGTCCCCCTTACGGCAACGTTACGCGCAGACACCAACGCACGCGATCCCACATTCTTGCGTGTGACACCCAGTCGCTGGGTTTTTGGTTCTGAGTGAGGCCCCCGTGCGACGCCATTGCGTCTTCGTCACACGATCTATATATCCCAGTCATAGGAAGCGCGGGCCATTTTGGCCCGCGTTCGCGCATTTTAGTCCCATGAACCTTCGCAATATCGCCATCATTGCCCATGTCGACCATGGGAAGACGACCCTCGTCGACCGCCTGCTCCAGCAGTCGGGCGCCTTCCGCGAGAACCAGCGGGTGGCCGAGCGTGCGATGGATTCCAACGATCTCGAGCGCGAGCGCGGCATAACCATCCTCGCCAAGGTCACCTCAATCGTCTGGAACGGCACCCGCATCAACATCGTCGATACGCCGGGCCATGCCGATTTCGGCGGTGAGGTCGAGCGCATTTTGAACATGGTGGATGGGGCGCTTGTCCTCGTCGACGCCGCGGAAGGACCTCTGCCGCAAACGAAATTTGTCGTGTCAAAAGCGCTCAAGATGGGTCTCAAGCCGATCGTCGTGATCAACAAGGTCGATCGCGCTGACGCCCGCCCACAGGAAGTGGTCAACGACGTGTTCGACCTGTTCGCCGCGCTCGAAGCGAGCGACGAGCAGCTCGATTTCCCAATTCTCTACGGCTCGGCTAAGGAAGGCTGGATGGGTTCGAGCCCAGACGGGCCCAAGAATCGGGGCATGCAGCCCCTATTCGAGCTCGTTCTGCGCCACGTGGCGCCTCCGCGCGTCGAGGAGGGGCCGTTCCGCTTGCTCGGCACCATCCTCGAGGCCAATCCCTATCTCGGCCGCGTCGTGACGGGCCGAATCACCTCTGGCTCGGTCGCTCCCAACCAGCCGGTCAAGGTGCTCGATCATACCGGCAAGCTGGTCGAGCAGGGCCGCGTCTCGAAAGTGCTCGCCTTCCGCGGACTGGAGCGGGTCGCCCTCGAACAAGCCACGGCCGGCGATATCGTGTCTCTCGCGGGCCTCCCCGACGCAACCGTCGCGCACACTATCTGCGCGCCCGAGGTGATGGCTCCGCTGCCCGCCCAGCCGATCGATCCACCGACTCTGTCGATGACCTTCCGCGTCAACGACTCCCCCCTCGCCGGCACCGAAGGCACCAAGGTGACGGGTCGCATGATCCGCGACCGGCTTCTGCGCGAGGCTGAAGGCAATGTGGCACTCCGCGTCACCGAGTCGGAGGAGCGCGATTCGATGGAGGTGGCCGGCCGCGGAGAGCTGCAGCTCGGCATTCTCATCGAGACGATGCGGCGCGAGGGCTTCGAGCTCAGCGTGTCGCGGCCCAAGGTCCTGCTCAAGCGCGGCGAGGACGGCACGTTGCTCGAACCGATCGAGGAGGTGGTCATCGACCTCGACGAGGAGCATTCGGGGATCGTGGTGCAGAAGCTCACGGAGCGCAAGGCTGAGCTCGTGGAGATGAAGCCCTCGGGCGGCGGGCGGCAACGCCTGGTGTTCTACGCCCCGACGCGTGGGCTCATCGGCTATCAGGGCGAGCTCCTCACCGACACGCGCGGTACCGGCATCATGAATCGCCTGTTCCACGGCTATGCGCCGCACAAGGGCACCATCCAAGGACGGCGAAACGGCGTACTGATCTCGACCGATCAGGGCGAGGCAGTCGCCTATGCGCTGTGGAACCTCGAGGATCGTGGGCCGATGATGATCGAGCCGGGCTGGAAGGTCTACCGCGGCATGATCGTCGGCGAGCACACGCGCGACAACGACCTCGAGGTCAATGTGCTGAAGGGCAAGAAGCTCACCAATGTGCGCGCCACATCCAAGGACGAGGCCGTCCGCCTGACGCCGCCGATCCGCATGGTGCTCGAGCGGGCACTCGCTTACATCGAGGACGATGAGCTGGTCGAGGTCACCCCCAAATCGATCAGACTCCGCAAGCGGCACCTCGACCCGAACGAGCGCAAGAAGGCCGAGCGCCAGCGCCTGGCCGAGACTGTTGCTTAGTCTTCCTGAGTCGATTGGCAAGACATACCGCAATAAATTGGCATGTTACTCCTGCCAATCTCTGATCAGCCTCAACACTCTTGTCGTTGTCAGCCAAGTAATTTGCCGTGTCGGCAGATTGCTGCTGTCCAACAACAGGAGGTTTTCATGATCAGAATGATTGGGCTGGCGCTCGTCTTGGCTCTGGCCACCACCCTCGCCTATGCCGAGGACGACGATGACAAGGTGCCCGATGCCGACATCGCCAAGATCAAGGCGGCTTTGACCGAGCTCGGCTGCGAGGACGGCGAAGGCTTCAAGAAGGAATCGGAGGGCATCTACGAGATCGACGACGCCAAGTGCAAGATGGGCATCATGGACATCAAGCTCGACAAGGATTTCAAGGTCATCCTCATCTCCCGCTACTGATCGGCGCGCGCGGGGTCGCGCCGCTTACGCAAACTGACACATCGGAATGGACGAGCCGGCATCATGCCGGCTCGTTCTTTGTCGCGCGCTCCTCTTGCGCTTGTTGCGCGCGCGCCACGACTCTCACTTCGCGTGCGACGAATTCGGGATAAGCAGCACGACCCCTTTGCCCAGAGCCAAGACTTTGCGCTAGGCTCATGCCATGCCCGTCGATGTCGTCCATGTCAGGCCAGCAAGACTGAAGGATGCTCCTTCCCTCGCCGCGGCCTACGAGGAGGCGTGGCGCAACGCCTATCAAGGAGTCATCCCGCATCTCTCGCTCGAGCGCATGATCGCGCGGAGGGGATTGCGCTGGTGGGAGAGCGCGCTCAGACGGCGCACGCCGTTGCTCGTGCTCGACTTCGATGGCGCCGCAGCAGGCTACGTGACCTATGGCCGCTGCCGATTGGGCCGCGCGCCTTTCCAAGGCGAGATCTTCGAGCTTTACCTGCACCCGAACTACCAGGGGTTCGGCCTCGGCGAGAAGCTGTTCGACGGCGCCCGCACGCGCCTAGCCGAGCTCAGGCTTCGCGGGCTGCTGGTTTGGGCTTTGGCCGACAACGACGCCGCTTGCGCCTTCTATCTTCGCCTCGGCGGCAAGCCCGTCGCCGAAGGGTCCGAGACGTTCGGCGAGGTATCGTTGCGCAAGGTGGCCTTCGCCTGGGCTTGACGCTTAACGCAGCGTTTACCGCAAATCTTGGGCCTGCCTTAACGCCCTTTGGCTATGACCGGGCTTTCCTCCGGGCGGCTATGGGGACGCGTCAAATGGCAGAAGTCGGCTCTCGCGATCGGCTGGTGATGGCCGGTCTGGTCGTACTTGGTTTGCTTACCGTCATCGCCGGCGTGCTTTCTGGCCATTCCACCGTCGACTATGTGCTGGGTCGCGATGCGAACGAGGCGGCGCTGAGTTGGGCGCGCCAGATCGATACCGCGCTCGGCAGCGCGGCCGAGACTCCTGGGCGTATCCTCGACAAGGACGTGCAGGTCCTTGACCCGGCCGCATTCCAACAGAATCTCGCGAGCATGGCGGGCAAACCCGCGAGCCTTCCTGCCAACCAGAACTTCTCTCAGCGTGGCTTCGGTCTGATCGAAGCAATCGATCGCATCACCGGCGGCTGGGCGCTCGGCCGCGGCAGCCAGCCGAAAGACGATTTCGTGAGCAAGCTCGACGGCTTCGCCGTGCTCGATGCCGATGAGAAATTGGTCGCCACCGCCGGCAATCTCTCTTCCGGTAAACTCGCCTCCCTGTTTGCGCTCGGCGATGTGCGCGACGCGCTCGCCGAGTCCAAGCAGGATGACGCCGTCAAGGTCACGAGCACGGACGAGGCGGGCGACGCCCGCGTTGCTTTCGTGCCGGTGGTGCAAGACGGCAAGCTCTCGCGCATCTACGCGTTCTCCCTCGACCAGTCGTCGGCGGCCGCCCTCACCAATGTCGCGCTCACCGTGGCGACGCTCATGGCGAGCCTGTTCATCGTGCTCGGCTTCTCGGTTCCGGCGGCGATCGCCGCGCGGCGCATCCGCGAGCGCTGGCTGGCCGAGGATCAAATTCGCCATCTCGCCTTGCATGATTCGCTCACCGGGCTACCCAACCGGCTTCAGTTCCACCAGCATCTCGACCGCGCGGTGTCGCGTGCAAAGCGTCACGGCCAGTTGATGGCGGTGTTCGGACTCGACCTCGACCGCTTCAAGCACGTGAACGACACGCTTGGCCATGCCACCGGCGATGCGTTGCTCGCAGAGGTCGCGGCGCGCCTCAAGGAAAGCGTTCGCGAGTCGGACTTGGTCGGCCGCCTGGGCGGCGATGAGTTTGCCATCGTCGCCGAGGATCTTGCCGCACCGGAGGATGCGATGCGGCTCGCGCGGCGGGTCTGCACCGCACTCGGCGAAGCGTATCACGTGAACGGCCACGAGCTCGCGACCTCGGCCAGCATCGGCATCGCCATCGGCCCCGTCGACGATGCCGAGCCCTCTGATACGCTGCTCAAGAATGCCGACCTCGCGCTCTATCGCGCCAAGGAGGACGGGCGCAACACGTTCCGGTTCTTCGAGCCGGCGATGGACGCGGCTCTGCAGAAGCGCCGGCGGCTCGAGGCCGATCTGCGCGCGGCGCTGCGCAAGAACCAGCTCTATCTCGACTACCAGCCGCAATTCGACCTCGAGAGCGGCAGGCTCACCGGTTACGAGGCCTTGGTGCGCTGGTGGCATCCGACCGAGGGCGAGATTTCCCCTACCACTTTCATTCCAATCGCCGAGGAGACCGGTTTGATCGTTCCGCTCGGCGAATGGATCCTGCACACGGCGTGCAGCTACGCCACCACTTGGCCGCTCGACACCAATCTCGCGGTAAATCTCTCACCCGCCCAGTTCAAGACCCAAGACGTGTACGGTTTGGTCCGCCGCGTGCTGAGCGAGACCGGGCTCGAGCCGCACCGCCTTGAGCTCGAAATCACCGAGGGCATCATCCTCCAGAACACCGACGCGGTAATGGAGACGTTGAAGCGCCTCGATCAGCTCGGCGTGTCGATCGCCATGGACGATTTCGGCACGGGCTATTCGAGCCTCTCCTACCTTACCCGCTTCCCAGTGAAGAAGATCAAGATCGACCGCTCCTTCATCGATACGCTCGGAACGAGCCCGCAGACATCTGCCATCGTGTCGAGCATCGTTGGCCTCGGCCAGTCTCTGCACGTCACCATCACCGCGGAGGGCGTCGAGACCGAGGGCCAGGCGGCCATGCTGAAGAAATGGGGCTGCGACCAGGTGCAGGGCTTCTATTACGGCAAGCCCGATGCGGACGTGCCCGAATCGGCGGAAACCTTGAAGGACCATCCGCTCGTCGCCTGAGAACGCCAAGCGCATCGTTTAGCCGTCCTCGTATCGGGCGCGACCAACCCGCGCCTTAGTTTGGGGGCAGCGTCGCCCGCCATGGCGCTTCTTGGCTTCATCGGTGCTCCACAGATCGCGGCACTCCTCGTTCTTGGCCAGCGCGGGCTCGAAGAGCTCTATTCTGCACGCAACACGAACGCGCTGCTTGCCCAGGGCGCGAGCGAGGCGGGGCGCGCTTTCTATCCCGTCGTCGCCGCCACTCACCTCGCCTGGATCGCATCTCTGTTTTTTCTGATATCGCCCGGTGCGCCGATCATCTGGCCGCTCGTCGCCTATTATCTCGCGCTGCAGGTCGTGCGCTATTGGGTGATCGCGAGCCTCGGTCGCTTCTGGACGCATCGCATCATGACAGTTCCACACGCGCCGATCGTCCGCCGCGGTCCTTATCGCTATCTCTCCCACCCCAATTATGCGGTGACGATCATCGAGACTTTCGTTCTGCCGCTTGCCGTCGGCGCGCTCGCGCTTGCCGCCATCATGACGGCGCTGTGGTGGGTGGTGATCGCGACCAAGATCAGGCTAGAGGATGAGGCGCTCGCCGCAAGGCGCTAAAGCATGATCCGGAAAACGAGTACCGGTTCTCCGACAAGACCATGCTCAATGAGAGGTCAGAGATCGATGGCCACGAAATAGGCGGAGAAGCCTGGGCCGAATGCCAGCAGCAGATGCGGGCCTGCGGCGCCCGCCGCCCGCGCGCGGTGAAGGGCAAATAGAGCGGTCGGCGACGACATATTGCCGAAGTCGCGCAGCACTTCGCGCGACAGAGCGAGATCCTCATCCCCGAGTCCAAGCACCTCCTGGGCCGTGTTCAGGATCTTGGCGCCGCCCGGATGCAACAGGAATCCCGAGAACTCACCGAGGCTCATGCCGCTCTGATCGAGAAAGCCCTGCACCGCATCGACCAGATGATTGCGGATGAGACCTGGAAGCTCAGGGCTCAGCACCACCCCGAAGCCGTCTTCCTTGATGTCCCAGCCCATGATGTGCTCGGTGCTCGACCAGAAATGATCGCCGACGGCAAGGATGCGGCCAGCGCCGGCACCTTCCGCCGACCCTCGAACATGACTGAGAACGACACCCGCCGCTCCGTCGCCGAAGAGCGCCGCCGAGACGAACATCGCGAGGCTCGGATCGGCGATGCGGAGGCAAAGGCTGCAAAGATCGACCGTCAGGAACAGCACGTTGCTGCCCGGCATGGCTTGCGCGTAGCGCGCGGCGCGCGAGAGACCCGCCACGCCACCGCCGCAGCCGAGCCCGAAGATCGGCAAGCGCTCCATCTTGCGGGGAAAGTCGAGGCGATTCATCAGCATGGCGTCGAGGCTCGGGATCGCCAGTCCGGTGATGGTGTTGATCACCAGAGCGTCGATGTCCTTAAGCGAGATCCCGGCATCGGCGATGGCCGCGAGCGTCACCTCCTCCAGCAATTGCAGCGCATGACGCTGGAACACCTCGGTGCGCGCCTCCCAGCTGTGGCGCTCGTAGTACCAATCCTTCGGCTGGCAGGCGTAGCGGCTCTCGATCCCGGTATTGGCATAGAGCCCGTCGAGCCGCGCAAGATGCGGGAATACCGCCCTCGCCCGCTCGGCGATATCGTCTTGCGAGACTTTATGCGGGGGGACCGCCGTCGCGACCCCGGTGATTGCCACGTCGAACGCCCGCGCCCTTTGGCCGGCCTGATTCGCCCTGGCGGCGGTTTCGAGCATGGCCCCTCCTCTCGCCGTCGTTGCCTCAGCGAGAACCATGAGGGTTCGGCTTTGTGGCGGGCGAGGGGCTCTAAGCGCGCAGCATCGTCAATTCTTCGTGTTGGCGGCTCTTTGACACGCGCCTCGGTCTGCTACGCAGGCCCGCGCTCGTTAACGAGACCGCCGTCGGCGGTAATGCTTGGCCGTATCGCGTTTGCAGTCGAAGTCACGGGCATCCTTTCGGCGGTGGCACGCGGGTGCTCGTCCGCATTGGGATTCCTGGCAGTACCCCCGAATGCATGCGCGCGGCGAACCAAAATAGCCGTGGACTTGCCCATGTTCGCATCGCCGATAGGGGGTAAGTTCGCGTCTTCAGGCGCCCGGGACTTGTGGGCGGGCGCCCTGGCGTCATAGAAGGTCGCCTACCTTGGCAAAGGCCCTTCGATCCGGGTACCGCCGCAGCAGCGCCGACGGACAAGACCATGAGTGAGATGAAACTGGCTGTTCTCGGGGCCGCTGGGCGTATGGGCCAGGCTCTGACTCGCACTCTCGTGGCGACGCCTGGCTGCACCGTCGCCGGCGGCATCGAGATCAAGGGGTCTCCCGCGGTCGGCCGTGATATCGGCGAGGTCGCCGGGCTCGACCCCCTCGGCATCGCCATCACCGACGATCCTCTCCCCGTGTTGGCCCATGTCGACGGCATCCTCGATTTCACCTCCCCCGCCTCGACCGTCGCCTTCGCGGCCCTGTCCGCTCAGGCGCGCCTCGTTCATGTCATCGGCACGACAGGCCTCTCCGAGGCCGATCAGGCCAAGATCGAGGCGGCGGCCCGTCATGCGACCGTCGTCAAGGCCGGCAATATGAGCCTTGGCGTCAACCTGCTCGCGCTTCTCACCGAGCGCGTGGCGCAGGCGCTCGGCCCGGAGTTCGACATCGAGATCCTGGAGATGCACCACCGCCATAAGCGTGACGCGCCCTCGGGCACGTCGCTCATGCTCGGCGCCGCCGCCGCGCGGGGCCGGAACGTGTCGCTTGGGGACAAGAGCGTCCGCGCGCGCGACGGTGAGGTCGGTCCAAGACGAGAGGGCGATATCGGCTTTGCGGCGCTCCGTGGCGGCGATGTGGTCGGCGAGCATCGGGTGATCTTCGCCGGTCCGGGCGAGCGGATCGAGCTCGCCCATGTCGCGACCGACCGTGGGATTTTTGCCCGCGGCGCCGTCACCGCGGCGCTGTGGGCTCGCAACAAGGCCCCAGGCCTCTATTCGATGGCTGATGTTCTTGGCTTGTAACGCTGATGGTGAACTCGACTCTTGGTCATCAATTCGCAAAGCAGCTGTCCTACGCCCAAATCTCCGGATGTTTTCGCCGGAAATAGGCCCGAAATGGCAATCATATGAGACCGCCTTTAGGATTTTTCCGCTATTTTCCGCGACACGTAGAGGAGCCGCTTCGGCAGGCTAAACGACCGGACTAGGCGATGACAGGGCGCCCCCAACAAGACGAACAGCCGCTGCCCGCAATCGGCGTGCTCGTTCTGATCCGCCACGGCGAGAGTGAGTGGAATCGCCTGAATCGGTTCACCGGGTCAAAGGATGTTGGTCTCACCGAGGAAGGCTTGTTCGAGGCGCATCGCGCCGGTGCCATGCTCGAGGCCGAGGGCATCCGTTTCGATGCCGCTTTCACCAGCACGCTGAAACGTGCCACCAACACTTTGGAGATCATTCTCGACGAGCTTGATCAGGAACACATTCCCACGGTGAAGGATGCCGCCCTCAACGAGCGCGACTACGGCGAGCTGATGGGCATCAACAAGGATGAGGCTCGCCGCCGCTGGGGCGCCGAGCAGGTCCATCTGTGGCAACGCTCTTACGACATCGCTCCGCCCGGAGGCGAGAGCCTCAAGGACACCGCTCAGCGCGTGGTTCCTTTTTTCGAAAAGCGCATCGCACCCGAGCTCAGGACGGGCAAGAATGTCATTGTCGTCGCTCACGGCAACTCGCTTCGCGCGCTCATCATGCAGCTTGATCGGCTGCTGCCGGAGGATGTCGAGAGGGTCGAGTTGCGTACCGGCCATCCGCTGATCTACCGGCTGAACGCCGACGGCTCGATCGCCGAGAAGCGCGACATCGCCGCTTAGCAGACAGCTTGCCGATGAATGGGCTTGTCTCAGGCAGGGCCCGAGCTTTTCGCCGCGGAGAGAGCGGATAACAGCGCAAGAGCGAAATCCTCTCGCTCTGAGTCGGTGAGGAAGCTCGCGAACACGAGCCGCCTGCCATGCGAGGCGAGCGACAGCTCGGTCGAGCGGCCCAGGCGTGGCTCGAGGCAGAGTCTCACCCAATAAGGGTTGAAGTCCCAGGATTGCGCCCGGCCCGACGGATCGACGCGCGTGACGGTGAGCGCCTTCTGGGTGAGGTCGACTGTCTCGTAGAGCCGGAGCGCGCGGAAGTTAAGCTTGAAAGCGATGTAGATCAGAGCGACGTCGAGGCCCATGAAGCCCACGACGGGCCAAGCGCCGATCATGTAGAACAACAGCCCGGTGCCGAAGCTGACCGCGCACACCGCTGCCATGAGCACCATGAAGCCCTTGGGCCCGAGGGAGCGGTGCGGCGTCAGAACGGCGCTGAAGCGCGTGGGCTCTTGTGGAATGAGGTAGGGGTCTGTCATAGCAGGTCGGGAGCCACCCCCTCAGTGGTAGACAAGGCCAAGTGGCGGTTCAACCAAAAATGCGCGCGACTGACGTCAAGGCAAAGCCTCTGCAAGGTAAACGATCGGCCGGCAAGAAAGCTCCCGGGTCAAAGCTCACCCAACAGCAAGTCGACGAGATCTTCGCTCGCTTTCACGCGGCAAACCCCAACCCCAAGACCGAGCTTCATTACCGCGACCCTTTCACCTTGCTCGTGGCCGTCGTTCTGTCGGCGCAGGCGACCGATGCCTCGGTCAACCGCGCTACGCCCGAACTGTTCCGCGTCGCCGACACGCCCGAGAAGCTGATCACGCTCGGCAAGGCGGCGCTCACCGAGAAGATCAAGACCATCGGCCTTTATCGCTCCAAGGCGAGGAACCTCATCGCGCTGGCCAAGAAGCTCGTCGCGGAACACGGCAGCACTGTGCCTGACACTCGCGAGGTGCTTGAGAGCCTTCCGGGCGTCGGGCGCAAGACCGCCAACGTCGTGCTGAACGTCGCGTTCGGCGCCAAGACCATCGCCATCGATACCCACGCCTTCAGGGTGGCTAACCGCACGGGACTTGCGCCGGGAAAGACGCCCCTGAAGGTCGAGGAAACTCTCAATCGGATCGTGCCGGACCGCTACAAGCACAATGCCCATCACTGGCTGATCCTGCATGGGCGCTATGTGTGCAAGGCGCGCAAGCCCGAATGCTGGCGCTGCCTCATCGCCGACATCTGCCTGTTCAAGCCGAAGACGCCCGCGCCGGCATGACGTAATTCACATCCGGTTTACCGGCATTGAACCAAACTCCGGCGGCCTTAGATGGCCTATGACGCCATCCACGCGGGCAAAAGCCATGACCAGAATTCTCCTCGCTATCGCCGCCGTCGCCGCCTGCTCCACCTCCGCTCTCGTTGCGCAAGGCAAGACGCGAGAACCTGCTGGCTACCCTTACGTATATGGGACCGAAGACGAAAAGCTTATCGGCAGCGGCGTCTTCGTGCCGCACTCCAAGGAGTTAAGCGGCGCTCTTGGCGGATGGAACCGCGGCGATCCCAACGATCCCTACTGGGATCCATGCATTTCTTATCAGCGGGACTGGGGCACTGGCGCGTGCGGCGGTCGCTGACGTCAACCGGCAGTGCTGGCCTGAAGTCTTCGTCCTAAGACGCAGGACGCGGGGCAAGTCTCAGCCCGGCATTCGCGGCAAGCTGCTTGTAGATGTGCACCATGAAGGCCGTGGCGAAAATCGGCGTGATCAGGTTCAGGATCGGCACCGAAGCGATCACGGCGATGATCAGCCCGCACATCCACACATAACCGACATTTGCCTTCCTGAGCCGCTTGGCGTCTTCGAGCGGCAGATGGCGCATGGCGGCGAGCTCGAAATATTCGCGCCCGAGCAGGTAGCCGTTGCCGAGATAGAAAGCGATCACGTTGATACCGGGTATGAGCAGCAGAAACAGCGCGAGGATGTTGACCGCGAGCACGACGAAAAAGAACTTGAGCGCAAGCCCGATGGCGGGAAGCGCATCGAGCGGCCGCCCCGGAGGGTCTGACGGATAGACGGTGCTCTCGACCTCTGCCGCGATGTCGTCGAGATAGAGGCTAGCGATCAGCGAAGTGACGGGCGGGATGAGGAAGATCGACCCGACCACGAGTGCCAGTCCGCCGAGCCACTCGACCGTCGTCTCGATCCAGCCCGGCAATTGCACGAAATGGCCGAACGTCCATTCGATGCCAATGATGAACAGGGCGAGAAGCCCGATGGTGAAGCCAACGCATTTCCACAGCACCGAGCGGAAAGGCGGGGTGAACAACTCCTGGAAGGCTTGACCTGCGGCAGCGAGCATGACGTGGTCCTCAAAACTCCGGCGTCGCGAATATAGTGGCGCCTAGCCAAGACAAAAGGGCCAAGGCAAAAGCAGGGGACTGCAAGGAATGGCTGAGAAGGTCTACGACGTGGTCGGCATCGGCAACGCCATCGTCGACATCATCGCCCGCTGTGACGAAGGCTTCCTGAGCAAGCATGGCCTCGCCAAAGGCTTCATGAGGCTGATCGACGCCCATGAAGCCGCGCGCCTTTACGAGGCAATGGGACCAGCGGTCGAACGATCGGGCGGGTCTGTCGCCAATACCATCGCCGGGCTTGCGTCGTTTGGAGCGAGATGCGGCTTCATCGGCCGGGTAGCCGCCGACCAGTTCGGCGGCATCTTCCGCCACGACATCCGCTCGCAGGGGGTGGTTTACGAAACGGCGCCTGCCACGGAAGGCGCGCCGACCGCGCGCTGCCTCATCCTGGTGACGCCTGACGGCGAGCGCACTATGAATACTTTTCTCGGCGTGAGCGTCGGTCTCAGCGCCGCCGATATCGACCAGGCGATGATCGAGAATTCGAAGATCATCTATCTCGAAGGCTATTTGTTCGACCGTCACGAGGCGAAAGAAGCATTCCGCGATGCGGCGCGCCGCGCGCGCGGTGCGGGGGTCAAGGTCGCGCTCAGCCTCTCCGACGCCTTCTGCGTCGACCGTCACCGCGACGACTTCCGCAAACTGGTGAGGGAGGACGCCGATATCGTCTTCGCCAACGAGAAGGAAATCACGAGCCTTTACCAGGTGAACAGCTTCGAGGAGGCAGCGGACTTGGCACTCCAGGATTGCGAGATGGCGGTCTTGACCCGCTCCGAGGCCGGATCGGTGATCGTGGCGAAAGGCGAGTCGGTAGCGATTCCAGCCTGGCCGGTCGGCGAGGTCATCGACGTCACCGGCGCCGGAGACCTCTATGCCGCGGGCTTTCTCTTCGGACTGACCCGCGGGGTCCCGTTAGAGATTTGCGGGCGCCTCGGCAGTCTCGCCGCCGCGGAGGTGATCAGCCATATCGGGGCGAGACCCGAAATTCCTCTGCGCAAGCTCGCTAAGGAGCACGGGCTGCTCGCTTGAGCTCCCTGACTGTGACTTTCCCGCCACAGTGACCGGAAATCGCCAATCAATACTTGTGGATAACACTTTGTAAACGCGGTTCGCTGGTAACTTGCACATCCAGAACCGGGGGCCCCCTATGCAAAGAGTCGCGCGAATTGTCATTGGAGCGGTCATGGCAATCGCCGTGCCGTCCCTCGCGCAGGCGCAAGCGCCAGCGACTCAAGTCGTCGGCGGCACCATCATCACCCTTGGCGGCGGTCTGCAGCAGCTCGCGCTGCCGGACATGAACTTCACCTTCAAGACCGACACTGACGGCGCCGCCGTAAAAAGGCAGACCAACGGCACGCTCGACAATGTCGGCGGCGCCTTCGGCGGCTCGGTTGAGACGCCGTTCGGCTATTGGGGCGCGACGCCGGTCACGGGCGTCGCGTCTGGTTTCTTTGCCAATGTCGATAACGACACGCGCAGGAAATGCATTTCGAGCCAGAGCCTCGAATGCGAGGCGGAGAACATCGTCGACAATCCGCATCAGCTCGACAGCTTCGGCTTCGACCAGTTCAAAACCAATACCGACCGTAACGTCAATTATTGGGGCGCGGGCGGTGAGGCGCGTTTCGGCAGGGCCGCCGAGCCGGTCCCCGATTCCGGCGGCTATCTGTTCCGCTTCGGCTATGTCGGCATCGGCGGCGACGTGAGGGGTATCGATCAGGATAACAAGCTGCGCCTCACCGGCGACGGCTTCAGCGTGAACTCGCTGAAATATACCGAGTCGCTCGATACCACCTATGCCGGCGCCTATCTGTCTCTCGGCGGCGAGTACAACATTCTGGGTTATCTCGGCATGGGCAGCTCGTGGGGCTTGCGCTCAGCCATCAATCTGCGCGCCGGCATTTACGATGCCTCCACCGACTACTCGGGCGCCTTCACCCCCGACGGCGGCAACACCACGCGGCTTGGCCTTTCCAAAGACCAAGTCGCGTTTATCGGAGCGGCGAGCTTCGAGACGCGAAAGCAGCTTGGGCCGCGCACCAGTCTGTCGCTCGTGACCGACTATGAGTACTACTCCTATGCGCCGCAGATGAAATATGTGAACGCCGATGCGGGCGCCTGCGGCGGCACCTGCGCGGGCAGCGTCAGCCACACGAACATCTCCGACAGCGACGCCTTCGAGGTGCGCACCACGCTCAGGCTGAACATCGCGTTAGGTGCCGCGCCTGGGCCCGCCTATAGCGAGCCGCTGAAATAGCCTCGCGGGGAATTTCAGAGCTTCCTGAGCGCGACTGTTTCGACCGCATGACCCTCGCCCTTGCGCAAGATCAAATCGGCGCGTTGCCGGGTCGGTAGGATATTCTCCCGAAGATTGACGAGATTGATCGTCCGCCAGATCGATAGCCCGGTCGCCACCGCCTCCTCCTCCGACAGCGTCGCATAGCGGTGGAAATACGAGGCCGGGTCGCGGAAAGCCGTCTGCCTGAGCCGTAGGAACCGTTCGACGTACCAGCTCTCGACCAGCCGTTCCGCGGCATCGATATAGATCGAGAAATCGAAGAAATCCGAGACGAAGGGGATCGCCTCGCCGTCCTTCGGCAGCTTCGCCGGCTGGAGCACGTTCAGACCCTCGACGATGACGATGTCGGGCCGCTCGATGACGATCGCCTGGTCGGGGAGCACGTCGTAGATGAGGTGGGAATAGACCGGCGCCTCGACCCGGGCCTTGCCCGACTTCACGTCGCCGAGGAAATTGAGCAGTCGCGTCAGGTCGTAGCTCTCGGGGAAGCCCTTGCGGTTCAAGATCCCGCGCTCCTCGAGGACGGCGTTGGCGAACAGAAATCCGTCGGTCGGCACGAGCTCGACTCTTGGATGACTCGGCCAGCGCGCGAGAAGCGCTTGCAGCACGCGGGCCGTGGTGCTCTTGCCGGCCGAGACGCTGCCTGCGAGCCCGATGATGAACGGCATCTTGCCGTCGGCCTTCCGCAGGAACGTCGTGGTGCTCCCGTGCAGCTCCTGGGTGGACTCCACATAGAGATTGAGCAGCCGGCTGAGCGGCAAATAGACCTCGACCACCTCGGCGGTCGATACGCGCTCGGTCAGGCTGCTCAGATTGTCGAGCTCGGCTTGATTGAGCGGCATCGGCGTATCCGCCCTGAGCGCCGCCCACTCCTCGCGCGAATAGACGGTGTAGGGGGAGAACGCGACGGTCGGACGCGGATTCATGGGGCGGAGCCCTGCCTCGGCGGTTAGCGCGAAGCGGCCTTCCGGCTCTTCTGAAGCGCCGTGGCGCTCATGCGCCGCTCAAGCTCCCCCAGCACGTCGTCGAGCGACACCCGGCGGGACTCGAGCACGACGAGGAGATGGTAGAGCAGATCGGCGGTCTCGAGGATCAGCGCGTCCTTGTCCTGGGCGAGCGCGGCGATGGCCACCTCGACCGCCTCCTCGCCGAGCTTCTTGGCGGGCTTGATAGGCGCGCCGTCCAGCAGCCGCCGCGTATGGGAGTCTTCGGGCCTTGCGGTCCTGCGCTCCTTGATGGTGGCGGCAAGTCGATGCAGCACATCGTTGCTCATATCTTGGCTCATACACTGCCCCGACAGAACTGGGAATAGGTACGTCTCGGTAATCCCACCAAATGTGCGTCATCTGCCCGTTTGCGAGGCAGTCGGAGCTATGGATCGAGGCGGATTGGAAGGCCGGCGCCTGCCATATAGCGTTTGGCCTCCCCGATCGAGTGCTCGCCATAGTGGAAGATCGAGGCGGCAAGCACGGCGCTGGCGTGGCCTTGCCGCACGCCTTCGACCAGATGATCGAGCGTGCCGACGCCCCCGCTCGCGATCACGGGAACCGGGACGGCGTCGGCGATGGCGCGGGTCAGCTCGAGATCGAAGCCCATCCGCGTGCCGTCGCGATCCATCGAGGTTAACAGAATCTCGCCCGCCCCGAGCGTGACCACCTCTTGGGCGTAAGCGACAGCCTCGAGCCCCGTCGGCTCGCGGCCGCCGTGGGTGAACAGCTCGAAGCGGGGCTTGGCCCCGTTCGCTCCGACCCGCTTCGCGTCGATGGCGACCACGATGCATTGCGCGCCGAACTTCTCCGCCGCTCGTTGCACGAGGCTCCTGTCCTTGACCGCCGCGGTGTTGATCGAGACTTTATCGGCGCCTGCCTCGAGCAGAGCGCGCACATCTTCCGTGCTCCGCACCCCGCCGCCAACGGTAAGCGGCATGAAGCAGCGCTCGGCCGTGCGGCGCACCACGTCGAGGATGGTGCCGCGCTTCTCGTGGCTTGCGGTGATGTCGAGGAAGCAGAGCTCGTCGGCTCCCGCCTCGTCATAAGCGGCAGCGGCCTCCACGGGATCGCCCGCGTCGCGCAGATCGACGAACCTCACGCCCTTGACGACGCGGCCCTCTTTCACGTCGAGGCAGGGTATGACGCGGATCTTCAGCATCGACATGAATCTCAAGCCTGTGTCCGCTTGCGCCGGCCGACAATGAAGGCGATCAGCGCTGCGACCGCCCAGATGCCGAGCAGCACCCCGCCGGCCGGAAGCGATAGATAGGAATACCAGATCAAAAAGCCGAGATCGTAGAAGGTTTGCCCATAGTCCTTGCCGCCGATGACGCAGGGAATCGCGTAGTTGAGATTGACCTCGCAGCCGAGCACCTTCTCGGCGACCTCCTGGATTCCGACGGCGACCAGCGCCGGCCCGAACGCAATCAGCGCGATGAGCATCAGTAGAATGCCGAAGATCGTGCGCGCGCGCATGGATCACTGGTGCTTGGCCAAGCCGCTCGCGGCGATCAGCCCGAGCGCTTCGCGCGCGTCGAGTCGGCCGTCGTAGAGCGCGCGGCCGACGATTGCGCCATCCAACATTCGGTAGCGCGGGTCGATCAGCCTCTTCACGTCGTCGATCGAAGCAAATCCTCCACTCGCGATCACGGGGATCGACACCGCGCGCGCGACCTCGACGCTGCCGTCGAGATTGAGACCTTGCAACTCCCCATCGCGCGAAATGTCGGTGTGGATGATGGCCGCCACCCCCGCATCTTCGAAGCGCCGGGCGAGGTCGAGCACGGTCATCTCGCTCGTCTCGGCCCAACCCTCGATCGCCACTTTGCCGTCACGGGCATCGATGCCGACGACGATGCAGCCGGGAAAATCGCGCGCCGCCTCGCGCACGAGCTTCGGATCGCGCACGGCGGACGTGCCGAGAATCACGCGGTCGACGCCTTTGTCGAGCCAGGCAACGACCGTGTCGAGATCGCGGATGCCGCCGCCGAGCTGCACCGGGACGTGCACCGCGGCGAGGATCGCTTCGACGGCCGGCGCGTTCACCGGCCTCCCTTCGAACGCTCCATTCAAGTCGACCACATGCAGCCAGTCGAATCCCGCTTCCTCGAAGGCCCGCGCCTGCGCCGCGGGATCGGTGTTGAACACGGTAGCTTCGGCCATCTCGCCCTGGCGGAGCCGCACGCACTGCCCGTCTTTGAGATCGATGGCGGGAAACAGGATCATGGATTCCAGTTTAGGAAATTGGCGATCAGCGCAAGCCCGAGCTTCTGGCTCTTCTCGGGGTGGAACTGGCTGCCGGCCATGTTGTCCTTGGCGACAAAGGCGGTCACCTCCCCGCCATAGTCGGTGCTCGCGATCAGCACGTCCCGGTTGGCCGGCACGAGGTGATAGGAGTGCACAAAATACGCGTTGAGCCCGCCCTCGCCGGTCGGGATGCCGTCGAACAACGCATGCGGGCGCGTAAGCTCGAGTGTGTTCCAGCCCATATGCGGGATCTTGAGCGTGGCGTCTGACGGACTGATGGCGCTGACTTCGCCTTCGATCCAGCCGAGCCCCGGCGTCACCCCATGCTCGAGCCCGCGGCTCGCCATCAATTGGAGCCCGACGCAGATGCCGAGAAAGGGTTTGCCGCGCGCCCTCACCGACTCCTCGAGCGCATCGATCATGCCGGGAATGTTGGCGAGCCCCTGTTTGCAATCGGCGAAAGCGCCGACGCCGGGCAGTACGATGCGCTCGGCCGACAGCACCCTGTCGGGCTCGGCCGTCACTTTGACGGTCAACGGCGACCCACTCTCGCGGGCGGCGCGCTCGAATGCCTTGGCGGCCGAGTGGAGATTGCCCGACCCGTAATCGATGATGGCGACGTGCATGATGCTCACGCTTGCGGGAAAAGCCCGATGACGCCTTCACCCTCTCCGAGCGTGGTGGGTCTCATTGCGTCGCTATCGCGCTGCCGCTCAGCGTGCCGTTCGGGGCTTCGCTCGCTCCGCGCTTGCGTTCTCTGGAGTGGCAGCCAGGTCTTGAAGAAGGAGAGCTCGGCGTCGGTGGGGCCGCGCCCCTCGGCGACGCCGATCAGCCGATAGCCGCGGCGCTCGAGTGACCCACCGCGCAGATCGTTGGCCTCAAAGGCAAAGAGCGCAAACAGGGCGACCAGGATCCAGCCGAGTACGTCATGCCCCGGCTTGTCGAGGCCAAGCGCCCATTGCAGCGCGCCGAAGATGACGATGAACAGGATAAGCTCGATCCACATGCGGCAATAGATGAGCCAAAGCGCCGGCACAAGGAAAGCAGGCCAGGAAAAGCCCTCTTTCACGAATTGAAGGCTCTCGGCGCGGAGCGTGATGTCGCTTGCCTCGCTCGCAGGCTCATAAACGGAATAGACGGTCACGGCGCCTCACCTGCCCCTTCAAAACTCCGGCAAATGGGCAAGCGTCAAAGCTGGCCCTTGGTCGAGGGAACCCGCCCGCTCTGGCGGTCGTCGATCGCGATCGCCTGCCTGAGCGCCCGGGCAAGCGCCTTATAGCAGGTCTCGGCGATGTGGTGACTATTCTCGCCGTAGAACGTCGCGACATGGAGCGTGATACCCGCATGCTGGGCGAAGGCCTGGAACCATTCGCGGAACAGCTCGGTATCCATCTCGCCGATCTTCGAGCGGGTGAAGGCGACCTTCCACACGAGGTAAGGCCGCCCCGAGACGTCGAGCGCGACGCGGGTCAGCGTCTCGTCCATGGGGAGATAGGCGAAGCCGTAACGGGCGATCCCCTTCTTGTCGCCGAGCGCCTTGGCCACGGCCTGGCCGAGCACGATGCCCGCATCCTCGGTCGTGTGGTGCTGGTCGATATGGAGATCGCCCTTGGCCTTCAGCGCGATATCGATCAGGGAATGCCTGGCAAGCTGCTCGATCATGTGGTCGAGGAAGCCCACCCCAGTCGCGACCTCGTAGGCGCCGGTCCCGTCGAGATCGACGGAGGCCACGATCTCGGTCTCCTTGGTTCGGCGCGCGACGGTCGCTGACCGCGTCTCGGTATCTTTGCTCCGCTTTTGCATGCCGGTCAGTCTAGCCCAATGGCCTTAGCAATTCGCTTCTTTGGGGGTTTCGCCGACCTTATACGCCCCGTCGCCAAAGAGTGCTATTCCGGCCTAGCCCGGAACGGAGAGAGACCCATGCGCAAATGGCTGATCGGCGCCGTCCTCGCGGTTACGGCCTATACCGGCTACCCCTATCTCACCCTCTGGTGGATCGACCATGCGCTGCTTAACGACGACAAAGCTGCCCTGGAAAATCTGGTCGACTGGCCGCTGGTCCGGCAGCAGCTCAAGGCGGACGTCAAGCTCGCCCTCATCGAGTCGGCGCAGACCCAGGTGGGAAAGGACAGTTTCGCCGGACTGTTCGGCGCGGCGCTGACCGCCCTCCTCGTTCCCACCCTCGTCGACAGCGCCGTCGACGAATGGGTAACGCCAGAAAGGGTGCTGAACAGCGAGGAGGTGGTCAAGCGGCGCCAAGAGCAGAAATCGTTCGCCGATTTCGTCACCTACGCGTTCTTCGCCTCGCCCACCGAGTTCCGCGTCGATCTGAAGGACCCGAAGGATGCCGATTCTCCGGCGGTGACCGCATTGCTGCGACTGACCGGTGCAAGATGGCGCGTGGTCGCGATCAAGCTCCCGCCGGTCGACTCTTGGCTCAAGGGCCGATCCCCGCCCGACTCCGCGCCAGAAACGCCGCCCGTCCCGCCGCGTTGAAGCGGCGGTCCTGGCCGCGAAGCGCGCTCGCGTCGCCTAGCTGTATCCGACGCAGTGGAAGTACTTGTGCTTGTAGAGGTTCTTCTTGTCCGGATCGCTCGTGGCGTTCCCTTTGTCGATCCATTTCTGGCATTTGGCCTGGAGCTCTGCGCTGACCGGCGCGCAGTCGTTGTGCGATGGAACACCATCATAGTCCCCGCACGGAAGCGGTCCCTTGTCCTTCTTTGCCTCGGCGGAGGTGATGGTGAAGGCAAGTGCGATCGAACAGGCGAGAAGCGTTAACGGCCTCAGCATGAAGGTCTCCTTCGCTTGAGTGATTGTCCTCCACGGGACCCAAACCCTACCACGCCCGACACGATTGCACAGCGCGAACCGATCACGAGGGGCTAAGCGGAGCCCCGGCGCATCGAGCAGAACGCTTGACTATAGCCCTTCCCACGCCGATATCGCATTGCAGCATGAGCAGTTCGCAGTCCTCCCCCGACACCTGGCATGGCACGACCATTCTGACCGTCCGCAAGGGCGGCAAGGTCGTGATCGCCGGCGACGGGCAGGTCACGCTCGGCCAGACCATCATCAAGGGCACGGCGCGCAAGGTGCGCCGCGTCGGCAATGGCAATGTCATCGCCGGCTTCGCCGGCTCGACCGCCGACGCCTTCACCTTGTTCGAGCGGCTGGAGACCAAGCTCGAGCGCTTCCCGGACCAACTGAAGCGCGCCTGCGTCGAGCTCGCCAAGGATTGGCGCACCGACCGTTATCTCCGCCGGCTCGAGGCGATGATGATCGTGGCCGATGCCAGCGAGAGTCTCGTGCTGACCGGTACCGGCGATGTGCTCGAGCCTGACGATGCGGTGATGGGGATCGGCTCCGGCGGCTCTTATGCGCTCGCAGCCGCGCGCGCGCTGCTCGACACCGACCTCGGCGCCGAGGACATTGCGCGCAAGGCCATGGCCATCGCCGCAAAGATCTGCGTTTACACCAACGACGAGGTGGTCGTCGAAACCCTCGATGCGTCCAAGTAAGTCGAAGTCATGACATCATTCTCCCCCCGCGAGATCGTCTCCGAGCTCGACCGCCACATCATCGGCCAGCGCGACGCGAAGCGCGCCGTGGCCATTGCCTTGCGCAATCGCTGGCGCCGCCAGCAGCTCGACGGCGAGATGCGCGAGGAGGTCCTGCCCAAGAACATCCTCATGATCGGCCCGACCGGCGTCGGCAAGACGGAGATCTCCCGCCGCCTCGCCAAGCTCGCCGGAGCCCCCTTCCTCAAGGTCGAGGCGACCAAATTCACCGAGGTCGGCTATGTCGGCCGCGACGTCGATCAGATCATCCGCGACCTCCTCGAGGCTGGGCTTGCGCTCGTGCGCGATGCCAAGCGCAAGGAGGTGGAGGCCAAGGCCCAGCTCAACGCCGAGGAGCGCGTCATCGATGCGCTGGTCGGCGCCAATGCCGCTCTTTCCACCCGTGATGCGTTCCGCAAGAAGCTGCGTGCGAACGAGCTCGACGCCAAGGAGATCGAGATCCAGGTCGCCGACACGCCGACCATGCCCTCCTTCGAGATTCCCGGCATGCCCGGCAGCCAGGTCGGCATGATCAATCTCTCCGACATGCTGGGCAAAGCATTCGGCCACCGCACCAAGCCGCGCCGCGTCACCGTGCGCGACTCGTTCGAAATTCTGATGAGCGAGGAAAGCGACAAGCTGATCGACAACGACGCGATCGTGCAGGAGGCGATCAAAAACGTCGAGAATAACGGCATCGTATTTCTCGACGAGATCGACAAGATTTGCGCGCGCTCGGAGCGCATCGGCGCCGACGTCTCACGCGAAGGCGTTCAGCGCGATTTGCTGCCCCTGATCGAAGGCACCACCGTCGGCACCAAATATGGGCCGGTGAAGACCGACCACATATTGTTCATCGCCTCCGGCGCGTTCCACATCGCCAAGCCCTCGGACCTCTTGCCCGAGCTTCAGGGGCGGCTGCCGATCCGTGTCGAGCTTCGCCCGCTGACCCGCGAGGATTTCCGCCGCATCCTCACCGAGCCCAAGGCCTGCCTCATCAAGCAATATGTCGCGCTGATGAAGACCGAAGGCGTCGAACTCGATTTCACCACCGACGCGATCGACGCCATCGCCGACGTGGGCGTCGAGGTGAACACGGCCGTCGAGAATATCGGCGCTCGGCGCTTGTTCACGGTGATGGAGCGCATCCTCGACGACATCTCCTTCAACGCCGCCGACAAGGCCGGCGAGAAGGTGGTCATCGACGCGGCCTATGTGCGCCAGCATATCGGCGACCTCGCCAAGAACGCCGACCTCTCCAAGTTCATTTTGTAGCCCCATTGCCGGGAACCGCGGCCCGGGCGTGGGAATTGATCCGTGGGGCATAACCAGAATTGATGGGTGGCCATTGGCTTTGCGATGACCGGGGGGCAGCAAGGCAAGAGGGGAGTAGCCGTCATGACGACGATCGTTTCCGAAATGCCGATCGCTATATCGCAGCAGCCGCGCCAAGCGGATGACAGCGCTTCGAATGCAAGGAGCCGTATCACGATGCCAAGCGGGCCACAGAGAGACAGTTTGGCCGCCAAGCTGCTTATCGCCCGAAAAGACGGCGCCGCGGAAGCCGCGGCGTCGACCGACCTCCTGATTCAGGGGCTAGTGGAACGGCTTCCCAAGGCCAATGGCGCCTGGCCTCTCGATGATCGAGCGAAATGGCTCAGAACCGCCGTCAGCATTTTTGACCTCGTTTACAAGACCGACGAGGGCGAGCACAGGGAGATCGGCGTCACGCTCGCCAATCAAGAGAGCGAGCGCATCGCTTAGACTTGCCTAATTCTTGCGGTGCGGTCGGTTCATTGCTGCTGGGGTCGCCGCAGCCGAACATAGAGCGCGCCCTCGCCGCCGAGGCGGCGCGGGGCTGGTGAGAAGCTCACCACGACATGGGCAAGGTCGGGTGCCGCGAGCCAGTGGGGCACGGCCTGACGCAAGACGCCGCGCTCATCCTCCTCGTAGAAGCTTCGCCGCATGTCCCCCCCTGCACCCTTGCCGGTGATGACCAGCACGTGACGGTAGCCTTTACCTTGCGCCGATTTCAGGAAGCGCCGCAGCGCCGCATGCGCCTCGCGCTGCTTCATGCCGTGCAGGTCGAGTCGCGCCTCGACGGCGAGATGACCGCGCTCGAGCTTACGGGCCGTTCCCCGGTCGAGGGCTTCGCCCTTTGCGACGGGACTGGGCTTGGGAGCTAGCTTGACCGCCGGCCTGAGCGCGGATTGAGGCTCCTTTGCCTCAGGCTTCTTTACCGGTTTCGGAATCGCGGATTTGGCGGGGGGACGCGCTTTGTGAAGCGGCCGCGTGCTCCGCGCCACCCGCTCCCACAACTCTGCGCCGCCGTCGTGATCCTGCCCGCGCTTTCTCATAGTTCGAGCATAGCGCGAAGCGTCTTAATTCTTCGGCAGCAAGACGAAAAACCGCGCCTTTTCGTGGGTGGTTCCAGCGATCGCGCCGGCGGCATCGCCGGTGCCGAAGAAGATGTCGCCCCGCTCCGGCCCCCTGATCGCCGAGCCCACATCCTGGGCGATCATCAGCCGCCTGAAGGGCTTGCCGTCCTCGCCTTTAAGGTCAGGCGTAGTCACAAAGACCGGCGTGCCGAGCTTGTGAAAGGCGGC